>TARA_B100001057_G_scaffold62117_1_pt1 | contig 155468 bp, 132 predicted proteins | sample TARA_B100001057 | Tara Oceans TARA_B100001057 (sample SAMEA2621839) | marine metagenome | biome: marine biome (ENVO:00000447); feature: surface water layer (ENVO:00002042); material: "saline water (ENVO:00002010), including plankton (ENVO:xxxxxxxx)" | depth 5 m | reverse complement strand
AAAATTTTAGAGGTTCCAATAAATAATAATGCGGCACTTGAAATTGCTGGTAGAAGCAGAGGTACACCTAGAATTTCTAACTCACTATTGAGAAGAGTTAGAGATTTTGCACAAATCAAAGGAACTGGTGTAATTGATCTTAAGATTACAACCTATTCCTTAAAGGCATTAAATGTTGATCAGCATGGCTTAGATGAAATGGATAACAGAATATTATCAACAATAATTGATAAGTTTAAGGGAGGACCAGTTGGTTTGACAACAATTGCAACAGCTGTAGGTGAGCAAGCAGGAACAATTGAAGAAGTATATGAGCCTTATCTTATTCAACAAGGATACTTAATGAGAACTCCGAGGGGAAGGGAAGCTACTGATTTGGCTTACAAGCATCTTGAGAGAGAATCGGGTGAAGAATTACAAAAAGGACTATTTAGTTAATTAATAGAGTCGAAAACATCAAGTATTATTTTTTTGTGGGTGGAAAAAAATGTTAATGCCCAAATTTTAAGTTTAATTGCATCATTTTTTTCAAGCCAGTTCATACTTTTTGTTAATTCTTTTTTAAATAAAGAGGCATCAAAACTAACTTTGGATAATATTTTTTTACAAAAATCTAACATCAACTAAAAAACGATAAATCTTAACAATTATTGTGGATTGATCAAATAATAATTTATGGTGAATGATATTACAGTATTGTATTGGCCTTGATTATACCAAAGGCTCGCACTTGAAGCATGTTTTCTGATAGGTGTAAAGAATAGAGTGTTTGAAAATTTAGTATTTAAGCTTATTTGATTATTAACATAATATTCAATTCCAATCGATGTACTAAAGTCAATAGCGTTAAAACTATCCCTTAGTTCAATGTTACTGCCAAAGTTGTCAGTTTCTTTTTGTAAAAGTAAAAAGCCAGTATGAAGGCCAAATTGGATAAAAGTATAATCTTGTACTAAATAACTAAAATAAAAAGGAGCATCAATGTAGTCAAGTCTGAAGCTGTTCAAGTTCAAATTTAAGTCATTGTTCTTGCTACCTTTTTGAAAATATGATAACTCAAATTTTAATTTAGATTTTTCAGAAATATTTCTTTGGGTAAAGATACCGATTGCAATACCTAATTTATTGAAGCCACTAAGATTATCTCCGGAGATTTGAGATGTTGTTAATCCAGTTAGTAATCCTCCATCAAAATTCTGACTTAATATATCATTACATATTAAGCATATGCATATTAGGCTAATTATTTTTTTCATTTATCTTAAAGCAATTCCAGTGCCCAATGTTAAAACAGGGTATTCTGAGTATGTGTAATTAGCATATAAAGTGATTAATGTAATTTTTGTTCTTAATCCAACATTAAACTTAAATGAATTTTGAGTTTTAAATTCTATATCAGTGGGAACATAAATACTAATTATATCACTGTTGTCACCATCTCCAAAATTTATTTGGGTTTCTCCTGTACTAAAATCAGTAGATGAAAAATTATATCCAATGGAACCATGTGCAGTTAATATTAATAACTTTTTTGATAAAATTAAGTTTAGAGTACTAGCATTTGTTTTTAGATTAACACTTTGTTTAACACCTTGACTTTCAATTTGAAAGTTAGTATTAAGATTTGTAAGTCCATACTGTAATGATAAATCTAATGGTATAATGTCAACTATCCCAGGAACCCATTGTAGTAAATCATGCTTAATTGATAATCCCCACAAACCAATATTTCCTTTTCCGATAAATCCTTTTTCAAAACTATATTTTGGGATATATCTAAACCCAATTTCAGTTTTCTTAAATAAGCCAATACTTGCATTAGCTGCAGGAATTGGTAAAAAGCTAAAAGAATTTTGATTTGGCATAGTGAAGTTTATGTCATCCTCTAACCCTTCATATGTTACATTAGCACCTTCACCGTTACCAACAATTGTTGGAGTTTTTGTTGTTGAGCTTCTAAAGTTTTCTAATTCATTAATATCAAAGAACTTATGATTATCATTAAATACCACAGTATTGATATTTATACTAACATCAAAACCACCAAGCTTATGTGGCTTGCCAGTGTTGTACCATCCATTATTTAATCCACTTGCTAACCCATTTCCTAAAGGTGATAAGTATGCTTCTAATAGTGATTTTGCGTCTTTTGTTGATGAAATTATTTGTTGACCATAAGAACATATGGAAAATGAACAAAAAATAAAAAAGAGTAAAAATTTATAGATGTAGTTCTTCAACTTGGATTATTTCTTTATTATCAACATTGTAGATATATGCAACAATATTTAATTTATTTGTGTCCCAAGCACCTGTGTTACCATTACCCATAAAAAGTTCATTTGTTGAATGATCAATATTATATTGTTCTAAGCTAGAAATTGAAATATTATAACTTAGATTTATCTCTTCATTAACAGAATAATTATTTGAACTTTTTAGATTTTCTCCCCAAGTATTATTGATAATAGCTCTAAGCACATGATTATGAACATATACACTATCGTCATAGGTGCCATTCTTTTGCCAATCTACGATGCTATCCTCAGTAAGGGCAATAACAATATTATACTCACCATTTACATTTTCAAGAGCTTTAACAAGTACTTCTACATCACAATTACCAAAAACAAAAGGTGATGCTGAAATATCAATATCAAACAAAGGAGAATTGTTAATTATTTCAGAGACAACATTCCCCCAATCATCTTTTGATTTTGGTTCTTCGTCCTTTCTATTTATCATGCCTTTTGGTAGACCAACGGATGAAACTTCAAAATAGTTATCAATCTCTTCACCCCATTTAGTTCTGAAATCAGTTAAGTATTTGTTAGAAGAGTTTGGTGGTAGAGGTCTTGCAAAGGTGTTACCAACATGTATTGCAATACCAATTACTTGATTGGGATATAACTCCTTAATTGATTCAAGTTCTGTAGCTGCATCTGGACAATTCATACAAGTATGACCTGTGAAGTCTTCAATTAAAATTTTTTGTAAAATAGTTTCACTGCTTCCGTTGTTGTTAATCTCATTTTGATAAGGTCCTTCAACTACCTCACAAGAGCTAACTATAAAAAAAGTAAAAATGAAGATATTTAGATTTCTCATATTAAAAAGATGAAGATATATTTAAACTAAAGCCATTTGAAGATGGTACTTCTTTGCAAACTCCTCCAACACAAAAAATGCCGGCTCTTTTCTTTCCATACCCAATTTCTATTCTATTACTGCCTTTAATATATCCAAAATTTAAGTTAAAATAGTGGTTTTTTTGATCATCATTACCGAAGTTATATAAATCTTGAATAGCAAAAAACCAATTTGGAGACATAGTGTATTCAACAAGAACCATAGACCAGCTACCATCATCATCGTCAGTAAGTAAAGCTTGAAGCTCAGTTCTTAATGTGTGTTTTCTTTTTAATTTATATGTAGCATCAATTACTCCTATTGTTGATTCAATAATTCCGTATTCTCCTGGAAGCTTACCCTCAAGAACGTCCTTATTGTATTTTTGAAATGCTAGCGTACTATTAACTCTAAGCTTACTATTTATTTTTTTTATCAGTTCCAAATTTAGATCAGAATAAAACAATTCATTAGAACTTCCAAAAAAAGTAGGTGTAAAATCAATTGAGTCATTTTTAATTGAAGAACCTCCATCTAGAGCTAAAACTCTTGAATAGTTAATATTAATTTTTGTTCCATATTTACCACCAAATGTAGTACCTCGATCAAATTTATAATATAAGTCAGATTGAAATCCTATTTCACCATTTGACTGAGTAGCACAAGGATAAAAAGCTAAAAGAGTATATGAGTGCTGTTTAGATAAGGTTGGAATATAATTAATGATGTATTCCTTAGACTGTTGTCTCTCGGATCGGAATTCCATATTATCAACCCTATGTGCATCAAATGAGAATCCTAGTCCTTTTTGAAAGTATGTTAAGCTAGTTTTTATAGCATTTCCGCTCGCATAATTATTTGAATTATCAGCTATTGAGCCAGCTGGGTCGTTATATTTATGAACATATTCAAGATAATAATTAAAATTACCGGAAATCAAGTTGCTTCTTAGCCCATAAACTCCTACATTTTGTGGTAGATTAAATTTTGGGTTGTTATCCTTTTGAAATCTGCTGACAAAACTTGAGCCTAAAATTAAATTTGTTGAATTTTCTAATGCTAATAGTTCAAAAAGATTTGTTTCAAAATCAATTCCTCTTATAATGCCATCACTATATTCAAGATAAGTTCTACTTTTTCCAATGAATGATTTTATGTCAATAGAGTTTAAAATATTGTATTTTACTCTTACTCCATCCATTGCATTATCAACTCCTAGCCCTTTATTTTCATATGTTCTAAAAACTAAGCCACTTCCAAATTGTTCATAGTAATTACCTACTGTTACATCTAAATTATCTAAAGAGTAAGAAGCATAACGATATGCAATACTATTTCCTTGAAACTCACTGTCATAATCTAATAAAGCATTTAAATAACTTTCATACCGCACTCCTGTTGAAAAATTACCTTTGGAATAAATCAGATTAAAAAAACTATTATTTAAAATTATTTCATCTGGAGCTATTGCTCCAATTCTCGCATCATCTTTATAGCTTTGTAAATTAAGTTGAAAATCACCATGAATTTCTCCTTCCTGGGCGTAAGAGTAACTGGAAAATAGCAGTGCTATTAAGAAAAGCTTTTTCATTTAAAGTTTGAGTATCTCATCAAATAGCTCATACTCATCTCCTTCAACATATCCTCTATGTTGCCATATGATTTGTTTGTTTTTATCTAGCAAAAAAGTATGGGGCACGGTGCTAACTCCCATAGCTCTCTTCAAGTCTGAATTCGAATCTATGTAAATTTCGTATTCCCAACCAGATGAATTGACATACGGAGCAACTTTGGATTGTGATCTTCTATCATCAATTGAAACTGCAACTAATTTAACATTAGTTTCATCTTGCCAATCTTCATATATTTCAGCAATATTGTTTAACTCTTTAGTGCAAGGCTTACACCATGTTGCCCAAAAACTTATTACTATGGGATTATTATTGTTGTCAATATTTTTGAAATTAAACTGATTTCCCTCTAAAGTTGTTACGTTGACACTTGGTAATGACTTAATCTGTGCAGCACATGTGAAGCAATTGATTGTAATAATTAACGAAAATAAAATTTTCATATTTAAAAATTAAACTTTAGTTTATTTTGACAAAATAATTTGATCTCTAAAAATCACCTCTTCTTTTCTTACAACTGTTGAATACATACCATTGCTTAATTTTGATAAATCAATTGTATTTGAAAATCCTTCGTAGACCAGATTTCCGAGAGAATTAAATATCATAATTTTATCAAAACTACCATCAATGTTCAATATTCCAGTGTTTGGATTGGGGAAAAGATAAATGTTACTATTTATTTCTTGCGCAACAGTTGTTGAAGATCCCATCTGGAAAAAGTCCTGATCTTTGCTTCCGCTAAAGTTGTATTTTTGATGAATTATATCTCCATTACTGTCTCTTAAAGTGTAACCCCCTCCAGTAATTCCATCTCCAAATGAGTCATAGACATATAGTGAGTAACATCCACTTGGTAAGTTAAAGTTAGAGTTAAAAGTCCCTTGAGATGAGTATGGTCCACCTGAAGATAATACATTTCCATTATCATCAATAATTTCCCACGAAGTTTCACTAGCATATTGATCAGTTGTTATTTCAAATGAGCAATTTCCTGTAGAATGACCAGAGCTGACAATTCCATATGATTGGTAGTGATAAAACTGTGTGCTAGAGTTATTGTTAGCTAAATTCTGATCTGTATTTCCATTTGGATTTTTTAAACTAATTGTAACTTGGTTATTTACAACTGGTATAAAAGATACGTTGTTAATAGAAACAGTTTCTGTTGCCCCTGGAGATAAATTTCCTGACCAATTATAAGTCTGAGCCATACCTCCGCCAACAGAGTACTCAATTTCTAGTGAGGTTAGATTCTGATTTCCAAAATTTCTAAACGATACTTCAATATTGTTTGAGTTTGCACATACAATATCCTGTGCATTTACTGATGTTAAATTAGCATCAAATTGATTAGTAAATACAACAGTTGGATTTACTTCAGTACCACTAAGTATTTCTTGGTTTCCTTCGCTTATAAATGCAACAATAGTGAGGTTAGTTAAATCTATTTCTGGTGATAAATTATATCCAGTTAATTTATTAGGAACGTTCCATGTGAAATTATTCGAATATAAACTTCCTTGAGAAATATTTGTTATTGGAACACCATATTGTCCTGTCATAAGGTGTCTAAGCATATGTTTGTGATTATACCTCCCATCTGTAAGTATGGCTGATGGATTATATGTAGTTCCACCACTTTGAGGTCCAGGAACGTTTTCTTGTAATACAGCTATATTTAGTTTGTTCGAAGATACAGTTTGGTTACCAGTGTAATAAACTTCAACATCAACACTAAGGACTCTAGTAGACATATTAACGCTAGCTTGAATCCCAACGTTTACAGGAGAAGACTGGCTCATCATTTGAGTAGCTGAAGAAGACCAAGCGCTTCTACTCATAGAAGTTCCCCCTCCACTAAAGACATGTCTATTAACTGTACCAGCGGGATATCCAGTTACGCCAGCTTGATTTGCAAGAGATGTACCGAAAGGAGTATTAAAATCAGTTCCAGATCCTTGTGGACTTGCATAACCACCAGTGTGAATATTGATTAAGAATACATCATTTGGATAAAGGTCTTTTAAATCTTGAGCAATTTTGTGTCCATCAGGACAAAACTGACATGAAATACCAGTAAATTCTTCAAGAATAACATTCTTATTTTCTGGAGATGTGCTGACAAATGTTTGTGAAATCGCAAAAAAAGGTAATGCGATGAGTAGGGAAAATAGGTATTTTTTCATTGTTTTTTGCGGTGTTTGCGTTGGTTGTAATCTAACAAATATAATAATTTTTCATCTAATATAAATCTGTTGATAACAGGATAAATTATTTATATTTGTTTAAAACATAATAATGAAAAAAACACTCCTATTTCTTACAGTATTATTTTTTTCTATTAATAGTTTTACTCAAACTCTTTTAGTAACGGGAGATACTATTAAATTAACTCAAGACCCCTGCTTTGAAACAAGTGCTTCTCTAACAATAACTAATAATTCAATAAATATCTTAGACATACATTGTGAAAAAGTCATTATTGATACCGCACTGGGTACACAAAATTATTTTTGCTGGGGTGCAGAGTGCTATGGTCCTTCTCAGTATGTTTCATCTTCATTCAACACTTTAAATCCTGGTGAGTCTGACAATATTGATTTTGGAGGTTATTACAATGCTTTTTGTTCAAATGCACCTGCGACCATTGAATACTGTTTTTATCCGGTATCAGATCCTATTGACAGAACATGTATTAACATTAAATATAACGGAAATCTTACAAACATCAGTTCACTAAAGTCTAGCTCTTTTACTATTTTTCCTAATCCCTCAAATGAAATAATTAACATTAGTCTATCTAAAGATGAAATAAAAGAGATATTGATTTTTAATGCTTTTGGAGAAAAAATCATTCAAAAAAATCTAATAGTTGAAAGTAATTTAAAAGTCAACTTTTCTAATTACTCAAATGGGACTTATTTTATAGTAGCTATAAATAACGATTTAAGTAGAACAGTCAAGAAGTTCATTTTACAATAATTTTAAAAATTATTTGTTTAAAACTTTTACCAAATAAATTAGCTTTTGCAAACGAATAGTTAAATTTACTTTTTAAAGCAAAATGATAAATCATATAGACGGAAAATTAGTGGATAAAACACCAACCCAGGTAGTTATTGACTGCAATGGAGTAGGTTACTCTATAAATATTTCGTTACAGACATTTTCAAAAATTAATGATGAAAGATGTAAACTATTCACTCATCTTTCGGTTAAAGAAGATTCTCATACATTGTACGGATTTATTACAGAAAATGAAAGAAAGCTTTTTAGACATTTAATTAGCGTTTCTGGAGTTGGCCCCAGCACAGCACAAGTAATATTGTCAACATATAAAAGTGATGAGATCATAAATTATATTTCTGCATCTGATGTAGCTGCAATAAAAAATGTCAAGGGAATTGGATTAAAAACAGCTCAAAGAATAATAATTGATCTAAAGGATAAGGTAACAAAATCAGCCATTTCAGATGAAATTTCTTTAGACTTGAACAATACAATTCAAAATGAAGCGTTATCAGCACTGGTGGCACTTGGTTTCTCAAAGAAGATTGCTCAACAAAAAATTGATAAAGCTCTAACAAATAAGCAAGGTAATTTTGATGTTGAAACTCTTGTTCGAGAATCCCTAAGCCAGATGTAATGAATTAAATGTTTAATTTTTTGAAGATAGTACAGATAATTTCTTTTTGTTTATTGTTTATTGTTCAATCAACATTTGCGATTATTGATTCAACAAATAACAGCAATCTTAACTACCCGTTTAATCAAAATCAAAGTGGTGGTCTGTTCTTAAATAAACCTTCTAATTTTAGTCAGCAAACAATTTATTTTCCAAAAAATAATAACTATGGTATTACAAATAAAATTGGGACATTTAGTTTGGGGAATAGTACTTTTTTATCTTTTGAACAGTTTTGGAAGAGGGATTTGGAAGAAAAAAATAAAAATTACTGGCTTTCTAAAAAAACAACTCAGCAAAGCAAAAATATTTTTTCATCAAGATTACCAAAACTATATATACCAGGCCAAACGTTTGATAGGATTTTTGGAGGGAACTCGGTAGATATTAGACCTCAGGGTTCTGCTGAGTTAATTTTTGGTTTGAAAACAAATCGATTAGATAATCCTTCATTACCTGAAGAACAAAGAAAAACAACATCTTTTGATTTTCAAGAAAAAATTCAGATGAATGTTATTGGAAAAATTGGTGAAAAACTAAAATTGACTACAAATTTTAACACTGAGAGCACCTTTGATTTTGAGAATCAAATGAGGCTTGAGTACACTGGCTCAGAAGATGAGATAATTAAAAAAATTGAAGTTGGTAACGTAAGCTTACCCCTTAATGGAACATTAATTACTGGAAGTCAGTCATTGTTTGGTTTTAAAAGTCAGTTACAGTTTGGTAGAACAACAATTACGAGTATATTATCTCTACAAAAAAGTACAACCTCAGAGGTTGAAGTTTCTGGAGGTGCACAAACAAATGAATTTGATATTTATGCAGATCAATACGAAGCAAATAAACATTTTTTTCTTAGCCAATTTTTTAAGGAACAATATGACTTGTCTCTAATCAATCTACCATTTGTCAATTCTCCAATAAATATAACAAAGCTCGAGATATGGATTACTAATAAAACAGGTACTACTAATGATACCAGAAATATAGTTGCATTCTTAGATTTAGGTGAAACTAATAACAATATTTACAATACCTCATTTACTCAGTTTTTGGGTGTGGACTATCCTGATAACTCTACAAATAGTATGTATGACAATTTAATAAATAACTATTCAGGAGTAAGAGACATCAATCAAGTTAATAATGTTCTTGGTCCTCTGGCATCGCCTCAGACCTTTTTTTTTGAAAATGGTAGGGATTATGAAAAGTTAGAAAGAGCTAGAAAATTAAATCCTAATGAATATAGTTATCATCCACAGCTTGGATACATATCATTAAATCAGTCATTAAATAATGATGAGGTACTCGCTGTTGCTTTTCAGTACACATTAGGTAATCAGACTTATCAAGTTGGAGAACTTACACTAGATGGTCCAACGGCTCCAAATTCTTTGATAGTAAAACTAATCAAAGGGACAGCATTTTCACCCAACTTACCAAATTGGGATTTAATGATGAAAAACATATATTCTTTAGGAGCATATCAAATGAGTGCTAGCGAATTTGTTTTGGATGTGGTATATGAAAATACAGAGGAATCAGGTGCGATAACAAACTATATCCCCGAAGGTATTATTGATGGTATACCTCTTATAAAAATTTTAAATTTAGATGAGCTTAATCAGCAACAAGATAATCAGTCAGATGGTGTTTTTGATTTTGTTGAAGGGATTACTGCTATTTCATCAAATGGAAAAATTATTTTTCCTGTAAGAGAGCCTTTTGGAAGTTATCTTGAATCAAAGTTTAATAATCAAAGCATTGCTAACAAATATGTTTATAAACAATTATATGATTCAACATTAATTATTGCGCAACAATATCCAGAGCTTAATAAATTCAGATTAAGAGGAACATATCAGGCCTCTTCGGGTTCAGAAATTAGGCTTGGAGCTATGAATGTCCCCGAAGGCTCAGTAACAGTTACTGCAGGTTCTCAAAAGCTTGTTGAAAATCAAGATTATACTGTTGATTATATGATGGGAAGAGTTACAATAATTAATGAAGGAATACTAAGTTCTGGAATCCCAATCAAAATTTCACTTGAAAACAATTCAATGTTTGGGATTCAAAATAAAACGCTTGTTGGTATTCACGCTGATTATGAGGTTAATGAAGATTTTGTTCTTGGAGCAACTATGCTAAACTTAACAGAAAGGCCTCTCACAAATAAAATTAATGCTGGAGATGAACCAATTTCAAATACAATTTGGGGAATTGATGGTGTTTATCAAAAAGATTCTCCTTTTTTGACTAAGCTGATTGATAATATCCCATTAATTGAAACAAAATCAAAATCAAGAATTATAGCAACAACTGAATTCGCACATCTCATTCCTGGACATCACAGAGCTGTTGGAAAGAATGGTGTGTCATATATAGATGATTTTGAGTCTAGCAGGACTTCATTGGACATAAAAAATATGGGTGCATGGCAACTTTCAAGTTATCCATCTGATGGAAGTCAAAATCTAACTTTTAAATTTCCAGAGACAGAATTTTCTGGCTTTCATGAGAATTTAAAATATGGAGCTCGCAGAGCAAAATTAGCTTGGTATACTATAGATCCACTTTTTTTTAGAAATTCTGCCATTACACCTACTAATATCGATAAGAACATAGTGTTAGAAAATGGTAACTCAATTGAGCAACAATCATATCATTATGTTAGGGAAGTGCTTGAAACAGAAGTTTTTCCAAATAAAGATCCTGAATTTGGTTCGCAGATAACTAATATGCCAATCTTGGATATTGCATACTATCCATCTAAAAGAGGCCCATATAATTATTCAGTTGACGGGTTGAACTCTCAGGGTCAGCTTGATAATCCTAAAGAAAGCTGGGGTGGAATAATGAGGAAATTAGAAACAAATGACTTTCAATCAGCAAATATTGAGTTTATTGAATTTTGGATGATGGATCCATTTAATGAAGAAGATGGGTTAGGAACAAATCATAGTGGAGGTGATATGTACATCCATCTTGGAAATATTTCAGAGGATATTTTAAAGGATGGTTATAAATCATTTGAACATGGATTCCCAACCACTCAGCTCGTTGAGAATGTTGACACAACTGCTTGGGGAAGAGTGCCGACAAATTTCTCAATAGTTGAAGCATTTGACAATGACCCACAATCAAGAAAATTTCAGGACATAGGCCTAGATGGATTATCAGATGAAGATGAGGAACTATTTTTTGATTCAATCTACATTTCTAAACTTCAATCAACATTTGGGACAATTTCTAATGCATACTTGCAGGCTCTTGAAGATCCTTCAGCAGATAATTTTCATTATTACAGAGGAACAGATTTTGACAATACTTCCACCGAAATTCTTGATAGATACATAGACTATAATAATCCTGATGGTAATTCAGTAACAACGGATGAATCACCTGAATCATATCCTACAGCTGCATCTAATATGCCCAACTCAGAAGATATAAATAAAGATTATACACTTAGTGAAACGGAAAGTTACTTTCAGTATAAGATAGAATTGTCACCCGAAATGAGTGTAGGTAACAATTATATTTCTGATATGTTTGAGGCGCAAGTTAAAACAGAGAATGGTAATACAAGAACAATAAAATGGTATCAATTTAGAGTTCCAGTTTATCAGCCAGATAAAATAATTGGAGGGATTCAAGATTTCAAATCTATTAGATTTATGAGAATGGCACTTACTAATTTTCAGGACCCTATAGTGCTAAGATTTGCTACTTTTGACTTAGTCAGAGGAGAATGGAGAAGATATAATTTTGATTTAACAACTCCAGGTGAATATATACCAATTGATGAAGAAGATGCAACTATTTTTGATGTTTCAGCAGTTAATATTGAGGAAAATGGCAATAGATCACCAGTAAACTACGTTCTTCCTCCAGGTATAGAACAAGAGATTGATAATACCACAACAACACTTAGACAAAAGAACGAACAATCTTTGGTTCTTAAAGTTTGTAACTTAAGAGATGGTGATTCAAGGGCTGCATATAAAACATCAGATCTTGACGTGAGGGCCTATAAGAAATTAAAAATGTTTGTTCATCTCGAGGGAGCTGAAGATAATCTTAATTACGGTGATTTGTCTTGCTTTATTAGACTTGGAACTGATTTTACATCCAATTATTATGAGTATGAAATTCCATTGCAACCAACATCTCACTTTTCAACATCCTCAAATGAAATCTGGCCAGAAATTAATAATATAAATATAAATTTTGAAGACTTTCAAACAACTAAACAAGAAAGAAATTTTAACAATGAAAGTGTAACTCTTGCTTATGAAAAACTTTTTGGAAATGGTAAGATAACTGTAGTTGGTAATCCAAATCTGTCACAAGTTAAAACAATTATGATAGGTATACGTAATCCTAAAAAAATTAATTTTAATAGTAGTGATGATGGATTATCAAAGTGCGGTCAAATATGGGTGAATGAACTAAGATTGACAGATTTCGATGAGTATGGTGGCTGGGCAGCTAATTCAAGATTAACTACAAAGCTAGCTGATTTTGGAAATGTAACCGCCTCTGGTAGTATAAGTACAATAGGATTTGGATCCATAGAAAAAAAAGTAAACGAGAGACAAAAATTTAATCTTTATCAATACGATGTTTCATCATCATTTGATTTGGGAAAGTTTTTTCCAGCAAAGTATGGTATTAAAATTCCTTTATACATGGGAATTTCAGAAGCTTTCAAAAATCCACAATATAATCCATTAGATCCAGATATTTTATTTTCTACATCACTAAACACACTTGAGGATAAGCAAGAAAGAGATTCGCTAAAAAATATTGCACAGGATTATATAGTTAGAAAGAGTATTAATCTTACTAATGTTAGAAAAACAAAATCAATTGAAAAATCAAATAAAGCCTCTAAACCCAAAATTTATGATTTAGAGAATTTTACTATTTCATACTCTAAAAATGAAACAAAAATTAGAAATATAAACACAGAATACAACAATACTATTAACTACAAGGGAGCGCTAACCTATAATTATAATATCAGACCAAAAAACATAAAACCTTTTTCTTCTATAAAATCAAAATCACCCTATTTAAGAATTATTAAAGACTTTAATATTAATACTATGCCAAAATCATTTTCTTTTAGAACTGATATTGATAGAAACTATAGCGAAACAAAACTTAGAAATATTAATAATTCAAATATGTTGATATTTCCAACTTACAATAAAATTTTTAGTTGGAATAGAATGTATGAGATGAAATATGATATTAGCAGAAGTTTAAAATTAGATTATGCTGTAAATGTTAAAGCCAATATAGATGAGCCAAGCGGAAGAATTAGCAGAGATGACCGTTTTTATGAAGAAAAAATGGATACAATTTGGAATAATGTTTGGAAGTTAGGAAGAACAACTAACTATAGACAAACAATGAATATTAATTATCAAGTGCCACTGAATAAGATTCCAATCACAAATTTCATGTCATTAAATACAAGATATAACTCTACTTTTAACTGGATTGCAGCACCACTCTCTATGACAGATCTTGGAAATACAATTCAAAATTCTAGAAGTATACAGTATAATGGACAAATTAATCTTAACAATCTATACAATAAAGTCCCATACTTTAGAAAAATAAACCAAAGAAATAGTCAGAGGAAAAGAATTAAAAATTCTAATAAAGAATCAGATGAAAATAAAGACAGATATATAATATTTAAACACATAACGAGATTTGCTTTAGGATTAAAAAATATATCAATCAATTACAGTACTTCTCAGGGTACATTTATGCCTGGTTTTAGATACAACCCAAATTTGTTAGGCAACGAATGGAGTAATATGGCGCCAGGATTACCATTTACTTTTGGAAGTCAAAATGATATAAGAACAAATGCCGCATCAAAAAATTGGATAGTTCAGAATTCAAGCCTAAATTCATTGTATAAAACTAATTCATCTAATAATTTAAACCTAAGAGGAACATTTGAGCCTTTTAATAAATTTAGAATTGAGTTAAATGCGAATAAAACAACATCTAACAATCTTCAAGAATATTTTAGGTGGGATGACGAAAATAATATTTATAATTCTTTTTCTCCAACTCAAACTGGTAATTATAGTATTTCATTTATTTCATTTAGAACTGCTTTTTCTAATGATGATGAAAACTATTTGTCTTCAGTATTTTCTAACTTTAGAGGATACAGAGCAGATATAGCAAATAGACTTGCTGCTCAAAACCCCAATTTTAATGGAGGAACTGAACCTAATACAGGGTTCCCAATTGAATATCAAATTATAAATAATGACACAATAATTACAGGTGGATATGGACCTACTTCTCAAGAGGTTATTATTCCTGCATTTCTTGCTGCATACTCAGGAAAAAGTCCATTAAATATTGGCTTAACTTCATTTCCTGCAATACCATTACCAAACTGGAGGATAAATTATGATGGACTAATGACTATTCCATATTTAAAAAGAAGATTCAGATCAATACTTATTGCTCACGCTTATCGAAGCACATATACTGTTGGATCATTTTCTAGTAATTTAAACTATATAAATGGAGATGAAGTTAATGTAAATAATTTAAGCTATCATGTTGAAAAAGAAATTGCACAAGTGACAATCAATGAACAATTTAGTCCACTTTTTAAACTTGATTTAGTTTGGAAAAATAGTTTGTTGACCAAGCTTGAGTTTAAAAGAAGTAGATTGTTGTCACTGTCTCTCGTAAATAGTCAATTGACTGAAACACAAACAAAAGAGTATGTTATAAGTGCTGGATACAGAATCTCGGATCTTAACTTAAATTTTATATCATCCGGAAGAGGAAAAAAAATATCATCGGACCTAGATTTGAAGCTAGATGTTAACATTAGAAATAATAAAACAATGATTAGAAAAATTATCGAAGATGTTGAACAAATAACAATGGGTCAACAAATTGTAAGTATTAAGTTTTCAACAGATTATGTAGTTAATAGGCGGTTAAATCTTAAGCTTTTCTATGACAGAGTAATTACTAATCCATTTGTCTCAACAACTTTTCCTAGTTCAATAACAAATACTGGGTTTAGTTTGAGATTTACATTAGCTGGATAAATTTGTTTTAGTGTTTTGTTTAAGATATAAAAAGTGTATTTTTGAATAAATTGTTTTATGAAATTTCCAAATGATATTAAGTACACAAAAGAACATGAATGGGTTAAAGTTTCTGATGGCATAGCATATATTGGCATTACTGAGTTTGCTCAAAGTGAGCTTGGAGATATTGTTTTTGTTGATGTTGATACTTTAAACGAAGAATTGGATCAAGAGGAAGTTTTTGGTACAATTGAGGCTGTTAAAACTGTATCAGATTTGTTTATGCCTATTTCAGGAAAAGTAGATAGTTTTAATAAAGAACTAGAAGATTCACCAGAGCTTATCAATGATGACCCATACAATAAGGGTTGGATAATTTCTGTTTCAGATTTTGATGAGAGTGAATTAGAAACGTTATTAAGTGCTGATGACTATAAAAAGTTAGTTGAGTAATATGCAAAAGAAAAAAAATCCTAAAGTAAGTTTAGAAAAAAAGAGGTCTCTTTTTTTACAAATAGGACTCATAATCTCACTGCTCTTTGTCTACATTACATTTGAGTGGAAAAGTTATGATAATAGCAATTTTAACTTAGGAGAAGTAAATTTTGATGATTTGGAGGAGGAAATAATTCCAATTACAAAGCAAGAAATTAAACCTCCACCTCCGCCTCCTCCACCTCCAGAGGTAATTGAAATTGTTGAGGATGAGGTTGAAATAGAAGAGGAGCTTGAGATTGAAGATACAGAAACAGATGAAGATGAAATAGTCGAGATTGAAGAGGAGGATGATGATGAAATTTTTATTGTTGTAGAAAATATGCCACTATTTCCGGGCTGTAGTGATGAAGGTTGTACACAATCAAACATACTAAGACATATTAGCAGGAATTTTAAATATCCTCCAATGTTAAAAGACTATGGAATTGAAGGTAGAGTAATTGCAACTTTTGTAGTTAACAAGAAGGGAAAGGCTTCTGATGTTCAAATATTAAGGGGTCTGGATAAAAAAATAGATGATGAGGTTGTAAGAGTTATAAAATCTCTACCAGTTTTTACTCCAGGGAAACAGAGAAATAAGCCTGCAAGTGTTAGATATACGGTTCCAATTAACGTTCAGCTTCAATAATATTCTAACTTAACATTTAAATTAATTTATTTCAGACTTACTATATAGCAAACCCCCTTTGTTTTATTATATTTGAATCAGTATGAACCACAAGGGAGAGTGAAAAAATTTATAGATAACACTTTTTTAAAAACAAGTCTTGAACTTGATACGTCTGAGGAAGATTTGAAAGAGAAGATTCAAGTTTTTATAAAGGAATCCATACAAATGGATTTTAAGTGTGTTGTAGTTAGGTCTGAATATTTAAATCTCGCCTTCAACATTAAAAGTAAATTTAAATCTTCGATTAAAATAGCAACTGTTGTAAATTTCCCTTTAGGTACTGATAGCTTTGATTCAATAATAAAGCAATTAAATAAATCAAGTGATTTTGCCGACGAAATTGATATTGTAGTTGACTACAATGCATTTAAATATAGTGACTTTAAAAGATTTGATAGCGTAATTGAATTATGTACAAGTTTTTGTTTAGAAAATGATAAAATAGTTAAGTGGATTATTGAAACTGGTGCTCTTTCAAAAAATGAGATAAAAAGTATTTGTCAGAGGATTGAAGCTATAATTTCAAGTCAATTCTCAAATCATTTATCAAAATCCTACATAAAAACATCAACAGGCTATTATTCAGGCTATGGAGCTAAGTTAGATGATATCAAGCTCATTAAAAACTCAATTAAGAAAATGAAAATTAAAGCATCCGGAGGCATAAGTTCTAAAGATTTTGCTAAAAAGCTAGTTAAATTAGGCTGTGATAGAATAGGCACATCGAGCGGAAAAGATATTTTAAAATGAACATTGAAAATTTAACATCTTTAGCAATATCTGCGTGTATGTATGGTGGCAAAGAAATAATGTCAGTTTATAATACTGATTTTGGTTTTGAGCTAAAAAAAGATAATTCACCACTAACAATTGCTGATAAGAAATGTAATAAGAAAATTGAAGAAATTTTAAATGATAGTAAAATACCTATTTTAAGTGAAGAAGGAAAGCAATTAAATTATGAGGAGAGAAAAAACTGGGAGTATTTGTGGATTGTTGATCCGCTTGATGGTACTAAAGAATTCATAAAAAAAAATGGAGAGTTTACAGTTAATGTGGCTCTTGTAAAAAATAACCAACCAATTATTGGTGTTATTTATGTTCCAGCAAAGAATATTCTTTATTTCTCAAATAAAAATGTGGGTTCATATAAGTCAACAGTATCTATTTATGAATTTAAAGATTTAGCTTCGATTGAGGAACTAATAAGAAAATCAGAAAAACTACCTATAATTAAAAATTCTAGTAAACATGTTATAGTAGCAAGCAGATCACATATGAGTAAAGAAACAAAAGACTTTGTAGATAGGAGAAGAGAAATAAAAGAAAATATAGAAATAGTTTCTATTGGATCCTCATTAAAAATATGTATGGTTGCAGAGGGCAAAGCTGATGTTTATCCAAGACTAGCACCAACTATGGAATGGGATGTTGCAGCTGGTCATTCAATTGCAAAGTATTCCGGATTCAAAATATTAAGCTATGAAAATGGTACTGAGTTAACATATAATAAAGAAAACTTGCTTAACCCCTTTTTTATTGTTGAATGATAGAAAGATTTAAAAAGTTATTTGCAGACTCTGATTTTTCAGAATTATTTAATCAGGCAGGGATATCATTGATTTTAAGGATTTGTGGTCAAGCTGCAGGCTTTGTATTAACTTTAGTAATTGCTAGGTATTTCGGTGCTTCTGGCCTAGGGGATTATGTGCTAGCAATAGCAGTATTAAGAGGTTTTAGTATAATTTCAAAGCTAGGACTAGATATTTTTTCAGTTAGGTTTATCGCATCATTTGCCAAAAAAAAAATGTGGAAAAGTATAATCTATTTCAAAAGAAGAATAGAAATTTTATTGATTTTCACCTGTCTGCTGTGCTCATTTATAATGTATTTTTTTTCAAGTGAAATAGCAGCTCTTATTAATGCTGAAATTTTCCACATTAAACTGAATAGTTTTCTGATTTTACCGATGACTTTTTTCATCTTGAATTATCAATGTTTAAGAGGTTTAAAAAAGATTGCACATTTTTCATTTTATTTTAGGGTTTCTCAAGCCCTATTCTCCATTGTCTGTATCTTTACTTTTGTTCAGTTTTTCAAAAATGATGATATACCAATCTTTGCTTATTTATGTAGTTTATTAATTGTATTCATTCTGTCTACATATTCTTTTAAAAGAAGCTTTTATCTCAAAAAAAATATAGAGGAAAGTGAATCAGTTGAAAAATTTGAAATTTTTGATATGCTAAAAATATCTTTACCAATAATGATTGCTCAATTCGTTCAATTTATAATGGCATGGACAGATAAACTCATGCTCGGTAATATGATGGATTCTGATCAAGTAGGTGTTTATTTTACAGCATTTAAATTGTCTATGCTTGCCAGCTTAAGTTTAATGGCAATTAATAGTATCGCTGGTCCAAAATTTGCTGAAATGTTTTCAAAAAATGATTTTTCGTCACTCAAAAAAATCGTTCATCAATCAACTGAAATAATTTTTTGGACTACTATTCCATTTGTTATAGTTTTTTTCATTTTTCCTCAAAAAATTATGTTACTCTTTGGCGATGAATTTAAAACTGGATCTAATGCATTAATGATTCTTTCATTAGCAAAATTGATTAGTTCATTTTCTGGATCAGTGGGGAATATTTTGCAAATGACAGGTAATCAATTTGTTTATATGATTATATTATCTATTGGAGCGCTTTGCAATGTAGTTTTGAATTACTATTTAATACCAATTTACAATATTGAGGGAGCAGCAATCGCTAGTTTATTAAGTATGTCATTATGGAATCTAGGAATGGTTTATTTCATAAAAAAAGAATTTGGTTTTTATTCTTTTTATAACCCTTTTAGATGAGTAAATGTTTACCTAATTTTTTAATTGTAGGTGCAGCTAAGTCTGGAACATCATCATTGCATAATTTTTTAAGAAAGCATCATGATGTTTTTATGCCAAATTATATTCACAATATTAAAGTTAAGGAACCTAGGTTTTTTGTAAAAAATAGCATTGAAGGCAGGGTTAACAATTATGTAGATAATTTTGAAGACTACAAGAAATTATTTAGTAAAAGTTGTGGAAAATCTGCAGTTGGCGAAGCCTCAGTTTTCTATCTTTATTTTTTTGAAGAAGCAATTAGAAACATTAAAAAATATCTTGGAAACGATATAAAAATTATAATATTATTAAGAAATCCCATAGAAAGAGCTCTATCAGCATACAATCATGTTAGTAAAACAAAATTAGAAAACTTATCTTTTGAAGAGGCAATTAGTATAGAGGATCATAGGTTCAAAAATAATAAAAATATTACGCCAATGATTAATTATAAAAGTATGGGGCTATATTATAAAATGGTAAAGGCATATATTGAAAGTTTTAAAGATGTTAAAATAATTTTATTTGAAGATTTTATTAATAACACTAATAAATCAGTCAATCATTGTTTTGATTTTTTAAAAATAAAAAACATGAAGATTCTTACAGAGGAAAAAGTAAATGTAGGTGGTAGAAAGTGGAGTAATAATTTTTATAAAACTATTTACAACGAAAAAAAACATTATCTAACATTTTTAAAGAAAGTGTTACCGTTAAATATTAGAACAAAACTAAATGCATGGTTTTACAATGAATTTACTTTGGAAAACAAAAGAATGAAAAAACAAACAAAAGAATATTTAATTAATTTTTTCAAAGAGGATATCAAAAGCTTATCTTTATTAATAAATAAAGATCTCAATCATTGGCTGAAATAAAAAATTTACCAAATTTAATCATAATTGGAGCTCCCAAGTGTGGAACAACATCACTATTCAATTATCTTGGTCAGCATAATGACATATACTTATCTAAAATAAAAGAGCCACACTTTTTAGTCAACAAAAAAATAGGTACAAAAAGACTAAACTCTTTGATTACAAGTTTGAAAGATTATCATAATTTATTTGATAGTAAAGATTTTTGTAAATATAAATTGGAGGCAAGTGCACTATATCTATTTTATGCAGATGAGTTTATCAAAAATGCAAAAAAAGTTCTTGAAAAAGATGTTAAAATTATTGTTTGTTTGAGGAACCCTGTTGAAAGATCATATTCAGCTTACAATCATTTGAAAAGATATAATATTTATGAAAACCTAACATTTGAAGATGCTCTAAAAAAAGAAAAAAATAGGTTTGAGAATGACAAATTTATTTCTCCTGCTGCAAAATATTTTGAAATAGGATTATACTATCAAAAAATAAAAAAAATTCTACATAAATTTAATAAAGTAAAAATCATTATATATGAAGAATTTGTATCTAACCCAAATAAAGTTTTAAAAGAATGCACAGATTTTTTAGAAATTGATTCGTTTAATTTTAAGACCAATAAAGTCTATATGAAGGGTGGATGGAGATGGAAAAATAAATATTTAAAACAAATAGCACGATCTTTTAATATTTTAAGATTATTAAATTTATTATTTGGGCCAAAAATGGCAAAATGGATCAAATCAATAATTTTGGATATGTCTACGCACAAGATCTCTGAAATGAATGTTAAAACCAAAAGAATATTATCAGAAAAATATAGTGAGGATATAGATAAATTATCCAGGTTATTAAAAAAAGATTTAAGTATTTGGATAAAATGAGAGCTGCTAATCTTTTTTGTATAGGATGTCCGAAATCAGGAACAACTACTCTTTTTAAAATACTTTGTCAACATAGCCAAATTCATACTCCGAAATTTAAAGAGCCATTTTTTTTTAATAATTCTAATTATAAAAATGGCGTAGAATGGTATGCAAACACTTACTATGAAGATGCAAAAAGTGAGGATTGGATATTGGACTTTACGCCTAGCTATTTGTATTCTGATGAAGCACTTTTTAGAATTAAAGAATATTCCAAAGGAAAAAATTTGAAATTCATTATCATGCTTAGAAATCCTGTTGAAAGAGCATACTCTCACTATCTGCATACGTTGAGAGATGGATTAGAAGATTTAGATTTTAATGATGCTATACAAGCTGAGTCTGGAAGGTTACTTGATCATAAAAATAATTTATTAAGTCAATTAAAATATTCATACATATACCAAAGTTTATATTATAAACATTTAAGTAAATACTTTAAAACTTTTGGAAGAAACAATTTTTTTGTAATTAATTACGATTCACAACTTTTAGATAAAAGTGAGTTTAAATTAATGATTAAGGACTTACAAAATTTTTTAGAAATTAAAATAGAGAATCTAAATATTGAGATTAAAGAAAACTTTGCATCAGTAAGTAGGTTTAAAATTTTACAAACTTTAGTGAATTCAAACGGGTTGCATAAAAGGCTAGCTAGATTACTGTTTAAATCCAAATTAAATAGACAAATATTAATTAATAATCTAAGAAAACTTAATGAAAAGAAGATGGTAAAAAAAGATATGGAAGCTGAATTTAAAAAAAATCTTTATGATAAATATTTTCATACTGATGTGTTAAAACTCGAAAGTTTATTGAAAAAAAAAATAAATTGGAATGATTAATAAAAGCTTTGTAATTGATTCAGCTATTGTTACTCTTTTAATTTTAAGTACTGGCGGATTAATTTTTGTTTTCAATAGAAATCTAATGCATGCTATTTATTTTGTCATCATAGCTTTTGTTCTAATTACTTCAAAAGTAAGTCCAAGAAAAGATATTTTTAACGCATCTATTTATTCAATTTTAACAATACTTACAATCTATGTAGTCAATTTTATTTTTGCTATAAATGATCAAGCTATCGAAAAATTTTTATTTAATTTTTTGATTACTACTATTTGCATATTAGTAGCGTATCACTTTATAAATAATCGTTCAGTTGAAAGATTTTTAAGAGCATTATACTTTTGTTTACATCTAATATTTTTTCATTCATTGTTTAATTTTTTAGCTTTTTTTTTAGTAAATAATAATTTACAAACATTAACAAGTGCTTTTCATGAGTGTCAAACATTCTTTAATATTTTTTTCTACGATATTGAGAAGAGCTCCATTTCAATTTTTAATATTGATTTTTGCAGAAATCAAGGTCTTTTTTGGGAACCAGGTATTTTACAAGCTTATTTAAACTTACTTTTTTTTCTAGAGGCATTTTACTTTAAGAAAAGAAAAGTTTTTTTGGTGTTAATTACATTTGTAGTTATTACTACATATTCTACTGCTGGTTTAACAGTATTATTAATACAAAGCATCGTATATATTTATGAAGAAGTTAAGAAGAGCAAAATTTTTGGATTTATTGCCTTAATTTCACTAATTCCAGTATTTGTTATCTACTCAAATAACATTGAAAATAAGATTAAAGGTGATTATGAAAGTTCTTTTCAAAAAAGGTTATTTGACTTGACTCAACCCTTTTTTATAGCTTTGCAAAATCCGATCACAGGAGTAGGGCTAGATGTTATTCAATTTCAAGAGGTTAGAAAAGAATTTTATTTTAATTCTAAAAGATTAAATTCTCTTCAGGATCAAATAGGAATACAGTCAAAGTCAAAAACAACAGAAAAGGGAAGTTCTAATTCTGTAATGTTCCTATTTGCAACACTTGGATTTCCTTTTACAATATTGTTACTTTATTTTGTGTTTAAACAGAGTTTTTTTGAACAAAAAAAGATTTTATTTTTTATATTATTTTTCTTAACCATAATGTCTCAACCATTGTTACTTAGACCTTTCTTTTTTATATTTATTATCTCAGGAATGATAAATATTTACAGTAAGTTCAGAATAAATACTGTTTCATGAAAATCTTAATTACTGGAGGAGCAGGTTTTATAGGTTCTAATTTAGTGAACCTATTATCAAATTTAAATTATGAGATAACAGTGATTGATAGCTTGCTGAAACAAGTTCATGGCAAAAGTCAAGAATCTTTTTCTTATTGTCAGATTTTAGGTAAATGTAAATTCGTTAAATCAGATGTAAATGACAATTCAGTTTTTAAAAGATTACTTCTTGATTCGGAGATATTAATCCACCTTGCATCGCAGACAGGTACTGGTCAATCTATGTATGAAAAAGATCTTTATGAAAAATCAAATGTAATTGGCACAGAGAATATCTATAAATTATTAAATGAGAATAGAAATAACATTAAAAAAATAATCCTAACCTCTTCAAGATCAGTCTATGGAGAAGGGGAATATGAGTATCTTGATGGGACTTCATACACCAATTCAAAATTTAAAAGAAACAAACTTGATTCAAGAGAAGATTTTGATTTCTATTGTTATAAAACAAATAAGAAATTAAGACCTATTGCAACCAAAGAAACTTCAAGATTAGCTCCCAAGTCATATTATGCTGAAACAAAATTAAAACAAGAACATATTGTTAAAAAAATAAATAAAGAGCTTGGGATTGATTGCATAATATTAAGGCTGCAAAATGTCTATGGTGAGGGCCAATCACTAATTAATCCATATACTGGCATTTTATCTATATTTTCAAATAGAATCCTAACTAGTTCTAGAATTGAAATTTTTGAGGATGGTCAACAAACAAGAGATTTTGTACATGTCTCTGACGTGGTTTCAATAATCAAAAAAATTATTGATGATGAAGTTAAAAACAAATTATTAATCTATAATGTAGGTTCAGGCTCCCATACAAAAATTATTGATGTTGTGGAAAATCTTTATGAATACTTAAAGAAGAAAAAAAATTATGTAGTAACTGGCAAACACCGGAAAGGTGACATAAGACATAATTTTAGCGATATAAGTAAAATTAAAAATGACTATAAATTTTCTATTTCAGTAGATTTTAATGAAGGTATAAATAGATATATTGATTGGGTTAAAAATCAAGACATAATTGAAAATAATTATGAAAATACTTTAAATGAGTTGAGGCAAAAAGGTTTATTAAAATGAAATATATATTTTTCTTAATCTTAACTATTTTGAACACAAATCTTCTTTATTCTCAAGAAAGAATTATAAAAAATCTTTATGGCTTTGGAACCAATACTACCTTTATGTTCAACGATGTTCAAGATACAAGCTTTTTGAGTAATGTCAATATGATATCTCCTAGATTACTAGCATTTCCAGGGGGGTTAGGTAATTTTTATCATCCAAGTGGCATGGGTTATGGAATAAAAATAAGTGAGGTAGATTTTTTTCATAAAGGGAAGCTTCCAAAAAGAATCAGAGGAATAAATAAAATTATTGAAAAAAATAAACATAAAAATTACATTTATCCTTTTATTGATTTATCAAAACATCTAAGATCTGATGTAATAATTGATGCAAATATACTATCGGCTGAAATAGATGAAACTATTCAAATGATTAACTTGATATTAAGAAATGGAATTAATGTTAGTTCTGTAGAGATTGGAAGAGAGCTTACAAATCAAAGTTACCATGAAAATTTCGATATCTATAAGTACTTAGAAAAGTCAAAGGCTTTAACTGAAAGAATTAGAATAAGTTTTCCAGATATAAAAATAGGCGTTGTTGTTGCACCCATATACAAAAGTTATGTAAGGCATGTGAAATGGAATAAACTTTTATCAAAAGAAAATTTTTATGATGCAATAGTAGTACATACATACGCTAAGGTTACGAAAGGAAAAGATGAATATGGAAAAATGGTTACTGAATATCCCGAAGGTAAAAATAAGTATCAAGCTTTTAATATCTATAAAAAAAGGTCACTTAATTTTTTTAAAAAATATCCAAAAGAAATAAATGACTATTCCCAAATGTTTCAAAAAAAAGATATCTGGATTACGGAATGGAATCTACAAGTTTCAAAATTAACAGGTAAGACACACATTCAATCATTATTTGTTTTTTGCTACTTGATGGAAGTTGCTTGTAACGAGGAATTAAGAAAAATAAATTTAATGTCGTTTCATAATCTTGCTGGAAGAGATATATCTTCTTCAGTCATAATAAACAGAGAAAAAAGTAGTCTTAGCACTACCTTTGTAGCGTTCAAGTTTTTGTCTGATGTTTTTGTGAATGATAGAATTACTGTTGTTAGTAGAAGCTTTACAAATGAACTTTTTGAATATGAATTTCGTAATGAAAAAAATGAAAAGTTTTTTGTTTGTATAAATTGGTCAGAACAACCAACTAAAGTAGATATTTCCGAATATGATTACTCAAAGATTTATTACTCTGAAAATTTATATGATAATCAATACTCTAAAGAAAATTTTTCAAGTAATGAAGTTAACTTAAAAGAGTTAGAAATACCAAAGTATAGTTTTTGTATTTTTAAAAGTGGAAAAAACAAATAGACCAAATTTATTTTTAGTTGGATCTCCAAAATGTGGAACAACCTATCTTTGGAGTAAATTAAAAGAACATCCCAAAATTTTTGCACCAAAATTTCCAGAGAAAGAAATCAATTTCTTTTCGTATAATAATTTAAAAAATGATTCATATTACAAATTTTATGGTATCGGTAAAAAAAATGATTATTTAGATCTATTTAAAAATTCTACTGGTGAAAAATATTTAATGGACTCAAGTGTTTCATATTTTACTGATGAAGAAGCTCCAAAGAAAATATTTAAATTTAATTCTAAATCTAAGATAATTATAATGTTTAGAGATCCTGTGAAAAGAGCTCTTTCACATCATTCAATGGATTTTAGAATGGGTTTAGCGAATAACTCTTTATCAAAATACTTGCTTGATTCGCAGTTAAAAGAATTTTATGTTCAATATGTGCATAATAGCATGTATTATAAGTATTCAAAAAATTATATTGATGCATTTCCAAAAAAACAAATCTTAATTATTGATTTTAATGATAAAAAAAACATATCTGAAAAAATTTCTAATTTTTTATCAATCGATTTTGATAACGATTTTTTTGATTTTAGTGAGCGTATCAATTCAAACAGGGCACCAAAAAATTTGATTTCAAAGTATTTTCAAAGAAACAGACAAATAACAACAGTATTAAAAAAATATTTACCAAAAAAAATAATTAATAAATTTGAGCCATACTTGTACTCGAAAGAGATTCGCATAGAACATTCAGATGAAGAAAAAAAAATCCTGGAGGAGTTATTAATTAAAGATTGGACAAGTTTTAAAAAAATGATTAGCTAGATGAAAAGCTCTAAAATAGAATCAAAAAAAAATATCGGATTTTCTAGAATTTTAGATAAAGTACTTCACACTATTGCTAAAAGCTCATTGCTTGGTTCTAAAGCTCGAGTTTTTATTCATCACCTAAGAGGCGTAAAATTCAAAAATAGATCTACGGTATTTATTGGAGAAGATGTCATTATTGATCCGATAAATCCTTCAAATGTTGAAATAGGCGATAGATGTTTAATAACTGCAGGGGCAAAAATATTAACACATTATATCGATACAAAAAATAGATCTGAAAATCCTGAATACTATTTCAGGTTTTATGACGGAAAAGTAATCATAGAAGATGATGTTTTTATTGGATCAAATGCAGTTATTGCAAAGCCAGTTAGAATTGGAAAGGGATCAATAATTGGAGCAAATGTTGTTGTAACTAAAGATATTAAAGCAAGTTCTGTTTATACAGGAACTAATAATTCTCAATTGTGATTAAAGTTGCTATTATTACAATAACATACAACTCTAGTAATGTAATTATACCTTTTTTAAAATGCCTATCAGAAAGTAGTTTCAAAGACTTTAAGTTGTTTATTATAGATAACAATTCAGTTGATGACACAATTGAGTTAATCAATAAAATTAAAAAAATAGATTTTCAGATCATTGAAAACAAAAAAAATATAGGTGTCGCTGCAGCAAATAATATAGGTATTAAACTTGCCCTGGAGCAGAACTATCAAAAAATTTTACTTTCAAACAATGATATAGTATTTGATAAAAATATAATAGCTGACTTAGTTAATTTTAGTGAGAATCAATCAACTAGTATTTCATCTTTAAAGATAATGTATGAACATGATAAAGATAAAATTTGGTATTGTGGTGGCTTTTTCAATTTTAATAAAGGACTAGTACCTGAGCACTTGGGAATTGGAAAGCCTGATTTCGGACAATACAATCATTTAAAGTATTCAGACTATGCTCCAACTTGTTTTGTTTTATTTGATTACAGGGTTTTCTCTGAAATTGGGTTAATGGATGAAGAATATTTTGTCTATTTTGACGATACAGACTTTTTTTACAGAGTAAAAAAAAATGGAAACCTCAAGTTGTTAATTAACCAAAAAATTAAAATATTTCACAAAGTAGGAAGTTTAACATCAACAAGTAATTCAAGAGGAATAAAAAGCAATTTTTTTATCAGTCAAAATATTCAAAATCATTTTTATTTTTTAAAAAAAAATGAGCGACTATATTTTTATCTATTTATACCTTTTTTGTTCATTAGATATAATTTGCGTATTATACTGAGTAATCAATATAAATTTAACTTTAATACTCTGTTCTTGGTTAATAAGTCAATCTTTAAAGGGATATTAAAATGAAGATAAAAGTTGCAATAATTGATTCAATAGGCTCACACGGCAGTTCACATCATTACTACTTGTTCGCTCAAGCTAAAGGATTAATTGAAAATAAAGTAGATGTAACTATATTCTCTAATAAGAAAACTTATCTCAGTTCATTAGGAAAATTTAAAGTCGAAAATACATTTGGAGATATTTTTAAAACTAAAGCAAAATTAGCTAATGCAATATATTTTGTTAATGGAATATTAAAATCATTTTTTAAAGCAAAATTTAGCTCTCATAATTTTTTTCATCTTCATTTATTTGACTTTAACATTCTTAATTTTTTCGCATGTTTTTTCACGATTTTCTTTAATGTTAGGCTAATACTAACAATTCATGATATTAATCCATTTTCTAAAAAAACTAATCTATTTCTTAAAAGATGGATTTTATTATTTGCTGATAAAGTAATTGTTCACAATGAATTTTCAAAAAAAGAACTAATTAAAGATGAAATAAATCTAAAAAAAATATCAGTTGTTCCCCACGGTAATTATTTAGATTTTATAAAGCCAAAAACAAATAAAATAGTTGCAAAAAAGAAATTTGGCTTGCAAAACAAAAAGGTAATCCTGTTTTTTGGGATGATTAAAGAAGAAAAGGGTTTAGATATATTAATTAAATCTTTTTATGAAGTAAATCAGAACAACAAAGACGTAGTTCTATTAATTGCTGGAAAGACTTACAAATCAGATATTAAAAAGTATACAAAAATAATTGACCAATTAGACTTAGAAAACTCATGTGTCATACACAACAAGTTTATTCCAGAGGATGCATTATGTGATTATTACGGCTGTGCTGATGTGATAGTTTTACCTTATAAAATAATATTTCAAAGCGGTGTACTTATGATGTCATCTAGCTTTAATGTACCTGTCATAGTTTCAGATTTAGAACCATTTTTAGATATTATTGAAAATCAAATAAATGGATTAGTGTTTAAAGTAAATGATGTTAAATCTTTAGCAGAAAAATTAATTTTTTCTGTTAACAGTACTGAAAAGATGAATTCTTATGCAAAAAATAATTTTGAAAAAATAAAAAATCAATATGATTGGACTAAAATTGGTAAGCTTAATAAGGATGTTTATCTTTACTTTAAATAATTTAACATATGATTATTCAAATTGAAAACATATTACAAGAATCAAAAAACACAATAGAAAAAACAATAAAATCTGAGCAAACAACAAAGAATTTGAATGCAGTTGTTGAAATTATTTTCAATGCATTTAGTTCAGGAAACAAAATATTATTGTGTGGTAATGGAGGTAGTGCAGCAGATGCTCAACATATTGCAGCAGAGTTAACAGGAAGATTCTTTAAGGATCGAACTGCTTTATTTGCAGAAGCATTACATGTAAACTCATCATATATGACTGCTGTGGCAAACGACTATGGTTTTGAAAAAACATACTCTAGACTTTTAGAGGCAAAAGGAGACAAAGGTGACGTTTTAATTGCTATATCAACAAGTGGAAATTCTCAAAATATTGTAAATGCGGTTCACAAAGCAAAAGAGATTGGTATGAGCACTATTTCTTTTACTGGTCAAAATGATTCTAAAATTAAAGAATTATCTCAGATTTGTCTACAATCCCTCTCAACTAACACTCCTAGAGTTCAGGAGATTCATATATTGTTTGGTCATATTATTTGTCAATTGGTTGAAGAGAAAATTTTCCCAAATGTTTGATACTCTATTTCTTGATCGTGATGGAGTTATTAATGAAAAATTAGAAAATAGATATGTTACATGTATAAAAGAGTTTGTATTTATTGATGGAGTTTTAGAATCTTTCACAAACATTAATAAATATTTTAAAAGAGTAATAATCATCACCAACCAACAAGGCATAGGAAAAAAAATCATGACAGTTAAACAATTAGACGATGTGCATAATTATATGATATCGGAAATTGAAAATTCAGGAGGAAAAATTAATAAGATTTATTTTTGTTCAGATTTAGCTAGTAAAGAAAATAATTGCAGAAAACCGGGTACAAAAATGTTCGAAAAAGCATTAGAAGATTTTCCAAAAATAGATTTAAAAAAATCATTTATGTTTGGTGATTCGGATTCTGATATAGTAGCTGGTGAAAAAATGGGAATAAAATCTGTAAAAATTGACCATAAATTTAATTTGAAATCGGCATTAAAAAAAATAATTAATATTCATTAGATTTTTGATAATCAATAAGCATTTATGTCTTAATTTTGTAAAAAAAAAACAACGGAAAAAAAAGTTAAAATAAAATCCCTTAAGCAATTGCTTTGGATAGGTATCGGCGGAATGGTAATGTTTTTTGCTGGTCTGACCTCTGCCTACATTGTAAGAAAATCTGAAGGAAATTGGCAAGAATTTGAGCTACCAAGCTGGTTCTTATATAGTTTTATATTAGTAATTTTTAGTAGTTTATTTGTTATTATTGCTAAAAAGAGATTTAATAAAAGACTTCCATATCAACAACTGATTTTAGTTTCTGTCGTTCTTGGTTTGTTATTTTCTTTGTCACAGTTTTTAGGCTGGAAGGAGCTCGTTCAAAATGGTATTTATTTCACTGGTGAAGGTTCCAACCCCTCTGGCTCTTTTTTATACGTACTAACTCTAGCGCACTTGCTGCATTTAATTGCAGGGCTTATTTCTTTATTAGTTGGATACTTTAATTCAATCTCTAATAAATACACTATTGAGGATCATCTTGGACTTGATTTGATATTTACTTTTTGGCATTTTTTGACAATTTTATGGGTCTATCTGTATTTATTCTTAGTCTTCATTTAAAAAAAATAAAAATTAATAATTATCATAAAGCAAAAAAATTAATTTTGTAATCTATTTATGGCAGTGGTAAATAATACTGATTTTGGGCAAGCATGGAAAGGTGGGGATAAACCATTAGCAGCTAGCTATGGTAAGCTTATGATGTGGTTTTTTCTAGTCACTGATGCGCTGACCTTTTCTGGATTTTTGGCAGCGTATGGATTCAGTAGATTTAAGTATGAGTTATCTTGGCCAGTACCTGATGAAGTGTTTACACATTTCCCTTTTTTCAAAGGAGAATATCCATTGTTCTTTGTTGCTTTAATGACTTTTATTCTAATCATGAGCTCCGTGACAATGGTTTTGGCAGTTAACTACGGACATAAGATGAAAAAGAAGCAGGTGATTCTATGGCTATCTCTTACAATCATTGGTGGTATTACTTTTTTAGGTTCTCAAGCTTGGGAATGGGGGCACTTTATTCATGGTGATAAAGGTGCAATAATTACTGAAGAAAAGGAAATTATACATCTTTTCAATGATGAAAAAGAAATTTCATCAGTTTATAAATTTATGGGAGTCGATTCATATTCCAAAGATCGATTCTCGCAGATGAATTATGAGCAGTTCGTTGAAAAGTTTAAATCACAGAATAAGTATAAATTAAAATCCTCTAAAAAAGTTATTTTAGAACACGATGACGCCGTTACCTTACTTGAAAGTAAGGGTAAAGATTTTGTTTTGGGAGCAAATTTGGTAAAGAACGAATATGGTCATGCACTATTTGCAGACTACTTCTTTTTTATCACTGGCTTTCATGGTTTTCATGTTTTTAGTGGTGTGGTATTATTAATCATTCTTTTAATAAATGTGATAGCAAATACCTATGAGAAAAGAGGTCATTATGAGATGGTTGAGAAAATTGGTTTATATTGGCATTTTGTTGATTTAGTATGGGTTTTTGTTTTTACTTTTTTCTATTTAGTTTAAATTTTAGTTATGTCTTCAGAGTCAAATAACAATTGGTGGATTTGGAAAGTTTTTTGGATACTTTTAGTAGTAACTGCCATTGAAGTAGTGCTTGGAATTATCAAACCACAATATTTGATTGAAACAAAGTTTTTAGGTACAATCTTGTTGAACCATGTCTTCATAGTCTTGACTATTATTAAAGCTGCATATATTGTTATGATATTTATGCATCTTGGAGACGAAAGACCAGCTTTACAGTGGACAATCATACTTCCTGCAGTAATTCTCATACCTTACTTACTTTTTATACTACTAACAGAAGGTGGTTACACCCATTTTATGAGATTTTAATTATGTCCTATAGCAAAAAAAATTATTCACTTACTTTAACTGACATAATAACTTTGATAGTTTTAGGTTTGTTTCCAGTCTGGAAAATCTTTAATATTAACGCTGATTTTCCAGTCTTTGTTTTTGTTCTTCCAATTGTTATTTACATTGTAGAAGAAATTGCTTTAAATAAAAAAACATTAAAACAAATAATATCCGAAGGTGGAAAAAAGTTTATGGGATTATTATTAATTCTAGTAATTCCTGGATTTATTTATCTTTTTATTAGCAAAGCAGACAATAACTTTATGACACTGTCATTTGTTGGGCCAAAAGAGCATGTAATCCCCGATTTTTCTTTTGTTAATCAAAACAATGAGATCATAACAAATGATGACTACAGAGGAAATATTTATGTTGCAAATTTTTTCTTCACTACATGTCCTACTATATGTCCAATAATGACTTATAATATGAGAATAGTACAGCAAAGGTTAAGTGTTTACCCAAACATAAAGTTCTTATCACATTCAATAGATCCAATAAATGATTCTCCAGAAAGACTTTTAGATTACGCTAATGAAATGAGAGCAAATTTAATGAACTGGAATTTTGTAACTGGAGAAAAAGAGTCCATCTACGATATTGCAAAAGAATATTTCGTAAATGCAGTTGAAGATTCACTTGCCCCTGGTGGTTTTTTTCACTCTGAGTATTTTGTGCTTGTTGACAAGGAAGGAAAAATTAGATCTGGAATTGATAAGGAGGGAAATATTGTTGGTGTTTACGACGGAACAAAAGACACTGATATTAAAGATTTAATTAACGATGTAAAGGTCTTGATGGCGGAATACAAAAGACCAAAAAAAGATGAGAAATAAGATATTTTTACTTACCGCTCTTTTTATTTTTTATAATCTAGATTTATTTTCTCAATGTGCAATGTGTAAAGCTGTTGTCGAGTCAAATTTAGATACAGGCTCGCAAATTGGCAGAGGTTTAAATAATGGAATTTTATACCTAATGGCAGTTCCTTACATTGCAATATTATCTTTTGCTATTTTTTGGTACTTTCAAAACAAAAAGTACAAACATTCATAGATTGAAGAACTATATAAATTTACTTCTACTAATAGCTTTCAGTTTCAATTCAATTGCTCAAGAAAGTTGGGACTTACAAAAATGTTTGAAACAAGCGAAAGAAAACAATCTTGAAATACTAAAACAAAAACTGTTGATTGACATTGCTAAATCAAATTTAAAGTCATCAAAGTTATCAATGCTACCTGACTTCAATGCTTTTTCAAGTCAAGGATATAATTTCGGTAGAGCAATAGATCCTCTTACCAATGATTTTACAATTGAAAATATTAGTTCAAATAATTTTTCATTAAGATCCTCAGTTGATTTATTTGATGGGTTCAATAAAATAAATAAAATAAAAAGAGATAAGAACAGTTTAAAATTTTCTGAACTTGAATTGGAAAGGCTTGTCAATAGAGTATATATGGACGTAATAGATGCTTATTTACAAATAATATTTTGTAAAGAATTGGTTATTGTGAGTAAAGAACAACTCAGAACTACAAAACTACAGTATGAAAAAAGTTTAAAACTATATAATCAAGGGGTATTAGCTAAAGATGCACTATTACAAGTTGAATCACAAGTGCTTTCTGAAAAATTAGCTAAGATAAGTTCTGAAAATCAGCTAGAATTAGCTAAATTAAACTTACAACAATTTTTAAAAATAGAACAATCTGAAGATTTTGAGATACAATACATAAAATTGAATATTGATACAAATATTACTTATCCAAAAACCTCTGAAATATATCAACTAGCATTAAATAAATTGCCTGAGTTAAAAGCAGCAGAACAAAATATACTAATTAGCAAAAAAAACATAAGCATTTCAAAAAGTAATTTACTACCCAAGTTATCATTTAGCTCATCTATTGGAACTGGTTACTCAAGCGCTAGAACATCATTATTTGGAGAAGAGATACCATTTAAAACTCAAATAGAAGATAATTTGAGTCAATCGATTTCATTTAATCTGTCATTTCCTATTTTCAATGGAAACCAAATAAGAAATATGATTACTAGTAGTAAAATCGATTTGCTGAACAGTGGTTATGTTCTAGATGAAACAAAATTCTTTGTAAGAAAACAAATTGAGATTGCACACTCAGATTTTAGAACAGCAAAAAAACAGTATCAATTTTGTATGAAGTCTGTTGTTTCAAATAAGCAGACATTTCTGATATCGAAAAATAAGTATGATCTTGGAATTATTGATACTTTTTCATTTCTAGACACAAAGAGCAGACTAAACAAAGCTGAGTCAGAACTTGTTAGAGCTAAATATGATTATGTATTTAAATCAAAAATATTAGATTACTATATGGGTAAAAATCTAAATTTGTAAAATGATCAACTTCATTATCTTAACATTAATCTCAATTGCAATTTTCTTTTTTGCTAATACAAACAAAAATAATTTACTAAGGAAACTATCCATTTGCCTTTTTGTAATCAGTGTAGTTTTATTTGCTCTAAGTAATTTTGGTATTATTTCTTCAAAAAAATCACTTGAAGTTAATCAGTCAGTTGTGTCTTTAAATGATATTGTGGAAACAATTTCAGCAACAGGAAAAATTCAGCCACAAACTGAAATAAAAATTAGTGCTGATGTTTCTGGAGAAATAGTTGAGCTTTTTGTTAAGGAAGGTGATGATGTAATGAAGGGAGATTTATTGCTAAAAATAAAATCTGATATTTATTTATCTATATTAGAAAGAGCTGAGGCATCTTTGAATAGTTCACTTGCAAATTTGCTAATGGCGGAAGCCCAGTTTAATGAAATACAGCAAAACTTTAATAGAAATAAAAAGCTTATTGAAAGTGAAGTAATTTCAATTGCTGACTTTGAAAAGATAGAGTCACAGTATAAAGTGTCAAAGCTAAACGTGGAAAGTGCTAAATATGCTATAATTAGTTCAGAAGCATCAGTAAAAGAAGCAAAAGAAAATTTGGCAAAAACAAAAATTTACGCACCTAAAAATGGAACTATTTCTAGATTAAATATAGAAATTGGTGAAAGAGTTGTTGGCACTGCTCAGATGAGTGGAACTGAAATTTTAAGTCTAGCAAATTTAAATGAAATGGAGGTTGTTGTTGAGGTTAATGAAAATGATATTTTAAATGTAGAAATTGGAGATAAGGTTGATATTGAAGTAGATGCATTAGCTAATCAAAATTTTAAAGGAATAGTCTCTGAAATTGCAAATTCTGCTGATTACGTCGGAATTAGTGCAGATCAATTAACAACTTTCAAAGTTAAGATTGAAATAGTTGACGTTGCTAACTTCAAGCCAGGTATGACGGCAACAGTCGACATAATTACCGCAAGGCTTGATAATGTATTAAGTGTTCCGATTGAATCAATTACTTTAAGATACGACTCCATCTCTGATAAAAAAATTGAATGTGTCTTTTTGATATTGGATGATGAGGTAAAAAAAGTAAATGTTAAAACAGGTATTCAAGATATTGATTTCATTCAGATAAAGGTGGGGCTTTCATTAAACCAAAAAGTTGTTAGCGGGCCTTATGATGTTTTGAATGTAAGGCTCAATTCACAGTCAAAAATAGAAATCTTAGATTAATGGCTCTTAGCTTATGTATTGACACTTCATCAAAAAATTGTTCAGTTGCGATTTTTGAAAATTCAAAACTAATTTCAGTAAAAGAAAAAAAATTCGATAAGCCTTCCCACTCCGAAAAAGTTAATGTATTTGTAGATATTTTACTAAAAGAAAAAAAAATATCATTTTCAGATTTTGATTTTTTTGCGATTAGTAATGGTCCCGGTTCATTTACTGGCCTTAGAATTGGAGTTGCTACTATTAAAGCTTTTTGCTTTGCTAATAAAAAACCTTTAGTGAGCGTATCGTCAATGAAAATAATGTCTGAACAAGTTATCAGAACAAATAATAATTTTGATCTTTATTGTGCTGTAGTTGATGCAAGAGGCAATGAAATTTATTATTCACAATTTGACAAAAAAAATAATATTGTTACTGATACTCGTCTTATTTCAGTTTTACAAACCAAATCAATTATTAACAAAAAGCAGAAATATATTTTTTTTGGAGATGCTGCAGATAAAATTAGTTGTATTGTTAGTCAAAAAAAAAATAAATATTTAAAAGAAATTTATCCCTCAGCTTCTGATATGGGGGCAATCGCTTACGAAAAGTTCAAAAACAAAAATTTTGAAATTTTAGAAAACTTTGAGCCGAATTATCTAAAGGCTTTCATAGTTAATAAAAAGTAAAAAAACAATAAAAAAAATTGGTATTATTCTATTTTACTATTTGAACAATATTTAATTTTGTAAAAAAAAAATGAAATTTTCAGATAGACACATTGGTCCCTCTTTTGATGAGCAAAGAAAAATGCTTGATGAAATTGGAGTTAGTAGCATTCAGGAACTAATTGATCAGACAATTCCCAGTCAAATCAATTTGGATAAGAAAATGGACTTGCCAAATGCATTAAGTGAGAGTAGATTTATTGAACATTTGTATCAAATTGGCAAAAAAAATAAAAACTACAGATCATATATAGGTCTTGGATACTACAATACCATACTTCCTGGCGCAATTCAAAGAAATATTCTCGAAAATCCGGGATGGTATACTGCATATACGCCGTACCAAGCAGAAATTGCACAAGGAAGATTAGAGGCACTGCTAAACTATCAAACAATGGTATGCGACTTAACAGCTATGGACTTAGCTAATGCTTCACTATTGGATGAGGCAACAGCTGCCTCTGAGGCAATGGTCATGCTTTATAACTCTAGAGACAGACAAAAAAAGAAATCAAATTGCAATAAGTTTTTTGTTTCATCAGATTGCTTGCCTCAAACAATTTCATTACTTGAAACAAGATCAGAGCCTTTAGGAATTGATCTTGTAATATCATCAACAAATGAAGTTGAAATTGATGAAAGCTTTTTTGGCTCTATTATACAATACCCAAATAAAAATGGTGCAGTATTAGATAACAGTGATTTTATTTCTAAACTGAAAAATTTTAATATCGGATTAGTTGTTGCAGCTGATTTATTATCATTAACATTATTGCAGCCACCTGGAGAGTGGGGCGCTGATGTAGTTGTAGGAACAACACAAAGATTTGGAATACCACTTGGCTACGGGGGACCTCATGCTGCATATTTCGCTACAAAAGAAATTTACAAAAGAAGTATTCCTGGAAGAATTATTGGTATATCACAAGATATTGATGAAAATAAAGCATTAAGAATGGCTTTACAAACCAGAGAGCAGCATATTAAGAGAGAGAGAGCAACATCAAATATTTGTACTGCGCAAGTTTTACTTGCAGTAATGGCCGGAATGTATTCTGTATATCATGGCCCTAGCGGACTTAAATCAATCAGTAATAAAATTCATAGATTAACTCTTATGCTCTCTGAGGGATTGAAGCAGCTAGGTTTCTTACAAAAAAACAATGTCTTTTTTGACACTCTACATATCAATGTTGGCAATATTTCGATTGAAAATATCAGAACATACGCTGAAGTAGCTAAAATCAATTTTAATTATATTGATGATAAAACTCTAACAATATCAATCGATGAAAAAGATGATGAGAAAAACATTGCTGACATATTAGATATTTTTGCGAGAAGTTGCAAGCATTCTGATTCTCAAAATCTAATCAATGAACTACCAAATATTAGAACAAAAAATGGATCTATTTCAGAAAGCATATTTGAGAGAAAAAGTGAATTTTTATCACATCCTGTTTTCAATAGTTATCATTCTGAAACCGCTCTAATGAGATATATAAAAAGTCTTGAGAATAAAGACTTAAGCTTAACTAAATCAATGATTCCCTTAGGCTCATGTACTATGAAGCTCAATTCTGCTACTGAGCTTTTTGCGTTGAGCTGGCCATCATTTAGTAATTTACATCCATTTGCTCCGCTAAACCAAACTAGAGGTTATAGTATAATGTTTCATGAACTTGATGAGATGCTATGTGAAATTACAGGCTTTGATGCGATGAGTTTACAACCAAATTCTGGTGCTCAAGGAGAGTATGCTGGCTTAATGGTTATTAGAGAATTTCATAAAAATAATGGGGACAGTAATCGTAATATTTGTCTTATTCCTTCATCTGCCCATGGAACTAATCCTGCCTCTGCTGTAATGGCTGGCATGAAAGTTGTAGTTATTAAATGCGATGAAAAGGGGAACATTGATTTTGAAGATTTAAAAGAAAAGGCGGAAGAGTATTCTCAAAACTTAGCAGCTCTAATGATTACTTATCCATCAACACATGGCGTGTTTGAAGAAAAAATCATTGAAATCAACAATACCATTCATGAAAACGGAGGGCAAGTTTATATGGATGGAGCAAATATGAATGCACAGGTTGGATTAACTAATCCTGCTATAATTGGTGCGGATGTTTGTCATTTAAATTTACACAAAACCTTTGCTATTCCTCATGGTGGAGGCGGTCCAGGCATGGGGCCTATAGGTGTAAAAAAACATCTGAAAAATTTTTTACCAACAAATCCTATTGTTAAAGTTGGAGGAAAAAAACCGATTAAAGCCATTTCTGCTGCACCTTGGGGCAGTGCCTCAATTTTGACAATTTCATATGCTTACATAAAAATGTTAGGGGAGGAAGGTTTGAGGCAGTCAACAGAGATAGCAATTTTAAATGCTAACTACATTAAGAAAAAATTAGAAAGTTCATACAACATTTTGTACCTGGGAGAAAAAAACAGAGTTGGTCATGAGATGATTATAGATTGTAGACCATTCAAGGCACTTGACATCGAAGTTCCTGATATAGCAAAAAGGTTAATGGACTATGGTTTTCATGCTCCAACTGTCTCATTTCCTGTAGCTGGTACAATGATGATAGAGCCAACTGAAAGTGAAAATTTAGAAGAAATTAATAGATTTTGTGAAGCAATGATTAGCATTAAAAATGAAATTAATGAAATAGCTGAGGGTATTGCCGATAAAGTTGATAATGTAATTAAGAACTCTCCTCATACAATCAATATGCTTACCTCAGAGGAATGGAATCATTCATATTCAAGAGAAAAAGCTGCCTTTCCAATACAATGGGTCAGAGAAGATAAGTTTTGGCCCTCTGTTAGAAGAGTGAATGAGAGTTATGGAGACAGAAATTTAATATGCTCATGCATTCCAATAGAAGAATACAATTAATTAATCAGCAATAATTTATAAATTAGATTTATATTTGTTATAACATAAAAATCAATCATGAAAAAAATTTTACTAACTACATTTCTAATCCTATCAGCTCTTCTAGGCCATGCACAAATTTTAAATGGTGATGACATGAGAATTGAGGAAAAAATTTTTCTAAGTGTTCAGCCTACATCAATAAATAGTGCTAATTCAGCAGCACCTGCTCCTCCTTTTTGGTCCAACACATTTTCGAATCCATCAGATTGGACAATGGTAGACTTAATTTATGGTGGACTGCAAAACTGGGTAATCTCAACTACTGGTCCGACAGGTTCTTTTTCCGCAGGACTTGGTGCAATTTCATCTACAAGTGCTAGCGATGGATTCGCGATGTATGATTCTGATGCATTAAATTCTTCTTATTCTCCACAAGAAGCATACATACAATATAATGGTACAGTAGATTGCTCATCTTATCCATATGTCAACATAGAATTTGAATCTTATCACAGAAAATTTAGAGATTCAATTTTTGTTGAGGTAAGTATTGACGGTATAAATTGGGATAGATATGAGGCTCATGCTGGACAAGCTACAAATACAACCACTGCTAATCCAGAATTCGTTTCAGTAAATGTGTCTGCGACCGCGGGAAGTCAACCAGTAGTTTACTTTAGATTTAAATATGAAGGAGAATGGGATTATGTGTGGATGATAGATGATGTTTCATTTGCTGAAACCCCAAATAACTATGTTACAATTGATGATGAGGTTTTTGGTGGTTGGTGGATTGGTTATAATATTTCTGGAGGTATTGGTTGTGATTATACATTCAATCCTTTAAGTCAGCTAGCAGCTAATCCTTACAAAATAGAAGCTGTAATAAGAAATGCAGGCGTTGCGCCGCAAAATATGACTTTACATGCTGAAGCATTTGATCAGATAACAAATTCCGTTTATACTTCAACCTCTAATTCTCAATATCTGTCAGCATCTCAGCAAGATACTTTTGCAGTTAATAATACATTTAATCCAACAACTCTTGGATTATATGAACTCAACATGTGGGGCGTCGGTGATTCAGCTAATACTGATACATCTTCTAAACAAACTGTAGTTACTCAGTATTCCTACGGAAAAGATTTAAATAATTATCAGGGTAGCTACGTTTTGGGTAATGCAACAAGAGAAAATCATGTAACGTCATTTTTTGATATTTACGCTAACGAAAATCTTTATTCTGTTGATTTATACATTGCACCTTGGTCAATTCCAGGTACCAAAATTTATGGTGTGCTATACGAGGCTGATCCAACAGCTGGTGCTAATCCTATCTATCTCGATCAAACTGACGATCATACAATAACAAGTTCAGATTTAGATAGTTGGATTACTTTGAGCTTTGCGAATCCAATATCACTCATTGCTGGTGTTGGTTATGAGATGGGAGCTGCTGGTTATCAGCATCCTTCAGATTCAGCTGGAGTTGGATATTCAGGTTTAGCTTTGGGTACAGAAAACTCACTATTTGATGCAAATGGAGGTAGTCCAAATTCAGCAGGAACACCAACATGGTATTACATTACTCAAAATCCGATGATAAGAATGAACTTTGACCCGGCATCCTCTGGTAGTACAAGCTCTAAAAACTTAATAAAATCAGATCTCAATATATATCCTAATCCAGCAAATAATGTAATCTCTATATCTAATCTTGATAATTTTAATTTCTTACAAATTAAGGATTTACTTGGCAAGGTAGTATATAAGAAAAGTATTTCAAAAGTTAACAATACTACAATTGATGTTCAAGGCTTTTCAACTGGCACATATTTATTGAATTTAGTTGGCTCTGTAAATAGCGTTAGCAGAAAAATAGTAATTGAGTAAATAGAGTATTTACTAATTTAAATAAGCAGAGTTTTAACTCTGCTTATTTTTTTCAATGAAAAATCTATTCCTCACATTACTGTTTTCAAATGCAATTGTGTGCCTCTCTCAAACTCAAACCGTTGGTTTATTTCAGTATGATTCAACTGCAGTTAATGGTTACACTCTTTTTTCAGCAGATGAAAAAACATACTTGATAGATAATTGTGGATACTTGATAAATGAGTGGCAGAGTAATTTTAACGCAGGAAACTCGGCATATTTACTTGAAAATGGAGATTTGTTGAGAACATGCAGAATACAAAGCAGCATTTTTAGTGGTGGAGGTAGTGGAGGTAGAGTTGAACTAAGGGATTGGTATAATAACTTGAAATGGAGTTATAATTTCTCAAATATTTATTATCATCATCATCATGACATTGAGCCATTAGATAATGGCAATATCTTAATACTATGCTGGAAAAGGTACTCATCAGCTGATGCTATTCTCGCCGGTAGAAATCCTAATGCTCTAATTGATAATGAGTTATGGGCTACATATATTATTGAAGTGGAGCCTATTGGAACTGATTCTATGAAAATTATTTGGGAATGGAATTTATGGGATCATCTGGTTCAAGATTTTGATTCTACAAAAAATAATTTTGGAGTTATTGAAAACCATCCAGAACTATTAAATATAAATTATTATAATGGTAACGGAAAGAAGGACTGGATGCATTGTAATTCAATTGACTATAATGAGTCTCTTCAGCAAATTTTAATAGGATCTCGTTCTATGTCAGAGTTTTATATTATAGATCATAGCACAACAACTACAGAGGCATCATCTAGCTCTGGAGGCATATATGGAAAAGGTGGAGATTTTTTATATCGGTGGGGTAATCCACAAGTTTACAATAAAGGAAACTCATCAAATAGAAGATTATTTGGTCAACATGATGTTCAATGGATTGGAGAGGAACTCGTTGATGAAAAAAAGATATTAATTTTTAATAATGGACAGTCAAGAGGATACAGTAGTATAGAAATTGTTAATACTCAATTTCAAAATTTAGGTTATTATCAACTTAGCCAATTGGGAAAATTCATTCCAGATACATCTGAATGGATTTATACAGCAAATAATCCAACAGACTTTTTTTCTTCTTACATCTCTGGTGCTCAAAGGCTTAAAAATGGTAATACTTTAATTTGTGACGGTGCACATGGTACCTTTTTTGAGATTGATAAAAATAAGAACCAGGTGTGGAAATATATTAATCCAGTTGTAAATAATATTGTTTTAAACCAAGGTGATAGTATTCCAAGTTCAAGCAACGGTTGGGCTAATAATGTTTTTAGAGCAGAAAGGTATTATCCTGAATATTCAGCTTTTAATGGAAAAAATATGATACCATTTGGGCCAATTGAGGGGTATCCATTTTCTTATTCTTGTTACATGCCAACAAATATTATTAATCAAAGTAATTCTTCTACTAAATATATATCATCAGTTTTTGATATTTTAGGAAGAAGATCTGATTTAGACGACAATAAATTACTTCTTTTATTTTATTCTGATGGAACGGTTGAAAAAAAGATAATTTTGAAGTAGTTTTTTTATATTTGTTTGTACTATTATGAAATCAAATATTATGAAAAAAATTTTACTATCAATTTTAGCATCAATTCTCTTTTTATTTTCTCATTCTCAAGTTTCTAATTTAAAGTTTACTTACGAAAAAGAAAAAACAGGCTATGCTAATCAAGTTTCTGATAATTTAAGACAATCTGCACCTTTTTGGTCTGAGGATTTTCAATCTGGAATTCCAACATCATGGACAAATTCCACTGCTCCTTGGGCATATAGAGGTCCAGGTATACCTCCTGGAGCAGGAGTTGGATCGCAAGGAGCATATGCATCAAATTCGACACCAATTGCATCCCCAACTGCCAATAATGGATTTATAATATTCGATTCAGACTACTATGACAACAACGGAGTTGCAGGCGCATTTGGAACCGGGATGTATCCTTGTCCTCACATAGGAGATCTAAGGACTGATATGATAGATATGAGTTCATATTCAGATGTAACTCTAAAAATGAATTCTTACTACAGAACATTTGCTGGTCAAGCTTTTGTAGATTTTTATGTCAATGGAAATTTTAATTCAAGAGTTCAAGTTCACTCTGATATCGCAACAAATGATGCTACATTTACTGATCAGGTTACACTAGTTAGGGTTCCCTTTTCTGTTGTTGGTAATTCAAATGTTCAATTAAGTTTTGTATTTGAGGGAACAAGTAATGTTATTAATGCATTTTCAGGATATTACTTTTGGATGATTGACGATTTAGAGTTAATGGAAACACCAAGTTTTTTATTGGAGACTGTTGATGCTAATCACGGAGGCTGGGAGGTTGGTTATGCTACAACAACAGGATTTGGAATAGACTATACATTCAAACCATTAACTCAATCCGCTGCAAATGCATACATGTTTGAACTTAAAGTTGCAAACGCTGGAGCTAAAAATTTAAATGGAATTAAAATGAATGTTTCAATCAATAATGCGATTGGATCTCAGGTTTTTTCATCCTCAAGTGATACAACGACACTCGTAATTTTAGATACAGCCACTTTTCTAGCTAATCAAACTTACGATCCTGCAACAATTGGAGTATATGATATTTCATATTGGGCTACTAGCGATAGTGTGTTAAGTTCTGACACAATTCAAATGCAAGCAGTAATTACTGATTCAGTATATGGAAGAGATTATGGAAGCCCTGATGGGAATTGGAGAGTAGCTAGAGATTGTGGAGGATTACAATTATTAAATATTTTTGATATCTACAGCAATGAGCAAGTTAGTTCTGCATCAGCACATATTGCGGATTATTCAAGACCTGGGACACCAGTTTATGCGGTATTGTATGAAGTTGATACAACTCAAAGTCCTTGGGCATTTATTCAATTAGCTCAAACAGACGATTACAACTTGCAAGCTCAAGATATTGATAATTGGATTAATCTTGCTTTTGAACCTGCATACAATATATTTCCAGGTCCACATGCGATTGCTATAGGAGGATACGCACACCCACTTGACACTTTTGGAGTTAGTACATCTGGTGATGCTGAAATTCTTATGTCAAGAATTCAGGACAACGGATGTAATTTAGGTACACAAGCTTTTGGGTATTGGTATTACATATCAACTACACCAATGATCAGAATGAATTTTGGCTCTACATGGCCTTCAGCCGTTAGTCTCGAAAAAAATAAAAATTTAAGAATATTTCCCAATCCCGCTCAGAATTCTTTAAATATTGAACTTCTTGACACTAGTCTAGGAGAGATAGTTTTAGAAATTTTTGATATTTCAGGCAAACTTGTTTTAAACGAAAGGATTGAAAATTGTCAAATTAAGACAATTGATGTGAGTCACATAGACAAAGGAAACTATATGTTGTCTCTGAAAAATAATAATTACTCAACAAAAACAAAAATTACAATTAAATAAAAACTAAAAATGAAAAAACTTTTATTCTCAATTTCAATAATATGTTCAATCTTAGCTTTTTCTGAAGAAGAAAAAAATCAGTTTTGTCCAGATGACAAGGCAATAGAAAATTCAAGCTCTAGTATTGTTCAAAATAATTACAACAATTCACAACAAAATTCTACACAGACTGTTATTTGGTCTGAGGATTTTTCATCTGGATTTCCCTCCGGATGGTCAAGCTCGAGCACCAATACTGTTGGAGGAATCGCTACTGCGCCTTGGGTATGGAGTAATGATGGTTCTTGGGGATATTGGAACAATAATCAAGGAAGTTCAGCCGCTGCAGGAATTAGTTCAACAACTGCATCAAATGGATTTCTAATATCAGACCCAGATTCAGCAAATCATACAGCCTACGGTCAGCCGTCAGGAACAACATACCAATATATTAACTCACAATTTACAACATCAGCGATTAATACTGCAGGCTTTCCTGCAGTTACACTAGAATTTGAACATCTCTTTAGATTTAATAATAATTTAAATTTAGTAGTTTCAGTTAGTAACGATAGCATTTCTTGGACCGACTACTTTGTGCAAGGAAGCATTACTAATAATACTCAATCTGCAAATCCGGAGACCGTTAGTTTAAATGTTTCCTCAGTTGCTGGAAATCAAACGAATGTATATGTCAAGGTAAGTTGGGAAGCTAGGGTTTATTATTGGATGATTGATGATATGAGAATTATAGAAACTCCAAATAATTTAGTAACAATGAGTGATGAGGTTACTGGAGGATGGTGGAAAGCTTATCAGTTGGCTGGCGGAATAGGTTGTGATTATACTTTTAACCCACTTTCACAAATCTCTTCTAATCCATATAGCGTAGAAGCTGTTTTAACTAATAATGGTTCTGCTCCACAGAATATGACATTACATGCTGAGGTAACAGATGCGATTGGAAACATAGTGCATACATCTACATCTAATTCAGTTTATTTATCTACATCACAGCAAGATACTTTTATGATTAATCAGCCATTCAGCCCAACTACGATAGGTCTCTACACCATTTCTATGTGGGGAGTAGGGGATTCTGCATACACAGATACTACAACTAGAGAAACAGTTGTTACAGATTATTTATACGGCAAAGACTTGAACAATTATCAAGGATGGTATGATGTTGCTACTGCAGTAAGACAAAATCATATTACATCATACATGGATATTTACTCACCTATTGATTTAACAGCAGTTGATGTATATATAGCAGACTGGTCTATTCCAGGAGCGGAAGTATACGGAATACTTTATGAAAATGATCCTTCATCTACAACACCAATTTATATAACTCAGACAGATGATTACACAATAACACCTGCAGACAGAGATAATTGGGTGACTATAAACTTTGATCCACCAGTTCCACTTTTTTCTGGAACTGGATATGAAATAGGTATAGGTGGTTATCAACACCCCTCTGACTCAGTTGGTATAGGTTATTCTGGAACAGCTCTAGGAACTGAAAACTCACTCTATGATGAGATAGGTACTTCACCAAATTCTAACGGAACACCCACATGGTATTACATTACTAGAAATCCTATGATTAGAATGAACTTTGAGCCTCCTGCTGTTAGCAGCATTGTTGATGAAGAATTTGACAAATTGTTTAAGATTTATCCTAATCCGTCAGATGGGAAGTTATTTATTGTCAGCTCTAATGATTTTTCTTCTAATGACTTATTCAGCGTAAAAGATATTTTGGGTAAAAATGTTTTTGAAACTAACTTTACTAATCAAGCTAGTACTCAGTCAATAGATTTGTCATTTCTTGAGCCTGGTTCATATTTAATTTTTTATGAAACTGAAGAATTCAGATTAAGTAGAAGTTTGATTATAGAGTAGATTGAAGGCATTAGTATTACTATCAGGCTGCGGAGTTTTTGATGGCTCCGAGATTCATGAATCAGTATCTACCTTGATTTGTTTGTGCAAGAACTCCATTGAATATGAATGTACATCACCAAATATAGACATGCATCATGTCCTCAATTATACCAACGGAAATGAGATAAATGAAAAGAGAAATGTTTTAATTGAATCTTCAAGAATATCAAGAGGAAAAATCACAGATTTATCAACTATTGAGCATGAAAAATTTGAATGCCTTATAATTCCTGGAGGTTTTGGAGTAGCTAAAAATTTAAGTTCGTGGGCTTTCAAAGAAGTAGATTGTACAATTCATCCTGATGTAAAAAAACTTATTTTACACTTTTTTGATCTAAAAAGACCAATTTTATCTCTATGTGTTTCACCAACAATTGTCGCTAAATCTCTTATTAATAAAGCTAAAGATTTAAAACTAACTATAGGATCAACTCAACATGCTTCTGAATATAACATTTCAGAGTTTCAAACTGCTTTGAAGCAAATGGATGTAAATACTATTAATTGCTCAATAAAAGAAGTATGTGTAGATAAAAAAAATAGGGTAATTAGTGCTCCATGCTATATGATGGAGGCTAATATAGATGAGGTTTTTGAGAATATTTCTTTAGCTATAATTGAGCTAAAAAAGCTTTTACAAAAAAACCCACTGCATTAGTGGGTTTTTTGTGGTACCTCCAGGAATCGAACCAGGGACACATGGATTTTCAGTCCATTGCTCTACCAACTGAGCTAAGGTACCAATGGGATGCAAATTTAATTGTTTTTTTTATTTGAATACACTTTTTAATTATTTCTCCAATACAAAAAAATTATAATTAATAAAAAATGAAGTGAAAATGAATCTTATAGTTGACATTGGAAATACTTTAATAAAGGCAACTTTTTTTAATAATTCTAAAATTGAAAAAAAATATTCATTTAAAAAAAATCAAACTAAAAAGTTTTATGAGCTATTAGATGCAAGTAATGTTGAAAAAATATTTATTTCAAATGTGGGTAGTCAAATTGATACTTTAAAATTAACTAAGTATAAGAATCTATTACATTTTAAGGAAAATCTTAAAATTCCATTAAAATTAAATTACCGGCATAGCAACAAATTGGGCAAAGACAGAATTGCTGCAATGGTTGGTGCTAGAAAATTATTTCCTGCAAAAAATTTACTTATTGTAGATATTGGCACATGTATAACTATGGATGTTTTAACAAATGATGGTATATTTTTAGGAGGCAGAATATCTCCTGGAATTCATCTCAGATATAAAAGTCTTTCATTTACTCATCAACTACCACTTCTTAATTTTGTTCACAACAAAGATATTTTCGGAAATGATACAGAATCTTCAATACATACTGGAATTCAAAGATCAATTATTTCTGAAATAAGAGATTTTAATTCTGAACTACTAAAACAATTAAATACTTTATACGTTATTGTTAGTGGAGGAGATATGAGTTTTTTGTTAAGTGAGCTAAAAAACACCATATTTGCAAGCGAAGAAAATCTAGTTGCAGTAGGTCTACATGAAATTATGAACTTTAATGATGAATGATAAAATAAAGAAAATAATAGCAATTTTTTTGTGTTTATTTACAATTGATTCCTTTAGTCAATCAAACACCTTTTCCCCTTACAGTAGATTCGGTTTAGGTACATTTAGTAATAATTTTTCATCATATTATCAATCGATGGGGGGTGCTTCTATAGCGTCTTTAAATAGCGTTTATGTAAATCCATCAAACCCTGCATCATATTCATTAATTCAGCCAAAAAAATTTATATTTCATACATCTTTAAAAAATATTACAACATTTCTTGAAAGTAGTTCAGAAAATGAAGTTTATAATAATGCACAATTATCTAGCTTAATTTTCGGTTTTCCAATAAACAATAAAATTGGTTTTAGTTCAGGTTTCTTGCCTTACACATATAGTGGTTATGATTTGTTTGAGAGAGATGTTGAATTTGAAGCTGATAAATTTTACAAAGGAACTGGGGGTTTAAGTAAGCTATATTTTGGAACCTCATTAAAAATATCAAAATCACTTTCAATAGGTGCAAATGCATCATATTTATTTGGAGCAATCAACAGAGAAAAAAGAATAATTTTTGATGACGAATCAATTTTTCATTCAAGATCAGTTGAAAGAGTAAATATCAAAGGATATGACTATGAAATTGGCTTATTATTTAAAAATGAAATTAATCAAAATGATTTATCATTAGCTATAGTTTTAAATAGTCAAAGTAATATATCATCAAAAAGATTTGAACTGGCAGAGAGCTTTGAATTCTCTGGATTCAGCGAACAAGTAAAAGATACTTTTGTTAATTTAACACAAAGGGGTGAACTTACATTGCCACAGTTTATTAGTTTTGGTTTATCATATAAACTAAAAAACTTGAACTTGATAGGTGAATATTCAATCCAAGATTGGAGTAACTATCAGTTATTTGGACAAACTGATGATTTAATAAGTTCTGAAAAATTAAATATCGGTATAGAATATCACAATCAGAATAGTAATTCTACAGAATACCTCAGCAAAGTTATATACAGATTTGGATTTTATAATTTTCAAACTCCAATACAACTAAACAATAATAAAATAAATGAAACAGGACTTACATTAGGAATAGGTTTCCCTAATCAAAGAGGTAGAACAATTTACGATTTGTCATTATTGTTTGGAAGAAGAGGAACTACAAATGATAATTTAATTGTAGAAAACTTTGTTGAAATAGGTCTTTCAATTAACTTTGATGCTATATGGTTCTTAAAAAGAAAATATGATTAAAAATTTCGTATTTATTTTAATTTTTGCTTTAAGTTATGGAGAAAGTTTTTCTCAATCTAAATATGGTGTTGATAGCGTAAGTTGTATAACTAACTTATCTCTTTTTAGGGAGTATTATAAGCAAAAGAATTATATGGAAGCTCTCACCCCATGGAGATGGACGTTTCAAAATTGTCCAAAAGCGAGTGGTAATATTTATAAAAATGGCCCCATCATAATTAAATCTATGATCAAAGAAAGACCTGAGCAAAAGAAAGAATATGTTGACACTTTAATGTTAATCTATGATCAGAGAATTGAATATTTTGGAGATCAGGGTTATGTTCTAGGTAGAAAAGGAGCAGATTTACTCAGATATGACAAATCAAAATTTTTAGATGCAAATGAAATTTTAGCAAGATCAATTGCTATACAAAAAAATAGATCAGATGCTGGTGCTGTTCTAGCATATTTCAATACTTTGGATATAATGGTTAAAAATGAAATAATCTCAGAAGACTCATTACTAAATAGATATTCATTTCTAATGAGTATCATTGACTACAATCTCAAAAAAAATGATAAAAAATCAAAATTTTATCAAAAGACTTCTGATGCAATAGATAAAAAAATTGTTAATTATATTGACTGTGGAAAGATTGAAAATATTTTTAAACAAAAATTCACAATAAACAACAACGACACTGATTTTGTAAACAGGCTCTACAATATTCTTTCAAAACAAAATTGTACAGAAACAGAATTTTATTTTCAAGTATCTAAGAGGTTATATGAGATGTTACCATCATCAAGCTCTGCAAGTAAATTAGGAAAAATTTGCGTAAAGAGAAAAGAATTTAATGAGGCTATAGAGTATTTTGATATGGCTATTGAGAGTGAAGAAGATAATGATAAAAAGGCAAAATATTTACTTGAAAAAGCTGATGCCTACAGAATTTCAAAAAACTATAGCAGTGCAATTTTAACCGCGAAACAATCAATTGAACTAAAGAAAAACTGGGGAGAGGCATTTATCACTATCGGTAACACTTATGTAGCAGGTGCTGGTAATTGCAGTTCCGATTTTTTGAGGTCAACTGTTTATTGGGTAGCAGTTGACTATTTCACAAAAGCGCTTTCTGATGAGTCAACAAATGAAATGGCAAGAAAAAGTATAAATACATATTCAAAATACTTTCCAACTAAAGAGGAATGTTTCTTTAATGGAAGTTTGCAAAGCGGAGACTCATACATTGTTGAATGCTGGATAAATAAAAGAACTATCGTCAGAACAAGTGACTAGATTTTTCTTATTAATATTGATATTTTCATGTAACAATGAAAGTATAATTAAAGACTTCTCTGATAATGAGAATTATTCTATTGAGACCACAACTAATGCAAGCATCACCCATACTATAAATGGAAAACTTAAAGCGAAAATTGATGTTGGAAAAATGGAAAGATTCAATAAAAATCAAACCATTTACTTATCAGAGGGAGTTAAACTTAATTTTTATAATAACAATACAATAACATCAACTCTTACCTCAGAAAAAGCTGAGATTGATGAGGAAAAAAATTTACTTAAAGCTTTAATAAATGTAACATTAACAGATAAAGTTGAAAAAATATTAAATAGTAGTAGTTTAGTATGGGATAGAAATAGTGATGATGTTTACACAAAAGAAAATGTAACAATTAAAACCAATGATGAAGTTATATATGGAAGTGGATTCAAATCTGATTCAAAATTTGAAAAGTATCACATTAATGATGTTAAAGGAAATTTTAGCTTTAATGTTGAAGATTGAGTTTTATTTTAATAGAAAAGACAATCAAATAGCAAAAAATAAGCTTTAAAAAGTCAATAAGATAAAATTGCTTTTATATTTATTAAAACATTTGTAAATTCGCATTCCTTTCATATGGCAGCTTTAGAAAATATTAGAAAAAGATCGGTATTACTTCTTTCAGTTATAGGAATTGCTATGCTTGCATTTATACTCGGAGATTTCATGCAGTCTCAAAGGTCTGGTGGTCCAAGTTCAAGCACGGTAGGTGAAGTTTTAGGTGAAGAAATTAATATTCAAAACTTTCAAATTAAAGTTGAGGAAGGCATTGAGAACTTTAAGACACAGAATCCTTCATCATCAGTAGACCAACAAACTATAGTTCAAATCAGAAACCAAATTTGGGATCAATATATTAAAGAATTAATTTTAAATAATGAGTTTTCAAACCTTGGTATAGATGTTACCGATGATGAATTTTTTGAACTTCTTCAGGGTTCAAATGTTCATCCTGAAATATCAAAAGTACCGGCTTTTCAAGATCCTAATACTGGGCGATTTGATAGGTCAAGGATTGTGGGGTACTTAAAAAATATTGATACTGACCCTACTGGAGAAGCTAAAATCAGATGGATATCCTTTCAAAGATATTTATTAAATCAGATTAAAGAAAGCAAGTATAATGATTTACTTCAAAACTCAATGTACGTAACAAATCTAGAGGCAATTGAACGTCATGCTGAGAAAAACTATGATGTTAGTTTTAATTGTATAACAGTTCCATTTTCATATATTAATGATAGCCTGGTTTCAGTGAGTGAAAATGAAATTAATGATTATTACAAAGAAAACATTGAAGATTACAAGCAGGAAGAATCAAAAGATGTCGATTATGTTGTGTTCAATGTAGTTTATTCAGCTGAGGATGAACTAGAAACTCAAAAGTCAATAACAAATATTGTAAATGATTTCAAAAATTTAAGTGATACAGATGTTGATTTGTTCGTAAGAAGAAATACTGATAACACTATTTCAAACTTTGCATACAAAAAGGAAAGCGAATTTGATGATCCTAAGTTTAAAGAACTTTTAACCATTAAAGAAGATTTCATAGGTCCTTACAAAAACTCTGAAAATAGTTTCAGAATCGCAAGAATATTTAGTGCAGAATTCAGGCCTGATTCCGTTGAGGCACAACACATTTTGATAACACCTAAAAACGATGTTCCGCTTGATTCAGTAAACAAAATTGTTACCAATATTAAAGATAGAATTGATAAAGGTGAAGACTTCGGAACTCTTGCAAAGCTTTTTTCAGATGATAAGGGCTCAGCTATCAAGGGTGGTGATTTGGGCTGGTTTAAAGAAGGTGTCATGGTAAAGGAATTCAATGATGCTTGCTTTTCAAACAATTTCGATAAACTTTCTCAAGTAACTACTCAGTTTGGTGTTCATTTAATAAATATCGTTAGCAGAAGTAAGCTTGTAAAAAAACATAAAGTAATTTATATTGATAGATACGTACTCCCAAGCTCTGAAACATTTAACAGATACTATTCCCAAGCAGCTCAGTTCGCCAATGAGATATTAAATAATAATGTCGAGTTTGATTCTCTTGTGTTAAGTTCAAATTTGGCAAAGAGAAGCGATTCTAAAGTAAAAAAAGACAAAGAAAATATTTCCGGTTTGCCAAACTCAAGGGAGATGGTTAAATGGCTTAGTGAAGCAAAAGAAAATCAGATTTCAGAAGTATTTCAGTTCGAAAACTCTTTTGTTGTAGCATATGTTAAAAATCACCACAAAAAAGGAAATATTGATATTGCAAATGTGGAAAATTCAATAAAATCTATTTTGAGAGATAATAAAAAATCTAAACAAATCTTATCAAAATTTGAAAACATTGAAAATTTAGCTCAACTCTCAAACGAAACATCTTTAAAAACTTATTCTGATAACATTGCTAACATGACTAAACTCAATATTCCAGGAATTGGACTTGAGCCGGAACTAACAGGTCATGTAATTTCAAGATCTGAGAGTAATTCATTAAACAAAATACACATGATATCTGCAAAAAATGCTGTTTATTTTTACGAAATTCAGTCCTTCACAGATGTTCCAGTTTTACAAGACTATTCTGCTGAGGCCAAAGAATTTTCCAGTGAATACATAACATACTCATCGAACTCAGCATATAAATCTTTAAATAAAGAAGCAGATGTTATCGATAATAGATCATTATTTTATTAGCTATCTAAGTATCTGTAGTCTATAAGAGTCTAAATTTAGAAAGACAAAAAGAAGTATAGTAAAGCTTATCAGTGATGATCCTCCATAACTTATAAATGGAAGAGGTATTCCTACCACTGGAAATAGGCCTATGGTCATTCCAATGTTAATCAGAAAATGAACAAAGAGAATACAAGCAACACTGTAACCGTAAACTCTAGAAAAGTTTGATCTTTGTCTCTCTGAAAGAAATAAAATTCTAAGAAGTAAAGCCAGGTATAACGATATAAAAATTAGGGCTCCTGAAAAACCCCATTCTTCTCCAATTGTACAAAAAATAAAATCTGTACTTTGTTCTGGAACAAAATCAAATCTTGTTTGAGTTCCTTTAAGAAATCCTTTGCCAATTAAACCTCCTGATCCGATAGCAATCTTTGATTGTATGACGTTGTATCCAATTCCGTATGGATCTTTCTTTTGACCTAAAACAACCATTATTCTGTCAGATTGGTGTTTTGGTAAAATATTTTTTACAATATAGCTAACAGAATAAGAATAGGCAATACAAAAGACAAATAGAAGTAAGATATTGATTATATTCCTCTTCTTTTTCTTAAGAAAATAGAAAATTACAGAAAAAATAAAAAATAATATAATTAGAAAAACAAAGAAATCAAGAATCAAACACATTATCGTCAGTAAGAAAATAGAAAGTCCAAAAATTAATACATTTTCTGTTAAACCTTCTCTATATAAAACAAGAACGAAACTAAGAAAAACTAAAGCGGTTCCAGTGTCATTCTGAATGGTTATTAGTAGTAATGGTATAAGAACTAAACTAAAACATAATATTGTTTTTGAAAAGTTAAATTTTTTAATACTAAATAGGTTAATGTACCTAGCTAGCGCTAATGCTGTTGCGAATTTTGCAAATTCTGAGGGTTGAATTCTGAAACTTCCGAAATCAAACCAAGAAAGGGAGCCATTAGTGATTTTTCCAACAAATAAAATTAGAATTAAACTGCTAATACTAATAGCATATATTATAAAAGATAATGAGAAAAAAAACTTCCAATCTATTATTATCAGAAAAAAAGCAATTAAAGATGATATAAAAATAAATAAAAGTTGCTTGCCGTGTCTTTTTGATAGATTAAAAATTTCATTTGCATCATCATTAAATTCAGATGCATATATATTAAAAAAGCCAATAAAAACTAGCACTAAATACAACATAACTGACAAATAGTCTATATTTTCAAATATATTCTTTGCTTTTCTCATTTATCTTTAAGTTCAAAATATTTTTGAATCAAATTATTCCCAATTGGTGCAGCCCATTTAGATCCCCAGCCAGCATTTTCAATAAAAACAGCAATTGCAATTTCAGGATTATTTTTTGGTGCAAAAGCTATATAAATAGAATGATCATCACCATGTGGATTTTGTGCTGTTCCTGTTTTACCACAAATATTAAATCTCGCAATTTCAGCATTGTAAGCAGTTCCATTTTTTGAGTTAACAACATCAAACATACCTTCAATCACATATTTAAAATGTTCTTTATTAACAGAGCAAAATTTTTTATTTGTAAAATTAGAATCAATAGACAATTCATTTTCAACTGTTTTTACTATATGAGGAGTATAAAAAAATCCTTTGTTAGCAATTATTGCACTAACATTTGCCAACTGAATAGGAGTTATCAATAATTCACCTTGACCGATTGACATAGAAATAATTGTGCTTGAATTCCAATTATTTTTACCATAATAATTATTATAATAATCAGCTTTTGGTAACAATCCTTTTCTACCAGAAAAAAAATCATTATTCATCCAATCACCAATACCAAAGCTAGTCACATGAGCAAACCAATTATTGTAAGCTTTTTCTGAAGTATCAAATTTATTAAAATACTTCTCGAAATTATCGCAAAAAAAAGGATTACAAGAATATTTTATCGCATCTGAAAGATTTACCTTTGACGTATGTTTATGACATTTTACAGATCTATCTTTTTCAAAAAAATATTTACCATCGCAATTATAAAAGGTGTTTACATTTAAAGTCTTTTCTTGTAAACATATTAAGCTATTAATAATTTTAAAAGTTGATCCAGGAGGATATTCTCCTAACAATGCTCGATTAAACATCGGTTTGTTTCTGTTGTTAATTAATTTTGTATAATTGTTAGATCTATTTTTACCAGATAATTTTTCAGGATCAAAGTTAGGTGATGATACCAAAGAAAGAATTTCTCCATTTTTTGGGTTAATAGCTACTATTGATCCAAGTTTATCGTCTAACAATTGGTTGCCATAATTTTGTAATTCGATATCAATTGTGGAAATAAGATTTTTACCTCTGATAGCTAGAGTATCATACTCACCATTATTAAATTTTCCCTGAGTCCTATTATGTACATCAACTAACCTTATTGACATTCCCTTTTCACCTCTTAGTTTATTTTCATAAGAAGCCTCAATTCCACTAACACCAAGTAAATCACCTTTGATGTAAAAATCATCTTCTTTCATCTTTTTAGAATTTACCTCCCCCATAAATCCAATTAAATGTCCTAAATTTTTGTGGGGATAAATTCTTTTTGTAACTTTTCTCAGATAAAAGCCTGGAAACTGGTAAAGTTTTTCTCTAAAATTTGCAGCGGTAATTGCATCTATCTGTTTTTCGAAAATACTTTCTCGGTATTTAGAATATTCAATAGCACTATTTAATTTTTCTATAAAATCCACTTTTTGAATATTTATACTATTACAAAAAACAGTAGTATCAATTTTTATGACCTCTCTTGGAACAACAATTATATCAAAAGCAGGCTGATTAGATACAATAAGGTTACTGTCACGATCAAAAACTAACCCTCTTACCGGTTGAAGAACATCGTATCTTAAAACATTATTTTTAGCAGAAAATTTATATTCTTCATTAAGTACTTGTATATAGAATAATTTTATCAGAAATATTAAACTAACTGCTATAAAAAATAGTGCAACAACATTCTTTCTTAAAGCGTTTTTCATTTTTTGTTTATATAATAAAGTTCATTAACAAAAATTAATAGAAGAGTAGCTAATGTGCTTAGTATCGTCTTAATTATTAAATTAAAAATATTACCAATTTCAAAATCAACAATAAAAAATAGGATTAGTGAATGAAAAAAAATTAATGTCGACGAATAAACTAAAAATTGCACTCCACCAAGATTGTTCAATCTTATATTGTCCTCGTTGCTCAAAGTTTTAGAATTTGATAAGATTGAAAGAATTTTTGGTCTTAAAAAGGCAATAAATATGCAAGATGTTGAGTGAAGACCCAATTGCCCTTCGAATATATCTATTGTTAGGCCAGTAATAAAAGAGATTATCATTAGAAATAGAATAGATTTTCCTTTAGGTATACTTAAAATTATTGTCAAGTATAAAAATGGAATTATATAAGAACTAAAAATAACCTCATTTAAAACAAAAATTTGAATCAAAATGTAACCTAAAAACAATTTCAATAAGTAAAAATTAATCATCTAACGATTTTTCTAATTTTCTAATTTCTAATTTATTTTTTGCTTCCACTACATACACAAAGTCAATCATATTTAAGTCTTTCAAAAAGTTAACTTCAATTTTTTGATATCCTGAGTTATCTCTATTTCTTATTTTACTAACAACACCTACTTTAATATCTTTTGGGAAAATTGTTCCATATCCAGATGTTACTATTGTATCACCGACCGAAATGTCAATGTGATTCATTACATCTTTAACTTCCCCTTTCTTATAATTATATCCATTCCATTTTAATGAACCTACATAATTATTTTTTTTAAACTTTATACTTACGTTTGTTTTTTTATTTAGTACGGACATTACTAAAGAATAATTTTGACTTACACCTTTTACTATTCCAACAATACCATCGTTGATTACAACTCCTTGACCAATCTTAATGCCGTCTTTACTGCCTTTGTTTAATGTTAAAAAATTATTTCTTTTGAACACAGAATTATTTATAACTCTTGCTGAATTAAATAAATAATAGTTACCGTTATCAACAAAATTTATATTTTTTTTTAAACTATATTTTGATAATTGATTTTTAATTCTAACATTTTCATTTAATAGAATTTTATTTTTTTCTTTTAATGATAAGTATTGATTTATTGAACTAATCTTTGACATAGAATAGCCCCTTAATTCACTAAATGTTTTTTTATTTAAAAAACTATGGTAAGAGTTATTAGTAAAAAGTAGATAAATGGAGAATGAAAAAAAAATAATAAAATATATTATGGACTGATATATTTTAAAAAACCGAATTAGGTTGTACATTATTATCTAATAAGAAATGTATAACTTTCGGTGTTTTTTAAAGCAATTCCAGTGCCTCTAGCTACTGCCCTTAGAGGATCTTCTGCAACATACACTGGTAATTTTGTTTTCTTAGATATTCTTTTGTCGAGCCCTCTCAACATTGATCCACCACCTGTTAAGTATAAACCAGTATTGTAAATGTCTGCTGATAGAGCTGGAGGTGTTTGAAATAGAGCACTCATTATTGCTTCTTCAATTTGTTCAATGGAATTATTAAGAGCTCCAGCTATTTCTTTATAAGTTACTATGATTTCTTTGGGAATACCACTCATTAAATCTCTTCCATGAACTGGATAGTTCTGTGGAGGATCGTCAAGTTCAGTCAAAGCAGAGCCAACATTTATTTTAATCTGCTCTGCCATAATATCACCAACAGCTATATTGTGTCTGGTTTTCATATAGTTTTTAATATTATCAGTAAACTCATCACCTGCTATTCTAATTGATTTATCTGTGACGATACCTCCAAGAGATATAACTGCTATTTCGGTAGTCCCTCCTCCGATGTCTATAACCATATTCCCATTTGGCTCAAGGACATCAATACCAATTCCAATTGCTGCAGCCATAGGTTCATGAATTAGCCAAACATCTTTTGCTCCAGCATGCTCTGCTGAATCTATTACGGCTCTTTTTTCTACTTCAGTTACTCCTGATGGAATACAAACTACCATTTTAAGTGATGGGGAAAATAGAGATCTTTTTTTTGGAATCATTTTGATAAATCCTCTTATCATTTGCTCTGATGATTGAAAATCGGCAATTACTCCGTCTTTCAGTGGTCTCATGGTTTCAATTTTTTTATGAGTTTTTCCATGCATTTGCTGTGCTCTTTTGCCAATAGCAACAACTTCACCAGTTCGAATATCTTTTGCGACAATTGAGGGTTCATCTACTACGACTTTATCATTATGAATAATTAAAGTATTAGCTGTTCCTAAATCGATAGCTATTTCTTCTTGCATAAAATCAAAAATCCCCATATTCTAATGTTTAAAGTGTCTTATGCCAGACATTACCATACTTAAATTATTTTCGTTACAATAATCAATAGATAAATTATCTTTGATTGATCCGCCAGGTTGAATAACAGATGTAACACCAGCTTTTTTCGCAATTTCTACACAATCAGGAAATGGAAAAAATGCATCCGAAGCCATTACTCCACCACTAATATCATTTTCAAAAAACTTTGCTTTTTCAACAGCATGATTTAATGCATCAACTCTTGACGTCTGTCCAACTCCGCTTGAAATCAGTCTCTTATTTTTTACTAATACAATTGCATTTGATTTTGAATTTTTACAAACTTTAGATGCAAAAATTAAGTCATCAATTTCATTTTTCGATGGCTTTTTAATCGTAACTATATTCTTTTTTTCTATGGTATCTATTTTTGTATCTTTTTCTTGAGATAATATACATCCTAAAACGCTTCTGTGTTCTATAGAATCAAATTTAAACTTTTTTTGTTTTAAAATTATTCTATTTTTTTTCTCCCTTAAAATATTTAAAGCATCCTCATCGAAGTTTGGCGCTATTAGTACCTCAAAAAAGATTTTATTGATTTCCTTTGCTGTTTCTGAGTCAATAGCTCTATTACATATTAGTACGCCACCAAAAGCTGAAACAGGATCGGATTTTAATGCATTTTTCCAAGAATCAATCATATTTTCTCTGGAGGCAATTCCACAAGCATTATTGTGTTTTAATATTGCAAATGTAGGTTCTTCAAATTCAGATATTAACTGGACAGCAGAATTAATATCAAGTAAATTATTATATGAAATTTCTTTTCCATTAAGTTTTACAAAAGTTTCATCGAGATTGCCAAAGAATACTGCACTTTGGTGAGGGTTTTCACCGTATCTCGTTTTAAAAGTTGTATCAATATCTTGCTCTATTAAAAAGTGATTGTTTGAAAAATATTTGTATATCGATCTGTCATACAAAAAGGTGTTTTTGAATGCATTTGAAGCAAATTCTTTTCTTGTTTCAAAAGTATTTAAAAGCTTACTATTTGATAAAATTTTCGCTAAATCTTCATATTGAGATTTATTAGAAATTACTAATACATCTTCATAATTTTTAGCAGCTGCACGTATCATAGAAACACCGCCAATATCAATTTTTTCAATAATTTTTTTCTCATCATTAGTCTCTTGAACTGTTTGATTAAATGGATAAAGATCAACAATTATAAGCTCGAACGGAAAAATTTTATATTTATTTAGCTCTTCAGTGTCTAATTTATTTTTTGATCTAGCTAATATTCCACCAAATATTTTTGGGTGAAGAGTTTTAACTCTACCTCCAAGAATTGAGGGATAGTCTGTTATGTCCTCAACTTTAGTCACTTCATAACCTTTATCTTTAATATAGTCATAGGTCCCACCAGTTGAAAAAATATTAAAATCATTTTTTTTCAGCACGGAGAGTATGGTTTCGAGTTTTTCTTTATTAAAGACGGAAACCAAAACATTATTTATATTTTTCCCGGTAGACATTCTTATACAATTTTACCCAAAAGCTAGAATAAATTGTAGTTTAAAATGAATTAATATTCAATCTGTTAATAACTTTTTATTTTTGTTAAATAATCTAAAAATCATGAATTATAGATTTCTAAAGGAATCATTTAAATTAAGTTTAAACACACTGTTAGAAAATAGATTTCGTTCACTATTATCGTTATTAGGGATTTCAATTGGCATAATGTCAATTGTCATTATATTCAGCGTTGTAAATTCTTTAGAAAAAACATTAAATCAAAGTGTAACGACTTTAGGAGAAAATGTTATATACGTTCAAAAATGGCCATGGAGCTCTGGAGAAGAGTATGAATGGTGGAAATTTTTTAGAAACCCTAAAGTAAATTTTGAGGAGTTCAAGTTTATTTATGAAAAATCAAGTTTATCACAAAATGTAGCTTTTGTTTTCTCTGACGAAATAAATTTGGAAAATAATAATATAAAAATGAGAGGTGTTGATGCTATCGCTGTTACAGATCAAATCTTTAATATTTGGGATCTGAAGCTTCACTCTGGTAGGTTCTTTACAAAAAATGAAGTTGCATCATCTAAAAAATATATTGTAATTGGATACGAGATTTATAAAAATTTATTTAATGAAGAGAGTGCAGTAGAAAAAACAATTTCAGTAGGAGAAAACAATATGATAATTATTGGTGTGTTAGAAAAACAGGGTGAAAGTGTTATTGGGGTTTCAAGAGATTATTCTGTTTTAATTGGAAATAATTATGCAAAAAAAATAATGAAAGTTAATGATCCAATGATTTTATGCAAAGCTGAAAGTAACGTAAAAAACTCTCAATTAAAATTTGAGCTAAAAAATTTAATGAGAAAAATAAGAAAAGTTAGACCACTTTCAAATGATAACTTTGCCTTAAATGAAAGTAGCATTATTTCAAATGGTCTTGAAAAATTATTTGGAACAATCAATTTGGCAAGTTGGATTATTGGAAGTTTTTCTATTTTAGTTGGTGGTTTTGGTATCTCAAACATAATGTTTGTTTCTGTTAAGGAAAGAACTAAAGAAATAGGAATTCAAAAATCTCTTGGTTCTAAAAATCAATTTATTCTTACACAATTTCTTTCAGAAGCAGTGGCTCTTTGCATAATAGGAGGAATAATTGGCATCCTACTTTCATTTTTTCTAATACAATTAATTTCCTCAATAATTCCTTTTGATGTATATATTTCATTTAAAAATATATTTTTGGGGCTAATAGTTTCTTCGCTAATTGGAATATTTAGTGGATTTTTTCCTGCTTATAATGCTTCAAAATTAGATCCAGTTGAAGCAATTAGGAGTTAAATTCAAAAATTGATTTTAAGCACTTAAGGCTTGATTTGAGATCATATATTTTTCTAATAGTTAGAATTAGAAATTTGTCTTTTTGTTTAATCTGTGTTTTGTCAATGTTTAAAGTAACAAAGTTTAAAATTTTATCAGTCTCGGTATTTTGGTCATCACTCCAAAAAATTGATAGATTATTGTTTCTCAGCCTTATTTTTTCAGCAAACAATTTTTTACCTAAATTTTTAACTTTTAATCCAACAATAAAGTTACTAAGTTCAACAGGCTTTTTACCAAAACGGTCTTCAATTTCTGAAATATATTTTTTTATATAAATTTCATCATTTAAATTATTTAGCATTCTGTAAGTTTTTAACCTCTCATGATCATTATACATATATTTCTTTGGAATATACATTTCAATATCACTTTCAAATTGACATTCTTTATAGTTAATCAAATTTTCTTCATTTAACCTTTCTTTTTTAAGTTCATTTATAGCATCGTTTAAAATTCTTTGATACATTTCAAATCCAATTTCATTAACAAATCCACTTTGATCAGCCCCTAGCAAGTTACCTGCTCCTCTAATATCTAAGTCTCTTAATGCAATTTTCAATCCACTTCCTAAATCAGAATATTTCATCATTGAATTAATTCTTTTGTTACTTATTTCAGTTAAAATTTTTGAGTTTGGCGCAATCAAATAACAATATGACTCTGTATTGCTTCTACCAACTCTTCCTCTCATTTGATGTAAATCACTCAGTCCGAAATCATGGGCATTATTTATTAAAATAGTGTTTGCATTAGATACATCTACACCATTTTCAATAATTGTAGTTGTTACTAAAACATTAAAATCATTATTAATAAATTCAGTCAAAATATTTTCAATTTCAGAGGATTTCTTTTTACCATGAACTATTTTTACTTTACTAGAAGGACAAATTCTTCTTATGAAGTTTGCAATGCTTTCTATGCTTGAAACATTATTGTGAACAAAAAAAACTTGACCACCTCTTTCTATTTCAAAGTTTATAGCATCTTCAATAAGTTCTTTGTCAAAGCTAATCTTGTTTGTAATGATTGGTCGTCTATTTTTAGGAGGAGTATTTAAAATTGATAAGTCTCTTGCTCCCATTAGCGAAAATTGTAAAGTTCTTGGAATAGGAGTTGCTGTCATAGATAAAATATCTACATTTTCTTTTTTTAGTTTCATTTTATCTTTTACGTTGACTCCAAATTTTTGCTCCTCGTCTATTATTAGAAGTCCAAGATCTTTAAAATTTATTTTATCACTTGATATTGAATGAGTCCCAATAATAATATCAATAGATCCATCATTAATCTTTTTAAAAATCTCGTCTCTCTGCTTATTTGTTTTTAATCTGCTAACAAATTCAATGTTACATCCAAGATTTTCTAGTCTATTTTGAAAAGTATTATAATGTTGTAAAGCCAATATTGTTGTTGGCACCAAAACAGCAACTTGCTTATTGTCTAAAACCGCTTTATATGATGCTCGAATTGCAAGTTCGGTTTTGCCAAAGCCTACATCTCCACAAATCAGACGATCCATTGGCACGCTACTTTCCATATCTCTCTTTATTTGCTGTAATGATAATTTTTGGTCTTTAGTTTCTTCATAAATAAATGACGCTTCAAGTTCATCCTGTAAATAATCATCTTTCGAGAAACTAAATCCATTTGATTTTTTTCTTTTTGCATATAATTCGATTAAGTTAAATGCAATTGATTTTATTCTTTTTCTTGTTTTTTCTTTTTTAGTCAACCAGCTTTTTGAACCAATTTGATTGAGTTTTGGAATTATTCCTTCAGATGATGAGTATTTTGATAACTTGTGCAATGAATTTATATTTAAGTAAATAATATCATCGTTTTTATATTTAATTTTAAGCGCTTCCTTTTTTATCTTGTTGTTGACTATAGATTTCAATCCATCAAAAATCCCTATACCATGATCTATATGAACAATATAATCCCCTACATTTAAATTATTAAAATCTTCAAGAGAGATTCTCCTGTATGTAGAAAATCTATTTTTTCTAAACTTTAAGTATCTATTAAAAATTTGGTGATCGGTGTAAATTACAACTTTGTTATTGTGATCGATGAATCCTTCCTTTACTACTGCTGAATAAAAGCAATATAATTTGTCTGAAACTTTATTTTTTAAAACAGAATCAATTCTGTTAATTTGAGACTCTGAAGAACATAATATAACATTTATGTATTTTTTTTCACTCCACTCTTTTATGTCTTTTGATAAGAGTTCAAAACTCTTATTGTAATTTCTGTTGGATTCAAGATTAGAATTTATTATTTTGGAATTACTAAATAAATTAGAATTTATTTTTTCAATTATTTTTTTTTCTATTGTATGATTTGAAAATTCCTTTACACTTAAAATAGGTAAATTTTCGTCAATCTCTTCTTTTTGAAGATTAGAAATTAATTGTTGAGTATGATGAATATCATTGTGCCAAATAAAATCTTCATTATTTAGATAATCAAAAATTGAAGATGTTTTATTTATTTTAATACTATCGTTAGAACTACTATTAATATTAACAAAATCAAGTCTTCTTTCTGAGAGTTGGGTATGAATTTCGAATTCTCTAATCTCAACTAAGATCTCATTGTAAATTTCAAGTCTAACTGGATTTTCGTTATTGTGTGAGAAAATATCAATAATTGAACCTCTTACTGAAAATTGGCCAGGCTGAGAAATAAAATCAATCATTTCGAATCCAATTTTTTCTAATTTTTCAATTAAAGAATCATATTCAATAATTTCATTTTTTTTTAGTCTTAATGTTTGATTTAAATAAGTTTTTTTGTTTACAATTTTTTGTATCACTGCCTCAGAGTAACTGACTACTATGGTTGATTCTTTTTCAACCAAAAAATCCAAAACATTTGATCTTTCTTTTTTAATTTGAGATCTAGCTTCATCATCATCGTTTGCATCCATATGAGGGAATAAAATACAGTCACTGAAATTTAAAGATTTGATATCATTTACAAAGTATGCTGCCTCTTTGAAATTTGAAAAAACGATAAGATTATTATTACTTAGATTAGCTAAAATAAATGGTAAATATGAGTCAATTTTAAAATCAAAAAATATTTTTTTTTGATTTTCCTCAAAAGGATTTTTTTCAGAAAATAAATGGTTTTTAAAAAGCTTTAAAAACTTATTTTTACCTATTATATTTTTAAGATTCAAAGTCTTGACTCATTTCTTTGAACCATTTTGAAGAAGTTTCAAAAGGTCTATCTCCTTGAATTCTATTAAAATCTATGCAAGTTAGTTTATTTTCATTTTCAATATCTTCACCTATAACTCCATTTTTTTCAAGTATTGCACTTTCAACTGCAAAATCGCAAAGTTTAAAAATTAGATCCAGATCTTCTTTGTTTGGAGATGAGCTTCTAGCGAAGTATCCACTCTTTTGAACTAGAACTTTATCAGCTAGCAACTTTGATTTGAAATATTTTGCAAACCATTTACCTGTATTGAGCTCATCTAATCTGTAGTGTCCAAATGCGTCTTTTTTGATTTCAATATTGTTTTTTAATTTTTCGTTTATTATGATATTTGTGCCTGCCCCTTCGCTTAAAAAAATGTTTACACATCCAAATTCATCCATTATTTTTTTTAATCTTAATGATTCCTTCTCAATGTTAAATTCAACCTCTGGTATTAGAACAGAGTGAATATCCCACGCTTCCTTGCGTAAATTTACTGATTCAAAGAATTTTTTACTTTTTAATCTTTTTTTATAGATATGTGCAGACTTTGCTGTTAGCCATCCACAATTTCTACCCATTACTTCATGTATAATTATGTGTCTGGAACTTGTAGTATTTTCGTTAACAATATTTTCAAAAAAAAATGCAGTTTGCTCTGCTGCAGTTATTGCTCCAAGTGTTTGGTTTATTGGTATTACATCATTGTCTATGGTTTTTGGTAGTCCAATTACTATCAATTTATAATGATTTTTTTTTAAAAAGTTCGATAGATCACATGCAGTTGTGTTCGTATCATCTCCTCCAATTGTATGTAATATGTCTATCTTATCTTTCTTAAGCTGTTCAGCTGCTATTTTAAGAGGAATTTCATTTTTTTTGATGTATCCTTTATCTAAGCAATCGTTTATATTTGTTAGCTTCACGCGGCTATTCCCAATTAAACTACCTCCAAATTCATAAATGCCATCACTTTTATTTTTATCAGGCAGTTTTAAAAAAATTTTATTGTTAGTTAGTAATCCTTTGTAACCGTTTAAGTATCCAACAAAATTTACATTATCAAACTTTTTTTTGTATTGAAACATTAAACGAACGATACACGAGGAAAGACAAGGTGCAATTCCGCCAGAAGTTAAGAATGCTATATTTTTCACAACACAAATATCGTTTTTTATTTTTCAACCTTTGTTAAAGAATTATAACTTTGTTAAAAAAGGTTTTAGTGTACGAAGTTCATAAATTCGGAGGAGCATCAATCGGTTCTTTAGAGAGAATTAAGAACACCATAGATATAATCAAAAGTTTTAGATCTGATTTTAAAATTATTATTTTCTCAGCTATGGGAAAAGTAACCAATATGCTTGAGGAAATTATAATAAGTTCTTATAAGGGGGAAATTTTTTTTAATCAATTTGAAAAAATGAAGAATTATCATTATAGTTTGATTGATAAATTTTCTTTACAAGAATGCGACTTATTATCTGAAATAGATTTACTCTTTGAAGAATTAAAAAAAACATTGAAAAATAAATCTGATAATTACCAACTATATTATGACCAAAATGTAGTTTATGGTGAATTAATTTCAACAAAAATAATGAGTATTCTACTAAATTTAGAAAATTTTGATAATCAACTAATTGATGCAAGGGATATAATTATGACTGATGATAACTACTGTAATGCTAAAATAAATTGGACTAAAACAAAGCGTAAAATAATTAAGTATTTTAAAAAGAAAAATATTATTACGCAAGGATTTATTGGTTCTAATGAGAATTATAGTACAACACTGGGAAGAGAAGGTTCTGACTTTACTGCAGCAATTATTTCTAATTGTTTAGAGATAAAAAAATTAACAATATGGAAGGATGTTCCTGGCTTAATGAGCTGTGATCCAAAAATATTTAAAAACTCAATTCAATTTAAAGAGGTCCCATATGATGAGGTTATAGAGCTTGCTCACTATGGTGCAAAAGTTATTCATCCCAGAACCATAAAACCACTTAAAGAAAAAAATATAAATCTAATCATAAGAAGTTTTGAAAACTTAAAATCTGAGGGAACATCAGTGTTTAATCACTCAAGTATTATACCAATGGTTCCGTCTGTAATTTTAAAAAAAAACCAAGTTTTAATTTCTGTATCAAATACTGATCTTAGTTTATTTCAACAAAAAAACTTTAACGAAGTGCTTGAGCAAGCAAATGATCTAAGTATTAATTTAAATATAGTTCAAAGTTCTGCTATAAGTTGTTCATTCACCATAGATCAAAATTTTTCCTCAGAAATCTTTTTAAAGAAATTAGAAAAAAAATTAAAAGTTAATTATAATAATAATTTGTCATTAGTAACTATAAGACATTATAATCAGCAAATTGTAAAAAATGTAATTCTTGAAAGAAAAATTTATCTGCAGCAAAAGTCTAGAAATACTGTCAGTTTTGTTTTAAAATTTTAATAATTTTTTTGAATAATACTTCGGAAATCCTCTGATCACTCTCAAAAGTTAATCCGGCAACATGTGGAGTTAAAATAATTTTGTCACATGTACTTAGAAAATTTAAATCTTTAGAATTTTTATTTAATTCAAAATTAGAATTTTCTTCTTCAAGAACATCAAGTCCAGCTCCAACAACTTTACTTTTTTTTATATTTAAAATTAAATCTTTAGTACTCAAACATTTACCTCTAGATGTGTTTACAATATATATATTTTTCTTAAAATTTGAAATAAAATTATCATCGCAGAAGTGATAGTTAGATTTATCATAATTGATATTTAAAGAGATGATATCTGATTCATCATAAATTTTTTGTAGTAACTTATCACTATTATACTTTGCTTTATTTTTATCATAAATAATAATTTTGCATCCAAATAGTGACAAATAATTTGCGAGCTTTTTGCCTACGTTCCCATATCCAAAAATGCCAATAGTTTTTTTATTTATCTCAAAGCCTCTATTTTCTTCTCTTAGCCAAATTTTTGATTTTATTTCTAACGAACTTTTTGTAATATTTTTTAATAACGAGATTATTAAGCAAATACAGTGTTGAGCTACGGCTTCGCTATTTCCCTCAGCTGTGTTAAAGCATTGTATGTTATGTTTTTTTGCATATTGTGAGTCAATATTTTCCATGCCAGAGCCAGCTCTTGCAATGAACTTTAAATTTTTACAGTTATCAATAAATTGCTTGTCAATTACAAATCTACTTCTTATAACAAGTCCATCAAATTTATTAATTAACTTGTGTATTTTAGATTTAGGTTCATATAAATTTACTTCATAATTGATGTTAGCTTTTTTTAAGAAATTGTTAAACGAATGATGGATTTTATCTACTATTAAAATTTTCATAAAAATAATTTAATCATAAAAAAGTAAATTAATAAGCCAAAAATATCATTAACAGTAGTTATGAATGGTCCTGTTGCCAATGCCGGATCTATCTTGTACTTATTTAAAAGTAAAGGAATAAATGTTCCAAAAATTGAGGATAATATGATTACTGAAAAAATTGAAATGCTAACAACTAAGCTAATTGATATTTGATATGCAAGTAAAAGTGTCATTAAAAATATTATTAATGAGCATGCCAAACCATTTATAATCGATATTAAAAATTCACGTGATAGTTTAGTTATTATGTCCGATTTTTTAATTGTCAAATTAGCTAGTCCTTGAACAACAATCGCAGATGATTGAACTCCGACATTACCTCCCATAGCTGCAATTAATGGAATGAAAAAAGCTATTTCTAAATTATTTTTCAGATCAAATAATCCAATTATTTGTGCACCAATGATACCGCCAATTGTTCCAATTATTAACCAAGGCAATCTGGATCTAGTTATTGCAAATATATTGTCGTTAATGTTTATATCTTCAAACAAGCCTGAAGCCATTTGATAGTCTTTATCAGTTTCCTCTTTAAATGTAGATAAAACATTGTCAATAGTTATTCTTCCAATAAGTTCATTTTTATTATTTAAAACAGGTAGAACTACTAAATTATACTTGTCCATTAAATTAATTATTGACTCTTTAGTGTCATTGACTTTTACACTAATTAAATTTTTTTTATTTACAATATTGCTGATATTTTTATTATCGCTAATAAGTAATTTTCTAAGTGATAAAAGCCCAATAAAATTTTCATTTTCATTTACCACATAAATTGTATGAACTTTTTTAATATTTTTTGCTTGCTTTCTTATTTCATCGATACATTTTTTATTTGACCAAGAGTAATTTACTTTAATTAGCTCTGTTGCCATTAGCGAACCGGCAGTGTTACTTTCGTATTTTAGAAGGGTTTTTATATTTTTAAGTACGGATTGATTTTTTATTTGTGAAAGAACTTTTTCCTTCTTATCATCTTTGAGCTCAAGAATAATATCAACAGCATCATCGGATTCTAGTTGATTAATTAAATCATTAGCAATTGTATCAGCACTAAATTTTGAAAGAAAAATATTTTTAATATTTTCATCTAGTTCAATAATTGCTTCTGCATACTTTTTATTTTCGATAATTTCTTTTAGTTTATCATTGTCTCTTTCATTTAATATCTCCAAAATATCGGCGATGTCTGCAGGATGAATTTCATTTATTATTTTCTCAATTTCATCAACTTTTTTTAGTTTCAGTAAATTGATAATTTCCTCAGAAAGTTTTTTATGTGTCTGTTTATGAATTGACATTTTGGGCAAGAAGTTCGAAGTCATTGATAGATAGTTCTTCAGCTCTTTTATCTAATATTGAATCGAATTTTCTATCAAAATTAAAGTTTTTTAATGCATTCCGCAATTTTTTTCTTTTTTGCTTGAAAGCATGCTTTAGTAATGATTCCAAAATTTGATTATCACAATTTAATTTTTTTCTATTGTTTCTCACCAACTTAATTACAGTTGATGTTACTTTTGGAGTTGGGAAAAAATTTTCTTTTTCTACATCAAAACACATTTCACAATTGTAGAACGCCTGCACCATAATACTGTTATATCCCCTATTTTTGCCCTTCTTATTACAAATTCTTTCAGCAACTTCTTTTTGAAACATACCAACGAGTTCAACTATACAATCCTTATCATTTATAATCTTTGAAAATATTTTATTTGAAATATTATAAGGGAAGTTTCCTATTATACTTAATTTTTCTCCAAATGTTTTTTTTAAGTTAAGTGATAGGAAATTCTCATTTTTAATTTTCTCATTTAGTTGAGGGAATTTTTTTTTTAATAAATTCACACAATCCAAATCTATTTCAACTAAATGTAACTTTTTATGTTCAAATAGATTTTTTGTTAAACATCCAGTACCGGGGCCAACCTCAATTAAAATATTTTTTTTCGAAACTAGTGCAGCAATTTTTTTCGAAATTTCATTGTTTTTTAGAAAGTTTTGACTGAATCTTTTTTTAGGTGAAATTTTCATTTCTTAATGTTTTGAACAATTTTGATGCAAATACGAAATTATTTAGTTCATTATTTTTTGATTTTGTTAAATCATTTTTATTTCCTTTCCACAAAATTTTTCCATGATGAATGAATAAAATATTTGATCCTATTTGTATTACTGAGTTCATATCGTGCGTATTTACTATTGTTGTAATATTAAATTCTTCTGTAATCTCTAGTATTAAATTATCAATTAGTATTGCTGTTTTTGGATCTAGCCCAGAATTAGGTTCATCACAAAATAGATATTTTGGATTTAATGCAATTGCTCTGGCTATCGCAACTCTTTTAGTCATTCCACCACTAAGCTCTGATGGAAATAAATTATTAGTTTTTTCAAGATTTACTTTAGAGAGGCAAAAATTAACTCTTTCTCTTTTCTCTTTTAAGCTCAGTCTAGTAAACATGTTCAGAGGAAACATAATATTCTCTTCAACGCTTAAATAATCATACAATGCTCCACCTTGAAATAAAACTCCGATTTCTTGTCTAAATTTTCTTATGTTTTTGTCATTCATTTTAGAAAACTTTCGATTGTCAAATAATATTTCTCCATTATCAATACTATGTAAGCCAATTAAGCATTTTAAAAAAGTTGTTTTTCCAGATCCACTTTCTCCAATAATCAAATTTGTTTTCCCCCTCTCTAACTTGACTGATATGTTATCTAGTACTAAATTATCTTTAAATGATTTTGATAAATTTTGCACCTCAATCATGTTAAAAGTAATTCTGTTATTATGAAATTAAAAATAAGTATCAAAATACTACTATTCACAACAGCTGTAGTGCTTGACTTCCCTACTTCCAAGGCTCCTCCTTTTGTAAAATAGCCATAGAAAGCTGATATTGATGTTATTAGAAACGCAAATACTACTGTTTTGATTAATGAGTATGAGACATAAAATGGTGAAAATTCTGTTTGTAGCCCAAGAACAAAATCAGCAGTTGTAACTCCAATTGAGATTCCTCCAATCCAGCCTCCAAAAATTCCAATAAAAATACTTAGTATTACTAGTACAGGAAAAAAAAGTATGGATGCTATTATTTTTGGTAAAACTAAGTATGATGCAGAATTTACTCCCATTATTTCTAGAGCGTCTATCTGCTCAGATATTCTCATACTACCTATTTCAGATGCAATATTTGACCCCACTTTACCGGCTAAAATTAACGCAATCATTGTTGGAGAAAACTCTAATATGAGTGCGTCACGCGTTACAAAACCAATCAGATATTTTGGTATTAATGGATCATCGATATTAATTGCTTGCTGAATAGTAACAACCCCACCCACAAAGAAAGATATGATTAAAACAATACTTAGAGAGCTTAATCCAACTTTTTCAAATTCATTAAATAGCTGTTTAAAAAAAATATCTTTCTTTTCTGGAAATGAGAATACTTTTTTCATTAAGATGAAGTATTGACCTATTTTTTTTAGGTATTTAAGCATTTTATAAAAATAGACAATTACTTTATCTTTGCATAAAAAATCAAATGAGGATATTTTTTTTATCTGTTATAACTTTTGTTTTAATGCTTACCTCTTGTTCAAGTTTAAAAAAGAAAGATTGTGATTGTCCAGATTTTAAAATGCATAAAAAAAATAATTAGTTATTTTTAAATAGAATAATTCTAAATAATTTTAAATTTGTTGTGATTTATTTACAAAAATATTCAAAAATTATTTTGACATAATCATATGAATTTTGAATTCAAAGCTTTTTTATTTGAAAATCTCGAGGCTGCTGGCTCTATAGCTGGCTACGTATCGATTTCTATTATTGCATTTGCACTATTAACATTATACTCAAAAAAAAAGCACAAAAATTTTGAAAGTCTATTAGGCCCCAAATGGGCTCAACCTATAGTTGGGGCTTTTTTAGGAGCAATTCCTGGATGTGGAGCAACCATTGTTGTAGCCTCACTCTACAAGCAAAAAAAAATAACATTTGGAGGTTTATTAGCTACATTCATTAGTACACTAGGCGAGGGATCATTTGTTTTGTTAGGGGCTTCAGCGGAAGCTGATGTAGTTGGTAATGTAAAAGCTTATGCCATTATTACAATATTTGGATTAATTTCTGCAATAGTCTTTGGGTATATTTCTGATACTATTGGATTTAGAGATAACCTTAAAAGAAGTGATAAAGTGTTTAATAAAGTAGGTAAAAATAAATCTAGATTCTTTAGTTTGAATATCGAATTTGTTGAAAAACTAAGACTTTATATAGTTCTGATAATAACTATTTTTTTAACACCAGCTTCAATTATGGCATTGTGGGGAGGAAGTATTGAATCAATTGCTGAAATAGTTTATTGGTTTTCAATAATTTTCACAGTTAGTTGCATTATTTTTTATTTATTGGAAAAATTTCTTTTTGCAAATCATGATTGTATTGATGATTACAATAGTATTCGTTCAACCATATCTCACGCAACTTTAGATGTTTCAATGGTTGTAACTTATGTTTTTATTGGATTATTTGTCGCAAACTTTATTATTGATGTTGTTGTGGGTTCAGAAACTTTTGATTCATGGATGATGTCATCAACTAATTTAGTAATATTTATAGCTGCAATAATAGGTGTATTGCCTGGCTGCGGTGGAATGATATCAGTTGCTGTAGCATTCATTGTTATTCCTAACTTCCCTATCTCAGCACTAATTGCAGCTGGTATTGCCACCAGTGGGGATGGACTTTTCCCATTGTTAGCTGATAACAAAAAAGATGGATTGATTGTTACTATTGTTAGTTTTTTTATTGCCTTATTGGTTGGATTTAGCTCATTATTGCTAGGTTTTTGATGAAATAAAAAAAAATATTTGATTTAAACTCTTATTTTTTATTAAATATCATTACATCTAAAAAGTTTAACTTTACAATATGAATAAAAATAATTATGCCATTATCATGGCCGGTGGAGTAGGTACAAGATTTTGGCCAAAAAGTAAGAAAAGTTTACCTAAACAGTTCATTGACATATTGAACACTGGTGAAACTTTAATTCAATCAACTTTTAAAAGATTATCCAATTGTGTGAGAGCAGAAAACATATATGTTGTAACCAATAAGAACTATTCTCAATTGTGTATTGATCAATTAAAAATTAAAAAAGAAAATATTTTTTTAGAGCCAATAATGAGAAATACAGCTCCATGCATTGCATATTCATCTTTTAAGATTAAACAAAAAAATCCTGAAGCTAACATATTGGTTTGCCCTAGTGATCATATTGTTCATGATAATAATCTATTTTCAGAAATCATTAAAGATTCTTTAAAAATATCTTCAACCTCAGAAATCATTGTTACATTAGGAATAAATCCTACAAGGCCAGATACTGGTTATGGTTATATTCAATATGAACAAGATGAAACCCTTGAACATTGTGAAATTAAAAAAGTAAAAACTTTTACCGAAAAACCATCCCAGTCTTTAGCTCTCCAGTTTATAGACTCAGGAGATTTTTTATGGAACTCTGGCATGTTTATATTTAACGTCAACACAATAATTAATTCATTTAAAACTCATTTAAATGAAATTTATGAGATTTTTAACGATGCATCTGATATTTATTGGACTACAAAAGAGGTCAAATATATTGAGAGATTTTTTCCAGCTTGCAAAAACATTTCAATTGATTATGGAATACTGGAAAAATCAGACAACGTTTATGTTTACCCATCAAATTTTGGTTGGAGTGATTTAGGAACTTGGGGATCTATTTATGCAATCTCAGAAAAAGACGAAAATCAAAACATAGTTGAAGGAGAAAAAGTTATTGCTTACGATTGCACAAACTCAATTTTTAATATTTCCGATGACAAATTATTAATTGCTCAAGGGCTAGACAACTATATTGTAATAGAGTCAAATAATAATATCTTGATTTGTAAAAAGGAAGATGAACAACAAGTAAAGAATTTTGTTAATGACATTAAAGTAAAGTTTGGTGATGAAAGAATTTAGCACATAAGTTTTGGATTTACCAATTTTTCATATTCACTCTCATCTAAAAGCCCTGTTTTAAGCGCCTCTTCTTTAAGTGTTGTTCCATTTGCGAAAGCCTTTTTTGCAATTTTAGCTGCATTATCATAACCAATTTTTGTATTTAGTGCAGTAACAAGCATCAGTGAGTTTTTTAAATTATTTTCAATCTTTTCGAAATTTGGTTCAATTCCTGAGAAGCAGTTTAAATTAAATGAATTTACCGAATCAGATAGCAATGTGGCAGACTGTATAAAATTACTTGCAATAACTGGCATAAAAGTATTTAGTTGGAAATGACTTTGCATTGCTGAAACGTTTATTGTCGAGTCATTTCCAATTATCTGAGAACATACCATACTTAATGATTCACATTGCGTTGGATTTACTTTGCCTGGCATAATTGATGAACCAGGTTCATTCATTGGTAGTTTAATTTCGGAAATTCCAGCTCTTGGACCTGAAGCTAAAAATCTAATGTCATTTGCAATCTTATTTAAAGATACAGCGATTAATTTCAAGCAGGAATGAACATCAACAAATGCATCTTTACTACTTATAGACTCAAATTTATTTTTCGAAGGTAAAAATTCAATTCCAATAAATTTAGATATGTTTTTACACATAATTTTGTCATAATTTTTTGGAGTATTTAAGCCTGTACCAACGGCGGTTCCTCCAATGGGGATTTCTAAGAGTCTTTTCAAACTATTTTCTAGACTTTTAATTCCATTTTCAATTTGTGCTCCAAATGCTGAAAACTCTTGACCTAAACTTATTGGAGTAGCGTCCATTAAATGTGTTCTGCCAATTTTTATTACCTCTTTGTATATCCTACTCTTTTTTTCTATGGTATTTTTTAAATCTTTGAGGGCAGGCAAAGTATGTTCTTTAATAATTTTAAAGCATGCTATGTTCATTGAAGTGGGAAATGTATCATTCGAACTTTGAGATTTGTTTACATCATCATTAGGATGTATAATTTTGACATCATCATCTAATTTACCCCCATAGATTTCATGAGCTCTGTTCGATATCACTTCATTGATATTCATATTTGTTTGTGTACCACTTCCTGTTTGCCAAATAACTAAAGGGAATTGAGAATCATGCTTTCCTTTAAGAATCTCTTTACAAACTTTGACAATTAAATTCTTTTTTTTTGTGTCTAGAATTTTTAGCTCGTTGTTAGAAACTGCAGCAGACATTTTTACTATTGCATAAGCGTAAATTATTTCTTTAGGCATACTTCCAATTGGACCAATTTTAAAGTTTTCTATTGATCTCTGGGTTTGAGCTCCCCAGTATTTTCCCTCAGGAACTTTTACATTCCCTAAAGTGTCTTTTTCAATTCTATATTTCATAATTGAATATGTTTGATAATTTGTTAGATTTGTACAAAATTACTAAATATGAAATTGATCGGTTTTATTGTGTTCTTACTAATCTTTTTTATGGCTTTTTGGTGTTTAATTTTCTTAGCATCGGTGGTACCATTTTTTATTTTGGTATGGCTTAAAGAGGGAAAATTAGATAAGGATCAAATATTGCCCTAAATATCTTTTTCATCAGCCAATAAATAAGACTTTAGAAATTCATTAATATCACCATCCAGTACAGCATTTGGGTTAGTAGATTCTACTTCAGTTCTCAAATCCTTTACCAATTTATAAGGGTGCAGGACATAGTTTCTGATTTGCGATCCCCATTCAATTTTCTTTTTATTATTCTCAGCTTTTTGTTTTTCCTCTTCAAGCTTTCTCATCTCTAGTTCATATAGCTGGGATCTCAGAAGTTGCATAGCCTTTTCTTTATTCTCTAGTTGAGACCTAGTTTCGGAATTTTCAATTATAATTCCAGTTGGTTCATGCTTTAATCTTACTGCTGTTTCAACTTTATTCACACCTTGACCTCCGGCACCTCCAGATCTAAATGTATCCCAACTGATTTCGCTGGGGTCTATTTTAATTTCAATAGAATTATCAACTAGTGGGTATACAAATACAGATGCAAATGATGTATGTCTTTTTGAGTTAGAATCAAAAGGTGATATCCTAACCAATCTGTGAACTCCGTTTTCACCTTTTAAAAAACCAAATGAGTGATTTCCCTCAAATTCAATCGTAGCAGATTTAATGCCAGCTACATCACCTTTCTTTAAGTCAATAATTTTAGTATTATAACTATTTTTCTCTCCCCACATTAGATACATTCTCATAATCATTTCTGCCCAGTCTTGACTTTCAGTTCCTCCTGCTCCAGGATTAATATTAAGAATTGCATTCATTTTATCCTCCTTGTTATTCAGCATTTTTTTAAATTCAAAATCTTTTATACTTTTTTCAAATTTTGATAGATGATTTATCATTTCATTTTCCGAAATTTCCTTGCACTCAAAAAAATCATACATCACTACCAAATCATCGAATTCATCATTTAATTTCTTGAAACTATTTACTAAGCTTTTAAGCTCTCCTTGCTTCTTCAAGATTTTTTGAGCTTTTTCTTGATCATTCCAAAAGTTTTCATCACTTGATAATAAGTCTAGGCTTTTGATTTTTTTGATTTTATTGTCAATTTCAAAAATTTCTTTTAAATTTTCTAATCTGTTTTTAAGTTCAGAAATTGTGTTAGAGTTCATTACCAGTTAAAATTTTTGTTAATAATTGAAATAAATTTTTCGGGCTCATATCCTTTGCTGTACAAGTATCTGCTAACTAATTGTTTCTTCTCAAAGTCACTTCTGTTTTTGATTTTTCTTAATTTTTTTTCTACTAATTCTTTAATTGTTTCAGCATATATATTATGTTCAATTTTATCAATTTCTTTTTTAATGATGGAATCTTCAATCATGTTTTGAAGGAGCTTCAATCTAATTTTAGTTTTTCCCCACTTACTTAGATTAAACTTTGATCTGACAAAAGCACTTGTATATCTAATGTCACAATAAAATTTGTCATTTTTTAATTTTTTTAAATATTCTTTTGCATCGTTCGCGCTGATATTTTCTTTTTTTAACCTATGAATGACTTCACGTTCGCATCTTTCTCTAAAGTTGCAAAAAATCTCAATTTTTTTTAAAATGCTATTGTTTAACAAAATAATAATATTAATGATTCAAAAGTAGTTATAATATTTAATCTTAGTTTTGCATCCATGAAAAATAAGAATGCTGTTTATCTATTGTTTCTTGCCAATATAATATCTGGTCTAGCTCAAGGAATTAGTATGATTGCAATTCCTTGGTATTTTATTGAAATAATTGAAAAGCCAAAGTTTTTTACATATTGTTACTTCATAATTACATTCTTGACTTTTTTTTGGGGAATGTATGCAGGTACTATAATTGATAGATATTCTAGAAAAAAAATATTCTTAATTACAAATTTTATTTGCGGAACTATAATTGCAACAGTTTCTGCTTATGGATTTTATAATCAATCTACTAATGACTATTTAGTCATATTAGTATTTCTGATAACAATTTTTAATTATAATGTTCATTACCCTAATTTATATGCTTTTGGACAAGAAATAACTGAGAAAAAAAATTATGGAAAGCTTAATTCCTATATAGAGATACAAGGACAATCAACAAGTATGTTTGCTGGAGCTATTGCCGCCATATTACTAACAGGCTCATCTAATGATATTATTTCCTTTGGTGGTTTTAATTTTAATTTTCCGTTGAATTTTAAAGCTTGGGATATTCATGAAATATTTTTGATGGATGCAATAACATACTTCATTTCTTTATTAATTATAATGTTAATCAAATATGTCAAAATAGAAAAATTAAATATTGAAACAGGTTCTCTATACAATCGTTTTATTTCAGGTTTAAATTTTTTAAAGAAAAGAACTTACATCTTTTATTTTGGCTTATTTAGTTACATGCTATTTGCATTTACACTTGTACAAATTCATATCATATTGCCAATTTATGTAAAAAACTTTTTGCAAATGGGAGCCGATGTATATGCTTCGTCAGAATTTTATTATTCAATAGGAGCAATTTTTTCAGGAATTTTTGTTATTAAAGTTTTTAAAAATAATTACAAGCTTTTGGGAGTCATAATATTTTTTACAATAATATCAATTTTCTTTTATCTAATTTCATTTATCAATTCAGTTTATTTATTTTTCATCACTTGTCTTTTTCTTGGCATAACAAATGCAGGCGTGAGAGTGTTGAGGACAACTTTTTTATTTAATGCAATTCCTAACAACATAATTGGACGTGCAACTTCTGTATTCAGTTCAATTAATATCATAGTAAGACTTTTTTTAATAGGAATTTTCTCAATCTCATTTTTTCAATCAGATGATAATATTAAGTATTCATACTTGATTGGTGTAGTTTTGTTAATGTCTTCTGCTGTACCTCTAGCGTTAAATTATAGGAAGATTATTGAAAGTGAAAATTAGTTTTTTAGAACTGAGTACTGAAGTAGATGCAAGCGATCATCTGAGCTTACAATTATTTTTCTGTTGTATTTTCTCTGCCATTTACTTTTTATTGAACTAAAAAACCATCCTTTGTTTATGTGGCTACAAATAAAAGGGTGAGTTGCTATTTGAATTTCACCTTTAATTTCTTTTGTAAGTTCTAATATTCTGTTTTCGATTTTATCAATAAGTTGTAGGCTTGAATCAATTTTTCCATTGCCCGCACACATTGGGCAGTTTTCTTGTGTTTCAATATGCATTGCAGGCCTAACTCTTTGTCTTGTAATCTGTATTAAGCCAAACTTTGTTGGTGGTAGAACATGATGCTTTGCTTTATCATCATCCATAAACTCTTTCATTTTTTGAAATAATATTTTTTTATTTTTTTCAGATTGTAAATCAATGAAATCAACAATTATTATTCCCCCCATATCTCTTAACCTAAGTTGTCTAGCTATCTCTTCTGCAGCCTCTAAATTAACACTTAATGCATTAGCTTCTTGGTTCTTTTTTGAGTCTACTTTTTTGCCACTGTTTACATCAATAACATGCATAGCTTCTGTATGCTCAATTACCAAATATGTTCCATTTTTAATGGTTACATTTTTTCCAAACGAGGATTTTATTTGTTTGGTTATATTAAATTTTTGAAAAATAGGACTTTTCCCATTATATAATTTAACAATTTTTTCCTGATCTGGTGAGATTGAAGATAGATATTCTTTTAACTCAAGATGTAAATCTTTATCATTAACGTAAATATTATTGAATTTTGAGTTCAATAAATCTCTAACTATTACAGATGATCTGTTTATCTCAGAAAGTATTGTTTCTCTTGATTGGGCAACTTTTAATTTCTTGGTTACAAGTTGCCACTTCTTATATAAGTTTTTTAAATCTTTATCGAGTTCAGCTACTTTTTTATTTTCAGCAACTGTTCTAATAATCACTCCAAAGCCTTCAGGTCTTATGCTTGTGATTAGTTTTTTTAGTCTTTTCTTTTCTGAACTACTACTAATTTTTTGAGATACAGAAACTCTGTTTGAAAAAGGTATTAAGACCATAAATCTACCTGCAAGTGAAATTTCTGTAGTTAATCTTGGGCCTTTTGTTGAAATAGGTTCTTTGGTTATTTGAACTAAAACTTTCTGATTTTGTTTAATAATATCAGAGATTTTACCTTCTTTATCTATATCTTTTTCTTTTTTGAAATTTTTTAATGAAGAGGTATTTAGTTTTTTATCGAAACATTTTTGTGTATACTTTGTGTAAGAGTTGATTTGTGGCCCTAGATCTAGGTAATGTAAAAAACCATCTTTTTCATGGCCTACATCTACAAATGCAGCATTGAGACCTGGAATAACTTTTTTTATTCTTCCAAGTAAAATGTCACCAACTGAATAGTTGTTATCTCTTTTTTCTTTATGAAGCTCAATAAGAAGATCATTTTTTAAGAGCGCTATAACTACTTCGTTTGGCTTTGAATCGATTATAAGTTCGAATTTCATGCCTTTTAGCTCTTAATCTATTTATTCTTATGTCTATTTTTTCTTGAACGTTTCTTGCGCTTGTGTGTGGCAATTTTTGTCCTCTTTTTTTTCTTATCTCCTGGCATCTAATATATTATTTGTAAATAATGATTTACCTATTTTTAACTTTATCGACAAAAGATTTAGCTGGTTTAAAAGAAGGGATAAAATGTTCAGGGATTATAACTGCAACATTTTTTTTAATATTTCTACCAATTTTTCTCGCTCTTTTTTTTGGCTTAAATGTGCCAAAACCTCTTAAGAAAATAGATTTATTATCTATAACGTTGCTCTTTACTTCGCTCATAAATCCTTCTACTATAGAAGCAACAACAATTTTTTCAACACCAGTCTTTTCAGAAATATTAACTATAATTTCTGCTTTCGTCATATTAAGTATATTTTTAGCGCAAATATACTAAATTCAGTTTATAATTTGATAATCAGCGTGGTACATAGTTTTAGTCATAAATTAATAAATTGGTATAAGTCAAACAAAAGAGATTTACCATGGAGAAACACTGAAGATCCATACAAGATTTGGATTTCAGAAATTATTTTACAACAAACCAGAGTAAAGTTTGCAATTGATTATTACAATAATTTTATTGAAAAATTTCCAACAATAGATGCTCTTTCAGATGCAAAAGAGGATGAAGTTTTAAACTCATGGCAAGGGCTTGGGTACTACTCTAGAGCTAGAAATATTCACCATACTTCAAAAGTACTTAAAGGAAAATATTCATCTATTTTTCCTAATAAATATGATGAAATAATTAGCCTAAAAGGAATAGGAAGATATACCTCAGGTGCTATTTTATCTTTTGCATTCAAAAAAAAATTTCCAGTTGTAGATGGGAATGTATTTAGATTTTTCTCTAGACTTTTTTTTATTGATAAGTTTATTGATACAACCAGCGGACAAAATTATTTTTATAATATTGCTGGAGATCTAATTTGCAAAAAAAAACCTGACTTATTTAATCAAGCAATCATTGAGTATGGAGCCATGGTTTGTAAGCCCAAAAATCCGACTTGCACAACTTGTATTTTCAATCATCAGTGTGAAGCGTATAAAAAAAATAAAGTATTTGAACTTCCCTTAAAAAAAAACATTGTTAGAAACACTGATAGATTTCTGATATTTATTTTAGGAACAAAAAAGAATATTTTTTTGAAAAAGAAAAAAGATGGTATATGGAAAGGATTATATACTCCTCCATTATATGAAGCCAAAAGTAAAAAAGAGCTAAATAATATAAAGAAAAATAAAGAGTTAAATTTATTCAATAATAAAATTAAAATTCTAAAAACTTCAGAAATAATTCATCATAAATTAACACATCAAAATTTATCAATCAAATTCTGCTACTCTGATTTAGATTTAGACAATAAAAATGAATTTGTTAAAGTCAAGTTAAAAAACTTTGATGATTTTCCTGTACCAAGAATAATTGAAAAATTTTTAAAAAACTTTTACGATGAACAAAAAAAATAATAATACATTTGTTTAATGTCTGGTGTTAACAAAGTAATATTAATTGGTAATTTAGGAAAAGATCCTGAAGTCAAGTACTTGGAGTCCGGTGTTGCAGTAGCAAATATCACATTGGCAACAACTGAAAATTATAAAAATAAAGAAGGAGAGAAAGTAAGTCAAACTGTCTGGCATGATATTGTTTTGTGGAGAGGCTTAGCAGAAATAGCTGAAAAATATCTAAAAAAAGGTAGCTCTGTTTACATAGAAGGTAAAATAAGAAATAGAAAGTGGGAAGATAAAGAAGGTATCACTAGATATAAGAATGAAATTTTAGCTGATAACATGACAATGTTAGGCTCAAGGCCATCAACTGAAAAATCAAATGAGAATGAGTCTCAAAATCAAGAGAACCCCAATGGTCTTGATGACTTACCATTCTAATGTTCATTTATTCACCTAGTCTGTTATAACAATATTTATTAAAGGCTAAGAATACAAATTAGAAATTAGATCTATAAAGCCAAGAATCTTAATTTTGAATCTTCTAAATGATAAATAATTTACTGAAAATTAAATTGCATTGAGTACTAGATTAATTCCAATTTGTTTTTTGATAATTTTAATTTCTTGCAAGGAGGATAGCACTGTGCCTAGACCAAAAGCATTTGTGAGCATTCAATTTGATGATAAACAATATTACAAACCAAAATTTCCAAAGAAGTATCCATTTAGTTTTGAAGTCCCAAGGTATTCAGAGCTTGAACAAATCGATAATCATTTAAATCTCAACTTCAAAAAATATAAGGCTAAGTTACATATTTCATATTTTTCTCTTGAAAACGATCTTAAAAGACACACGGAAAATTCAAGAAGACTAGCATTTAAGCATACAAGCAAAGCCAATTCAATTTCAGAAATTATTTATCAAAATGATGAAAGAAATGTATACGGTGTCAAGTTTGATTTTGATGGAATTACTGCTACATCAACCCAATTTTTTTTAACTGACAGCTCTAACAATTTTTTTCGAGGAGCATTATATTTTAATACTCATAAAAGTGACTCTCTTGCTATTATTGAGGAATACTTAAAAGTTGATGTGACAAGAATCATTGAAACTTTTTGTTGGAAATAAAAAATATCCTCAGCGTCTGTGTAAGTAATAGTACTGCCAAAATTTGATGTATCAAGGCTATTTCTATTTTTACCCTACTAATTATCGTTATGATTCCTAGCAGAATTTGAAAAGAAACCAGAATTAGAATTCTTTTTGAAACATCTTGTGCAAATGTATTTCTGCAAATTTTATAGACGTAAAGAGAGGTAATTAAAACAAGCCACGCAAAAAGTCTGTGAAATGCTTGAATATCAATCGCATTGTTAAATATGTCCAGGCTTTTTTTAGTTAAGTCAATGCCAAAAATTGTCTTTATAAAATTATTTTGATCAAGCATGAAGTAGCCAGCTTTTAGTCCAGCTACAAATCCGCCGTAACAAATTTGAACAAATAAAAAAATCAGCAATATTAGTGAAGCCCTATTTATTTTCTTTGAAAAGTTTTTTTCAACTCCTTTAAGTTCCATTAAAATCCAATATATATATCCAATTATTGAGAATGCTGTAATTAAGTGAAGAGATAGTCTGAAGTGACTAACATCAGGCACATCTACAAGTCCACTTTTAACCATGAACCATCCAAAGAAAGCTTGTGACGCACCTAAAAGCAGTAGAACTATTAACTTTTTATTTAGTTTTTTATTTATGTAACCTTTAATGAGAAAAAAACAATAAGGTAAAATGAAACATAATCCTATTAATCTACCCCAAACACGATGTAAGTATTCCCACCAAAAAATGAACTTAAATTCACTTAGTGACATACTTTTGTTTATCTTTTTGTACTCAGGAAATTGTTTATACTTGTCAAAAGTATCTATCCAATCTTGATTGTCAAGCGGGGGAATTGCCCCAGAAATTAGTTTCCAATCAACCATTGAAAGGCCAGAGTTTGTAAGTCTTGTTATCCCACCAATTGTTATCATAATTAGTATTAGTAAAATACCTAGATTTAGCCACCTTTCTATATAAATCATTTCTAACTTAAATTCTTTCATATTACAAAATTATGACATATTTATTTATATAATATTACAATTCTCTAAGAATATAATTGATATAAGTTATAATTTTATAAATTTGCATTCCAAAATAAAAAAAATGTTTGCAGTAGTAGATATAGCTGGACAACAATTTAAAGTTAGTAGCGGAGAAAAAATTTATGTCAACAGATTAGACGAAAAAGAAGGTTCATCAATTAAAATTGACAAAGTTCTTCTGATTAATGACACAAAAAAAACAACTCTTGGAAAACCGCATATAAATAATGCCAGCGTTACTGCAAAAGTGATTAATCATCTTAAAGGTGAAAAGGTTACAGTTTTTAAGAAAAAAAGAAGAAAAGGATATAAAGTCAAAAATGGTTTTAGAGCTAGTTTGACTGAAATTGAAATAATCAAGATTTCTGAAAAAGCTGACCAAAAAAAACCAACAGCTAAGACCAAAGCAACAAAAACATCAACATCTGAGACCACTGCCAAGAAGGCTGCAGTCCCAAAAAAGAAAGTTGTAAAAAAAGTTGCAGCAAACAAAGGCACTAAAACAACAAAAAAATAAGATAAATGGCTCATAAAAAAGGTGCAGGAAGTACAAAAAACGGAAGAGATTCACACAGTAAAAGACTTGGTGTGAAAATTTATGGCGGTCAGTCTGTAAAAGCTGGTAATATTATCGTCAGACAAAGAGGTACTGTTCACAAGCCTGGAAAAAATGTAGGAATTGGAAAAGATCACACATTATTTGCTCTAAAGCATGGAATTGTTTCTTTTAAGAAATCCCAAAACAACAAATCTTTTGTTTCTGTAGTTGAATTATAATTAACATTTTCAAATCAAATTCTATTTAGTTTACTCTGTTTCTTATTTTTGTTAAATGATTGAAATAAAGAACTTAAGTTCGAATACTTCATGTATTGTTGAACTACTCAAAAAAAGAGGAACTGATTTTTCTACAGAAATTGATACTCTTTTAAGCTTAGATCTGAAAAGAAAAAGTATTCAAAAAAATAGTGATGAGAGACTAAATAAATCGAAGCAAATTGCAAAACAATTAGGTGAATTATTTTCAAGCGATATAAAAAGTCCTTTAATTCAAAACTTAAAACAAGAGTCATCAAATCTAAAACAGGAAATTAAATTGCTTCAAGCAGAGCTAAAAGAAACAGAGGCTCAAATAAAAGAGGGTCTGCTTAAGTTACCTAATATACCTGACCCTTCAGTTCCTGAGGGGTCAAAAGAATCTGATAATCAAATCATTAGGTCCGTAGTTAATGAAAAAACACACAGTGAAAAAATATACCCACATTGGGATTTATGTGAAAAATACAATCTTATTGATTTTAAAAATGGAACTAAAGTTACAGGCTCAGGTTTTCCAATTTACAAAGGAAAAGGTTCAAAGCTGCAACGATCTTTAATTTCATATTTTTTAGATAAGAATACAAAAAATGGCTATGAAGAATTTTTACCACCTTTTTTAGTAAATGAGGATTCCGCTTTTGGGACAGGTCAACTTCCTGATAAAGACAGTCAGATGTATCATATTAGTAACGATAATCTATATTTAATTCCTACTTCTGAAGTTCCCATTACAAATATTTATAGAGATAATGTGCTTGCATACAATGACTTGCCAATAAAATGTACCTCCTACTCACCCTGCTTTAGAAGAGAAGCAGGATCTTATGGTAAAAATGTTAGGGGACTAAATAGATTGCATCAGTTTGAAAAAGTAGAAATTGTAGAAATACAAGAACAAGAAAAATCTAAGCAAGCCTTAAACAATATGATTAAGCATGTTGAATCTATTTTAATTGAACTTGGGCTTTCATATAGATTAGTAAAATTATGTGGGGGAGATTTGGGATTTACATCGTCTTTAACATATGATTTTGAAGTATTTTCACCAGGCCAAAAAAAATGGCTTGAAGTAAGTTCCATTTCAAATTTTAAGACTTACCAATCTAATAGATTAAAACTAAGGTATAAAGATACTTCTGGAAAAATAAAATTATGTCATACGTTAAATGGTAGTTCTTTAGCCCTGCCAAGAATATTTTCTACAATAATTGAAACTTTTCAAAAAAAGAATTTTATTGAAATTCCAAAAGTACTTCAAAAGTATACAGGCTTTAGTAAGATAGACTTATGAGGTTTATCATACTTTTAGCACTAATGCCATTTATTTCTATTTCACAAAACAATGATATGCAAAAGGCTCAAAGTTTTTTTTCAAAAGGTGAATATGAGAAAGCTATTCAGATTTATGAGAAGTTTCCTGCAAATAAAGTGCCAAGATTTTATAGCTCATACTTATATAGCTTAAATGCTTTAAGTAAGTACAAAGAAGCAAGAAAAGTTGCTCAAAAAATGTATCTGCGAGACAAAAACAACCTGAGATATCTTTCTGATGTTATTATTTTCGAAAGAAAAAATGATGATAAGTTACAAGCGAGTAAAAATCTCAATATTTTAATCAAAGAATTAAAATCAAAGCCTAGTCAAGCATTAACAATTTCCAATAATTTTAATAGAAATGAAATGTATGACTTTGCAATTAAAGTTTTGGATGCAACGGAAAACGATAATAATAGAACTAATTATTTGATTCAAAAAGCTGAAAACTATTCTTCTTTGCAAGACTATGAGAAAATGATTACCAGTCTGCTAGATCTTCTAGAATATAATGCTTCAAGAGAATTGTATGTTCGAAATAAATTTCAAAAAACAATCTACAATTTTGGTATAAAAAATGAAACTTTTAATAAATCCTTAAAGAAGTTACTCATATCTTACTCAAACAAAAATTCAAAAAATCCAATTTACTCAGACCTATTAGTTTGGTATTTTATCCAAAATAAAAATTATCAAATGGCTTACAGGCAAAGTGTTTCTATGGACTTAAAGTTTGGAGATTACGATTTTACTTTGCTTGATATAGCAAGTCTTTTTCACCAGGAAAAGAAACACATGCAGGCTAACAAAGTTTACAATTATATTATTTCAAAAAACAAAAAAGATAAGCTTTTTTATCAAGCACATGCTCAGAAGATAAATCTTGCATTTATTACAGATAATCAGCAATTGATTAAAGAGGTTACAGAAAATTATGATAATTACGAACTAGATTTTCCTTTAAACAAAATCACAATTAATTTTTATTCAGCATATGCAAAATTCCAAGCTTTACATAACAATGATTATGAATTATCGGAAAAAATATTTTTAAAAATTCTAAATCTAGAAAATATCAAAGATGAAGTAGATATGGCTGAAGCAAAAATAAATTATTCTGATATTTTAGTTTATGATGGCAGAATATGGGAAGCTTTAATATACTATTCACAAGTAGAAAAAAAATTCAAAGAAAATCCCATTGGACATAAAGCAAAACTTAAAATTGCAAAAGTATACTATTATAATGGAGACTTTGAAGTTGCTCAAGCTCAATTAGATGTATTAAAAAGATCCACATCAAAATTAATTTCAAATGATGCAATAGATTTATCGCTTCTAATTACAGATAACTTATCTTTAGATACAACTGACATAGTTATGAGAATGTATGCAAAAGCAGAAATGTTAGCATATCAAAGAAAATATATTGAGGCATTATCTCTTTATGATTCATTAATTAATAAATATCAATTTCATTCACTTGTTGATGAGGCATTGTTCGAAAAGTATAAAATTTATTATAAGCTTGAAGATTTTGACAATTGTATTTTTGCACTAAACAAAATACTAGACTATAGCTTTAATGATATTTTAGCTGATGATGCTACTTACTTTTTAGCTAAAATTTATGATGAAAAAAATAATGACATTAATCTGGCACTCTTAAATTATAATATTATTATTGAAAAATTTCAAGGAAGTATTTATTATGATTTTAGTAGAAAAAAAATAAGAAGTATTCAAATAAAACAAAATGATAATTTATAATGTTACGGTTTCTTTAAATGAAAATATTCACTCTAAATGGTTAGAGTGGATAAGATACGAACATATTCCTGAGGTTCTATCAACTAGACTATTTAAAAAAGCCGTTCTTTCAAGAATTATTTCTGATAAAGAATTAACTTATGCAATTGCATATTATGCTGAAAATAGTAGTAAACTAGAGTCTTACAAGAAGAATTATTCCAATCAATTAAGACAAAAATCATTTGAAAAATTTGGTAACTCCGCGCTTTCCTTCAGAACAGAATTAGAATTTATTGATGAATTTGTAATATAAAAGGATTCATCTTTTTTTCGATATCTAAAGTTGTGATTGGTCCATGACCACTATATATTTTTACATTTTTATCAATTAAACAAACTTTTCTAAGTGAGTTGCAAAGAGTTTGATAGTCTGATCCTGGTAAATCATATCTTCCAATACTATTTTTAAAAATTAAATCACCTGAGAACATAATTTCTTTGTTTTCTTCGTAAAATAAAATGTGACCAGGTGAATGGCCAGGACATGAAATTGTTTTGAATTTTAATTCAAATATTTCAATAACCTCATTTTCCTCAATGAAAAAATCTGGTTTAGGAGACTCTTTAAAATTTTCTATACCATAATTATTAGCTATAATTTTAGAATTTTTTAAAAGCTCATTTTCTAATTTATGAATTCCAAATTTTACATCCCAATTGCTTTTAATAAAATTGTTGCCTAAAATATGATCAATATGACAATGTGTGTTTAATAAGTATTTAGGAGAAAGATTATTATTCTCTATGTAAAAATTAATTTCTTTCTCTTCATTCAAATTACTGCAGCCAGGATCTATGATTATACATTCTTTTTTTTCATTACTTACTATATAGGTGTTTTCTTGAAAAGGATTGAAAGTGAATTTTTTTACTTTGATCATTATTGTTTTTTATACAAATATATTAAGTTATGTATATTTGTTTAACTCAAAAAACATATGCTCCTATTAGAAATAATCAAAGAAAAGTCAAAAGAAATTTTTGATGAAATTGTATCGATAAGAAGGCACTTGCATATGTATCCCGAGTTATCATTTAAAGAGTATGAAACTTCAAAATATATAAAATCATTACTTAAAAATTGGAATATTTTTTATACAGAAAATATTGCAGAGAATGGAATAGTTGTTGTTATTTCTGGTGATATTGAGCATAAAAATGATAATTGTTTAAATACCATTGCACTAAGAGCAGATTTTGATGCACTTCAGATTGAAGAGGAAACTAATTTAAATTTTAAATCTAAAAATCCAGGAGTTATGCATGCATGTGGACATGATTTACATACTGCATCTTTATTGGGCGTAATTAAAATTCTTAATTCTTTAAAACATAAATTTAGTGGTACAATTAAGTTTATATTTCAGCCTGCTGAGGAAATGTTGCCTGGCGGTGCAGCTCAGATGATTAGTGAAGGTGTTTTAAAAAATCCAAATGTTAATATTGCATTAGCACAACATGTTTATACTGAATTAGATGTTGGAAAAGTAGGATTTAGAAAAGGGCAGTATATGGCTTCCACTGATGAGATATACATTAATGTTGAAGGTCAAAATGGTCATGCCGCAATAGTTGAGGGGTCTAAAAATCCAATCTCAGTGGCATCTCAGTTAGTCTATGAGCTAAACTCTTACTTTAAAAAAAAGAAATCCAATAAACATATTTTTTCAATTGGAAACTTTATTTCTAAGGGTTCTACTAATATCATTCCTAAAATAGCAAAATTGAAGGGTACTTTTAGAGCTATGTCTGAGGATTTTAGAAAAAAAAGCCATGAAAATATTCGAAAAATAGTTTCGGTAATTGAAAAACAAAGTAATTGTAAAGTATTTTTAGAGATCAGAAAAGGATATCCGTCATTATTTAATGATGTTGAGATTACACAAAAAACTATAGACTTTGCTGCAAAGTACTTGGGTGAAGAAAATGTGGTTCAACTAGATGAAAGAATGACAGCAGAGGATTTTGCATATTTTAGTCAAAAAGTTCCTTCATGCTTTTACAGGCTTGGTGTTTCAAATAAGCATGACAAAATTAGGTACGGTTTGCACAATTCAAAATTTAATCCTGACGAAAAATCATTGCTAATTGGCTATGGTTTGATGAGTTGGATTGCGATAAATCATCTCAATTGCCAACACTAGATATAAATTCAATTCTCAATAGTCTGATTTCATCATCACTGAACTCATCCTCTTCAAACTCTTCACGTGCCTCATCAAAAGAGAAATTTTTTGATTCTTTAAAAAAATCAATAATTTCTTCAAGATCTTCTTTATTTACAAAATCAGAAATAATATGATGTAAATTTAATTTTGTTCCAGACTCGACAATTGATTCAATTTCATCAATAAGTTCACTACTCTCTAAGCCTATTCCTCTAGCAATATCCTCTAAATTAAGTTTCTTATCTAGTGATTGTATAATATGAATTTTGTTATTTCCTTTACTAGCTACACTTTTCACAATCATTTCGTTAGGTCTTTCAATATTATTTTCTTTAACATATTCTTCAATAAGTTTAATAAAAGGAATTCCATATTTTGTAGCCTTTCCGTTTCCAACACCTGAAATATTTGAAATTTCTTCAATTGTAATTGGGTACATATTACTCATTTCTATGAGTGATGGTTCTGAAAAAATTATAGACGGTGGAAGAGAAATTCTAATTGCTTCTTTTTTTCTTAGATCCTTGAGCAAGAGGAACAAATTTTTATCTAATGATTCTCCTTTTTGAACTGTATTAATAGCTTGTGAGCTTAATTTGTTATAGTCATGATCCTCAGTAATCTCAAATGATACAGGATTTTCAATAAAATCCTTTCCTAATTGCGTTAGTTTAATTGTTCCATAAGATTCAATTTCTTTATTAATTAGTCCTTTGACATATATTTGTCTTAAAATAGAGTGCCAAAACTGAACCGATTTTTCTTTACCAACTACAGAAATTTTCGAAACAATATCTTTATACTGATTAATTAAACTATTGCTTTCCCCAACCATTATTTTTGCTATCTCTTTTGATTTAAAACTTTCGTTACATGCTTGTATACATTCAAGAAGGTCAACAATGAATCTTTTACCGTCAATTTTTGGTTTAGGACTTTTACAATTATCGCACATATCATTGCATTTGTTTTCATCAAAATTTTCGCCAAAGTAATGAAGTAAATATTTTCTTCTACAAAGAGATGTTTCAGAAAATGCAATTGTTTCCATTATCATCAATTTACCAAGTTCTTGTTCAGATATTGGTTTTGATTGAAGAAATTTTTCAAGTTTTTCGATATCTTTATAATCGTACAAAGTCAAACAGTCTCCTTTACCTCCATCTCTTCCTGCTCTTCCCGTCTCTTGGTAATAACCTTCCAGGCTTTTTGGAATATCATGATGTACAACAAATCGAATATCAGGTTTATCAATACCCATTCCAAATGCTATTGTTGCAACTATAACGTCGCATTTTTCCATAAGAAAGGCATCTTGATTTTGCATTCTTACCTTAGATTCTAAGCCAGCATGATATGGTAAAGCTTTAATTCCATTTACTATTAAAATTTCAGCTATTTGTTCTACTTTTTTTCTACTTAAGCAATAAACAATACCTGATTGCCCTTCACGTTCTTTAATAAACTTTATAATTTGCTTTGCAGGTTCAACTTTTGGCTTGATTTCATAAAATAAATTATTTCTATTAAACGAGTCGATAAATAATTTTGCATTTTCAATTTTTAAATTTTTTTTAATGTCATTTCTTACTTTTGGAGTAGCAGTTGCGGTAAGTGCTATTATCGGAGCAAGTTTAATTTTTTCAAAAATTTGTCTTAATTTTCTATATTCTGGTCTAAAATCATGTCCCCACTCTGAAATGCAATGTGCCTCGTCAATTGCATAAAAACTTATTTCAATTTTTTTTAACAAATCAATTATTGAATCTTTTATTAGTGACTCTGGAGCTACATATAATAACTTTGTTTTTTTTGAATACAAATCGTTTTTAACATTTTCAGCTTCAGTTTTTGATAATGATGAATTAAGTACATGCGCTATGTTGTCTGATTTGCTAAACCCTCTTAGTAAATCAACTTGATTTTTCATTAAAGCAATTAATGGAGATATAACAATTGCTGTACCACTTGAGATAAGTGCTGGCAGCTGGTAACACATCGATTTACCACCACCAGTTGGCATAATTACAATTGAATCTTTTTCTTTTAATAAATTTAAAATTATCTCTTCTTGGCGACCTTTAAAAGAATTAAAACCAAAGTTTTTTTTAAGTTCTAGAAATAAGTCAGTTTTATTTACTGTTTTCAAACTATTCAAATAAACCTAAAAATAATACTTTTGTTTTATAATTTATAAGTTGAATTAATTTATTTATATGTTAAACCATAATAAAAAAATCAAGAGTATTTTAACAGATGTTTTTAATAATCAGATCGAAAATATTGAAAGAAATAAATCTATTTTAAATGAACAGCTGTGTGATATTGTAACTAAAATTTATGAGTGCAAAGGTAAACTTGTAATAACTGGAGTGGGTAAAAACGCTATTGTTTCAAAAAAAATAGTCTCAACATTAATTTCAACTAAACAAAATGCTTATTATTTACATGGCAATGATGCCGTACATGGAGATTTAGGAGTTATCAATGATGACGATATTGTTATGTTAATTTCTAAAAGTGGAAATACTTATGAAATAAAAAAAATAATAAATTTCTTGAAGAAGAAAAATATTCCAATCATAGCTTTAACCTCAAATAGTAGATCATTTTTAGCTCTTGAGTCAAATTTTAAGTGTATTTATAATATAAAAAAAGAGTCGTCAGCTGGAAACATAGCTCCAACAACATCTTTGATTACGTGCCAACTTATTGGTGATGCAATCGCTGTAGCATTGATGAACCTGAGAAATTTTTCCGCTAAAGATTTTTCTGAGGTCCATCCAAGTGGATCTTTAGGACTAAAACTTAATAAAGCTGTTTCTGAAATATTTTTGAAAAAAACACAAGTTTGTACAAATGATAGTGTTTTTGATGTTATTTTAGAAATTACAAAAAGTAGATTAGGAGCTGCCGTCGTCACAGAACAAGAAAGAGCTGTGGGTATAATTACTGATGGTGATTTGAGAAGAACTTTTCAGTCAAATAAAAAGTTTGAGGAAATGTCTGCAAAAGATATTATGACAAGAAATCCAATAACTATTGCTGAATCTCTTAATGTAAAAGAATCACTTGAAATTATGAACGAAAAAAAAATTATGCATTTGGTTGTAATTAGAGATTCAAATTATATGGGATTGCTTCACATGCATGATTTGATAGATCTTGGTAAAAATGACTAAATCTAGCAACATGTCTTTTTTAGAACATCTTGAGGTGCTGAGGTGGCATATTATCAGGTCTATTTTTGTAACTTTTGTCTTTACTATTCTCGCATTCATTTTTAAGAACATAATATTTGACAAGATTTTATTTGCGATAAAAAATCCTGATTTTTTAACTTACAAGATAATTTGTAAAGTATCTGGTTTTTTTGGTTTTAGCGATAATTTCTGTATTCAAGATTTACCATTTAATTTAATTAACATAAGTATGTCTGGCCAATTTAGTGCACATATTACAACATCATTAATTGTTGGTATAATTATTTCATTTCCATATTTTGTTTGGGAAATGTGGAGATTCATTAAACCTGCTCTTCACAAGAATGAAAAAATTAAAGTAAGCGGAGTAGTGTTTTTTTCATCACTTTTATTTTTTACTGGAGTTTTATTTGGATATTTTGTTGTAAGTCCATTATCAATTAATTTTTTAGGAGGTTATTTTGTAAGTTCAATGATTGAAAACCAAATTAGCTTTTCCTCTTATATTAATACAGTTTCAATATTGACACTAGCTAATGGATTAATTTTTCAGTTACCAATATTTGTTTATTTTCTAAGCAAAGCTGATATTTTGACAGAATCATTTATGAAAAAGTATAGAAAACACTCTCTAGTAATTATCCTTATTTTATCAGCTATAATAACTCCACCTGATGTTACAAGTCAAATATTATTATCATTACCAGTTTTGTTCTTATATGAAATAAGTATAAAAATTTCAAAATATGTAAATCCAAAATCATGAAATTAGAAACAGTTCGAATATCAAAAAAATATGGAAGTAGAGACGTTGTAAAACAAGTTTCTTTAGAATTAAGTAGGGGAGAGATTGTTGGATTGTTAGGACCAAATGGTGCTGGGAAAACAACTTTTTTTAATTCAATTGTTGGCTTAGTAAAGCCAAATTCTGGCAAAGTTTTTTTAAACAATAATGATATTACAAAACTACCTATGTACAAAAGAGCTAGAAAAGGCATGGGGTACTTACCTCAAGAACCTTCAATATTTACTGGTTTATCTGTAAAAGAAAATATTTTATCTGTTTTAGAGATGATGGGAAATAATAAAGCTTCACAAATCAGAAAATGCAACTTTTTAATTTCGGAGTTCAAGCTAGAGAAAGTAAAGGACAGTATCGGGTCAACTTTATCTGGAGGTGAAAGAAGAAGAACAGAAATTGCAAGAGCATTAGCATGTGATCCAAAATTTATATTGTTAGACGAGCCATTTGCAGGTGTTGACCCAATAGCTATTGAAGAAATTCAAAATATAATATTAAAACTCAAAAATAAAAACATAGGAGTTCTACTTACTGATCATAATGTTCATGAAACACTATCGATCACAGATCGATCATATTTGCTATTTGACGGTAAAATACTTAAGTCTGGAACTTCAGAAGAGCTCTCTAAAGACGAGTTTGCTAGAAAATTCTATCTTGGAGATAAGTTTGAGTTAAGATAATTAAGACTTTTTAATATCAAATTCGAAAGACTCCATAATTTCATTGGTAAGTATTTTTTTGCATGCATCTCTAACTATATCACTAGCTTTTTTTGCATCCAATGCGATAACTTCTAATTCTATATGTTTGCCAATTCGAACATTTGAAATCTGAGGTAAACCAATGTTTTTCATATTTGAGCTAACAGCTTTACCTTGGGGATCTAAAAGATTCTTTAGAGGCATAATTTTAATTTCGGCTTTATAAGTATTCATTTTTAACAAAAATAGTTGACAATAAAATGTAGCTTGCCAAAATAAGTGGCACTGCAGTAAATTTAAAAAAAACAATTAAAAATATGCTTAAAACTAATAAGATACTTAAAAAGTAAATTGTGTTTTTGTTTATTTTTTTTATTGAAATAATTTGAAGATTCATAATCATCAAAAAAGATAAAATGAAAACATAGCAAGAGATTATAATTAGATTTATTTCAAATTCTACAAATGGTAGTAAAATAACAGTTAATGCTGCTACTGGAGAGGGGATTCCATTAAAATGAGTAGATTGATTATTAAATAATGAAAGTCTAATCAATGATGCAACTGAATAAATGAATACAAGGCTAGATGTAAGAACTATTTGTAGTTCATTGGTATAATCAAGAGTGTTTTTTAATATACCTTTAGTGATATCAAAAAGTAGTATTGCAGGGGCAACACCAAAGCTAATCATATCGCTGAGACTGTCTGCTTGCTTCCCAAAATCGCTAGAAACATTCAATTTTCTTGCAAAATACCCGTCTAAAAAATCAAAAAATGAAGCAATAACTATAAACAAGCATCCAAAATTTACTAATCCATTTGAAAAGAAAACAATTGCAATAAGTCCACACAATAAATTCAAAATTGTGAAAAAGTTAGCGATATTTAATATTTTTGAATTCATCGATACAATATTAAAACATTATTTTATTTAGAACAGATGAAAAAGCTTTTATTGTCTTTATTAACAGGTATTTTATTATTCATTTCTTGGCCTAACAATGGACTAAGTTTTTTTATCTTTTTTGCATTCATTCCTTTATTTATATTGTCAGATATGATTTTAAAAAAAGGCTTAAGTTCATTTTCATCTATTAAATTTTTCTTTTTCTCTTTTTTTCTTTTTAATGTATTAACTACATATTGGATCTGGAATGCATCTCCTGGCGGTTCGATTTTTGCTTTTATTGTTAATTCACTAATGATGACTTTTGTTTTCTGGACTTTTCAATTTTCAAGAAAAGTAATCTCTACCAGACTTTCATTTTTTTTATTAATTACAGTTTGGATTTCCATGGAGTATATTCACCTCAATTGGCAACTTTCTTGGCCTTGGTTAATTTTAGGAAATGTTTTTAGCAATGATGTATTTCTTGTTCAGTGGTATGAATATACTGGAATTCTTGGCGGTAGCTTGTGGATTTTGCTAGCTAACATATATTTATACAAATCATTTCTCAACAAAAAATTAGATTTGAAAACTTCATTAGTTTTATTTATTCCAATAATCTTTTCTTTAACAATCAAAAAAAATAAGACACCTATTGATAAATTAGACGTAATTATTGTTCAGCCAAATATAGACCCTTATACTGAAAAATTTACCGATGATAGTAAGTATCATTTTGAAAGTTTCTTATCGAAAATTGATAGTATAGCAACAAGTGAAACAGATTTAGTTTTAGCACCTGAAACTTTTTTACAAGAGCAAATTTGGGAACATTTGTTTGAGAATTCAGTGAGTTATAATGGTTTACAAAAATTGATTACTAAATATCCAAATTTAAATATACTAATTGGTGCAACTACTTTTAAAATTCTTGATTCTAATAGTCTAACATCAACTGCAAGAAAAGTTATTGGTAAAAATATTTATTATGATGTTTACAATTCTGCAATATTAATTTCAAAAGAATCATATGAATTTTATCATAAAACTAAATTAGTTCCAGGAGCTGAATCAACACCTTTTCCGAAATTTTTTGATAAATTAAGCGCTAAAATAATTGAGTTGGGAGGTATTTCTGGATCTTTAGCCTCAGATAATTACTTGTCTTCATTTAGTATTTCAAAGTTTAAAATAAAGACTTTGATTTGTTATGAAAGTGTTTATGGGCATCTTGTAAATGAGAGTGATAATCTAATATGTGTAATAACTAATGACGGATGGTGGGGAGACACACAAGGATACAAGCAACATTTCTCTTATTCAAAACTAAGAGCAATTGAAAGTCGTAAATCCTTGGTTAGGTCAGCAAACACAGGCATTTCTGGAGTTATTTTGCCAAATGGAAGAGTTTCATTTAGCTTGCAATGGGATAAAAAAAAATATCTAAGTACTGAAGTTGGGATTTATGATAAAAAAACATTTTATAATAAATACGGTGATTATATAGGAAGAATTTCAGCTTTTATTAGCGTTATGATTTTACTTATTTTTATTCCAAAAAGAATTATTTTCTCTTCCTAAAGTATTTATTGTATTACTATCTAGAGAATATCCTCTTTCTTCTAAATAAAAATCTATTAAATTTTCTATTTTTATTTGATTTTCATTTTTTGTTTTAAAAATTGAAAATGATGGTTTTTCAGTATTTTGTGTTTTTGTTTGAAAGAAGGTAATTGAAAAAATCATGATCAAAATAAGTGCTGAAGTAATTTTTTTTTCTGATTTCATAAAATTCAAATTAGTTCACTAGGTATTTTGCAAACAGGAATTGGAAGCATTTTATGAGTATTAGACTGATTGAATTTTCTATAAATTCTTAGTACTTCTTTTTGTCTACTTGTTAATTTGTTTTCATTACTCTTGAAAGTCATTGCCCATTCTAACTCATCATACGTAGCTCCAATTTGTTGCTCATCTGTTTTGTCATTATCCCATAGACCATCTGTTGGTGGTGCTTCGATGATATTTTTAGAAATATTGAGAAATTCTGCAAGCTCTTTTACTTGAGATTTCATTAGGTCAGCAATAGGACTTAAATCTACTCCACCATCTCCATATTTTGTGTAAAAACCTATGCCAAAATCTTCAACTTTGTTACCAGTGCCTGTGACCAAAACATTTTTTTCTTGAGCAATGCAATATAAAGAAACCATTCTAAGCCTTGATTTTGAATTAACAAAAGAAATTTCTGAATTACAATATTTGCTGAGCTCAGCTTTAAAATGATTGAAACTATCACTTAAATTCAAATCGATGGACACTACGTTTTTGAATTGTTTCTTTAAAAACTTGATGTGTTCATTAGCTCTCTCAATCTGATTTGTATTTTGATTAATAGGCATACTTAAGCAAATTGTTTTTTTTGAAGTTAATGCACATAAAGTAGATGTTAAGGCTGAGTCTATACCACCAGATATTCCTATTACAAAGCCGTCTTTTTTACTTGAAATGCAGTATTGGTTGAGCCAATCAATTATATGATTTTTAACTAATTCATTTTTCATAATGCAAAGTTAAGTTAAAACTATTTATTTTGTAAGATGAAAAGATTATTAATACTAATAATTTTTATTGGCTGCAATGTCGAAAAATCACAAAAGATTAATATGAATAATTTTCATGAAGTAATTTCAGTTAATGATACAATAGCTTTAGGTGATAGTATAAAAGGCTGGGAAGAAAATCATGAAGTTTTTTTAGAGTTTTTTTCTAATTATATATTAGGTAATAATGATGATTTCTTATCAAGTCTAATATCATTCAAAAATGATACATTAATTAAAGAAACTAATGATTCAATTAGTTTATTTTTAAATAAAAATGAAGACGAGATTTATGATGAGATTTCTTATTCTTTAAATAAGTTTTATAGCCTTTTTCCAAGCTTAACTCAAACAAAATTATACATTTATAATAGTGGTTTTAATTATGGTATAATTTCATATGATGATATCGTTGCAATTGGATTAGATAATTACCTTAACGATAATTCAAAGTTTTATAAAATGTTATCAACTCCTGATTATTTAAGAAAATACAAGAGCAAGCGCTATATTACTGCAAATTTAGTTGAGGTTATTTTTAATTCATACTTTCAAGAATATTACAAAAGAAACAATTTTTTATCTTCATTAATATATAAAGGAAAAATAATGTATGTTATAGAAAAATGTAGCAAAAATTCAAAAGAGGTTAACTTTTCATATACCAATGAAGAATACCTTTGGTGTGAAGAAAATGAATTTAAAATTTGGAACTTTTTTATTGAAAATAATCTTATTTTTTCTAACAATCAAAATAACTTAAGAAGCTATTTAGATTATTCTCCATTTGCAAAGGGAATGCCCCAAGAATCACCGGGGAGAATTGCATACTACATTGGATATAAAATTTTTAAAAAATATACAGAAAAGTTTAAGCATAAAACCTTGTTTGAATTAATTGCTGAGACTGATGAAAATAAAATTTTAAGTGAATCAAAATACAGACCAAAAAAATGAAAAAAACTATATCTTTTGAAATTGAACTAGATGAAAACCATTTGGCGGAAAAAATCAAAATGTCATCAGCTGATAGTGATAAGGACATTGATAAGATTAAATCTATCTTAGTATCGATGTGGGATTCTAATCAGAAAAACTCTCTTAACATAAGCTTGTGGACTAAAGACATGCCATTAAACGATATGTTCATATTCTATCACCAAACACTAATTACAATGGCAAAAAATTTGGAAAAAGCAACCGATAATCAAAAAGTGTCAAATGCGTTAGTAAACTTTGCAGAAAAGTTTGCAAAATTGTCAAATATTTTAAAGTGATTCAAGAGTTTTTTTTATCGACCCAAGAATTTCTTTACGACCAATTTTTTTTGAGGATGAGCTTATGAAAATTGGTGGTAGTTTACTCCAATGTTCAAGTAATTTATCTTTAATTGATACAATATTTTGATTCAATTCTTCCTTAGAGATTTTATCAATCTTTGTTAATATAATGTAGAATGGGAGTTCATTTATACCCATCCAATTAATAAATTCAAGATCTATTTTTTGAAGTTTTAGTCGGCTGTCCAATAAAACAAATGTAAGTTTTAAGTTTTTTCTATTAAGAAGATAATCAACAACAATATTCTTTAATTGTTCTCTATTTTTTTTTGAAGTTTTAGCATATCCATATCCAGGTAGGTCTACTAAATACCAATTGTCATTAATACTAAAATGATTAATAAGTTGAGTTTTCCCAGGTGTACTTGATGTTTTTGCTAATTTTTTTTTATTTGTTAAATAGTTTATTAGTGTTGATTTACCAACATTTGATCTACCAATAAAAGCAAATTCGAAAAAAGTTGAGTTGGGACACTGTTTAAAATCTGCACTGCTACAAATAAAAGTAGCTGATTTGATTATCATTACTATGAACTTATGTGTTTATTCATCCATTTAAGAACAATTTCGCTAAATTTCTTTGGATGTTCCCACATTGGTGCATGTCCACACAAGTCAATCCAATGAAGTTCAGAGTTTGGTAATAAAGAATGAAACTCTTCAGCTACACGAGGAGGCGTCACTTGGTCTTGTTTCCCCCAGATTAGCAAGCTTGGCATATTTAATTTTGGTAAATCTTTTGCCATATTATGCCTTATCGCAGATTTGGCATATGCTAAAACTCGTATAACTGAACCCCTGTTATTAGCCATTTCAAACACACTGTCGACAAGCTCTTTGGTTGCAGTTTTTGGATCGTAAAAAACTTCCTCAGTTTTTATTTTTATATAATCATAATCACCACGTCTGGGATATGTGTTTCCCATAGAGTTTTCATAAAGTCCAGAGCTTCCCGTTAGAATCATACCATTAACCATGTTTGGATAAAGTTTTGAAAAAATTAAAGCTATGTGACCTCCCATAGAGTTACCAAGTAATGTTGCCTTTTCAATTTTAAGATGACTCATAAAGCTATGTAGATAATCAGCAAGTGTTTTTACAGAGGTTTTAGAAAGCGGAGTCGTATATAATTTTAAATCAAGTCCATAAATCTTGTGACTGGATGAAATATGTTTAACCATGTCTCCAAAATTTTCGATACTACCCATTAGGCCATGTAATAAAATAACCGGCTTCCCCTCACCTGTTTCCAAGTAATTGAAGCCTCCATCTTCTTTAAATATCATTTAAATAATTTCAGATTTAAATGCAAAGAAAAGAAATTTTAAACAAATAGATTTTCATGCGCATCTTCACTCACAACAAAAAAATGTGTTAAAAGTTATCAACAAAGTGGATAAAAGTGGATAAAAGTGGGGTAATTTGCTATATTTACAATATGATAAACATAGTTGGAACATATGAATGTAAAATTGACATAAAAGGAAGAGTCAATGTGCCAAGTGCTATAAAAAAACAATTAGCAACTGTTATACATGAAAAATTCATTTTAAAAAGAAGTGTTTTTTCAAATTGTATTGAAATACATCCAAACTGCGAGTGGAAAAAGGTCATGAAACAAATGGATAAGCTTAATAGGTTTAGTAGAAAGAATAACACATTTATCAGAACTTATTTATCTGGTTTGAAAGAGGTTGAGCTAGATGCTAATTTTAGAATATTAATACCAAAAGACTTAATGATCTTTGCAAATCTTAAAAAAGATATTGTCTTCTCTTCATCTCTTAATATGATTGAGGTTTGGTCTAAAGATAATTATGAAAAGTCTATCAAATCATCGCTTAAAAACTTCCCTGATCTTGTTGAAGATGTTATGGGCGGAACTGAAAAAGATGAATAAATATCATGAGCCAGTTATGTTAAATGAAAGTATTGATGCTTTAAATGTTACTCATAATGGTATTTACGTTGACGCTACTTTTGGTGGGGGAGGTCATTCAAAAAAAATATTAGAAAAATTAAAGAAAGGAAAATTGTATGCTTTTGATAAAGATGTAGATTCAAATAAAAATTTTTTAAAAGACGATAGATTCAAATTATTTATTTCCGATTATAAGTATATCAGTGAATATTTAAAAACTGAAGATGTTTCAAAAATTGACGGTTTAATAGCAGACTTAGGAATTTCATCTTATCAAATAGATAAGAGAGAAAGAGGTTTTTCGTATCAGAAGGACTATGAGCTTGATATGAGAATGAATCAAAACTCCAAGCTTAGTGCTATTGATGTGGTTAACAGCTATAACGTTGATGAGCTCAACAGAGTTTTTAAGCTATATGGTGATTTTAATAATCCATCACAAATCACATCAAAGATTTTAGAACACAGAAAAAAAAATAAAATTAAAAATACTGTTCAACTTGCAAGAGTAGTTACTGACAATCAAAATAATGATTCCATCAATTTAAACAAGTTTTTGTCAAGAGTTTTTCAAGCAGTCAGAATTGAAGTTAATGATGAACTGAATGCTTTAAAAAGCTTATTGATTTCAAGCACTGACATGCTCAAAGAATCTGCAAGGCTTGTTATTATTTCATATCACTCAGCTGAGGATAGGATTGTTAAAAATTGGTTTAAAAAAGGAGATTTTGATGGAACTCTAAAAAAAGACTTTTACGGAAACAAAAAGTTAAGATTAAAGGAAATCAACAAAAAGGTTATTACGCCTGACTTAGATGAAATAAAAAATAATTCAAGAAGCAGAAGTGCTAAAATGAGAGTTGCTATTAAAACCTAAATATATGAGCTTAAATAAAATCAAAACATTAATGAGAGGAGACTTTATTTTAGTTGACAAGAAGCTTAAAAATATGAGGTTCTTATTTTTTGTAGTAGCACTTTTAATAATAAATATTTCAGTGACGTTCGAATGTCAAAGCGTAATTATTGATATTTCAAAAAAAGAGAAGGATATAAACGAACTTAGGTTAAAATCAATTACTACTAAATCACAACTAGCCAGTCTGACTAGGAGGACTGAAATAGAAAAAATAGTTCGTGAGATTAAATTGTTTACTTCAATTGAGCCAAACTATATTTTAGAAAATGCAGAAAAATAACTCCAGAATTTTTATATCATATTTTTTGTTTGCATTTGTAGCTATAATCATAGTATTTAGAGTTATTTATATTCAAAAGTCTGATGAAAAATTCTCATCATCAAACGCGCCAAAATTTTTTGAGATTGAAGCTTTAAGAGGAAATATAAAAGCAGAAAATGGTGAGTTGCTTGCGATCTCAATGCCGCTTTATGATCTTCATGTTGATTTTTCTGTAATTGAAAAAGAAATATTTGATAGTAATATTAATGAACTAGCAGCCAGATTTTCAAAATTATTAAAAAAAGACGAGGGTTTAGTAAAAAAAGAATTTTTAAAAGCTAAAGAAAGTAACAAGAAATATTATCCAATTGCAAAAAAAGTTAATCACATTGATCTTCAAAAAATTAAAAAACTTCCAATTTTTATTCATGGACAGAATAAAGGTGGATTAATTATTGAAAAAAGAACAAATAGAAAAAAGCCTTATGGAATACTTGCTAGCAGAACCATTGGGATTTTAAGAGATGAAAATCCAGTAGGTATCGAAAGGTCATTTAATAAAAACCTGTCAGGAACAAAAGGTATTCAGCTAAAACAAAATATCGGTAAAAATAGGTGGGTTTCAAAAAAATCTGAAGCTAATATGAACCCTGTTGCTGGAAATGACATAGTAACAACAATAAATATTGATTTCCAAGATGTAGTTGAAAATGCACTTGCTGATGGAATAATAGATAATAATGCATCATGGGGTTGCGCAGTTGTTATGGAAGTAACCACTGGCAGAGTCAAAGCCATTGCTAATTTGCATTATGACACAATTAATAATCAATTAGATGAATATTATAATTATGCAATAGGAACTCATATGGAGCCTGGATCAACATTTAAGCTTGCATCTTTGATTTCTGGGCTGGAGGATAAGAAATTCAAAATTGATGATGTTGTTAATACTGGAAATGGAGTTTATAAATTTTATGATAAAGAAATAAATGATTCAAAAAAAGGGGGGTATGGTGAGTTGACTATTTCAGATGCATTTATAAAGTCCTCAAATATTTTTTCAAAAATAATTAACGATTCATATAATGATAACCCTTGGGACTTTATAAACAGAGTGTATAAATTTGGACTTGGTAAGCCTCTAAATCTTGATTTACCATATTCAAATAATTTATTTATAAACAATCCAAATGAAAGAAGTTGGTCTGGAATTAGTATTCCGTACATGGCTATAGGATATGAAATGCAGTTTTCTCCAATGCATATTTTAACTTTTTATAATGCAGTAGCAAATGATGGTAAAATGGTTAATCCCACTTTTATTGATATGATAAAGAAACAAAATAATGTTATTTATAAAAATAAAGTTGAAGTTTTAAACTCTTCTATTTGCTCAAAAGCAACATTAAATAAAGTTAAACCTCTATTACAAGGAGTTGTTGAGTATGGAACAGCTAAGAAAATTTGGACAGATAATTATTCAATCTCTGGAAAAACTGGCACAACTGTAACAAACTATTCAAACTCTGATGAAAAGAAATCTTATCAAACATCATTTGTCGGATTTTTTCCATCAGAAAAACCCAAATATTCTTGTATTGTTTTAATAAATGATCCGAAAGGTAATTATCATTATGGTGGAGATGTCGCTGCACCAGTATTCAAAGAAATATCAGATAAAATTTTTGCAATGGACTTGGACCTTCAAAAGGAATCAGCTTATGACAAAATTTCCTCTTTTCTGCCAAAATATAATACTGCTAAATCAAATAATTTAGAAGATATAGTATCAAATTACAATCAAATTTTAATACAACATGACTCAGCCACAGTATCGCAATTTTTAATTAAATCAATTACAAATCATAATAAAAATATTAAAAAGTTAGAGCTTAATATTATGCCTGATTTAAGAGGATATAGTAAAAGAGAAGCAGTTTTTCATCTTGAAAATAAAAATATAATTGTAGTTGCAAAAGGAACAGGTAAAGTTGTTAGTCAATCAATCAAGGTCGGAAAAAAAGTCTATGCTGGCCAAGAAGTTATTTTAAATTTTTTATGAAACAGTTATCTCAAATAATTGAAGTAATTACAGCAGTTGATAAAAAAAATATAACTGAAATACTAATAGAAAATATTGCAGCTGATAGCAGACTTATTAAAAAAAATGGGATGTTTTTTAGTGTAAGGGGGGCTAATTTGAATGGCAGAGATTTCGAGAAAAAAGCCATTAAAAATGGTGCTAAAGTTATTGTGAGTGAAAATGAACCTAAAGAATATTTTGCTGGTGTAGCTTACATTAAAGTAAAGAATATTAGGAAACAAATCGCAATAGTCTCTGATTTTTTCTTTGACAGTCCTTCAAAAAAAATATCAATAGTTGGTGTAACTGGTACAAATGGAAAGTCATCAGTAGTTAATTTTTTATTCCAAATTTTTAACTCTTTGGGTCATAAGTCTGGCTTGATATCAACCATTAATTACATTATCGGAAATAAGAAATTTAATTCTACACATACCACACCAGATTCAATTACTTTAAACTACATGCTTAAAGAGATGGTAAAAGAGAATTGTAAATTTTGTTTTATGGAGGTGAGTTCACATTCTTTATCCCAATTTCGAGTTTATGCAATAAAATATAAAGTTGGGGTTTTTACAAACATAAGTCATGATCACTTAGATTATCATAAAACATTTGAAAATTATTTAAGAACAAAAAAAAGCTTTTTTGATTCTTTAGCAGTTGACTCAAAATTAATTTATAATTCTGATGACAAAAACAGTTTAAAAATTGTTGAAGACAGTAATGCTGAAATAAAAACATATTCAATAAGAAACAAAACTGATTATTCATGCAAAGTGATAGAATCTACAATTGACGGACTGCATTTAAAAATTAATAATAAGGAAATCTATACTAGAGTATGCGGTGAATTTAATGCTTATAACTTATCAGCAGCATATGCTACATGTATAGAACTAAACCTCCAAAAAGAGATGGTCCTGATTGCGATTTCTAACATTGTTGCAGCAGAAGGAAGATTTGAAATTATTAAGAACAAGAATTTCGTATCAATTTTAGATTACGCTCATACTGATGACGCTTTTCGTAATATTTATTTATCAATAAAGAAAATTACCAAAAAAAGTATAACCACAGTTTTTGGCTGTGGAGGAGATAGAGATAAGCATAAAAGATCAGTTATGTTGGATGTTGTCAGTAAAAACAGTGATTTCGTAATTATCACTTCTGATAATCCGCGTAATGAGACATTTGATGAAATTACTAAAGATATGTTGTCTAATTCTAGTAATGATGAGATTAAAAGATATTTTATTGTTGAAGACAGAGAACAAGCAATAAAGTTAGGGTGTACTCTCTCAATTCAAAAGAAATCCCTTTTACTAGTGGCAGGAAAAGGACATGAGAAATTTCAGGAGAAAAATGGAATAAAAACTCCATTTGATGATAAAAAAATAATAATTAAATATAGTTAAATGTTATACCACTTATTTGAGTTTTTACAAGATGAATATAATTTAGCAGGAGCAAGCATATTTAAATATATTTCATTTAGGGCATCAGCATCAGTTTTACTTTCATTATTATTCTCTATAGTATTTGGAAAGAGAATTATAAGGGTTATTTCGAATAAACAAATCAAAGAAAATGTAAGAAAACTTGGATTAAAAGATGAGGAAACTAAAGAAGGAACTCCTACTATGGGTGGCATCATAATTATTTTATCAATCTTATTTTCTACCCTTCTACTTTGTAATCTGACTAATATATATGTGCAAATTATGTTACTTACAACAGTTTGGTTAGGAGTAATAGGTTTTATAGATGATTATATCAAGGTTTTTAAAAAAAATAAAGCAGGGCTTTCTGGAAAATTTAAAATTTTTGGACAAGTTACTCTTGCACTAATTGTTGGACTAGTTATTGTTTTTAATGATGACATTACAATTAAAGAGAAGCATAGGGTTAAAATAGATGATCAAGATAAAACAATTGTTGTTTTCTCTGAATCAGCAAAAAAGTCTTCAAAAACAACAATCCCCTTTTTTAAAAATAATGAGTTTGATTATAAAAGTTTAACACGTTGGATTGGAAATGATTTTGAAAATTATGCCTGGGTATTATTTGTATTGATTGTTGTTTTTATTGTGACTGCTGTATCCAATGGTGCAAATATGACAGATGGTTTAGATGGATTGGCAACAGGAGTTTCTTCAATAATAGGCATAACCTTAGCTGTATTTGGTTATGTTTCAGGTAATATAATAGCAGCTGACTATTTGAATATAATGTATATTCCAAATAGTGGAGAAATTGTTATTTTCTTGTCTGCATTTGTTGCTTCATGTGTGGGCTTTTTATGGCATAACTCTTATCCCGCCGATATATTTATGGGCGATACAGGAAGTCTTACTATTGGAGGTATTATCGCTGTTAGTGCAATTTTAATAAGGAAGGAGCTACTAATTCCTATTTTTTGTGGTGTTTTTTTAATTCAAAATCTATCTGTAATAATTCAGGTTGCATATTTTAAATACACAAAAAAGAAAACTGGAGTAGGTAGAAGAGTTTTTTTAATGTCTCCCATACATCATCATTTCCAAAAAAAGGGAATTCATGAAAATAAAATAGTTCTACGCTTTTGGATCATTGCTTTGTTATTTGCTGTTATTTCAATCCTTACGCTAAAGATTAGATGAAAAAAAGAATCTCAATAATTGGTGGAGGAGTTAGTGGTTTAGGAGCAGCTCTACTCGCAAAGTCAAAAAATAACTATGTTTTTTTATCTGAAAAAAATCAGCTAAATAATAAGACAAAGCAAATATTAAAATCAAATGGTATAAATTATGAAGAAGGACATAACTCTAAAACTTTACTTAGCTCAGATTTGATCATTAAAAGTCCTGGAATTTCTAATAATAGTTTAATAGTAAAACAAATAAAAGACAAGGGAGTACCTATTATTTCGGAAATTGAATATGGTTTTGAAAATACAGATTCGAAAATTATTGCTGTAACAGGTACTAACGGTAAAACTACTACTTGTTTGATGCTTAAACATATTTTTAATCAAACTGCGTTAAATGTATTGTTAGCAGGTAATGTAGGAAATAGTCTCTGTCATGAGCTTTCATTAAAAAATAACTATGATATTATAGTATTAGAGGTAAGTAGCTTTCAACTCGAAAACATAAATAAATTCCAACCAGATATTTCTGTAATACTTAATATTTCAGATGATCATTTAGACAGATATTCAAATTTCAATGAATATAGAATGTCAAAATTTAAGATCACAAAAAACCAGAAAAAAGAAGACTATCTAATTTATAATTATGATGATAAATCTTTAAAAGATTTAAAAACAAAAGCTAACAAAATTCCATTTTCATTAGAACGTGAATTTGAAAACGGAGTTTTTTTTAAAAAAAATAAAATAAATATTAATCTAAAAAATAAAAAAATGACAATAGATCAATTATCTCTTAATGGGAAGCATAATATTTATAATTCAATGGCTGCTGCTATTTCAGCCAGAGTTTTTGAAATAAGTGATTCTTTAATTCGTAAATCATTGCAAGATTTTCAAAATGTTGAACATAGACTAGAGTCCGTATTAAAAGTAAATAATATTGAATTTATAAATGATTCAAAAGCCACTAATATTCATGCAAGCTGGTATGCTTTGGAAAGTATGAATAGAACTATAGTTTGGATAGCGGGAGGAGTTGACAAAGGAAATAATTATGATGAACTTTTCGATTTAGTTAAAAATAAAGTGAAAGCTATTATAGTACTTGGTGATGATAAAAAAATAAATAAATCTTTTAAGTCGGCAGTTGAGAATATTTTTAATGTTGGTTCAATGAAAGAAGCTGTTAACCTTTCTTATGATCTTTCAAGCGATGGAGATTGTGTATTGTTATCTCCAGCTTGCGCTAGCTTTAATCTGTTTAAATCGTTTGAAGACAGAGGTTCTAAATTTAAAGAAGCTGTTCGTCAATTATGAGTAATATAAACTTACAAGGAGATAAAACGATTTGGGGAGTTGTTTTTTCATTATTTACGTTATCTGTTCTTGTAGTTTATAGTACAGCAGGTATAAGCTATCTATTTAATCATATTTCAAAGATATTTTTGGGTTTGATTTGTATGTATTTTATACATAATTTGAAGTTTAAATATTTTGCGAGGATTGGCCTACTTTTATTTTGGATTAGTATCTTCCTGCTTCTTTGTGTTCTTTTTTTTGGTATAAACATTAATGGAGCATCGAGATGGTTATCAGTTGGAGGACAACAATTTCAACCCTCTGACATTGCAAAACTCGCTATAATTATGTATTTGTGTAGGCAAATAAGTAAATACAGATTAAAAATAAAGAAACTTAAAGGTCTATTTCTCTACTTATTATTACCAGCATCAACAATTTGTTTATTAGTTTTACCTAATAACTTTTCTACATCAGCATTAATTTTCTCTAATGTTCTACTATTGCTGTTTCTGTCTAATATAGATTTGAAACATATTTCACTCATTATATTATCTTCAATTTTCATTTCATTATCTATTTATCTTTCAACAAAGTATTCAAATCTTGAGGATTTGTTTCCAAGATCTCAAACTTGGGTAAATAGAATTGATAGTTTTTTTGATAAAAAAGATGATAAATTAAATAAAGATTATCAAGTAACTCAAGCTCTTATTGCTGTAAAAAAAGGTGGTATTCTGGGACTAGGACCTGGTAAAAGTGTTCAAAGAGATCTACTACCATATTCATACTCTGATTTTATTTTTGCTATCATGATTGAAGAATATGGATTGTTTTTTGGAGCTATATTGCCAATTTTATTGTATCTAATTCTTCTTTATAGATCGATAATTATTTACTTAAAAACTGAAAGTGTCTTTGGAAGTTTACTAGCTGTGAGTTTAGTTTTTAGTCTTGTAATACAAGCATTTGTGAATATGTTGGTAGCAGTAAATATATTGCCTGTAACAGGACAGACATTACCATTGATAAGCATGGGAGGGACATCTATTTTATTTACTTGTTTTTCGATAGGAGTTGTATTAAGTATAAGTAGAGATTCAAACGACAGAGAGTATGATAAAGAATAATATTTTAATTAGCGGTGGAGGAAGTGGAGGTCATATTTTTCCTGCATTAGCTATAGCTGATAAAATAAAAGAAAAAAATCAAAATTTGAAAATCATTTTTGTTGGTGCAAAAGGAAAAATGGAAATGAAAAAAGTTCCAAGCTACGGATATAAGATAATACCTATTCCAATCTCTGGGTTTCAAAGAAATAATTTTTTTAAGAATTTATTTTTACCTATTAAACTGATCGTAAGTTTAATCAGCTCTTTATTTATCATTATTAAGTATAAGCCAGTTTTAGTGATAGGTACAGGTGGATATGCAAGCGGCCCCTTACTTTTTATATCATCTATTTTAAATATACCTTCAATAATACAGGAACAAAACTCTTTTCCGGGAATTACCAATAAAATTCTTTCAAAGTTTGTTGATAAAATTTGTGTTGCTTATGAAAATATGGATAATTTCTTTCCAGAAAGTAAAATTGTTTTCACTGGTAATCCAATAAGATCATTAGTTTTTAAAAATCATAAGCAAGTTGTGGCCAATAGCTATTTTAAATTACCAAAATCCAATTTTACAGTACTTTCGATTGGTGGTAGCTTAGGTGCATTTAGTATCAACAATGCAATCAAGCAAAACATTAGTTTTTTCAGTGAAAAAAAAATTAATTTAATATGGCAGACTGGTAAAACATTTTATGATGAAGCCAAGCGTGCTGTAGCTAAAGAAAAAAACATTGCTTTATTTGAATTTATCAAAGATATGGACTATGCATACTCTGCAGCTGATATAATTATATCTAGAGCTGGTGCAATAGCTATTTCTGAGCTAAAAGTAATTGGTAAACCAGTTATTTTAATACCATCGCCTAATGTTGCAGAAAATCACCAGTATAAAAATGCACAATCGTTAGTTAATAATAATGCTGCTTTGCTTGTTAATGATGATGATACAAATCTTAAAATTGTAAATGAAATTAATAAACTTATTTTGAATAAAGAACTTAGAAAGGATCTTTCATCAAATATTAAAAAATTAGAAAAAAATCAAGCAACTGATACAATTTTTGATATTGCAAGAGAACTGTTAAGAGATGTTTAAAAATTATAAAAAAATATTTTTTATCGGAATAGGTGGCATTGGAATGAGTGCTTTAGCCAAATATTTTTTAAAAAAAGATAAAATAATTTATGGATACGATATTCTCAGATCTGATATTTGTATTTCATTAGAAAAACAAGGTTCAAAAATTACATATTGTCAGAAAAATCTAGATTTTATATTAGATAATAATTTGTTTAAAGATCAAGAAAGTTGCTTAATAGTTTACACACCAGCAATTAAAAATGATAATATTTTTTTAAAATTTTTTACTGATAATAATTTTAATGTCAAAAAAAGATCAGAAATATTATCAAAAATATGTGAAAAAAAATTTTTAGTCGCTGTTGCAGGTACTCACGGAAAAACAACAACAACAAGTATAATATCTCATATATTAAACAACACAGGTTTTAATATAACAGCTTTCATAGGCGGTATAAGCAGGAACGAGAATTCTAATTTAATAGGTGGAGAGATTGATAGTAAACTTATAATCGTGGAAGCAGATGAATATGATAAGTCCTTTTTAAAACTATCACCAAATATTGCAATAATAACTTCTGTTGATATGGATCATTCAGATATCTATACAAAAACTTCCTCCTTAAAAAAAGCATATCATCAATTTATAAGTAACATAGCTAGGGATGGAGTTTTAATAATTGAAAATAAAGCACTCCAAGAACTGGGAAATATTAATTTTTCTAATATTATTACCTATTCATTTTCTGACGCTACTGATTTTAGAATTAGCTCTTATGAAATAACAAACAGAAACTCACGTTTTAATTTTATTAATTCAAATTCTAAATTTTTCTTTACTAACGAGATTGTTTTTTGTTTGCCTGGTAAACATAATATTTTGAATGCTTTAGCTTCAATTTTAGTTTGCATACAATTGGATGTTAAAAAAGAAGATATTGTTAAATCAATTAATTCTTTTTTGGGAATTAAAAGAAGATTTGAAATCCACTTTGAATCAAAAAATAAGGTTTTTATTGATGACTACGCTCATCATCCCAGCGAAATAAAGGAAACTTTAGAAACTTTATTCAAAATGTATCCAAACAGAAAGTTAACACTTATTTTTCAACCACACCTTTATACAAGAACAAGAGATTTTATGAATGAATTTGCAGATGTGTTATCCTTACCCAATCATTTACTTTTACTTGACATATTTCCTGCAAGAGAAAAACCTATAAGAGGAATTGATTCATCTAAACTTTTAAAAAAGTGTAGAAATAAAAATAAAGAATTAGTAAAAAAAGAAACTGTATTAAATATTTTAAATAAATCCGACTTTGATGTTTTAGTGACAATGGGAGCAGGTAATATTTCCAGTTTAGTTGAACAAATTAAAAATGAATACTTTGTTAAATAATTATACTAAAATTTTTATCAGCTTAATAATTCCCTTTCTGTTGTTTATTTTAGTTTTTAAATTTCAAACTCAATATAATCAGCAATTAAATCAAAAAATTAAAATTTCTGCGGAGACTTTGTATACTGATCAGAACAAAATTTTAGATGATGTAAAGCAAATTGTATTGACCGGTAATCATCGAGAAATAAGTTCATTAGAAAATGAATTAGAAAAGATGAGTCATATAGAAAGTGCTGAAATTTACTTTAGTGTGAATGGGGAGGTAAGTTTGAGTTATCATGAGTTTGAGCCAGTCGTAAGAGTGTTTAATTCAGAAAATCAATCATATTACTTAGATTCCAATTGTAAGAGAATACCTTTATCCGAAAAATATACTGCTGACTTAATATTATTTACTGGATATACAGAAAATATTAAAGACTATTTAATATTAAATTTAGCAAAGAAAATTAATTCAAACAAATTTCTGTCAAATCAAGTTTCAGAAGTATTTGTCAATGAATCAAGCGAAGCTTTTTTAATACCAGTTATTGGAAGTCATAAAATTAAATTAGGAAGTTTGAATAATCTAGAAGTTAAGATTAAAAAAATGATGACTTTTTATGATAAAATTATACCAAAAAATGGTTGGGAAAAATATTCCGAAATAAATTTAGAGTATCAAAATCAAATAATTTGTTTAAAAAATGACTGACACAGACAAAAGTAGAAATATAGTAGTTGGTCTTGATATTGGAACTACTAAAATATCACTAATGGTAGGTAAAATGAATGAGTATAAAAAATTAGAAATTGTTGCTCAAGGTAAGTCTGAGTCATATGGTGTTTCTAGAGGAATTGTTGCAAATATAGACCGAACAGTCGAGTCAATTAAAGAGGCAATTAATCAAGCAAGTCAGCACTATAACATAAATGAAGTTTATGTTGGAATTGCTGGTCAACACATAAAAAGCCTTCAACATAGAGGTGAAATAGTTCGAGATGATGTCGAAAATGAAATTAACATTAGTGATATGAAAAAGCTTAAAGAAAATATGTTTAAGTTGATAACTATCCCTGGTGAAGAAGTTATTCATGTAATTCCACAAGAGTATACAGTTGATGGGGAAGATGGAATACAAGATCCAAGAGGAATGGCTGGAATAAAATTATCTGCAAATTTCCATGTCATAACAGCTCAAGTAGGCGCAGTAAGAAATATTATTCGCTGTGTTGAAAAAGCGGGATTAAGAACCAAAGAGTTAATACTAGAGCCTTTTGCCTCAGCACTGGCAACATTGGACGAGGATGAGTTAAGAGAAGGAGTTGCTCTTGTTGATATTGGTGGAGGTACAACTGATGTTGCAATTTTTTTAGATAAAGTTATCAGACATACCGCGGTCATACCGTTTGGTGGTAATGTTATTACTAAGGACATTAAGACTGGATTATCAATTCTAGAAAAGCAAGCGGAGTTATTAAAAATAAAATTTGGCTCTGCGGTTCATAGTGATGATCATGATAATGTAATGGTGTCTATTCCTGGACTTAGAGGAAGAGAGCCTAAGGAAATATCTGTTAAAAATCTTACTGAAATTATTAGTGCAAGAATGAAAGAAATAATTGATCTTGTATATCATCAAATTAAAGTTTCAGGATACGAAGATAAGCTAATGACCGGAATAGTTTTAACAGGAGGAGGAGCGCAATTAAGAAATTTAAACCAATTAGTTTCATTTATTACTGGTATGGAAGCTAGAGTTGGTTATCCTAATGAACATCTTGGGAAGGAATCTAAAGATAATATAACAAGCCCAATGTATTCTACAGGTACAGGTCTTGTGATGAAAGGCTTTCAAGGTATGCCTTTAAAGGAAAATATTAAAAAAAATAATAATAAAAGCGAAACTTCACTTTTAAAAATTTTTAAGGAAATTAAAGGTTTTTTTGATGAAGAAATTGAATAATTAAAATAATAAAGATGAAAACAAATTTTGAATTTCAATTACCAAAAAATCAATCTTCAGTAATAAAAGTACTTGGAGTTGGAGGAGGTGGTAGTAATGCAGTTAATTATATGCATTCTAACGGAATTAAAGGAGTTGATTTTGTTGTATGTAACACAGATTCTCAAGCTCTTGAAGCAAGTCAAGTCCCAGTTAAAATTCAATTAGGAGCTGAGCTAACTGAAGGATTAGGTGCAGGCTCAAATCCTGATATTGGTAAAAAAGCTGCTGAAGAGAGCATAGATAGAATTAGTGAGTTGCTGGACTCAAATACAAAAATGTTATTTATTACTGCAGGAATGGGCGGCGGAACTGGAACAGGTGCAGCTCCAGTAATTGCTGAAGTTGCAAAGCAAAAAGGAATTCTAACAGTTGGTGTAGTAACTAATCCTTTTTCAACAGAAGGTGGAAATAGAAAAAAATATGCAAAGGATGGACTTGTTGAACTAAGAAAAAGCGTTGATACACTATTAATTATTAATAATGATAAGCTAATTGAAGTATATGGTGATTTAACATTAAGTAAGGCATTTGCGAAAGCTAATGAGGTTTTAAATACAGCTACCAAAGGAATAGCAGAAGTAATTTCACAACATCTTTTAGTAAATATAGATTTGAATGATGCGAGAAGAGTTTTACAAAATAGTGGTACAGCTGTGATGGGTCAATCTGAGGCCAGTGGAGAAAATCGTGCTATTGAAGCTGTTGAAGGTGCATTAGATTCTCCTTTACTTAATGATAACGATATCTTCGGTGCTGAGCAGGTATTATTAAAGATAGTAACTGGTCCAGGTGATGATGAAATTAAAATGTCTGAATTAAATAAAATTAAAAGCAAAATACAGCAAGCAGCCGGAAATGATGTAAATATAATTGAAGGAGTTGGGATTGATAATGACTTAGAGTCTTCAATTAGTGTAACTGTGATTGCAACTGGATTTGAGCAAAAGATCGATAAAGATCCCGTAAAAATTAATCTTTCGGACTCTAATAATATTGAGGATTATATTACAAAAGAAAAAGTTGCAGAAGATGACGATAAAAAAATAGAAATTTTACAAACAAAAATATTTAATTTTGATAATGAAGTTTTAGTTCAAGAGATTAGCAATTCTGATGAAAATAATATTAATAATAAATCATTCGTTGATGAAAATAAAATTATTTTTGAGCTTGATAGTGAAACTAAACCAGATCATATTAGCAACGCAGAGCTGATAAAAGAGGAAGTCAATATCGATAATCCAGCAGTTATAATTGATGAAATAAAAAATGACGATAATTTAAGTGATAATAATTTTGAAAAAAATGACGATAATTTAAGTGATAATAATTTTGAAAAAAATGATATTACAGATAGCTCTAAAACTGAAATAGATAAAAATGTTAGTTCTATTTCTAATAAAAGCTTAGAGTCTAGAGAAAGGGAAGAAAGGCTTAGAGAAATTTCAAAAAAGTTAAGAACACCATCAGGTTTAACTTATTTAGAAGAACAACCAGCTTACAAAAGAAACAATGTAACGTTGGAAAATGTACCTAAATCTGATAAAGAAGATACAACCAATTTTACATTAGAACAAAATGGTGAAGACATTACCTTAAAAAAGAATAACAGTTTTTTGCATGATAATGTAGATTAAAAAAAGCCAAACATGTCTAGTATTTGGCTTTTTATTTTTACATCATTCCTGGCATTCCACCTCCTCCCATAGGAGGCATAGGCGGATCTTCTTTTGAAGGTATTTCAGATATAATACACTCAGTAGTTAGCAACATACCTGCAACAGATGAAGCATTTTCTAACGCAACTCTGACCACTTTTGCTGGATCAATGATTCCGGCTTTAAGCATATTTTCATATTTTTCATTCTTTGCATTAAATCCGAAATCGTCTTTTCCGTCTTTAATTTTTGAAACTACCACTGAACCCTCCAGTCCAGCATTCTCTACAATTTGTCTAATTGGTTCTTCTACAGCACGTTCTATGATGTTAATTCCGGTTTGTTCATCATCATTGTCTCCTTTTACTTTAGATAGTGTTTTTGCTGCTCTAATGATTGCAATTCCACCTCCTGGAACAATTCCTTCTTCAACTGCAGCTCTGGTAGCTGCAAGAGCATCATCTACTCTGTCTTTTTTCTCTTTCATTTCAACTTCTGATGCTGCTCCAACATACAAAACAGCAACTCCGCCAGCAAGCTTGGCTAACCTTTCCTGCAATTTTTCTTTGTCATAATCTGAAGTTGATGATTCTATTTGTGATTTAATCTGGCTAACTCTAGACTTAATATTATTTTTGTCACCGCTTCCATTTACGATTGTAGTGTTATCTTTATCTATCACAACCTTTTCGCATGTTCCAAGCATGTCAACGCTAGTACTTTCTAGTTTAAATCCTCTTTCTTCAGAAACGACAGTTGCATTAGTTAAAATTGCAATATCTTCAAGCATTGCTTTTCTTCGATCACCAAAACCTGGAGCTTTTACAGCAGCTACTTTCAAAGCACCTCTGAGTTTGTTTACAACTAATGTAGATAATGCCTCACCGTCTACATCTTCGGCAATTATCATTAGTGGTTTTCCACCCTGTGCAGTTTGCTCTAATATTGGAAGTAAGTCTTTCATTGATGAAATTTTCTTGTCAAAGAGTAGAATGTATGGGCTTTCAAGCTCTGTTTCCATTTTATCAGGGTCAGTAATAAAATAAGGAGATAAATAACCTCGATCAAACTGCATGCCTTCAACTACTTCGACATTAGTTTCTGTCCCCTTAGCCTCTTCAACAGTAATAACTCCCTCAGTTTTCACTTTTTTCATTGCCTCTGCGATCAATGATCCGATTATGTTATCGTTATTTGCAGAGATGGATGCTACTTGTTCAATTTTATCGTAGGAACTGCCAACTTCTTGAGAGATTTTGTTTATATTCTTGACTATTTCATCAACAGCCTTGTCAATACCTCTTTTGAGATCCATAGGATTAGCACCCGCAGCTACGTTCTTTAAACCAGCGTTTACAATTGCTTGAGCTAAGACTGTTGCTGTTGTTGTACCATCACCTGCAATATCTGCTGTTTTGGAAGCAACTTCTTTAACCATTTGTGCACCCATGTTTTCCATTGCATCTTCTAATTCAATTTCTTTGGCTACTGTGACACCATCCTTAGTTATTGAAGGACCACCAAATTTTTTGTCAATTACAACATTTCTACCCTTGGGACCTAATGTTACTTTAACAGCATTTGCTAATGCATCGACTCCTTTTTTGAGTGAATCTCTTGCGTCTGTATTAAAAGTTATATTTTTTGCCATGTTTTTATTTTTTTAATTAATTATTGCTAAAATGTCAGATTCTTTCATAATAAGATAATCTTTTCCGTCATATTTTAAATCAGTTCCAGAGTACTTTCCGTATAGTACACTATCACCTACTTTTACACTTAGCGGATTTTCTTTTGTTCCTTTGCCAACAGCAACAATATTACCCTTTTGAGGTTTCTCTTGAGCTGTATCAGGAATTATAATACCTGATGTTGTTTTTGTTTCTGCAGCTGAGGGTTCAACTAAAACTCTGTCTGCTAATGGTTTTAATTTCATATTTTTATTTTTTGTTTAAAATTTATTAGTAATGTATTCAAAAATCATGCCAACAAGATTTTTATGAAATTATGTCAGTTTTATTAATTTAATGGATTGTCCTCAGGTAAATTTTGAGGTATAATAGCTTCATCAATTTGTTCTTGAGATTTAATCTCGTTTGTAGAATCAAAATTTCTCGTTATAGCAAAGTTGGATAACATTGTTAATGAAATCAACACTATTGCTAATGTCCAAGTAGTCTTCTCTAAAAAATCGGTTGTCTTTTTTGCTCCCATTATTTGGTTACTTGATCCTCCTCCAAAAGTTGAAGAAAGACCACCACCCTTAGGGTTTTGAACTAAAACAACAAGTACCAAAAGAACTGAAGTTATTATGATTAAAATTGCAAATATTGAATACATTTTTATTTTATTTTTTTTATGTCACTAATTTGGGATGCAAATAACGTATTTTTTTCTGGAAATTTCAAAATTAATTTTTCAAATGCGTCTATAGCTTTGTCAAAATGACCTTGTTCTTTGTAAATATTTGCTAGAGTTTCAGTTATAAAATCATCATTTTCACTCAAACTTTTTTTAGCTGTCTCTGTGGCGGAAAAAAAACTTGGATTCTCTTTTTTTTCCTCAATTTTTTCAATCCACTCTAGCATTGTGAGTTTTTGGTTAAAATTTTGATTTGGTTCTACAAAAACTTTTGTTTTGTTTTCAATAAGTATTTTAAAAATTTTTTTTCTTGATTGTACGTACAAAGCACATTTTTTTAACTCACTTATGTAGCGAACACTACCAATATTTTTGAGAATTATTAGTCGTGCTATTAAAGCTGTTGAATGAAAACTATGCTTTTTTAAAAATATATCGAGTTTAGCTAAGTTTTCATCATTTTGAAGTTCCTCAACTTCAATAATTTTAAATATCTCTTCTACTACCAATTGACAAACGTTTTATTAAAGATATCAATGCATATTTCCTCTAAAATTTGATTTGTCAATTCACTTTCAATTTCCTCTAAATTTTGATCACTTTTGTAGTCGACATATCTAGTAAATTTTTGATTATAATTTTCTTTTTCATTTATGTAATTTTTAAAATCAATATTTACTGAGATAGAAAGTCTATTTTGATTAGCAAAATCGTTTGATGATATAGATATTGGAGAAATATCATAGCTGATAATTTTGCCATTGATTTCAATCTCATAGTTATTACTATTGACACTTAAATCAGTTTGTTCAATTATGAAATCTGTTAACTTTTGTGTAATATCTCTATCAAGGTTTGCTTTAAAATTCTCAGCCTCATTAATAAAATAACCTATCTTGATATTTTTTATTTCAGCGTTAATTGAAGCTCCGCTGAATGTATAAAAACCGCATGAGCTTATTATAAGTATTAAAGGTATGTAGAGAAATTTTTTCAATTACAAATTCAGTTCTTTTATTTTTCTGTATAGAGTTCTCTCTGAAATTCCTAAATCTTTAGCAGCATGCTTTCTTTTACCACTATGTTTGCTTAGCGCCTTTGAAATTAAATTTTTCTCATGTTCAAACAAAGATAGGTTTTGCTCAATCACATACTCTTCTTGTTTGTTATCTTTCTTATAAAAATTGTCAACCTGTAATATATTTTCGTCAAATTCTTCTTTGTTAATTTTATTTTTACCAATCAGTTCGTCTGTTATTTTTTTTAAGTGATTTAAATCTTTCTTCATATCAAAAAGAACTTTGTACAAAATTTCTCTTTCACTGAAATCATTTTCTTCAATGTTTGATTTCATTATAGGTAAATTTTGATTTTTTGAAGAAAGATACTCAACAATCTTGGACTTTGAAATATTTTTTTCTTTTTCTAGCACTGATAAGTTTTGTACAAAATTTTTAAGTTCTCTAATATTTCCTGGCCAATTATAATCTTGTATTAATTTAATACACTCATGATCAAGTATAATGGGATCAGTATTATACTTGTCTGCAAAATCAACAGCAAATTTTCTAAATAAAAGTTGTAAGTCTTCCCCTCTTTTTCTTAAAGGGGGAAGATTTATATTTATTGTAGATAATCTATAATACAAATCTTCTCTAAATTTTCCGTCTTTGATTGCTTGTGAGAGATTAACATTTGTAGCAGCAATTATTCTAACATCAGTTTTGGAAACCTCTGATGAACCAACTTTAATGTAATCTCCGTTTTCAAGTACTCTAAGCAATCTTGATTGAGTTGACATCGGTAGTTCCCCAACTTCGTCCAGAAATATAGTTCCTTTATTTGCAACTTCAAAATATCCTTTTCTAGTTTCATGAGCGCCAGTAAATGCTCCTTTAACATGTCCAAAAAGTTCACTATCAATTGTTCCTTCTGGAATAGCTCCACAATTTACAGAAATAAAGTTTTCATGTTTTCTGTTGCTCAGTGAGTGAATAATTTTCGGAATATTTTCTTTACCGGTTCCACTTTCTCCAGTGACTAGAGTTGTTATCTCAGTAGATGATACTTGAACTGCAATGTCAATTGCTCTGTTCAAGTCAATACTTTTACCAATTATCCCATAATTTCTTTTAATCGAATTTATATCCATTTAAATAATATTACCAATTAGTGTTGCTGATGTACATTTTTCTACCTCAACTGTAACTTTATCTCCAATTTTTGCTTTTTGCCTAGGGAAAATGATTACGTTGTTTTGCATGTTTCGCCCAAAGAAATCATTTTCCGATTTTTTAGAAATACCTTCAATTAATACTTCAAACTTACTGCCAATTTTTCTTTTATTATTTTCCAATGAATGTTGTCTTTGCTTTGAAATAATTTCTGAGAGCCTAATTGCTTTTGTTTCATCCTCAACATTATCTTCCAACTTTCTATGGGCTTGAGTATTTGGTCTATCAGAATACTTAAACATGTAGCCATAATCATACTTTACGTACTCCATTAAAGATAATGTCATCGCGTGATCAGAATCTGTTTCATAACAAAATCCGCTTATCATGTCCATTGATAATCCACAATCTGGGATATGTTTTTTTATAATATCTATGAGATTGATATACTCCTCTCTTGTATATCCTCTGTTCATTAATTTTAAAATCTTATTACTACCTGATTGAACGGGCAAATGTATGTAGTTGCAAATGTTATGATAAGATTTCATGGTTTTAATCACTTCCTCAGTCATATCTTGAGGGTTTGAAGTTGAAAAGCGTATCCTTAACTCAGGACATTCTTCAGCTACAATCCTTAACAGTTTGGAAAAATTTATGCTATCAGCTTTTTCTTTGTCATTTGCTTTATTAAAGTCTTTTTTGAGACCACCTCCATACCATAAATAAGAATCTACATTTTGACCAAGCAAAGTAACTTCTTTGAAATTATTTCTAATTAATTCTTTACATTCAACAACTATACTATTTGGATTTCTACTCCTTTCTCTTCCTCTTGTGAAAGGGACAACGCAGAATGAACACATGTTATCACATCCCCTAGTTATAGAGACAAAAGCTGTTACTCCATTTGATAAAAACCTTACAGGACTAACATTTCCATAAGTTTCTTCTTTTGAAAGAATAACATTAATTGCTTTTCTTCCATCTTCTACCTTTTTAATTAATTTGGGCAAATCTCTATATGCATCTGGTCCCACAACGATATCAACTAATTTTTCTTCTTCTAACAGTTTTGTTTTAAGTCGTTCAGCCATACACCCCATAACACCAACCATCATGTTTTTATTTCTTTTTTTTACACTGTTGTAAAACTTGAGTCTTTTTCTCACTGTTTCTTCAGCTTTTTCTCTAATTGAGCATGTGTTAACAAGAATTATGTCAGCTTCTTCAATGTTCTTCGTTGATATATAGTTATCTTCGGTTAAAATGGCTGCAACAATTTCACTATCAGAAAAATTCATTTGGCACCCATATGTTTCAATGTACATCTTCTTAACTTTAGATTTAGTTCTTTTTTTTGTAAGTAGATTTTGATCAATCAACATTTCTTGAATAATAAAATTTTTACAAAGATAAGTAAAACTGACAATATGTCATATTTCGTATATATTATATACATAATATAAAATTTTAATACAATTTTTTTTGGTCAAAAAAAAAATCTTGCATTATTTTTGCAAAAAAAAAAATTGTCTAAAAATTTATTAATTGTAGAATCACCTGCTAAGAAAAAGACTATACAATCTTATCTAGGTAAAGACTATATAGTAGAATCTAGTGTAGGACACATAAGAGACTTGCCAAAAAAAGGCAATAAAGCAATCGATATTGAGAATGGATTTACTCCAAATTACGTCGTGAGTGAAGACAAGAAAAAAATTGTTAAGGAATTACAAAAATGTGTAAAGAGTGCTGATGTAATTTGGTTAGCTACAGATGAAGATCGAGAGGGAGAAGCAATTGCATGGCATTTAACTCAGGCATTAGATGTAAGAAACAAAAAAATAAATAGAATTGTTTTTAATGAAATTACAAAAGAAGCGATTCACAATGCAATTAAAAAACCTAAAAAAATAAATGAAAATCTCGTTAATGCTCAACAAGCTAGACGTGTTCTTGATAGATTAGTTGGATTTGAATTATCTCCTCTTTTATGGAAAAAAATTAAAAGAGGACTCTCAGCAGGACGTGTACAATCAGTTGCAGTTCGCTTAATTGTTGAAAGAGAAAATGAAATAAATAAATTTGAATCATCATCAAGTTTTAAAATTATATCGAGCTTCAAAACTGAAAACGGTGAAATATTTAGTTGTGAATTGAATCAAAAATTTGATAACATTGAAAATGTTAGAGAATTCTTAATTAACTCATCTAATTTTCAACATGTTTTAAATGAAATTGAAAAGAAACCCTCCAAAAGAAGCCCGCAGGCTGCATTCACAACATCAACATTACAACAAGAGGCATCAAGAAAACTATCTTTTTCTGTAAACAGAACAATGTCCGTTGCACAAAAATTGTATGAGCAAGGTAGAATAACATACATGCGAACTGATTGTACAAATTTATCTAAAACTGCTATTGATTCAATAAAAGACTTGGTAGTAAAAAGTTATGGTAGTAGCTTCTTCACAAAAAGAACTTACCAAACTAAAACAAAAGGAGCTCAAGAAGCCCATGAAGCCATACGCCCAACAGATTTTAATATAAAAAATATTGATAATGATAATGATCAAAATAAGTTGTATAGACTAATATGGGAAAGAGCTGTTGCATCTCAAATGTCTGATGCAAAAATAGAAAGAACTACTTATAAAGTAAACTCGTTTAACGATAAAATGTTATTTCAAGCTAAAGGTGAAGTTGTAACATTTGCTGGATTTCTTGCAATTAACAAAACAAATAGCAGTTCTGACACTTTCTTGCCTAAGGCAAAAATATCAGAACCATTAAATTTAGATACTTTAAAATCTGATGAAGTTTATACAAAACCACCCGCGAGATACAATGAAGCAAGTTTAGTCAGAAAGTTAGAGGATTTAGGTATAGGAAGACCGTCTACATATGCCTCTACCATTACAACTGTTCAGAAAAGAAACTATGTAATAAAGGAAAATCGTGAGGGAAAAATTATCAAATCAAAAGTACTTACATTAAGCGACAGCTCAGTAAATGAGACAACAGTAGATAAAATTACAGGTACTGAAAAAAACAAACTATTTCCAACTGATACTGGAGACATCGTTACAAAATTTCTAGTTAAGCATTTTAGTAAAATACTAGATTACGGCTTCACAGCTACAGTAGAAGATGAATTTGACTTAATCGCTGATGGTAAAAAAGTTTGGAATGAAATGATTCAAAATTTTTATACTGGTTTTATTTCAAAGGTCAATGATGTTAATGATAACGAAAAAAGAGAATCAGGTGAACGCACACTAGGTAATCACCCAGAAACCAATGAAGTAGTAATCGCAAGGCTAGGACCTTTTGGCCCAATGGTTCAAATCGGTGAAAAAAGCGATGAAACATCTGAAAAAAAACCAAAATTTGCTTCACTTCAAAAGGGTCAAACAATTCAAAATATATCACTTGAAAAAGCACTGGATTTGTTCAAATTACCAAGATCAGTAGGTTATTATAATGATGAGGAAATTATTGCTGCTGTTGGAAGATTTGGTCCTTACCTTAAATATAAAAACAAATTTTATTCTCTAAAAGGTTCAGAATATGATCCACTCATAATTACTTTAGATGATGCTAAAATTCACATCGAAAATAAAATCAAGCAAGAGAAAGAAAGAATAATAAATTTTTTTGATGGAGAGCCTGCTTTTTATATTTTAAATGGTAGATATGGCCCATTTGTTCAAGTTGTTCCAAAAGAAGGTAAAAAAATAAATTTAAGAATACCAAAAGATACTATGCCAAAATCTTTAAAAAGAGAAGATTGCATGCAGCTATTAAATAAAAAATCAAATAGTTGAAAGATTTAAATTTAGCTAAATTCTTTGAACCTTTGAATACAGATTATTTTTCAGTAAAAGAAAAGTGGCAATCAACACAAATTGGATATTTAATTGAATCATTCATTGATCATAAATTTCCAGATTTAAGCTATTGTGAAATAGCAATTTTCAATGTTAATGAATATAATGGAAGTTCTAACAAAGGACCTGAAGATATTTGTAAAATTAGAAAAAACTTTTATGATTTACACGTTGAAAATATGCCCAGGATTAAGGATTTGGGAAATTTGAAACTTGAAAATAATAGAAAACAAAATTTTAGTACCATTACTGACGTATGTTACACACTGTTGAATAATGGAACATTACCTATTTTGGTTGGAGGTGGTCATGACATAGTTTATGCAATGTATAAAGCTCAAACTAAGTTCAAGAAAAAAATATCATATACATGCATTGACAGTAAATTTGATATTGGTCTCATTGATGATAAACTTTCAAATCAATCACATTTAAGCAAAATAATAAAAGCAAAGCCAAATTATCTTCATAATTATACAAACTTGGCATATCAATCCTTCTTTGTTAGTCCCCATGCGGTTAAAATGCTAGAAACAATTAAATTTTCTTATTTGCGCTTGGGTGACATCAGAAAAAATATTTCTAGTTCTGAGCCAATTCTCAGAGATTCTAACATGCTATCTTTAGATATATCGTCAATTTCCAGCGCCTTCGCTAAGGCAAATAATTATTGTTCCCCAAACGGACTTAATGGTAATGAAATTTGCAAATTATTATTTTATGCTGGTGTTAGTGATAAATTAAAATCATTTGGAATCTTTGAATATAACCAAAACTTAGATCAAGATGAACAAACGGCAAAACTTATTTCACAAATTATTTGGTATTTTTTAGAAGGATTTCAATCAAGAGTCTCAGAAGATATCCCATCTTCAAAAAACTTAATTTTTTACAATGTTACCGGCGAAAATGATACAAACAACATGCTTTTTTGCAAAAGTAAACTTTCAAATAGGTGGTGGATTGTGGTGAAAAAAGATCACAGATATAATAAGTTAAAGGTCGATCAATTTTTTGCATGTAGCTACAGTGATTATGAACTTGCAATAAATGGAGATATTCCTGACACATGGTTAAGAGTTATTAAGCTATTAAGCTAAACTCAATGTTTTTTTTAAGCTTTTATTTAGACTTTATTCAAACTATTTTATTCGATCTTTAGTATAAGTTAAATGCCCACTTAACTAAAAATTGTTTATTTTAGCGTTCATTATAAGTGAAGGACAGTATGAAAAGGACTTTAATATTTGTATGCTTTATTGTTTTTGCTAGCCTTAAGGTTGAAGCTCAGCAAACACCCCAGTTTAGTCAAAATATGTTTAATAAACTTGCAAACAATCCTGGTTTTGCTGGTAGTATGGAGGCAATTTGTGCAACGGCGCTACACAGACAACAGTGGATAGGTTTTGGCGATGGAAGACCTGTTACAACCAACCTTAGTGTTGATGCTGGAGTTCCTGCAATATATGGTGGTGTTGGATTAAATATTGTTAATGAAACTATTGGGCAATATGATAATCTCGGTCTTCAGTTAAGTTATGCCTACAGAACCGAGCTTGGTAATGGGCAAGTAGGTACAGGAATATCTTTAGGAATGTATCAAAGTTCTTTAGACGGGTCTTCACTAAATCCTGCCAGTTCTGGTGATCCTGCACTTCCAACGGCTGACGCTCAAGGTTCTGCTCTTGATTTTGGTTTTGGAATATACTACAACAATGAAGACGCTTACATTGGTTTATCAAGTTCAAATATTTCTGAACCAACAATTGAGTGGGAAAATGCTACAACACAAAAGCTAGTCAGACATTATTACCTGATTTCTGGATATTACTATCAAGTATCTAATGCAATATCTCTCAATCCATCAATATTTTTAAAATCTGATGGTGTAACGTCTCAGTTAGATATTAACACAAACTTGATATACGATGATAAAATATGGGGAGGTCTAAGTTATAGACTTGGTGAAAGTATTATTATTCTTTCTGGAATGAATATCACTGAAGACTTAAAATTTGGAGTTTCTTATGATGTTGTTGTTAACAGCATCAAACAAAATAGTTTAGAGTTTATGCTCGGTTACTGCTTTAAAATTAACTATGATAGACCAGTTTCGAAGTACAAAAATCCTAGATTCTTATAATTTAAAATTAATGTTATGAAAAAATATATTGGTATTACAATAATTTCGATAATTCTTTTTAGTTGTGGTAGCTCTGGCAACGGAGAACTCGTAGGAGTACAAAAGAGAAGTGTCTGGAATCCAACTACTCCATATGGAATGGTATATGTTCCTCAAGGTAGTTATGTTATGGGGCCATCTGATCAAGATGTGCCATTTGCTAATGTTACATCAGCAAAAACTGTTTCTGTTGGAGCTTTTTATTTGGATGAAACAGAGATCACAAATAATGAGTATCGACAATTTACTAATTGGGTAAGAGATTCTATTGCTCACATTGTATTAGGAGAAGCGGGAATTGAGGGACATTTGATTGAAGAAGATGAATTTGGTAACTTTATTGAGCCAGCAAGAATAAATTGGAAAACTAAAATTAGATGGAATGACCCTGAGATAAGAGAAATCCTTGAAGAGGAAATGTATTTGTCTGATCATGAAAGATTTGATGGAAAAAGAGAGTTTGATACCAGAAAATTTATTTATAAGTACCAGGTTATTGATTTACAAGAAGCTTCGATTAAAGAGAACAGAGAGGGTGATGCAGTTGGAAAAAGAGATAGAAGTCAATTTCTTTCTGAAATAGAGTTAAATATATATCCTGATACATTAGTATGGACACATGACTATGCATACTCTTTAAATGACCCATATTCCAAAAATTATTTTCATCATCCTGCTTTTGATGATTACCCAGTTGTTGGTGTAAATTGGAAGCAAGCCAATGCATTTGCCGACTGGAGAACAAAAGTTATGACAGATTTTCTCAAAAAATCAGGGGATCCTGTTATAGCCGAGTTTAGACTTCCAACCGAATCAGAATGGGAATATGCTGCTAGAGGCGGCTTAGATTTTTCCCCTTATCCTTGGGGTGGACCATATACAAGAAATGTGAAAGGTTGTTTTTTGGCTAACTTCAAACCTCTCAGAGGTAATTACACTGCAGATGGAGGCCTAAAGACAATAAAAGTAGGAAGTTACAATCCAAATGGTTATGGTTTGTACGATATGTCAGGAAATGTTGCTGAGTGGACATCAAATGCATTTGATGAGTCTGCTTTTAGCTTTTCACACGACTTAAATAAGGATTACCATTACGATGCAAAAGAAGATGATCATCAAGTGTTAAAAAGAAAAGTTACAAGAGGCGGATCGTGGAAAGATATCTCTTACTTTATACAAACTAGTACAAGATCGTATGAATATCTAGATACTGCTAAGTCTTACATTGGATTTAGATGTGCAGTTGACTTTCTTGGAAGAGATCAAAAAGACTTTGAATAATTAATAATAAAATTAAAATATATGAGTATTGCTGCAAGCATTTCAAAAATAACAGAAGCTAAATGGTACAAGGTAATGATGCCAAAATTATATGGATGGGGAGCATCACTTGTAATTATAGGAGCATTGTTCAAGATTCAAAATTGGCCATTCGCTGGGTTGTTTCTAACAATAGGATTAACTACTGAGGCAGTTATTTTCTTTTTTTCTGCTTTTGAGAAACAATATGAAGATTATGATTGGTCTCTTGTTTATCCTGAACTCGCTCACATGCAAGACCCCTCAGCTAAAAAGCCAGCACAACAATTAGATGAAGCTTTGCAAAGAGCCAAAGTTGACAATGAGTTAATTGAAAGTTTAAACGAAGGATTAAGATCTTTTGGTGATGCAACAACAAAATTAAATGAAACAATTGTTGCTGCAGCTTCAATAAACGACTACAATGATCAAATACAAGAGGGAGTGAAAAATATGAATGCTTTAAATTCTTTGTACGAGCTTCAGTTACAGGCTTCTAATCAGCAAATGGAAGCAACTAATCAGTTTTTAAATAACTTACAATCTTCTGTAGAGGATTCAAAAAGATTCCAAGAACAAGTTAATAGCTTAGCAGAAAACCTCGAGTCACTTAATAAGGTCTATGCTAAGATGCTAGATGCTATGAACCCTAATAAGTAATTCTCAGAGATGGCAAGCGGAAAATTATCTCCAAGACAGAAAATGATCAACATGATGTATTTAGTGCTTACTGCACTACTCGCATTAAATGTTTCTAAGGAAGTTCTAAATTCTTTTTTTGAAGTTAACAGAGGAATTGAGAGAACAACCGAAAGCTTTACATCAAAAAATGATGAAACATATTCAGATTTTGCTGCAGCAGTTGAACTTAATCCTGTTAAAGCCGGTCCTTTCAGAGATAAAGCTCTTGAGGTTAAGAAATCAGCTGATGACATAGTTGAGTATATTAAAAAACTCAAGCATGAGCTTGTTCTTAAAGTTGATAAAAAGGTATACCTAGGTGCTTATATGGATGCAAATGGAGACAAGATTGATGAGAATTCTACTGAAAAACCCTACAATGAATTAACGCCTGAACAAAGAAAAAAGGATATTGCCTATCTATACAACAAAAAAAATAGACAAGCACCCGGAGAGTTATTTGTATTTACAGGTAAAGCAACTGAATTAAAGAATAAGATCAATTCATTTAAAGAAAGTTTGCTCTTTATTTCTGATGGAAATGAAGTTTTAGCTTCCAACATCAATTCATCTTTAAATACTGACGACAAAATTGGACAAAAAGGGGTTGGAGATCAGTCTTGGGAACAATATAATTTCGAAGATATGCCTGCTGTTGGTGCACTAACTTTACTATCGAAAATGCAATCAGATATAAGAAATGCCGAAGCTGATATAATTAAACTGTTAAGAGAAAATATTGATGCTGGATCCTTGAAGTTTACTTCTGCTGAGGCAATTCAGATTCCTCAATCTAGCTTTATTTTAAGAGGAGATTCTTTCAGAGCGGATATTTTTATTTCTGCTAAAGATACAACTCAAGATCCGTTAATTTTTGTTGGTGAATATGATTCAATTGGATTAGGTAGTTATCAGATGATAGGTGATTACGACACAGTAAGAGTTGTAAACGGAAAAGGAATATTTTCAAAAAAAACTGTTAGGGAAGGATTACAGAAATGGGGTGGTCTTATTGCTATGAAGACTGAAACTGGCACAAAGACATATCCATTTAAAGGAAGTTATTTGGTAGCTAACAGGACAGCTGTTGTGTCACCGGTAAATATGAATATTTTATATCTTGAAGTAGATAATCCTTTAAAAATATCTGTTCCAGGCTTTGCAGCATCTGAGATTACAGCTGTACTTAATAATGGAAAGCTTGTACCAACTAAGAAATCACAAGGTGAATTTATAGCTAGACCTTCTAAAAAGGGGAAAGCAACTGTTTCATTATATGCAAATATTGATGGAAAAAGGTCTAAGATGGGAGAGATGGAATTTAGAGTAAAGCCAGTTCCTCCACCAAAGCCTTACGTGCAATTTACAATTGAGGCTGGCGGTAGCAAAGTTATTGATAAAATGAAAATGGTCAACTCCGGTGGAGTACTTGCACAACTAAAAGATTTTGATTTTAAAGGAGTAAGATATTCTGTTATATCATTTAGGATGTCTGGTATTTATAAAGGAGAACAACAAAAAGCTGAAGCAAAAGGACCAAAGTTTACATCTAAAATGGAAGGAATAATTAAAAATTCAAAATCTGGAAATACAATAACAATCTATGATATTAGAGCTAAAAGAACAGATGCAAAAAATATTGAACCTGTTGGATTAGATCCTCTAGTACTTGAAATTAAATAAAAAACTATGAAAAAATCTATAATTATAATAATGTCATTCATTTTCTGCTCAACAGCTTATTCTCAAGATGTATTAAGCGTTGACGAAATGAATTCTATATACAGAAAAGACCACCATATGAATAAAAAGGTCAACAAATATTCTCCACTCAGACAAGCTGATGTTATGTGGTCAAGAAAAATTTGGAGAGAAATAGATATGAGAGAAAAAATTAACCATCCATTTTATTATCCTGAAAATGATGGTGTAGCACATACTATTCAAGATAGACAAAGTTTAATAGATGTGATTTACTCTGCTATACAAGAAGGTAGCATTCGAGCTTTTGGAAATGCAGCAATGGATGATGAATTTAGAGAAGAAATGACATCTGAAGAAATCAAAAAAATAGGAGGAGCAAAGGAAGAAATTATTGAGGTTATTGATTGGGATGCTGTAGCGGAAGGAGCTGATCCTGATGAAGCAAAGACCACAAAATTGAATATAGTTCCTTTTGACAGAAATAGTGTAAAGAAATGGAGGTTAAAAGAAGAATGGTATTTTGACAAACAAAGATCTGAGATGGGTGTTAGGATTTTAGGACTTTGTCCTTTACAAGAAGCTAAAGACGAAGTTACTGGAAGATTGACTGGTGCATATACTCCACTTTTTTGGGTATATTTTCCCGAAGCTAGAGAAGTATTAGTCAACAAAGAGGTCTTCAATATGATGAAAAATGATGCAGAGAGAAGAACTTACGATGATTTGTTTTGGAAAAGAATGTTTTCATCAACAATAACAAAAGAGGCTAGCGTTATGGATAGAAAAATTAGTGAATATATGATAGGTCTTGATGCTTTGTTAGAAGCTGATAGAATAAAGGCGGAGATACTAAATATTGAACACGATCTCTGGGAGTATTAATTAATTCTAATAACTCTTTATCATGACAGACGATTTACAGGTCAGTAACTCAATTGCTGGCTTTATCAGATTTATCAAGCGTAATAAGAAAACTCTATTTCTTTTTGTATCGATAGGAGTTGCTTCAATAATTTTTTTTCAAAAATTTAAAAAACCTTATTATACAACTGAGGCTATTTGTAGTTCAGGAATTTCTGAGTACGAAAGAATGGAGCAAGTACAGGAAATGAGTCAAAGAACAGCTGTCGATTTAATCAATTTAATTGATATTAATGCTCAAAATAAAGACTACAATCAATTATCTGAGCTTTTAAGTGTTGATTTAGAAGTAGCTAACGCGATAAGAAAAATAGAAGCTGAGCAATTATATCAACAAGATATGGATGAAAAATATTATGCTTTAAACAAGTTTTCAATAAAATTAACCACATACGATAAAGATCTTTTGAAAGAAATTCAAATTGGTCTTGAAAATTACATTAATGAAAATGAGTTCATTAAAAAATATCATCAAACATATTTAAAATGTAATGAGGACCTGATTAAAGACATAGATTTAGAAATTAGGGATCTAAAAGACAATAGATCTCAAGGAATTAAACAAAATTATAATCTTTCTTCTTACAGTATTTTAAGTGGTAAAAATAGAAGTTTGAGCAATGAAATAATAAGTTTATCTCACATGAGAGAGGAATTAATAACTAAATCCAAAAATCTAAATTCTTTAACTTTTGTTCAGCCATTTATTAAAATTAATAAAGCTGAGAATGATATTCTTATTTGGTCAATTTTAGCATCAATCATATCATTTTCATTAGGTTCTATATTTTGCTATTTCAGAGAAATTGAATAATTTCTTAAATATTTTTTCAAAAAAAAATTTAATAAAATCTATTAAAGACTTTTCAAGTTTGTTTTTTTCTAATGTTTTGCAAAAAATATTTGGATTAATTAGAGAACCAGTATTGGCATTTTTTTTTGGAACCTCTAATCTTTTTGCTAATTATCTAATGATTAAAACAGCCTCTGATTTTATATCACAGTTTACTGTTGGCAATTCACTGAGAGCTAATTTGCTTCCTAAGTTCACAAAATTTTATAATGATAATCAACAAGTTTCATTAAAAAATTTAAACTCGTTTGTTAAAAAATTCAATATATACATTTTTTTATTCACTCAAATTTTACAATCACTAGTAATCTTTTATTTTGATTTTGAAAACAAACTTGTATTTTTTCTTGTTTCACTTTTTTTGAGTTTTGTTATATGTTTTAATTTTTATAACACAATTTTTTTAACAATTTTACAAGCTAAAGGAAATTTCTTAAAATATGCCAAGGCATCAGTTTTGAACGCTTTTGTTTCAGTTTGCTTTTTATATCCCTTAACTCTATTTTTTTCTGTAATTGGTATAGTAATAAGTAGATTTTTAGGAATTATAACTCTTACTTTCTCATATGTTTTCCCCATGAGTAAAGAAAATAGAGGTGCGAACTTAAATCTATCTTATTCTGATTTTAATATATACTTATTGATATTAAATAATGTAGTTCCATTGACGATAATAACTATTAAGTTTTTTTCGGGTACAGACGGTTCTAATACAATAACTTACTTTACTTACGCAGTCTTTATTTTAAATGCAATTTTTACCGCAATTATCACAAACCTTAATACTTTAATACTAAAATATAACTCTATTGTTAAAAATAATATTAGAACTTATTTTTCAATTGTTCTAGTAATATTTTTGGGTATATCATTTTATTCTTTTGTTAATTTTTATGGAGATTATATTATCGAAATAATATTTATGAGAGGAGCTTTTAAAATTTCTGATGTTCTTATTACTTCATCCCTTTTGCAGAAAATTACAATTCCCTTTTTATTAATCTTTATAGCATCAATTTTATTTCAAACTTTTTTCTCTCAAAATTTGGATAAACATAAATCAAAAATAAAAGTAATGTCTATTTTATTTATTTCATTTTTGACAATTTCGTATTTATTAATTAGTTTTTTAAATGAAGATCATCTTACATCAGTAATTTATTTTACATATATAATTTCAATATTTTTAATAATTATGTCTTTATATTCTTTTATAATTTCTACTAATGAAAATAAATAAAGTAACTGATTTAATTTACATTTTACTAGCATCTGCTATGCTAGCTATTGGCAGAGTATACGATAGTAGATTAGAAGTTTTTGATTTTAATTTCTCATACTTTTTTTCAGTCCCTTTTATTTTTCTTTCAATATTATTTCTAAGTTCTAAAATCAAAATATATTTTAATGATTCAAATAAGAACTTAATTTTTTTTTATTTGAGTATCATAATAATAACTCCAATATTATGGTTAGTTTATGGAACTTTTGAGACTGATATTGGAACTTATTCTGGTAGTATTGATAACTTCATAAATTTTTGTTTTATAACTGTTCTTTTATCTTTAGTTATTTTGAAGAATTTTCAGTTTGAAGATGTAAAGAAACTTTTTTTAGTGCTTTTTTTTGTTGGATTATCCCTTTCTCTTACATCTTTGCTTAGCTTGTCAGAACTTAAAAATGGAAGATTTGAAGTTCTTGGAGGTGGTCCCATTGTTTTTTGTAGGTGGATGCTAATCTCAATTTTGATTCTATTCACTTTTCCATATAAGAGATTCACCATATTAAAAATTTTGTTATCGTTATTTTTCCTCACACTTGCTCTTGCTTCAGGTAGCAGAGGTCCACTGATTGCTTTTTTGATAACAGTATTAGTGTATCTATCATTGAACTTTAAAAAAATATTTTTCTATTTCTTATTAATAATTCCATTGCTATTTATATACTTAAATACATCTTATTTAAAAAAAATGGCATACAATTTTGGAAATTCAAAAAGAGTATTTATGAATTTTTCTCAACATGGAATAAAATCAAAATCTACTCTTTCAAGAGTAGACTTAACAAAAAGAGGTTTTGAAATGATTTATCACTATCCATTAGGAGTAGGCATGGGTAATTGGCAAGCTTATTCAAATAAGATCAAACCATACCATTTAGTTAACGCAAAACATTTTTATCCTCATAATTTATTTTTGGAAATTTTTAATGAATATGGTTTTATCTCATTTATATTGTTTCTATTTTTAATGATAAAAGCTTTTAAAATATCTTTCATAAAAATGAATGAACATCAGAAGCATCTGTCAATGTACCCAATGCTATTTTATTTGCTAATTTTTCTTTTCTTAAACTCTCTTTTAAGTGGAAGTTTAAATGATTCAAGAATTATGTTTACTATTATTTCATTATTGTTTATTCAAACACCACTAATTAAGAAATGTTAATTATTTGTAATGGAAATTTCAAGTCGGGATCTACTTGGTTGCACTTTATAATCTCTGAAATACTCAGAATAAAGGGAATAAACATTTTTGACACAAAAGAAAAATATACAAATAATGTAAATTCTCCAACATCAATTATCGAAAGCAAATTGAATAAATTTCTTAAAAATGAGGACTATAAAACAAATTATTACTTAACAAAATCTCACTATTTATCAAAAAAAACTTTTAATATTAAAACTGATAATAACATTAAATTTTTTTTTATTGACAGAGAAATCAATGATGTTATTGTTTCACATTTTCATCATTTTAAAATAAGAAGTAAATTAAAATTGAGTTTTCAGACATATTTTTTCTTTATTGGTAAATTAAAAGCTTATGAGGTTCTTAATCTAAGAAAACTTTATAGCATATTCTCAAATGAAAAAAACTCATTTTTGTACAGTGATTTAATTAACAATTTTGAAGGTTCTGTAAATAAAATTTCAAAACATCTAGATTTAGGAGATTTTGATAATAGTCAACTAAAAGTCTTGAAAAAACTTACAAGCATTGAAAACATGAGAGAAAAGATAAATAATGGAGAGTTGAGGTACTACTCTCAAACTGACTCTAAAAAAAGAAAGGAATTATTAAGGTTTGGCAAATCTGGCAATTGGAAAAATTATTTTACTAAAAAAAATGAAAAAACAGTTGACAATATTCTTAGCGATAAAGCTAGTATTATTTTAAAAATTAACTATTATATTTTCTTTACCTTGAGAAGAAAAATTTTTAAAGTAGAATGAAAGAGGGATGGAAGCAATATAACGGAGCAATCATTCCTATTGATCCTCCTCATGTTAATGTTATAGAAAGTAGAAAAAATATTACTGGAAAAATCATTAGCACTCGTTCTTTTTTTGCGAGGTGGGTTGAAAATTTTGATAAATCTAAATACAAAAATTTTTGGTACGTTATTTGTGATAAACAGTTTAATTTAGAAGATTATAGTGTTAATACAAGAAGTAAAATAAGAAGAGCATTAAAAAAAAACAGTGTCAAAAAGATTAAAAAAGAAATATTAATTACCGAAGGTTATGATGTTTATATTAACGCAGTGAAAAGATATAAGACATTAGCTAAACCAATGAAGAGCACTGAGTTTGAAAATTCAATCAAAGTTCTTAACAGTAGATATGAGTTTTGGGGTGTCAATTTAAAGGAAAATGGTAAGTTAGTGGCATATGCAATCGTTGATCCATTAAAGAATCATTGTAATTATTCAGTTATTAAATTTAATTCTGATTATCTAAAATTTTATACTAGCTATGCATTATATTTTGAGATGAATAAATATTATCTTTCATTAAATAATTTAAAATATGTTAGCGAGGGAGCTAGGTCAATATTACATAATACTAACGTAGAGAATTTTTTAGTTGAAAAATTCTACTTTAGAAAAGCATATTGTGATTTAAAAATAATTTATCATCCTTTGATAGAGATCATAATAAAGTTAATTTATCCATTTCGATTTCTTTTATCAAAAATTGAGATAAACTTTTTACATAAAGTTTACGTTGTCTTAAAGCAACATGAAATATTTAGAAATGAAAGATAAAGTTTCAATAATTACACCATGTTTTAATTCTGCTGAATATATAAGCGATTGTATTGATTCTGTTGTTAATCAAACATACCAAAATTGGGAGATGATAATAATTGATGATAACTCATCTGATCAAAGTGTAAAACTCATTAAAAAGAAAAAGTCAACAGAGGGAAGAATAAAATTAATTGAGTTGGAAGAAAATATTGGTTCTGCCATGGCTAGAAATGAAGCAATAAAAGCTGCCAAAGGGCGCTTTATCGCATTTTTGGATAGTGATGATAAGTGGTATAATAATAAATTATCAATTCAAATTGATTATATGAAAACTAATAAAATTTTCTTTTCATTTACATCATATGATATTATTAGTAATAATGGTAATCCAACTAATAATTTTATATCTGTTCCTGAAAAGATAACTTACAGTCAGTATTTAAAGAATACAATCATCGGGTGTTTAACGGTAATAATTGATACAAAAAATATTAGAATTCCTTTGATGAAAGATATTCGAACATCTCATGATATGATTCTTTGGCTAGATATACTAAAAAATGAAAGATATGCTTTTGGATTGAATAAAGTTTTGGCATCATATAGATTATCAAGTAATTCAAATACGAAAAATAAGCTATTTGCTGCAATTGATGTTTGGCGTGTTTACAGAAACTATGAGAGACTAAATATTATTAATTCACTTTATAACTTTATACAATACTCTTTTAATGCAATAAAAAAAAGAATATGATTCTAAAAAGAATTTTTGACATAATACTATCTGCTTTAGCTATTTTTTTATTTTTTCCTGTTTTACTTATAGTTTCATTTCTAATTATAATTGATTCAGGATTTCCAATATTTTTCTTACAAAAAAGGATTGGAAGAGGTGCAAAAGTGTTCAATATTATAAAGTTCAGAACGATGAAAATAAACAATGATAATATAACTATCACTGTTTCTGACGATAATAGAATTACTAGAGTTGGAAAATATTTAAGAAAAACAAAAATTGATGAATTACCTGAAATTTTGAATGTGCTTTTTGGGCAAATGAGCTTTGTTGGCCCTAGGCCTGATGTAAAAGGATATGCTGATAAACTTAAAGGTGTAAATAGAAAAATTCTAGCTTTGAGGCCGGGAATCACGGGACCTGCAAGCTTAAAATATTACAATGAAGAGTACATTTTATCGAATAAAAGTAATCCAAAAAAATATAATGATGAAGTAATTTTTCCAGACAAAGTTAAAATAAACTTGGACTATTTTTATAACCGAAGTTTTGTTCTTGATTTAAAGATTATATTCGCAACAATTTTTAGAATTTTTTAATGAGAGATTTTGATATATGGTTATCACCTCCTGATTTAAGCGGAAATGAAAGAAAATATGTAAGCGATGTTTTTGATTCTAACTGGATAGCTCCTGCAGGTCCACATATTAATAAGTTTGAAAATAAATTGGGTTTATTTCTAAAATCAAAAAATGTAGTAGCACTTTCATCTGGAACTGCAGCTATTCACCTCAGTTTGCAAATACTTGGAGTTAAAAAAGGTGATTTTGTTATTTGTCAGAGTTTAACTTTTGTGGGCTCTGCTAATCCAATACTTTATTGTAATGCTGAACCAATTTTTATTGATTCTGAATCAGAGACATGGAATATGTGTCCACTTTTACTTGAAAAAGCAATCAATGATTCATTAAAAATCAACAAGAAACCCAAAGCAATAATCTTAGTTCATTTATATGGAATGCCAGCTAAGATAAGAGAGATCAAAGAAATATCAAAAAAATATGAAATTCCATTAATTGAAGATGCAGCAGAAGCTTTAGGTTCAAATTATGATGGTATTCCACTAGGCACAATAGGTGATTTTGGAATATTATCTTTTAATGGCAACAAAATTATAACTACATCAGGAGGTGGAGCTTTAATTTCAAGCAATTTTGAACATATTAAAAAAGCTAAGTTTTTATCAAGTCAAGCAAAAGAAAACACTATTTATTATCAACACAAAGAAATAGGCTACAATTATAGAATAAGTAATGTTTTAGCAGCAATTGGGTTAGGTCAAATTGAGCAAATTGAAAAAAAAATAAAAATAAGAAGAAAGAATTTCACTCTCTACAAGAAATATTTAAATAATGTTAAGGAAATTTCATTTTTGGAAGAACCACTCAATTTTTACTCCAATAGATGGATTACTACAATTTTAGTATCTTCACAAAATGGTTTTTGCAAAGAAAAAATCATCAATAATTTAAGAAAAAATAAAATAGAATCAAGACCTATTTGGAAGCCAATGCATCTTCAGCCGCTATACAATAAGTATAAATCTTACAATAATAAATCCTCAGAAAAACTTTTTGATTTGGGATTATGTTTGCCTTCTGGTACAACATTAACTGAGGAGCAAATTAGTAAAATATCACAGATCATAATTTCAAGCAAATGAAAGCTAGATTATTAAATTTAAATAGGGGAAAGAAACAAATATTTTTAGTTTTACTTGATACGCTGTTTTTAGTTGTTGCAATATATCTCTCATTTGTTTTAAGAATGGGCAAGGCATTTCCATCAGAGATTTTTGATAGCTATTGGATATTTATCTCATTACCTATATTAACTATTTTAATTTTCCAAAGGCTAAATCTCTATAAAACACTTCTGAAATATATTGGAACGCGTTTCATCTTGAATACTTTTTTAGCAACTACGATGTCATGTTTAATTCATGGGTTTTTTATGTGGTTTTTCAAGGAAACACAACTTCCAAATTCAATCATTCCTATTTATTGGTGTATTTCTAACATATTAATAATTGCTTATAAATTTCTTTCTAAGGCTTACCTTTACTCTTGGTTTCACTTTCTTAACGATGGAAAACCAACAATAATTTATGGTGCTGGGTCAGCAGGTATTCAAATTTTGAAAACTATAAGAAAGGGATCAATTTTCTCTCCAGTTGCTTTTATAGATGATGATAAATCAAAGTATGGGTCTCTTATAGGAAGTCTTGAGGTATATTCAGTAAAGGAAATTAGCAAGCTGATAAAAAATAAAAAAGCCTCTGTATTAATTTTAGCAATTCCATCAATTAATTATGAAAGAAGGAAGGAACTACTTAAAATTCTAACAAATTTTCCAATTGAAGTTAAGCAAATACCATCAATAGAAAAATTGAATGATGATATTTTAACAACTGATGACATAAAGCATGTTGAGGTAAGTGATATTTTGAATAGAGCAGTTGTTAGTCCCAAAAAAGAGTTGTTGGAGAAAAATATTACTGGAAAAAATATACTTGTTACTGGAGCTGGAGGTAGTATAGGATCTGAACTATGTAGACAAATTAAAGTTCTAGAACCAAAAACAATTGTTTTTTATGAAAACTCGGAATACAATCTTTATAAAATTAATCAAGAATTAAATAAAGATGGTAATATTAAAATTGTCCCATTACTTGCAACAGTAACAAATTATAAACAGCTAAAAACAACTTTAAAAAAATATAAAATAGATACTATCTTTCACGCAGCAGCGTATAAGCATGTTCCTATGGTAGAGCTTAACCCAATAGAAGGTGTTTATAATAATGTTATTGGAACTTATTTTTTGGCAAAAGCTGCACATGAAGAAAATATTAAAAACATGGTTCTTATTAGCTCGGATAAAGCTGTAAGACCAACAAATGTCATGGGAGCATCAAAAAGGTTCTCAGAAATGGTACTGCAGGCTTTTTCTTACATAAAAACTAATACATGTTTTTCAATGGTGAGATTTGGTAATGTCATTGACTCTGCTGGATCAGTTGTCCCTTTGTTCAGGCAACAAATAAACACAGGTGGTCCAGTTACAATTACTCACAGGAATATTACTAGATATTTTATGTCAATTCCTGAGGCTGTACAACTTGTCATACAAGCTGGTTCAATGGCTAGAGGAGGTGATGTTTTTGTTCTTGATATGGGTGAGCCTATTAAAATACTAGACTTAGCCATTAAAATGATTCACTTAAGTGGATTAAGGCCAGTAGATGATAACAATCCTGCTGGTGATATAAAAATTAAATTCACTGGTCTCAGACCAGGTGAAAAGCTTTATGAAGAATTATTAATTGGTAATGATGTCGTTCAATCAGAACATCCGAGTATAATGCAAGCAACTGAAGAATGTTTAGATATTTCATTAATTGAGGACTGCATAGATAAAATTATTATAGCTCGCAAAAATCAGTCTGAGCTAGAAATTAAAACAATTTTACTCAAATATGTTAACGGTTATTCTAGAGAGATATTAGTAAGTTAAGCTATGAATATTGGAGTAATAGGAGCTGGAAAATTTGGAATAGCAATTGCAAATCAGTTATCGCTTAACAAAAAAAATAAAGTTATTGTTCTTTCTCGATATAGTAAAAAAGTTAATTCAATCAATAGTCATCAAAAAGTTGAGTTTTATAGTGATAATTTATCTAAAAACTTAAAAGCAACAAATGATTTAAAAATTATTGAAAAATTTGATATTTTATTTCTTGCAATACCATCGTCAAATGTCGCTGATCTTTCAAAGGATATTGTTAACTACGTAAGCAAAAAAACATTAATTGTTAATCTTTCAAAAGGGTTAATCAAAGATCTAACTGCATATGAGTTTTTAAAAATATCATTTAATAAGAACCATATACTAACTCTCAAGGGGCCATCATTTGCATCAGAACTTATTAAGTCTTCAACTACTATTTTTACCCTGGGATATTCATTAGAAAACCATAAAAATTTGTTTCTAGATATATTTAAAAACACATGTGTAGAATTAGATTTCTCAAAAGATATTATTGGTGTTGAATATCTTAGTATTTTAAAGAACGTTTATTCTATATTTATCGGTATAGTTGATCATAACAATCACTCAGAAAACTACAGGTTTCTTTGCATTTCTAAAATATTGCTGGAAATTAAATATTTATTGAAACTTTTTGGAGGAGAAGTTAATACCTTCTTCTGTTCTTGTGGAATAAGTGATATTTCAATGACTGCTTTAAGTGATATGAGTAGAAATAGAACATTTGGAAAAAATATATTAAATCATAATCCAAGTGAAAGAAAAAACATATTAGTAGAGGGAGTAAACACATTATCTGCTTTAGGAAACAAATTGTCAACTAAAGATTTAAACAAACTACCTATTTTAAGCTTTTTACTTCAACTGAAAGAAAATAATTTTAAAATAAAAAGTTTCGATCCGAGAAATATACTTACTTAATTTTTTATGAAAATTTTTCTATTAATTTTTTCACTTTTCACTTTTTTTTCATTTAACATTAAAGCTCAAGTTGAAGCACATTTTTATTCACACACACAATTTGGGAAAGTTGAAAAAAAACTTGTAAATAACAAAATTAATACCACTTTTAAACCATTAGTTTTTAATGATATAGACTCTTTAAATTATTTGTACAACGAAAATAGTAATGAATTAATTGATAATAAATTTTTGAATTTTTTTTATGCGAAAGAAAATTTTGGTTTTGTAGTATCTCCTCTAGTTAATCTTTCATATTCAATTGATAAAGAAGATTCTTACTCGAACAACACTAGAGGATTACTATTAAAAGGATTTGTTGGAACCAAGATTATGTTTCAATCTTTTTTTTTAGAAAATCAATCTTTTTTCCCAAATTACTTAGACTCCATAGTTAGATTTATCAGATTGCCTGGAGTTGAAATTATTCCAGGACAAGGTGAAGCTAGGCCTTTCAAAAATAGGGGATTTGATTACTCTCGTTCAGAGGGTTATATTAATTACAAGATAAATAATAATCTGACTATCCAATTTGGACATGGCAAACACTTTATTGGAAATGGGTACAGATCATTAATTCTTTCAGATAACACTTTTTCTTATCCATTTTTAAGATTACAAACTAATTTGGGGATCTTCAGATATACCAATCTTTACACAGAATTTATGGATATAAGAAACAATCAATTGTCGATAATTGATGGTTATCAAGGATGGAGTAGAAAATATATGAGCTTGCATTTTTTAGAATGTGAGATTAATGACAGAATAAAGATTGGTGTTTTTGAAAGTATAATTTATGCTGAAAATCATGCCCCAGGTGTGAGCTCCTTAGATATTAATTACTTAAATCCGATAATTTTTTATAGACCTGTTGAATATTCCATAGGTTCTCCTGATAATGCTTTAATAGGAGTAGATTTAAAGATTAATACATCTAAAAATCAGTTTTTATATGCTCAATTGATTCTTGACGAATTTACATTAGAAGAAATGAAATCAAATAATGGTTATTGGGCAAATAAATATGGTTATCAAATAGGTTACAAGTTTCTTGATTTTTTAGAAGTTATTGGACTTAACACAAACTTGGAATACAACCTAGTTAGACCATACACATATTCACATTGGAATAGCTCATCATATGGACATTATGCACAACCATTAGCTCATCCACTTGGTGCTAATTTTGATGAGTTTATAGTTAAACTAGATTACTATTATCAAAGATTTAGTGTAAACTTTAAATACAATTTTGCAAGAGTTGGCCTTGATGACTTTGAAAATATCAATATTTCGTATGGCAATGATATTTTTTTGGACTATAGTCTAAGGTCATCTGATTATGAAATTGATATGTTTAATGGCATTAAGACTGACATATCAAATTTAGCTTTAGATTTTGCATATTTGGTTGATGAGACTAATTGTTTGAAAGTTGGTGTTTTTGTAAGAGCAAGAACATTAGTTAACGAAAACTCTGACTCAAATGAATCATACTTTGGAATTTATTTAAAGACTGATTTGTTTAATTATTATTACGATAGATAGAATCTTAAAACTCTAAACTCTCACCATCTTTGTAAGCGACAATAAAGCAGTTTTCGTAACCTCTTTTTTTCATACCTTTTTGATATTCAATTGCCTTATCAAGATTAAAAAATAGCCCAGAGATAAACATTGTTTCGCTATCATCAATTGGAACTGAAATTAAGTTAGATTCATCGAAAAGATCTATTGGAGTATTATTTTCAGTGAAAGTGCCTAAATTTACTCTAAAAATGTAGGGGTCTTTTAAACCGGAACCTTTTTGGTCTTGTTTGCTAAAAGATTTCATTAGATTCTCTCTAGCACCTTCATATGCTTTTTCTACTCTGTTAGCTTTTGATTGCTCATCATTTTTTCTGTAAATATAAATTAGGTTTGAGTATGCTGGAAGAAACAACTTATCTTGCTTTATTGATAGTTTAAACAGGTCAATAGATTTTTTCAAATATTCATCTGACTGAGTTCCTTTAACTTTTGATGAGTAGTCATAATGAGCTACTGCCATGTTGTACGTCCAAATTCTATTTTTATATAATTTGTTTGTTAAGTTCTTTAGATATCCTTTTGCTTGACCGGTAGCTCTTTTTTCACCACTTGCTAATAATGCAATTGATAGATTTGCTCTTGAGAAATTCAAACCGTTTTCATTAATTTTTCCTCTATAAAGTTTTTTGACAGAGTTTTTTAATTTTGTTTGAGCATCAGAATAATTCTTATTAGCTAGTAAATCAACACCTGAATTATATTCTTTAATTCCTTCTTGAATTGATATCATGCTTCTTTCATCAATTTTTTTGATTTTATCATATTGTAAGTGATCATCTTTTTTTGCAATAATTAATTTAGTTACGTTTGGCATTTCACCAGCGTAATTTCTTTTTGTTTTTTTATTATTATTTTTTTCTTCTTTTTTCGGTTTTTTTCCTTTTTCAATAAATTTTGCTTCAGCTATTTGCATTCTTTCTATTACTTTCATTGACTCTTTTTCATTTCCTGAATCTTCATAAATACTTGAAAGAGTGACATAGCTTTGAAAATTATTTTTATCGTCTCTGATTATTGAACTGAGAATTTTGGCAGCTTCAACAAACTCACCAATTTTATTATATGCAATTGCTATGTTATAGCTCCAATCATTTTCGTTGTATATTTTTTTAGTCAGAAGACCCAGAAATCTTTTACTAACAGCTTGATCTTGCTTATTACCAGTGAATGCGTAGCAAAGAGCCATATTGGTTCTCACATAGTTTAATGCATTGTCAGAAACTTTAGCTCTTTTATATCTTTTCATTGCATTTTTAAATTCTTCTATTGCTTGATTGTATTCTTTATTTTTCATCAAGCTTACACCGTCTTCGTAATGTTGATTTGCTATTTTTGATTGATCAATAGATCTTTTAGTTAGTTTTTTTGTGTTTTCATACTGCAGTACATTCTTTACTTTTGAAATAGGGGACCAATCGTATGCTTTGAGACCAGATGTAATACTACTATCCAATGATGCATTTACGTTAAATGAAATAAATAAAAACGCTACAATTAATTTTGTGATTTTAAGTCTCATAGTACTAGTGTATTTTTGATTTGCAATTTATGAAATTTTATTGAAGTACAAATCTTCTTATTATATGTCTATCTTGGTAAGAAATTTTTACAAAGTAAACTCCTTTAGAATAGTCATGTAAATCAAGTTTAATTTTTCTATTACTAATATCATATACAGAAATTTCTAGCATATTTAATCCACTCACATTTAAAATCGAAATCTTCTCTACTTGCTCAGATGTTGAAATAAATATTTCTCCGCTTGTTGGGTTCGGATAAAGGTTAATTGAGTTTAAAATATCATCTACTGAGGTACTACCTTCAAAATAAATTGCAACGGAAGTACCTGAACATCCGCTTGAATCAGTTACTTGTACAAAGTAATTGCCAGAAGATAATGGAGTCAATATAGAACTATTCGCACTACTGATTAAATTTCCATTTTCGTCCAACCATTGATAAGAAATAAAGCCAGATTCAGCCATTAAAGTGGCACCATCTTGCCAAACATTTACTGTTACAGGATTTGGCTCTCCAATTGTAAAAGATACCGTACTTTGACATCCGTTATTGTCAGTAATGATTAAATTATATAGTCCAGCACATAAAGATGAGGGGTTATTTCCAAGATAGGATTGAGAATAAGGCGCAGTGCCTCCAACTACGCTTGCAGTAGCGGTTCCATCGCATGCGTCATAGCATGATGCATCAGTTGTTGAAACGCTGCCAGTAATAAGTAATGGCTCGTTAATTGTAGCTGTGATTTGATTAGTACAACTATTCTGGTCAATAACACTTATTGTGATTGATCCAGGTCCTAAGTTATCAAATATGTTACTAGCTTGGAAGCTAACAAGACTGTTATCAGAGTAATAAAAAGGATGTATTCCTCCACTGTCAACACTTATGCTTACACTTCCATCAGAAAGACCATTACAGCTAATGTCAATTACATTAGCAGATAAGCTTATAGAATCAGGTTGTGAAATAATAATAGAATCAATTTTAGTACATCCGTTATCATCAACAACTTGCACATTGTACAATCCAGCTTGAACGATAGTCGAAGTTGTTGTTGAACTATCTTCCCATAAAATAGAATAAGGATTTGTGCCACCAAAAGGATATGCAGAAATTATAGCTGACCCACCATAACAAGTTATAGTATCTGCGGTAATAGTTATTTCTAATTGGCTTGGTTCATGAACTTCATATGTGTAAGATAGGGTATCAGTTGTATCAGATAAAAATAAAGTATATGTACCTGCACATAAACTGTCTAAGTCTTCAGAAAATGATATAAATCCATTGGGGCCTGTCCAGTAATAGAAGTATATAGAATCTCCACCGTCTGGAGTTATATGTATAGAACCATCACAAGATGAAAAACATAATGTGTTTATAATTGTATCTAAGTTTGATGTCAATGATGTGGGCTGATCAATAAATACTGAATCTGTTACAATACATCCTGCAGAATCAGCTATTGTTGCATTGTAAGTTCCAGAATATAAGTTCGCTGGCGAAGAGCTATTCGAGAAGTATCCATTTGGACCCTGCCATGAGAATATAAAACTTCCATATCCACCTGTTGCGCTAGAAATAATTAATCCATCGTTACCTCCATAAATAGATACATCTACCACAGAGTCAATTGAGAAAATAATTGAGTCTGGCTCAATAATATGTGATGTATCAGAAAATAAACATCCGTTATTATCTGTAATATTCACAAAATAATTCCCTTCACATAAATTTATAATTGTATCATTTGTTAATGTACTGTCATTATTCCACATATAACTATACGGTGAAACTCCACCACTAACTATTGCACTTACAAATCCATCACAATTACCGTAGCAAGAAATATCATTAGAGATGAGATTCGTTGTAATCTCACTTGGCTCAGCTATCACCAAGCTGTCAGTAAAAACACATCCATTTGCATCAATGATTGAGTCTGTGTAAACACCAGCTGATAAATTATCAATAAACAATGTCGTATCCAGTAATCCGTTAAAATAAAACTGGTAAGGTGATGTTCCTCCGTTGATTTGAAAACTTATATTTGCATTAGAGTCATTAAAGCATGATACATTAAATCCACTGTAGTCTGATATGGAATTTATCGTTGAAATTGGATTTGGCTCATTAATTGTGATTGTGTCAAGCAATGTACAACCGTTTAAATCACTAGCACTAAACGGATATACACCCGCAGGCACTCCAATTGGTGTAGTAAAAACATTCAAACCACCAATAAGTGGATAAGTAAATCCGTTCCATCCAAGTAGATAATCTGGCACTCCACCACCGAATATCACCGTTGCTGAACCAGTACTATCGCCATTACACAATACATCAGATACAGTACTTATCGCAGTAATTTGTGATGGTTCATCCAAACTTACACTATCTGTAAGTGAACAGCCTGTGGAATCAGTTATAGTAAGAGAATATGTTCCAGCAAAAAGATTTGAAATACTGTTTGTTGTGTCCGATGTACTCCACAAGTAGAAAACAGAACCTAGTCCGCCTGATACTGATGAGTTAATAAATCCATTAAATGCTGATGGACATGAAACACCATACCCATTATAGTTAGAAGTTATTAAATTAAGTAACAATCCATTAGATGGTTGGGTAAGAACTACAGAATCACTGAAACTACATCCATTAGCATCATTAAATAGTACGTAATAATTACCCGCAGTTAAAGAGTCAATGTTTGCGACTGTGTCATTGGTGTTCCAGTAGAACGAATATGGAAATGTACCACCACTTACGCTTAGATTAATTGAGCCGTCATTTGATGAGCAAGTAGTTGAGTTACTTTGATTGATTGAATATATGATTGAGTCAGGCTCACTAATAATTACACTATCGAGAAATGCACACCCATTTGTATCACTTACAATATAAATATAATTACCAGCTTGTAAATAATTCTTATTGACGCCAAACCAGTTTTGAGTGTATGGCGCTGTTCCTCCAAATATTGAAATAGTTGCTGATCCACTACTATCTCCATGACATAAAACATTGCTTACAATACTTGTTGAGTATAATGAATCAGGCTGCGAAACATTCACACTGTCAAAAAATGTACAGTTATTTGTGTCACTAACTAAGTAATAATAAGTGCCAGCAGATAGTTGATTGTAATCAAAACCATTCCAATTTTGAATGTATGGAGCTGTTCCACCGTTTATGCTTAGTGATACATTTCCATCTAATAATCCATAACATGAAACGTTAGAGATTGTTGCATTTGCAGTTAGCTCTTGTGGCTCATTAACAAATATACTATCGCTTATTACACACCCGTTCGAGTCAGAAACACTGAATTGGTGATATCCATAGCCTAATGCATTTGTATCAGCTCCAAACCAGTCCTGAGTATATGGACCAATACCCCCAGAAATAACTAAGCTTACACCTCCGTCGTTCAGGCCAAAGCATGAGGCATCCGTGGTAACAGGGTTTACAATAATTTCAGTATTCTGTATGATAGTTATTGTATCAGAGTAAACACAAAGATTCGAATCTGTTACTAAAAATGGATACAAACCAACTGGAATTATTGATGGAGTAGTGAAAGAGTTTGTACCAATGAGTGGAAGTGCATTTCCAAATGCAGAGACAGTATACACTGGCGTACCGCCTGTAATATTAATTGTTGCGCTACCGCTTGAATCTCCAAAACAAATAACATTATTTATTATGTTATTTGTAGTAATAGGATTTGGCTGATTAATATTAAAAGTATCAATATAAGAACATCCTAACGAGTCAGTTAATGTTAAAATATATTCTCCATAAAATAAATTTGAAATGTCTGAAGTTGTGTCACCATTATCCCATGAAAAATTAAAGGGAGGGTTACCCCCGGTGATTAACAAATTTATTGAACCAGAACTATCACCATAACAATTTACATCATTTATAACAGCACTAACATCAATTGAATCAGGCTGATGAATGAAAACACTATCAGTAACTTGACAACCTCCGTTGTCATAAATCGTATATTTATGAAATCCTGCATTTAATGCGTTAGTGTCTTTACCGTACCAATTAACACTAAATGGAGGTGTCCCTCCACTTATGTTAAGAGATGATGTTGAAACTACAGATATAGAGTAATCTTCAACTGCACCTGTCCAATAAAAATTGCTCATGGTTCCAACTAAGCAAGAGGTTGTGCGAGCTGTGTCTTGGTTGGAAATAATACGCATTCTTGTTATCCCAATATTTGCATTCTGAGGTACAGTAATGCTTATATTGTGTGATGAGGGGCTTAGTGTTTTGAGAGTTGAGTCAATAAGCTCATTATTGTCATCAAAATCCCCGTCATTGTTCCAATCTATAAAAACTGAAGCAACATCGTTATAATATCCTAGACAGGAATTTAAACCGATTTTAAGATCATATGACTGCCCTTTAAAAAGGGTCGCAGTTTGAGATGTATAATCTTCATATTTATCACAGAGTCCTGATGTGATATTATAAATTGAATCTCCTTCACCATTAAGAATAACCGTATCAATACTTTGCAAAAAATCATAAAGTGGTTCCATTTGACAATAAGGATTGTTATTGGGAGATATATTTGAAAAATATCCACTAGTCATTAGTGTAGCTGATCCATCATTTCCATTAAAGCAAGAAACTTCACTTGTGCTTGCTGTGTAATTAATCGAATCTGAAATAATCACAAAGTTTGTTGTGTCAGAACATCCACTGTATGAATCTGTTACAATCAGTGAATATGTTCCGGGTGCTAAACCATTCATATTTACTGTATCATTGTTTGCATTTGTTACAAGTGCTGTGAAGATTGAATTTGTGGATGTAATAATGCTATCAATTGAACCATCTGCATTTTGAGGACAACTTGTATTTGAAGTTATTAAACTATCAATAAAAAAATTATTACAATTGTAATAGTATAGTGTTGTGGTGTCAGGAGCACTTAGAGACTGGATTATATTTCCGATTGAATCTACATTGTTAGTGAACCAATATGCAGAATATTCTCCAAAAGGGGCATTCGGTCTTAATTTTACAGTTATTTCAACTCCTCTTGTTTGATTAATATTTAAATCATATCCAGTGGAATCTCCATTAAGTCCGCTGAAATATCCTACAATTTGTCCTAAATTATTAACACTCATCGCTGTTGCAGCAATTTCAATTGGAGCTATCATGACATTAGGTATCTGCCATTTTAAGCTAGCAATGTCATTTATTTGTAAAGTTTGGTTTTCATGAGAAATTATAAAATCCGGTCGAACTCTGAGATTATTACAACCAATATTTTGAACTGTTAATATGTTTTTTGATTTCAACGGGTTGACTAGAAAAGTTAAAGGATTGATATCGAAACCTGATGAAGATTGAATAACTGTGTCGCATGAAATATTTTGAGCAATTAGTTTATCATACTTCAAAAAACAAGCAAGAATTATTAAAAGATATATTGATATTTTTTTCATTTTTAGACCTTTGATTTTTTAAATATAATTTTTTTGAGCAAAATTACCATCAATTCTAATTATATTTTTTTGGTTATTACAAAAAAAAAATTATATTTACTCTAAGTTTTACGACAAAAACAATTTTTTATTTACTTTTTAATGAGAGATAGCTTAGCTATCTATCTGTTGTTAGTTATGTTTACGTAAAACTAAGTTTATTTATTAATTAAAACTCGTATTATGGAAAACAAGTTTACGAACAAAACTCTAAAGTCTCTTTTGAGTTTTTCACTTGTTATTTTCTTATCTCTTTTTAGTTTTCAAAGTTCTGCTCAATGTACTAGTGGAATTGGCGCTAATCAAGAAGGATTTGAAACTGCAGGTGCAAATTTTTTTCAAGGTCCATGGACTTCATGGAGTCTTGATGCAACTTCCTCCACCTTTACAGGTACGAACGCTTGGAGATCACTTAGTGGTGCTACAGGATCGTTCGGTACTGGACCATCAGGCCCAAGTGAAGGAAATTACTACGTTTATTGTGAAACATCTGGTCAATACAACAGAGTAGCTAATTTAGTTTCTACTTGTGTTGATTTAAGTAATTTTACAGATCCTGCTTTTTTATTTGCTTACCACATGTTGGGAGCAACAATGGGGATTTTAAATGTTGATTTATCTGCTGATAGTGGAGCAACATGGACAAACCTTTGGACTTTAAGCGGAGATCAAGGTAATCAGTGGAATGACGGAGTTGTTGATCTAGCTCAATATTCAAGTGATATTGTGCAATTAAGAATGTCTTATACTTCTGGAACTAGCTTTTCAGGAGATTGTGGTATAGATGACCTAAGGTTTATGGAACTTCCTCTTGTAGGTTGCACGGACTCAACTGCATCTAACTATGATCCTACTGCTACTATTGACGATGGTTCTTGTCTTTTTCCAGGTTGTATGGACCAAAACGCTTTAAATTATAATTCAATCTACAATGTTATGGATTCTGCGTCTTGCGTATATCCTGCATGTAATTCAGTTCCTTTAACAGAGGATTGGGAAAGTGGTTCATCAGTAACAAATTCATGGTTGTTATCAGCCGGAACTGAGGCTCATGTAGCACTAACTGATACGTCTAGTGTTTCTGTGAATGCACCAACACCATTGTCTGGTACTTGGAGTTTAGAAATGTCTGGTGGTTCATCAGTAGGTTATGGCGCAACTCCTTACAACGAAGCTGCTGCTTATGACCAAAGCAAGTCATCGCATTTTGGTACAGCAACTATATGCTTAGATTTATCAAGTTTTTCAAACAATGTAGCTTTATCTGCTTTAGTGTCATTTAATGATTACTACACATCACCATATTCTTGGTTGAGAGTTAGAAAAGATACAACGGTTTTGCAAGAACTGGCAAGTGGAAATACTGCATTTACTAATTCATCTTTATCTAATATCACTGGTAATGTATCAACAGGTATGAGCACTACTGGAGAAGTAATCTCTTTTGATCTATCTGCTTACGCAGGACAAAGTGAAGTTAGAATAACTTTTGAATCTGCTTGTAAGTATGGTCCATCTTATGCTAGTGGAGCATACTCAGGTATGATTTTAGTTGATGACATTACTGTTAATTCTGTCGCTTTAGGATGTACAGATCAGTTTGCAAACAACTACGACTCAACTGCAACAATAGATGATGGCTCATGTATTTACATTGGATGTACTGATGCATTAGCTCAGAATTATTGTGCTACATGTAATCAAAATGATCCATCATTATGTATTTACAATGTATGTAACACACTCCCTTTTAATGATGGCTTTGAATCTTACAGTCTCTCAGGTACATGGGTAACAACAAGTGGTGTTTCATCTTCAATTAATCTAACAACAGCTAATACTTTAGTTGATACGGTTAGTCTTGAATCAACAGGAGGTGATGCTTTTAAACCAACTTATTCTACTGAGGCTACTGCATTTGCTTCAACAAATGCATCTCATATTACAACTGCCTCGCTTTGTCTTGATTTATCTGGTGTTTCTAATGCTAGCTTAAGTTTTCAAGCTGAGTTAGCTGGTTTTTATACAAATACATCATGGCTTAGAGTAAGAATTGATACAAATGTTCTTCAAGAAGCAAGCGGAGCAACTGCTTTTGTTGGTCCTGCTGCTGTTGCAACATTTAATTACGATCTTTCATCATATGCTGGACAATCTAGTGTTTACATTGTCTTTGAAAGTATGGTGAATTATAATTCTAATTACAGTAATGGTACTGTTGGAAATTTTGTTAGAATTGATGATGTTAATGTATTTTCAGTTGTACCATGTACTTACTATGCTGCATCTTCAGCTGTAGTAAACGATGCAACTTGTAATGGAGCATCTGATGGTTCTGCTACTGCAACTGCTGTCAATGGTATTTCTGGTACTGATTCAGTTTCATTAAACTATTTATGGTCTAACGGTCAAACTACAGCTACAGCTACTGGATTGTCTGCTGGTTCTTACTATTGTGTTGTTACAGACTCAGTAAACGGTTGTTCTGATACAACAAATGTTACTATTTCTGAACCTACTGCAGTTTCTGCAAGTATCACAACACAGGATGCGACAAATCCTACTACTGCTAACGGTACTGCAACAATTTCAGTAACTGGAGGTACTGCTTGTGTTGTAGCGGCTTCAATGTCAAGTCACAATGCTAGTCTTTCCTCAAATGGTTCAAGTGGTTGCCACTTTAATATTGAAAATTTGACAGCTAGTCCAATTACAATTACGGACTTCTCTCAAGGATCATACTCATATTCTGGAGCGAATACAATTACTGTTTACTCAATGCCAGCGCCGTACGATCAAACTACTACAGGTGGTACTTGGTCTCAAGTTGGTCAAGCAACAGTTACTATCCCAGTTGGGGGTTCATTTGCTTCTCCAGTTTATTCAGGACCTGTAGTTCTTTCTACACCGGTAACAATACCAGCTGGATCAACATATGGTTTTTATGTTGGAGGAACGGGTACTATTTCTTATGCGACAGCAACAGCAGCTGGTCTTGTGGGAAGCTCAGTAGCTAGTGACGGATTTATTTCTGTTTCATCTGGACATGGGGGAACGTTCGGGGCTGGATCATTTAGTCCAAGATCACCGGTTCTTCTAGTAGGTTACGGAGACCCAACAGCTAGTCCTTACACTATTGCGTGGTCAACAGGAGATAGCAACGTAACATTTGTTGACAGTGTTACATTTGGTCCTGTTTCTGCAACAGTAACTGACTGTAACGGATGTGTAACATCTGCTACAGGCTTTGTTGGAGTTAGCGTATTGCCTGGATGTACTGATCCAACAGCTTGGAACTATAATCCTGCTGCAAATGTTGATGATAGTTCATGTGTGGCTTTTGCATACGCATGCTTAGATTCTGCTGCAGTCAATTATTCACCATTTGACACACTTAGTGCAAATACAATGGATTCATCTTTATGTTGTTATGTTAGTGGCTGTACAAATGTATTAGCTTTAAACTATGATCCAAACGCATGTTATGATGATAATTCATGTAATTATTGTGATACAAATGTTGTTATGGCTCCAATAAGTGAATCATTTGATTCTACAGTTTCAATATTCACTCAAGCAACGTACGATAATACAAACTGGACAAGAGATGCTGGGGGTACAGGTTCCACCGCAACGGGTCCACAGTATGTTAACCCTACAACCGGAGCATTATTGAATACATGGTCAATAATTACATATCCAAACAGCTCAGCTGATGGAGATTACTACATGTATTTAGAGACAAGTGGTGGTATTTCAGGAAATTACGCCGATTTAACATCACCGTGTATTGATGTAACATCACTGAATAGTCCTGCACTTATATTTAATTATCATATGTATGGTGCTACAATAAATACTTTAGAAGTATTTGTTAACGGAGTTCTTGCTTTCTCTAAATCAGGTGCTCAAGGCTCTGATTGGAAAAACGGAGTTGTTGATTTAAGTTCTTATGGTTCAACTGTAACTGTAACTTTTAGAGCAACAAGAGGTGCTTCATTTAATGGAGATATCGCTATAGATCACTTCAGAGTTGAAGAACTTCCTCTAATTGGATGTACAGATCCGCTAGCATGTAATTATGATTCGACAGCCTCTGTTGATGATGGTTCTTGCTATTCATTAGTACTTTCAAATAGTGAATCACCTATTTCATGTAATGGTGGAAGTGATGGTTCTTTAACTGTTGGTGCGAATGTTGGTATAACATCTGCTACATGGTCTAATGGTGACAGTGGAGTGACAACTGATTCATTATCAGCTGGAACGTACCAGGTTACGGTAACTGATTCTCTTGGATGTGTTGCAACTGCTTCAATAGTAGTTTCACAACCACAAACGATCACGTACTCACTTATTGTTGTTGATGAAACTTCAGCTGGTGCTAGTGATGGTTTGATTGATCTTACAGCTTCGGGTGGAACACCTTGTTATGTAGGATCACCACTAGTTATTACTGAATATGACCCAGGAGCTCCTGATGCACTTGAGATTCAAAATGTCTCTGGTCAGGTTTTAGATGTAACTGGGTGGACAGTTGAAATTAGTTCTAGTTACACGGATATTAATGCAACTAACACCATAGTTCAAACACTTTCAGGAAATATGAATGTGAATGAAACTAAGTACTGGACTGATGGTGCTACCAACGCATGGGGTAATAATATTTTCTGGAATCCTGGATCAAATTTATCTTTTAGAGGATGGATTATGATTAAAGATTCAAATGGAAATGTTATGGACGCATTCGTTGCTAATTGGGATGCCGCAGCTATTGCTAATAGTACTATTGGTCTTGGAACTGTTTGGACTGGCCCAGGTTGGGATCAGACATCTGTTCCAACAGGTAATAGTGCTTCAAGAATTGCTGCAGGTAGTGATGCAAGTGTTTATGTTAATCAACCAAATTCACTTGGATTAACTAATCCAGGATTAGTACTACCATTTGTTAGTGGTGGAGCATATTCTTACAGCTGGGATACTGGCGATACAACGGAAGATGTTTCAGGATTGACTTCTGGTACATACTGTGTTACCATAACAGATTGTAATGGATGTTCTGTTTCTGTTTGCGACTCTGTAGGAATTGGTGCTATTTCAGGATGTACAGATTCAACAGCTGCAAACTATA
>TARA_B100001057_G_scaffold376264_1_pt1 | contig 166395 bp, 172 predicted proteins | sample TARA_B100001057 | Tara Oceans TARA_B100001057 (sample SAMEA2621839) | marine metagenome | biome: marine biome (ENVO:00000447); feature: surface water layer (ENVO:00002042); material: "saline water (ENVO:00002010), including plankton (ENVO:xxxxxxxx)" | depth 5 m | reverse complement strand
TGGTTGTGGTCCAGGAGGTCGCGGGTTCGAATCCCGTCGGTCACCCTCGATTTATAGGAGATGAATGAAATATAAAGTTAAAAAAATTGGCGACTTTGAGTCGTCAATTGAAATTACTATTGATTTTGATGATCTAGAAGAAAAAAAAGATGATGCAATTTCAAAAATTGGTAAGTCTTTAAAAGTAAAAGGCTTTAGACCCGGTAAAATCCCAAAAAATATTGTAGTTAGAGAAGTAGGTGAAGATTACGTTTTAGAAGAAGCTATAGATTTGTATTTACCTGAACAAATATTCGATATTTTAAATAAAGAAGAAATTAGTCCTGCTGTAAGGCCAGTAATTAAAGACCTAAAGAAAGAAAAAAAATCTTTCAAAATTGAAGTCCTGATAACATTATGGCCAAAACTTTCCAAGCTTCCAAAACTAGAGCAAACAATTGAGGTTGAATCAATTGAGCCTACTGAGGATGAAATCAATGAGCAAATTGAACGAATAAAGCTTCAGTTTGGAGAAGTTGAAAAAGTTGACAGACCTGCGAAAGAAAAAGATTATTTATTAATTAATATTTCTGGTTCAGAAAATGGTATTGAGTTAAAAGATTTTAATTATCAAGATTACCTTTACGAATTAGGCAGTGCATTACTTACTCCATCCCTAGATTCAAAATTAGAAGGTGTATCTAGCGGCGCTATTATTAAATTCAATGATGACATACCTGCTTTGGGAAAAAACAATATTGAAGTTTCTGTACTAGTAAAAGAAATTAAAGAAAAAATTATGCCTGAACTTACAGATGATTGGGTTTCTTCAGTGACTGAATTTGAAACTGTCAAAGAGATGAATGAAGAATTACATAAGAATATTCAAAATGTTAAAAAAAGACAAGTAGCTAATCAATATCAAGGTCTATTAACTTCAAAGCTCATTGAAGAATCAAAATTAGAACTTCCAGAGCAGTTAGTTATTGCTGAAATGGATAGTATATTACAAAATTTTATGAATGAACTTCAGCAAAATAATATAAAAATAGATGACTATTTGCAAATTACAGGTCTAACAGAGGAGACACTTCAAGAAGATTTAAAAAATCAAGCTACACGTAACTTATCTATGGTTGTTATTTTGGACAAGGTTGTCGAGGATCAGGAAATGAAACTTGATGAGAAAGAAATTGGTCTTATAGAAGAATATATGACTACTCATGATGGAAGTGAGGCAGATTCTGCAAGTCATAAATTAAATTTAGAGTCAGAATCTCTCAGAAATAAAGCAATGTTCTATATTTTACAGCAAGGTGTATCAGTTGATAAGAATGGTGAAAAAGTATACCTACAAGATGTGTACAATCAAGAAGAGGATTCAGGAGAGGAAGAATAATATGAAAGAGATACCTTCAAATTATGTTATCCCTACAGTTATTGAAAATACAAACAGGGGTGAAAGAGCTTTTGATATATATTCAAGACTTTTAAAGGATAGAATTATATTTTTAGGAACACCAATTGATGATGGTGTTGCAAACTCTATAATGGCTCAATTATTACATTTAGAATCTGAAGATCCGGACAAAGATATATTTATGTATATTAATTCTCCGGGTGGTTCTATAACATCATTGTTTACAATTTATGACACAATGAATTATATAAAACCTGATATTTCGACAGTTTGCATGGGCTTAGCCGCTTCAGCCGCTTCAGTCATTTTAGCTGGAGGCACAAAAGGAAAAAGATATAGCCTTCCAAATGCAAGAATTATGTTACACCAACCTTCAGGCGGAATGGAAGGCACTGTAGCTGATATGGAGAGAAATTTTGATTTGATAGTATCTATGAGAACTCAATTAAACGGTTTATTGGCTGATTTTACCGGTAAAGACGTTGAAAAAGTAGCTGAAGATACTGACAGAGATTTTTGGATGACCGCGCAAGATGCTAAAGAATACGGTATAGTAGATGAAGTGCTAATTCAAAGGGAGTTAGCCGAAAAAAAATAACTAGAACAACAGGGTAGTTAAAAATGGCAAATAAAGACTCATCTCAAGCACTTAAGTGCAGTTTTTGTGGTAAATCTCAAAAACAAGTAATAAAACTTATTGCAGGTCCAGGGGTTTACATTTGTGATGAGTGTATTGAGCTTTGTCTCGAAATTATTGAAGAAGAAAAAGTAGAAAAACTTGATACTTCTCCAGAAGAATATCTACCTTTACCCAAAGAAATAAATCAGTCTTTAAATGAATTTATAATTGGCCAAGAGGAAGCAAAGAAGACACTTTCTGTAGCTGTTTACAATCACTATAAAAGAATATATAAAGGTGATTCAGTTGATAGTGACTTAGAAATTCAAAAATCTAATGTTTTATTACTTGGCCCAACAGGTAGTGGAAAAACTCTTCTCGCACAAACATTAGCTAAAACTTTAAATGTGCCCTTTGCGATTGCAGATGCTACAACTCTTACTGAGGCTGGATATGTTGGTGAAGATGTCGAAAATATTCTTCTCACTTTGATTCAAGCTGCTGACTATGACATCCAACATGCAGAAAAAGGAATAATTTATATTGATGAAATTGATAAAATAACTAGGAAATCTGACAACCCATCTATTACTAGAGATGTATCTGGAGAAGGTGTCCAACAAGCTTTATTAAAAATTCTTGAAGGGACAACCGCACAAGTTCCTCCACAAGGGGGCAGAAAACATCCACAACAAGAATATTTGCAGATTGATACAACAGATGTTCTTTTTATTGTTGGTGGGGCGTTTGATGGTCTTGATCAAATTATTAGTAAAAGACTAGGAGAAAATACAATTGGATTTAATACAACAATTAATGATGTTAAAGATTATAAGAAGGAAGAGCTATTCAAATTCGTTGAACCAAAAGATCTAATCAAGTACGGACTAATTCCAGAATTTATAGGTAGATTACCAATAGCAACAAGTGTAAATGAATTAGACAAAGATGCATTAATTGAAATATTGACTAAACCAAAAAATGCAATTACAAAACAATTTGTAAAAATGTTTCAATTAGATGATATTGATTTAGTTTTCACCGACGATTCATTAGAAGCTATGGCTGATTTAGCATTAGCAAGAAAAACTGGTGCAAGAGGTTTAAGATCAATTCTAGAAAAGATTCTTCTAGAGCAGATGTATGAGTCACCTTCAAGGAAAGATATTACCAAAATAATCATCGACAAAGAGAATGTACTCGATGATATTGCTCCAAAAATGGTTCTAAAGGAGTCAAAAGACGACAAAACAGCATAAAATATAATTATGCAAAATGAAACCTATGATCCATTATCTATAGAGTCAAAATGGCAAGAAAAGTGGGAACAAGGTAAAAAATTTCAACCTACTGAATCTGATAAAAAGTTTTCAATTGTAATACCACCTCCAAATGTAACTGGTTCACTTCATATGGGTCACGCATTAGAACATTCAATAATCGACGTGATAACAAGGGTTAAAAGAATGAACGGCTTTCAAACTCTGTGGCTTCCTGGTACAGACCATGCAGGTATTATTACTCAGCTTTTAGTAGAAAAAGATCTTGAGGAATCTGGAGTTACAAAACATGATCTAGGAAGAGATAATTTTTTATCAAAAGTATGGGAATGGAAAGAAAAATCAGGTGACAATATTACAAATCAAATGAAATCATTAGGAATGAGTTGTGATTGGTCGAGAGAAAGATTCACTATGGATGAAGGCTTATCTAAAGCTGTTTTAGAAGTTTTTGTTTCTTTATACGAGAATGATTTAATTTATAAGGGAACCAGGATGGTTAATTGGGACACAAAGTTGAAGTCTGCTGTATCAGATCTTGAAGTATCCTCAGAGACGCAATTAGGAAAATTGTGGACAATTAAGTACAAAGTCGGTGAAGAGTTTTTGTCGATAGCAACAACGCGGCCTGAAACTTTACTAGGTGATACAGCAGTAGCAGTTAATCCAACTGATGATAGGTATAAACATTTAATTGGAAAAACTATTCAAATTCCTGTTGTTAACAGAGATGTAAAAATAATTGCTGATGAATATGTTGATAAAGATTTTGGTTCAGGATGTGTAAAAATAACTCCAGCACATGATTTTAACGATTATGAAATTGGCCAAAGGCACGATCTTGAATTGATAAAATGCATTGATTTCGATGGAAAAATTGTAAATGATAATTTTGTTCCTGAACATCTTAGAGGTCTGGAAAGGTTTAAAGCAAGAGAAAAAATAATCCAAATTTTGGAAAAAGAAGGTCTTCTTGAGAAAGTTGAAGATCATGAAATACAAATTCCAAAAGGAGATAGATCAAAAACTATTTTAGAACCAATGATCTCAGATCAATGGTTTGTAAAAACTGAAAAACTTGCAAAAGATGCGATTCGAGTTGTTGAAGAAGATGAAGTTAAATTCATTCCCAAAAATTGGGAGAAAACCTATTTTGAATGGATGTACAATATCCAAGACTGGTGTGTTTCAAGGCAACAATGGTGGGGCCACAGAATTCCTGCATGGTACGATTCTGAAAAAAATGTATATGTGGGTTTAAGTGAAGAAGACGTTCGTAGTAAATACAAAATAGACAATAATATTCAACTTATCCAAGACGAAGACGTTCTTGATACTTGGTTTTCGTCAGCCCTATGGCCTTTTAGTACTCTTGGTTGGCCTGAAGAAACAGAGGATCTGTCTACTTACTATCCCACCACACTTCTTGTAACTGGTTTTGATATTATTTTCTTTTGGGTTGCTCGAATGATAATGATGGGTCTTTACTCAATGAATGCCATCCCATTTGGTGATATTTTAATTCATGGACTTGTCAGAGATTCAAAAGGCAGAAAAATGTCTAAAAGCCTTGGTAACACACTTGATCCTTTGGAATTATCTAAGAAACATGGAGCAGACGCACTAAGGTTTTCCTTAATTGAAAAAGCTAACCCCGGCCAAGATGTGCCATTTGATGAAGAGTGGACACAAGCTGCTAAAAAATTTGGAAATAAAATTTGGAATGCAGCAAAATTTATTCATATTTACACAGAAGGTCTTGAAGATAGAAAATTAACTGAAGTTAAGTTAATTGAAAATCGTTGGATATTAAATGAATTTAACATTTGCTTGAAAGAATTTAATAAGCTTTTTGATGAATATAAAATCTCAGATGCTTACAAGTTGCTTTACAATTTTCTTTGGTCTGATTTATTTGATTGGTATTTTGAATTTTCAAAAAGTCTGATTGATAATGAAAATTATAAAGATGAAACACAAAAGGTCCTATTAAACGTTTTTCTTAACTCAATGAAAATATTAAATCCCGCAATGCCACATTTAACTGAAGAGATATGGTCTACGTTTAATAAGGAGTTGATTATTGAAAGTTCATGGCCTTCTAATTTTGAAATAAAATTTTCTGATAATGGTGAGTTTGATGATTTAAAGTCAATTATTAATCAAATCAGAAACTTTAAATCAAATTATAATTTAAAAAACAATCTTGTATTAGATGTAGTTAAGCAAAGTAATTATCCGGAATGGTACAACAATCAACTTGAAAGTATTGCAAAAATTAATGTGTTAGACGTTGATGCTGGTCGCAAATCAAAAGATAAAATTTTGACATTTCAATCAGGTAAAGTAGTTTTTGAAATATCAGCTAATAAGTATATAGATATCCAAGGTGAGATAAAAAGACTAAGTCAAAAAATTGAAAAGTTGAGTAAATCATTAGATGTTTCTAAAAATCGTTTAGAGAACGATAAGTTTGTAAAAAATGCAAAAGAAGAGTTAATTGAAGAAGAAAAAGCAAATATTGAAAAACTTTCATCTGAAATAGAAACTATTCAAAAAACACTATCTTCACTTGATAATTGACTAATTTAAAAAACTATCTTGAAGTAAAAGTAAATAATCGTGGTAATAAAAATTTAAATTATCTCAGTAGTTTTTTTTCAGAAAATGAATTATCAATTCTTTCTGATAAGACAGTTTCTATTGTTGGTACAAACGGCAAATCTTCAACTGCAAATAACATATCTATGTTATTAAAAGGGTTAGATAAATCATATATTTCATTTACTTCTCCTCATTTAGTCGACTACAAGGAAAGAATAACTGCTCACAAGGATTTAAATTTAAATCAATACATCCAATATTTAGAAAAATTTGAGTTGGAAAATAATATTATTTTAGGTTACTTTGAATCAACATTTTTAATTGCTGCTAAAGCATTTTTACATAATGATTTGGATTATTTTATCTGTGAAGCAGGTATTGGAGGTAAATACGATACAACTTCTATAATTCAAAGCAAAAATGTCGTTTTAACTTCAATTGGACTTGATCACACTGATATATTGGGACATAAAATAACAGATATATTAGATCAAAAAATCTACGTATCCAATGATATTAAAACTTTGTTTGTTGGCATTTTGAATGAAGAATTAATCAAGATTATTAAATCAGATTATACAAATTATTCACAATCTATTTATTTAAGTGAATATTTAAAAAGTGAAAATATTTTATTTTCTAACTTAATATTTAAAGATTTAAATTATTACCTGTCTTTAATGGTTGTGGATTCGTTACTTCAAGACATAAAATATGCTGATTTAACAAATATAAAAATTCAAGAAGCAATAGGCAGATTTGAAATTGTAAGCGATTTTCCTGTAAAAATAATTGATGGTGCACACAATTATGAAGGAGTAGAAATACTTTTGCGTGATTTTGAAAACAAATATGGAACTTTAATTACTGATATATTTCTTGGATTTAAAAAAGGAAAAGATATTAATAAAATTCTCGATCTGTTCATCAAAAAAACAAATTACAATCTTCATTTAATAGAAGATAACACTTTTTTTGATCAAGAGATTACAAAAGAAATTGAATATTTGTTAGATAAAAATGGTAAAAGTTATAAAATTGCATCTTTAGAGCAATTTAAAAAAAATAAAAATCCTTCTATATTGTTAGGTAGTTTATATTTAATTGGAGAGTATAAAAAAAGGAAATTGTGATGAAAACGTTTTTTATGATTAAGCCAGACGGCGTAAAACGAAACCTCATTGGTGAAATAATATCGCGAGTTGAAGAAAAAGGTTTTAAAATAACAAAAATTAAAATGATGACAATTAATCAAAATTTAGCTGAGGAACACTATGAAGAACACAAAGATAAACCATTTTTTAGTGATCTTGTGAGTTTTATAACAAGTGGTCCCGTTGTAGCTATGCAAGTTGAGGGCGAAAACGTAATAGCCCAAATAAGAAATTTTATGGGCGCTACAAATCCTTCAGATGCAACTCCAGGTTCAATTAGAGGAGATTTAGCTACAGAACTTGATAAAAATGTAGTGCACGGGTCAGATTCTGATGAGAGTGCTGAGAGAGAACTAAATTTATTCTTTTCGTAATAAATTTATTTTAAATGCATATTTAATAGATTAATCTAGATATACATGGCTGGTTTAAATTTAAGAAGAACATTATTTGGCGGTAATGATATTGCCATAGATTTGGGAACTGCAAATACCTTAATTTATGTAAAAGGAGTAGGTGTAGTAGTTGATGAACCTACTTTGCTGGCAGTAAACAAAGATGATCAATCTATTCTGACAATTGGTAAAGAAGCAAAAAAATTAGTTGGACGTGTTCCAGACTCTATTGAATTAGTAAAGCCATTAAGAGATGGAGTTATTTCTGAAATAGAAATGGCAGAAGAACTCGTTAAAACATTACTTACAAAGGCTATAGGAAGATCATATTCTTCACCAAGAATTGTAATTTGTGTACCTAATGGTGTTACGAGTGTGGAACAAAGATCTATTGAGACTGCTGCTCACGCAACCGGAGCATCGGAAGTGTTCACGGTAGAAGAACCAATGGCAGCTGCTATTGGAAGTGGTTTAAATATTTTTGAACCATATGGAAATATGATTATTGATATTGGTGGAGGTACTACTGAAATTGCTGTTATTTCAATGGGAGATATTGTAAACGCTAACTCTGTAAGAGTTGGTGGAGAAGATATGACAGAGGTTTTAATTGATTGGCTGCGTGCTGAGCATCAAATATTAGTTGATTCAGGTATAGCTGAAAGTATTAAGCATGCTGTTGGATCTGCTTATCAATATGAACGAGAGCCTCAAGTAACTGTAACCGGAAGAGATATTGTCAAGGGAATACCAAAACAGGTACTACTAGAAGCTAGTGACGTAAGAAATGCTTTAGCACCAGTTGTTAATAACATAGTTGAGGCAATTAGAATTTCTCTTTCTCAGACACCACCAGCTTTAGTATCAGACATAGACAAGGACGGAGCATGGATTACCGGCGGAGGATCTCTATTAAAGCAGATAGATAAAAAGATTGCGGAAGAACTTGGTATTCCAATTAATACATCAGAGGATCCTCTAAGCTCAGTTGTCATTGGATCAGGCATATGTCTTGAAAGGTTTCAAGATTTTAAGTCTATATTAAAATTATCTCCAAGACCAAATTAAAATATGCAAAGTACAGAAGCTTTACCAAAAAGGAGTTATATCCTTTATATTCTTTTTATATTATTAAGTAGTTTGTTAATTCTCATTGATTACTTTTCTAATAAGGAATTGTCTAGTTATTTCCCAAATTCAGTAAATTTTGAATTTGAAATAGAAAACAGTGACTTTACGTTTATACAGAGATTCAATACCTTATTTGAACAAAGAGCGCAATTAGTAAGTGAGAATATTAGGTTGGAACAAGAAGTTCAAGATTTGCGAAATCTTGAAATTGTGAATAAAGAGTTACAACTTCAACTAGAGTCTTATGAATCGATTTCAACAGTGTCTAATATTCAAAGTTTTGAACTTTTATCCAGTGGTTTTATTACAAAAAATTTAAATCTCGAATATTTAATTTATGGTGGTAATAATCAACAGCTAGAAGTAGGAGATCTGGTTATTAATGAAAAAGGTTTTGTAGTTGGATACCTTAGGGAAGTTTTCTATTCATACTCAATTTTAGAGTCTCCTTACTCATCAGATTTTAATTTGGAGGTAATGGATAAATACAACAATACTTATTTAATAACTTCAAATGGTTCTGAAATGTTCATATCTTCTATATTGTTAGATAATTACAAAGACGATATTGATTTTCTATATACCGATATTTCATTTAATCACTCTGGAAAGTTTCCTGTTGTTGATACGAGACTTATAAATTTTGAATTACAAAACAACCAAATAAATGCATCTCTTAAATTTTTAGACAACTTTACATTCAATACAAAGCTTTTTATTCCAAAATTTAAATGACATTTTTTCGAAACCTTTTTAGATCAATCTATTTTGTAATTATTTTATTTTTTGAAACACTGATAAATTTTTTAACAGGCTTAGATTGGGTTGTGATTAGCCCTTTTTTTCTTCTAATATATTTAGTTTCAACAAAGAGATTTAATAATCGCAATATTATTCCTTTAGTAATTTCTGGTTTATCATATGATATTTTTCTAAGTGAAAACTATTTGGGAGTTTATTCAATATTATTTCTTTTAGTCGCAATTATTTGTAACTATATTCAAAAAAGATTTCAATCTAATAATTACCAAGAAGTCATTTCTTTTACTTTTGGATTTCTAATTTATAATACAATTAATTTATCAGAAGCAAATTTTATTAGTTTTTTTATTTCATCCCTTTTAATCAATTATTTAATTTATTTTTTATATCAGAGAACTTTAGGTAATCGTGTTTAGCAAATTAAGATTAAACGTAATTTTTTTGATTTTTGCTATTTTTTTATCGTTAATATTCAGGGAACTTTTTATTCTTCAAATCATAAATAATGATGAAAATACCCAGGATATAATAAGTCAAAATTTTGAAACTTTTTATATTCCTGCACCAAGGGGTGAAATACTAGATCTCAATGGAAATAAACTAGCAGAGTCTATTCTTGAACCATACTTGTTTCTAAATCAGAAGAAAATAAATGAAGAAAACATAACGATATATAAACAGTTTATTTCTTTTAATTTTAATGAGTTAACAAATGCAGAAATAGATAATTTTTTCAATTCACAAGAATTATTTGTAGAAATTGCCAACTTAAATGAATATGAAACGGATTTGAGAATAAAAATACAAGACTATGAAGCTTTTGAAATTTTTAACCAGCCAAAAAGAACTTACACTTATAAAGAATTATTCTCGCATGTTATAGGTTACATCGGTAAACCTAATCAAGATGAGCTTATTGAGTATTCGAATGCTTTTGGAAACAAAACTGTTGGTAAAAATGGGCTTGAAAGATATTACGAAAATATCCTTAGCGGTAAACCATCTGAAATTACATTACAAAATGGCGAAATTATTGAAATTACACCTGCTGTACCAGGAAAAGATATTCAAATTACCGTTGATGTCAACGCTCAGGAAGTAGTTAAAGAATCACTTCAACAGGGAATAATTCTTGCGAATAAATCTTTTGATACAATAAATTTAATCGAAAGAGGAGCAGTAGTTGTTCAGAAAATAGATACTGGAGAAATAACTGCAATGGTTTCACTTCCTGATTTTGATCCAAATCAATTTGTTTTGGGAATTTCAGAATTTGAATTCAAAAAACTTAACCGAACTCAAGCTTTTAATAATTTTGCCATACAAGGACTTTACCCACCTGGGTCTGTATTCAAAGTTGTTGCTTATTGGTTAGCAGTTAATGAAGGAATTTTTCCTGAGGATGCTTCAAATTCAGGACAATATGTAAATTGCGAAGGTAGTCTTTCTTTTGGTTTTGACGACGGATCTAAGCAAGTATATCAAGATTGGAAACCAGAAGGCCATGGAAGAGTTAATTTAAGTGAAGCCTTAAAACAATCATGTAATGTTTATTTTTGGGATATTGCCTTAAAAATTTGGAGAACATTTGGAAATACTGATTCTGAAGCAATGTTACAAGAATACTCAAAAGAACTAGGTTTTAGCTCTTTATCTAAAATAGATTTACCATTCGAAAAAGAAGGTGTGATACCTGATAGAGAGTTGTTTGAGGATTGGAAAATTTCTAAACCAGAGTTAGTAAGACCAGAAGGATGGTTAGGTGGAGATTTGATGAACCTTATTATTGGACAAGGTGCTATAACTACAACACCTATCCAAGTATCTAATGCTTATAGAGCACTTCTTACAGGCATTAAATCAAATCCTTATCTTTTTAAAGAAGATTTAAATATAAATGAAGAAAATATAAATATAAGTTCTGAATTTATAAACTTTTTATTAGAGGACTTAAATTTAGTCACAAATCCTGGCGGTACTGCTTATAGATCATTTCAAGTAATGGGAGATTTGACTTATGATATTGGTGGCAAAACAGGTACAGCGCAAAATGCTGGTGATTTAAATAATACTTCTTGGTTTGTAGGTGTTGACTCTATTTCCAATCCTAAGTATTTAATAGTAACAGTGGTTGAAGAAGGGGGATCAGGAAGTGCTGTAGCTGCACCAGTATCTAGAAGGATAATCCAGTACTTACTAAAAGAAAATTTGACTCCTGTAGAATTTGGAGAAATTACAGAATGATTAACAGAAGAATTACAATTTTAGGTCCTGAAGGAACAAATGTTTATGTAATTTTTCAGTATTTAATTTTTTGTGTTATCTCATGGTTTACTTTGTTTAATATAACAAATGAGATTGGTCTAGACATACAGAATGTGCTGGTTAGACAAATTACATTTACACTCTTGGGACTTACCGTGTTCTTTTTATTTACATATGTGTCAATAAGTAATATTTTTGCACTAAGTAATGTATTGATGTTTTCTTCAACTATTTTATTAATTGGAGTTTTGTTTACTGCTGAATCATTGGGAGCAAGAAGAAGATACGACTTAGGGGTTTTTGATTTTCAGCCATCAGAGTTTACTAAAATTGCATTTGTAATATTTCTTGCTGCAGTTATTTCTCAAAAAAGGAAAAATTTATTGGCCTTAGCTTTAATATTTTCCAATGTTTTATTAGTTTATTCTCAGCCAGATCTTGGAACAACAATTATATTACTTTCAGTTGTATTAGGGATGTATTTTATATCAGACGTCAAATTTAAAACTTTGTTAGCTTTTTTAATTATGATGTTTATATCATTTTTTATACTTTTAGAGTTTGATTTAGTAAGCTCATTTCAAGTCCAAAGAATTACTGATTTTTATTCAGCAGAAATCCAAGATTTTTCACAAAAACAAAGCCGATTACAAATATCTTTAGGAGGTTTTTTAGGGGATAATATATCTGATACAGAAAATATTTCTATTTTCGTTCCAGTGCAAACTACTGATTTTATATTTTCATCATTCGCAAAAAGCTATGGTTTTGTTGGTTGTATTACTTTATTGTTTTTGTGGATTTTTTTTGGTTTTAGAGTCTACTCCTTAATTATTACTACGGATTCAGAATTTGAGAAGTTTCTACTTGCTGGATTTACGATTTTACTATACCTACAAATCTTGATAAACATAGCAACTGTAGTGGGTTTAATTCCTTTAACTGGAGACCCATTCCCACTTTTGAGTCTAGGAGGATCATCAATAATTGCAGTTTCGACAATTTTTGGAATAATTAATCGAATTTTTATTGAAAATAACCAGGTTATTTAATTTTTTAATCACACTAGGCTTTCTTATATGAAAGTTTTTAATAATATTTGTCTTCATGGAGGTTTTAATGTTTGGTATTTTCAAGAAATCGAAAATAGTAAGAAAAAGCGATAATTTAAACGATACAACAACTAAATGGTTTAATGGTCAAAAAGTAAAAATCAAGTCTGGTACAAGTGCACCAAGCACACGTAGAAATCAGACTAGAAGACCAAAAAACCCAACATGGTTTAGAGAAACACCTTTACCTGTCCCATCTGTCGAAAAAAAACAAATGTTGATAAGTTCGTCTAATGGTGTATCTAAAGTGGCAATTTTAGAAGGTCCTACTTTAGTTCAGTATTACTCATCAGAAAATACCGGGAAATCAAAAGTTGGAAATATTTATCTCGGGAAAGTTAAAAATGTTCTCCCTGGTATGGAGGCAGCTTTTGTTTCATTCGGTGAAGAAAAAAACGGTGTTTTATATGTTGCAGACATAGAAGGTTCAACAAAAAATTCTAAAATTGAAAATCTTTTAAAAACAGATCAAGAAATTTTAGTGCAGGTTGTAAAAGACGCAATGGGAGAAAAAGGTGCGAGATTGACAGGACAGATTTCACTACCTGGTAGATATTTAGTTTTAATCCCTAACTCCAAAACAAAAGGAATTTCTAGAAGGCTTGCAGATAACGAAAGAGAACGATTAGATAAAATTATTAGAAAAATTAAGCCAAATAATTTTGGAGTGATTGTTCGAACCGCAGCAGAAGGGGTCAGTGAAGAGTCACTGAAAGTTGATATAGAAAAATTGGTTGAAGAATGGAAAACAGTAAGCAATTATCAAAGTGGTGATGCACCTAAACTAATCCATAAAGAACCCGATGTATCAATAAAAGTTATTCGTGAACATCTAAATTCGACATTTAAAAAGGTACTCATCGATAAAAAATTACAATACGATGAAGTTAAAGAGTACGTTGAATTAACATCCCCTGAAATTCTAGATATTGTTGACCATTATGATGATCAACTTGGTTTATTTGAAAGATATCATATTGAAGATCAGATCAAAAAAGCTTTAGATAGAAAGGTCTGGTTGCCTTCAGGTGGTCATTTAATTATTGACAGAACAGAAGCATTAACTGTTATTGATGTGAACACTGGAAAATTTGTTGGCAAAAACAGTCTAGAAGAGACTGTTTATGAAAATAATTTAGAAGCAGCAGAAGAAATCGCCAGACAATTAAGGCTAAGAGATATTGGTGGAATTATTGTTATTGATTTCATAGATATGGAATCTCAGAAAAAACAACAAAATCTATTAAATAGATTTAAACAAGAGCTTGCTAAGGATAAGACAAGAACACAAGTATTTGATATATCTAGATTAGGTTTAGTTGAAATGACCAGAAAAAATGTAGCAGCTGGGTTAATAGAAAGTTTTTCAGATGAGTGTGAAAAATGCAACGGTCGAGGGCTAATTATCAATGACATTTTTTCTAACAAAACTATTGATGAAGGTTTGCTTGAGACGGAAGCTGTAGTAGAGTAATTTAGTCATGAGTAAATACGCTGTTGTCAAAATTGGTGCCTTACAAGAAAAAGTCTCAATTGGAGACGAGCTAGTTGTTTCATCAAGCTTTTCAGAAACAACTTTAATTCCAATATTAGTTAGTCCAAAAAAAGGACAAATTGTCTCTGATTCAAAAGAGCTTGGTAAATTTAAAGTAGAAATAGAACATATTGGTGATACAAAGTCGAAAAAAATTAATATTTTTCAATATAAAAATAAAACTGGTAATAGAAGAAGAATGGGTTATAGAGAAGACAGTAAAATTATTCAAATAAAAAATATTGTAGGTTTAGAAGGTAGCGAGGAGGAATAATGTCAAAGACAAAAGCCGGAGGTTCAACAAGAAACGGTAGAGATTCAGAGTCAAAACGACTTGGAACTAAAGTTTTTGATGGTGAAAAAATTTCTGCTGGTTCCATAATGGTACGTCAAAGAGGGACAAAAATACATCCTGGTGAAAATGTATCTAAAGGTGGGGATGATACCTTATTTGCAAAATCAGATGGTGTTGTAAAATTTTCTACTAGAAATGGTCGTAAATTAGTCAATGTAATCCCACAATGAACTCATGTTCGTTGACGAAATTAAACTATCAGTTCAATCTGGAGCTGGCGGCTCTGGTTCAGTAAGTTTCAAAAAAACATCATCAAAGTCTTCTCCTTCTGGTGGTTCTGGTGGACATGGTGGAAGTGTAATTATCACTGTAAATGAAGAGTTGAGTGATTTATCGCATATAATCTCAAATAGTTCTCTTAAAGCAGAAAATGGAACTGATGGAAATAAAAATTTTCAAAATGGTAAAAAAGGCAAAGATTTAATTATTGAGGTACCAAAAGGTACAAAAGTAGTATTAGGTGACGAAGTTTATGCTGATCTCCACGAAAACAACTCATCTTTCATTGTTTTAGAAGGATCAAAATCAGGTAGAGGTAATTATGATTTAATTTCAAAAAGAGTTCCAAATCCTCAGTTTTGTGAACATGGTGAAAAACGAAAAAAAATTGAAATTAAACTAACTTATTCAATCTATTCAGACCTTGTTATCATTGGCTTACCCAATGCAGGGAAAAGTACTCTAATAACTAAATTAACAAATTCAAAGGCTCAAATTGCAGATTATGAATTCACAACAACATCACCTAATTTGGGTATATTAAACAATTCAGATTTGAAATTAAAAATATGTGATTTACCTGGTCTGATAAAAGGTGCTTCAGATGGCGTTGGCATGGGAGAGAGAATTCTTAGACACATTAGAAATACAAAATTAATTGTTTATTTATTAGACCCATTGAATCAAACCTATAGTTTAGAGGATCAAGTTAAGTTGTTGGAAAAAGAGATAATTGCATACGACCAAAATTTTTCTGAAATCAGAATAATTAAAGTAGTAAATAAGTTAGATAAATCTGAAATAAGCATTAATGACTCTATAAATATTTCAGCGCAAACTGGTTTAAATATTGAGATGTTAATTCAAAATATAGTTGAAATTTTTCAATCTGACACGAGGAGGCTTTACGGAGACTTTCAAAAGATTACTTTGCAGAAAGATGATCTAATAATTAATCAAAATCAAGGAAAATTTATATGTACCGGAAGATTTGTTGAATCTATAATTGGGTTATCCGGAAACAAAGATGAAGTAAATAATGAAATATTTTATAGATATGAAAATTCGTATCTGCCTAAAAAACTTGAAGAACTCGGAGTTGATGATGGAGATACAATTACGTTAGGAAACTTAGAATTTGAATATAAAAAATAAAAAAACAATTGTAGTAAAGATTGGAACTACATCATTAATTGATGAAGGTAAATTAAGTCAAAAACTTCTTTATTCGCTTGCAGAAAAAATAAAAAAACACCAAAACACCCATAATTTTGTGATTGTTACATCTGGTGCAGTAAGTCTTGGTGGTATGGAGTTAAATTATAAAATAAGACCAAAGTCAATGAAAAAATTACAAGTTGCCTCAGCAGTAGGTCAAATTCAACTAATTAATGAATACAAAAAAGTATTTAATGAAAATGATTTACAAATTGCTCAAGTATTAATTACTAAAAACCTCATTGATGATAGAGAACAATTTGTTAATACTACTCAGGCGCTGAATGAACTTTTAGCTCAAAATATAATTCCTGTAATTAATGAAAACGACATTGTAGCAACTGAGGAATTAAAGTTTGGAGACAACGATAGATTATCAGCAATTGTTTCGATAATTGTGAATGCATCTAAGTTGATACTTGTAACAAACAAACAAGGTTTATATAACTTCAATCCAGATAAAAATTCAGATGCAAAAATGATTGAATTTATACAATTTAATTCATCACAACTGAATGACTTAATTCCAATCTCTAGCCATGGTGAAGGCGTGGGAGGATTTTCAACAAAGATAATGGCAGCACAAATTACTGGCTTCTCTGGAATTCAAACACAAATAATTAGTTGGTCAGAACAAAATTTTGAAGACGCTATAGAAGGTAAACAAGTCGGAACTTTGATACTTGAATCTGATAAAAAAATTAGACTTAGAAAATTATGGATAGCTTACGGAATGCAATCAACTTCAAAAATAGAAATTGACGCAGGGGCATTTGATGCAATTAAAAAGAACGCATCACTTTTATGCAACGGGGTAGTAAAAATACATGAAGATTTCAATATAGGTGATGGAATTGATGTTATTTTAAATGGTATAAATGTAGCAAAAGGAATTGCCAAAATTTCATCTAACGAAATTTCAGACAATATTGTATTAATTCATATAGATGATTTAATTATTTTGTAAAAATATTTTACTAATAAGATTTCTTAATTAACCTTTAGATATGCTAACTGAAATAGGAATCAAAGCACAAAAAGCTTCATTGCAAATTGCAAGGCTTGATACCGAATTAAAGAACAAAATTCTTCTTGATATGTCTGAAGAATTGTTAAACAATCAACAAAATATACTTAAAGCTAATTTATTAGACATTGAAAACTCTCAAGACTTAAAATTATCAACTGCACTTACTGACAGACTCACACTTAATGAAGAAAGAATTGTTGGTATGTCAAACGGACTAAAAAAAATTATACCTTTAAATGATCCTGTTGGAGAAGTTACAAGTAGTTGGACGACGGATAATGGATTATTAATCAATAAAGTTAGAGCTTCGTTTGGTGTAATTGGAGTAATTTATGAAGCAAGACCAAATGTTACAAGTGATGTATCAGGCTTATGTTTAAAATCAGGGAATGCAGTAATTCTTAGAGGGTCAAGCTATTGTCTTGATTCAAATAAAGTTATTCTGCAGACACTTCAAAATGCATTGAAGAAAAATCAAGTTGATGAAAATGCAATCCAAATTATTGATAGTAAAGACAGAGAAGACACAATTAAATTTATGCAAATGACTAAATATATAGATTTAATTGTTCCTAGAGGTGGCAAAGGATTAATTCAGACTTTAGTTGAAAATGCAAAAGTACCATTTATTTTAGATGGAGATGGAAATGTCCACTTGTATATCCATTCTGATGCAAAAAAAGACATTATTATTGATATTGTTATTAATTCAAAAGTTCAAAGACCAGGTGTTTGCAATGCATTAGAAACATTATTAATTAACGCAGATGTGTATAAAGAAATGGGTGAAGAAATTATAAACTCTCTACTTAAAGAGGATGTAGAGCTATATGTTGATCCAATAATCAAAAAAGACTTTCCAGGACTTACAATTGCAACTGATGAACACTTTGGAACAGAATTTCATGATTTGAAACTAGCAATCAAAGTAGTAAATAATATTGAAGAAGCAATAAGCCATATAAATTCTTTTTCTTCAGGCCACACTGAAGCAATTTTGACTGAATCAGCAGAAGCTGCTGATTTATTTACAAGTTCAATTGATTCTTCTGTGTTGTTCGTTAATAGTTCAACAAGATTTACTGATGGTGAAATGTTTGGGTTTGGTGCTGAGATAGGTATTAGTACTCAGAAATTGCATGTTAGAGGACCTATGGGATTAGAGGCGCTGACTTCTGAAAAGTATGTAGTTAAAGGAAATGGACAAGTTAGAAAATGAGTGATAAAAAATTGCAAATCGAAGATTTTGAGAAATATAATTATTTTGCAACTCAAGAATTGGTTGATGTTATGAATGCTGCATTATTTTTAGACAAACCTCTTTTAATTGAAGGTCCAGCTGGTACAGGAAAGACCTATCTTGCTAAGTCGTTATCAAATATGTTAAGTAAAGAACTTATCAGACTTCAATGTCATGAGGGTATTGATGAGGATAAAGCAATTTATGAATGGGATTATAAAAAACAATTATTATCTATACAAAATGACAAAAATGAAAAAAATTTATTTACTGATGAGTATCTAATAGAAAGACCAATTTTAAAATCATTGAAAACATCAGACTCATTATTTCTTGTTGATGAGATAGATAGATCAGATGAAGAATTTGAGGCACTTCTTTTGGAAGTGTTGGCAGAAAAACAAGTAACTATACCCGAGATAGGAACAATTACAGGTAAAGGTGATAATTTTACAATTCTTACTTCAAATGCAACACGAGATCTTTCAGAAGCACTGAGAAGAAGATGTATTTATTTTTTCCTAGATTATCCATCTATTGATATTGAAACTAAAGTAATACTTAGTAATGTTGAAAGCATATCAGAGGAAAAAGCAAAGAAATATTCTCTCTTTAGTTCTTTTATAAGAAAACTCAATTTAAATAAACCGCCTTCCTTGATTGAAACTGTTGAATGGGTTAAATACAACCATGAGAACAATCACGAAGAACTTGACTCTAACATTGGTATCCTTATAAAAGATATAGATGATCAAAAGATTTATAAAGAAAAATTAAAAGAGAATAATGATTTTAAAAACGGATCAGTTACTTAAATTCTCACAGTTTTGTAAAGAGAATAAACTATTTTTTTCATCTGACAGGCTGTCAGACTTAATCATTTTTCTTAAAAAAAATGAATTAGATAATCAAGATTCTGAAATAAATTTTTTATACCATTTACTTCCTACAAACAAACTTGAAAAAGAACGCCTCAGAGACTTGATAAATGAATTTTTTGGTTACAAAATCATAACTGGTAAAGATGAATTTCTTTACTTAGATGAATATAAAATTGACTCGTTGACTGATGGTCAAATTAATATTGATTTTAAAAATGTTTCTGATGATTTATTAAACAATTTTGGTGATATAGATTTCAGCAGACCTGTTTCAAATGTTTACTGGCTAAACCAAATCAAAAAATCACAAAACTATATTGATGAAATAGCCTTTTTCGATGTTGAATTTAATTCTGCTTTAGATTCAATTGTTAACAATCAAAATAAAGAATCATATGTAGAAATGCTTGATTTGGCTTTATTAGAGAGAATACAGGAATTGAGAAATCAATTTAAAGAACCTTATGTGCCAAGTGATTTAAGCAAGAAAGATGATTTACAAGAGAAAGATTTCCTATTTACAGACAGTGATGAAAGAAATAAATTACTTAAAGAAACAAGACAACTTGGTTTAATTTTGGCTAATAAATTTATTAGATACTCTAATTCTTCCTCAAAAGGAAAATTAAACTTTCGAAAAACTATCAGAAAATCATTGCAAAGTGGTGGAAGCTTGTATAAAACTGTATTTAAACCACAAATAAGAAAAAAACCTAGACTTATTTTGCTATGCGATATAAGTGGTTCTATGGCATTATATTCTTTATTTGGACTCACATTGCTTTTTGGAGTTGTTCAAAGATTTAGATCTGTAAAAGCTTTTGTTTTTATAGATGGTTTAACTGAGATAACAAAAGATCTTCAAAAACTGAAAATCAATAATATAAAAAATATATTAAATAATTGGAATGAATATGTAAAAGTTGACGGTCATTCTGATTATCAAAGATCTTTTGAAGATTTGTTATCCTCTAAGAGTATTCTAAATTCAAACAGTAATTCTTTGCTTGTAGTTGGAGATGCAAGAAATAATTATCGTTCAATTAATAGAGATACAATTGATAGACTCTCAAAACATTTTAAAGATATATATTGGATGAATCCAGAGCGATCACAATATTGGAATACAGGCGATAGTAGATTTATGGACTTTCAACAAATTTGTGAACACTACAGTGAAGTAAGAAACTTTAAACAACTCAAAGATTTTATAATAAAAATAAATTTTAAGAAAGTAATAAGGTAATGAACATAGGAGTTTTAGGTGGTACATTTGATCCACCACATGACGCGCACCTCAGCATTGCGGAGAGGTCGATTGAGCAATTTACCTTAGATAAAGTAATATTTATTCCATCAGGAAATCCGTGGCAAAAGAAAGATACTACTTCTTATAGCCACAGATATGAAATGACAAAAATACTTATTAAAGATTTTAGTTATTTCGAGATAAGCGATATTGAAAATTCAGAAAAAAATCCATCATATACTTTTGAAACATTAAATAAATTAAATCATCCAAAAGAAAAGTTATATTTTATTCTTGGCTCAGATGCCGCAATCAATATTAAAACTTGGAAAAATTATAAATTATTACCCAACCTAACTAATTTTTTGATTGCATTACGAAGTGAAGACAATATTGATGTACTAGATCACAATTTTCCATTTAATTATGAAATTATTTCAGGTGAAAAATTAGATTTAAGCTCTTCAAATTTCCGAAATAAATTAAAGAAAAAAAATATTGAGGTTAGTGATTTACCTTCGAGAATATTAAATTATATTAAAGAGAACAATCTTTATTGAAATTTGTCTTTTATATCTTTAATTTCAGAATCTAATCCTTCGAGTTTATCTAGTTCATCTTCCTCTAATTTTTTAAGTTTTTCAATTTCAAACTCTAATTCTTCTAATTTTTCTAAAACATCTTCATTAGTGTGTGCATCTACATAGTTTTGGGTAAATTTTGCTGAAACAATAGCTGTTACAGTCGCAATTAAACCAAGTCCTAAAAACATCAATGCACTTGCTACAAATCTTCCAGGAGTTGTTGAGGGTGTGATATCACCATAACCAACAGTGGTTACAGTTACTAATGCCCACCATATTCCATCACCAAAAGATTTTACTCCAGGTTCTGTTAAGAAAAATATATAACCAAATAAACAAACAAAGAATACTAATGCTCCAAATATGGTTCTGAGTCTTCGACTGCTGAATACTGTTTCTATTAAGCCTAAAAAGTTTTTGATTATTTTCAAATTTCTCCTCATTTGTAAGAATAGTGTGTTTATTTTTTACATGGTAATATATTTATAGGTGTCAAATTTAAATAAACAACATATACAAGAATCTTTTTTTTTAGACACTTTGTTGGACATTTTGTATTCTCAAAAAATTCAAGATATTACTATTTATAAAGGAACTGATTCTTTATCATACAAAAATATAATTATTTCTACTGCAAATTCAAATACTCAAATGAACGGAGTAGTTAAAAAAATAACAGATATTTTAAAAGATAAATCTAGTTTGAACGTGGAAGGTAAAGATTCCACATGGTTGCTAATTGAAGCAAAAGAAGTTTTAATTCACATTTTTACAAATGATTCAAGAAAATTTTATGAACTTGAAGATATATATTTTGATTGTGAATTAATTTATCAATATGGATAATCTTAAGTTATGGGGCTGTAGCTCAGTTGGCAGAGCACTTGCATGGCATGCAAGGGGTCAGGGGTTCAAATCCCCTCAGCTCCACATTAGACTATGAAAAGTTTTCTTAACGAAACAAAAGAACTGGTTACCTCTCAAGGATTAATTGCTGTATTAGCAATTGTCCAAGTACGAATAGTAGCAACTAGCTTAGGACCAGAAGATTATGGTCTTATTGGTATTTATCTCGGAATTATTGCATTGTGTTTTAGAATATTAAATTCAAGAAATTCAGATTTAGTTTTGATAAACAGTAAAAGCACAGATAAGGAGTTCATTAAAAGTGCAATTCTTTTTGAAATAATTTTGGGCGTTGTATCTTGTTCTGCTATTTATGCGATAATATTTCTTTTTCCATCAAACAATTTTTTTAATTTTACATCTACCCCAAATTATCTGATTTTCTTTATTTTTACTCGTATTTTTTTCAATATATTTGAAGTGTTTCGTGGAATATTAACTTACAAAGGTGACATGAAAACGTATTCGTTTGTAGAGTCTTTTTCAAATATTGTAAGGTTTTCCTTTGTTGTAATATTAATTTCAATAGATACATCAATTAAAAGTTTTTTTTATGCTCTGTCAATGCACCAACTACTTGTATCTTTAGTAATCTTTATTCTTTTGTTAAAAAATATAAATAAGCAAAAAGCAAATATAAATTTTGTAGATTACTTTAAATTATCTAAGTTAAACTTTTACAAAATAAGAACTGATCAAGGTATTGGACTGATTCCAACTCATTTAGATGTAGTAATAATTGGGTACTTTGCAGATTTTTATTCTGCTGGTATTTATCGAATTGCAAAAAAATTAATAGACCCAATAAATTACTTGATAGTTGCATTTTCACCGTGGATGCTTAATAAGATTAATGAAGATAAAAGATATAACTTTAAAAAACTTACATTTAAAATATTGATCCCAATCGCAATTTCTTTAATTATTTTCTATTACTTTTTTGGGGATACTTTTATAGAGTTGATTGCAGGTAAAGAATTTTCAGATTCATACATTCCAATGCTTATCCTACTTGTAGGATTTCTCTCATATTTTTTAACGTTTTGGACACGACATTTCTTATTTCTAAATAATCTTATTTTTAAACATACAATTGGAAGAATTATTAATCTTGTTGTTTTTCTTATTACATCACCCTACTTGATAACTAACTTTGGTTTTAACGGAATTGCATTTGCAATTTCAATTGCCATTATTTTTCAAAAAATTTACGAATTTTCTGTATATTTTCAAAACCGAAATAGTTAGTACATTTTTATTAAATTATTCGTAATGAGAAGTTAGAGTTAAAGTAATGATTAGAAATTTTACAAATTTTGAAAAAATAATAGAACAGAGTCTTTATTTTTCAATCCTTTTAATATTTTTAGATTCATACGAGATATTTAATACTCCTCTTACTTGGATTGGAAGTGGAGTATTAGTGATAATATGTTTTGCAATATTTTTAAAGGAAAATATAAAGTTGCATCCCATTTTTTTTATTGTTCTAACTTTAGCTTTATTGCCTACTTTAATTAATTATTTCTATCTAGATATGGTGGATATAGACATTTTCTATACTTTATTGAGGTTATTTAGCTTTCTCAGTTTTTCGTTTGTATTGTATGTTATTACAAAATCCAGCTATCAAAATTTATTGTTAAAAATAATGAAAAATATATTCGTATTTTTAATCTTTGTTTCACTTTACACTTACTTAGCTCAGTTATTTAATTTTTACGAGCCTTTACGAAATAGACCTGGAACAGGAATTTTGGGTTATGATGTGCAATCAAATTTTTGGATTTCAGGCAGCCATAGATTGGTAGGAACTTTTAGAGAGCCTGTATTTTTAGTTTCCCTATTGTTCCCATTATTTTTAGTAATTCACTTTAGATCTATTAATACAAAGATTTTTTATATTTCGTCAGCAATTTTATTTGGATTGACAAAAAGTGATTTAGCAGTTGTTTTTATAGTTTCTTTATTAATAATTGAGATAATTTTAAAAAGGTTCAATTTCAATATTTTATTATTTTTATTAACTTTTTTTGTATGTTTTTCACTTCCAATTCGTGAATGTAATATAAGTCCAAGCAACCAAGAGTGTCCACAAGTCATATCTGAAAATACCAATTCCGAGAATGAAAATGTTGGCAATAATGTTGTAGAAAGTAATCTGATTGATAATTCTAACCCTATTGTCCAAATTAACATATTTGAATTTGAAGACGATGAAAGAACTGATATATTATTGTTCAGCTCTGAATTCTTATCTGACAATACTGGATTTGGATTTCATAAAACAAATAAAGTTTACACCAGCTACTTAGCACAAAAAGTTATTCATGAAATGTATCTAGTAAATAGAACTTTGCCAGCATATTTAAATGTAAAATATCTTTCTAGATCTTTTGGAACGGGGAGATATTTCTTAACATATGAAGATATAAATATACAAAATAATTTATTGTTTAATTTATTTTCAATTGGCATGATTTATTTTATTTTATTAATGCTCACAATTTTTTATTTTTTTATTAATAATTTTGAAAAGGGTCTAAAAATATTATTAACTATAGTGTGTATTTCATTAGCTTCTGTAGAGGATTTATTACCTATATTTAGTTTATATTTAGGTCTTATGTTTACAATGGTGCCGAATGAAAATTAATAATTTTTCAGCTGGTCCTTCTAAAATTCCACAGGAAATTTTGAATGAATTATCTAAAGAAATTTTAGATTATAAAAAACTTGGTTATTCAATTTTAGAAATATCTCATAGAAGTGAAATTTTTGAAGATATTTTGAATAAATCAAAAGAATATTTGTATAGGATACTAAAGATTCCCAAAAGCTTTGAGATTATCCTCATCCAAGGTGGGGCAACTTTCCAAAATTCTTTTATACCTGCAAACAGTCCACAAATTTTAAATGATTTAGTGTTCTTATTAACAGGTAGTTGGGGGAAAAAAACACACAAAGATTTTCAAAAATATTTTGATAGTAAATTCCCAAGTTTAGAACTTAAAGGACAAACATTTGAAAAGATAGTTGAAGAAGTTAATGAACAAAATTCAAATTATTTATATCTGACTTCAAATGAAACTATTGAAGGAATACAAATTAGAGATTTTTCCAAATTTAAAAATAAAAAACTTATTATTGATATGTCTTCAGATATTTGTTCTTATACTTTTGATTGGGAAAATATTTCTTATGTATATGCAGGTGCACAGAAGAATTTGGGTATACCTGGAGTAACAATTTGTATATTTGAAAAAGAATTTTTTTTTAAGAGTGATTTAACAAGCTATATGGATATTAATAACCATATCAATAAAAACTCAGCGTTTAATACTCCTCCAACATTTTCAATTTATGTAATGTTAAAAGTTCTAGAGTGGATTGTGGAAAAAGGTGGAATCGAGGAAATTGAGCAAAGCAACATACTAAGAGCAAATAAAATTTATAACTTTTTAGATCAAAATTTAAATACTTTATCTCCTTTAGCGCCGGTAGAGTTTAGAAGTAATTCAAATATTGTTTTTGATTTTAAAGATAATAATCAGACTAATTTATTTTTAGAGAAAAGTCTTCAAAATCATTTTATGGGTTTAAATGGGCACAGGAGTGTTGGGGGAGTCAGAGTAAGTAATTACAACAGCATAACTGAAGAGATGGTATCAGATTTATTGGTATTCCTTGAAAAATTTATTTTGAATCACAAAGATTTTTAAATGAATATAGATAATTATACAAAATTAAAATTAAGCAACCCTGAGACAACTGCTTATAAGACCAAATTAAATATTTTAAAAAACAATGAGATAATTTTTCCTCATGAAGAAACTTTTGATGATAATCGAATAACAAATTCAATAATTAAAAATTCTGCAATTGTACTTGGAGTAATTTTTGAAACTTTTGATGATAAATTAATTATTAAAGATGAGATTTTTATTCTAGATGGACACCACAGGTTTCAGTACATAATTCAAAATTCAATCGATGATATGTTTGAAGTTGTTCTTTTAAATATTCATGACATAAAAATTGAATCACATAATTCTGAATTATTAACCACTGATGATATCTTTATAAATAAAATTGAGTCTGAAAAAGGTTTTTCTCAGCTAATTGAAAGTAACTTCTTTATATCTTTGAATAACGAAAAGTATTTTTCGCAAAATATTTTAGATATTAATGAATTGTATTTATATAAAAAAAAGCTTTTAGATCAATCGATTATTTTACCATTTAAAAACAATGATGAAACTGATAAATCAATTGTTAATTTCACCCCAATTGCTTTAAAAAATTTTAGTAAAAATATAGTTTTTCCGTATAAATCCACATGGATAACTCCTAGGTTTGATTTATGAAGATTTGTCATGTAATAAATGATCTCTCAAGAGGAGGAGCTGAGTCGCATCTTTATTCTCTAGTAAAGTTACAAGTCAAAAATGGATATGATGTATCTGTTTTGTTACTTGGAAAAGATTTATTAGATTTTGCATCTTTAGAAAGTCAATTTTTATCTTTAAATGTTAATTTATTAAGATTTAATGGCCCCAAAAAGCTTCAAGGCATCAATCCAGTTTCAATTTACCGTGGAATAGGTTATTTAAAGAATAATAAATTTGATATTATTCATACACATTCTCCAAGAGGAGATTTCTTAGTTTACATAGCAAACTTATTTATATCAAAAAAATGTAAAAGAGTAGTCACCATTCATGGAAAATATGGAACTTATCTACAAGGTAATTTTTTTGTTGATTTGTTGAGAAAGATTTTTCTTAGACAACAATCTAATATATGGAAAAAAGCACACAATGTCATTGTCATTTCTGAAAGTATAAAAGATTGGTTGAATAAACTTAATCCTGCAATCAATCCTATTGTGGTTCCTTATGGAGTTGAAATCCCTGAAATAAAAACTACAGATGATAAATATTATCCAACATTAGGTTTCTTGGGAAAATTAAATAAAAATAAAGGCATTGAGGACTTAGTTCATGTTTATGGAGAGATGTTAAAAAAAGAAAATTTTCGCGATTTAGAAATCAATCTTTTGATTGGGGGTATAGGTTCAGAAAGTTACATTAAAGACATTAAACAAAAAATTAATAATAAAAATTTAAAATTCCTTGGTTATGTTGAAGATAGGTATAATTTTTTTAGTTCTTTAGATATATTTATATTCCCTTCTTATTCTGAAGGATTGGGTTTGGTTTTACTTGAAGCCATGTCTCATGGTGTTTTGTGTATAACCAGAAATGTTTCACCTATGAATTCGATTATTAAACACGGTGTTAACGGTTTTCTATTTAATGACAATAATGAATTACAAGAGTTGATTGAAAATGCTTTAAAATTAAATAATTTAGAAATAGATAATTTAGTTAAGTCAGCACTTGAGACAATAGAAAATTCATACAGTATAATTCAGATGTATTCGAGTATAGAAAAAGCATATAGTTAGTAATTATGGATTACAATCACGGTGATATTGAAAGAAAGTGGCAAGAACATTGGAGAAATAGTAATCTTGCTAGTTGTGATGTATCACTAAATCAAAACAATTTTTACAATTTATGTATGTATCCATATCCCTCAGGAGACTTACATATGGGACATATTAGAAATTATACAATCGGGGATGTTATTACTAGATATAAACAGAAACAGGGTTTTAACGTTTTATCTCCAATGGGATGGGATTCATTTGGTCTACCTGCTGAAAATGCAGCAATTAAAACAGGAATTCATCCAAAAAAGTTTACTGAAGACAGAATTACTAATATGCGAGATCAGATACAAAGGTTAGGGTCTCTTTATGATTGGGACAAAGAAGTTGCAGCTCACGATAAAAATTATTACAAATGGACCCAATTTCTATTTATACAATTATTTAATAATGACTTAGCATACAAAGAGGATGCTCCTGTAAATTGGTGCACATCATGCAATACGGTATTAGCAAATGAACAAGTTATTGAAGGTAATTGTGAAAGATGTGATTCAGAAGTTATAAAGAAAAACTTAAACCAATGGTTTTTTAAGATATCAAATTATTCGGAAGAATTGTTAGAGGGGCTTGATAAAATTGGCGATTGGCCTGAAAATGTAAAATCTATGCAGGAAAACTGGATTGGCAAATCATCGGGAGTGCAGTTTAATTTAAAAATTTTAGAAAGTGAGCTTGATTTTGATGTGTTTACAACTAGACCAGACACATTATTTGGTATGACTTTTGCAGTAATTTCACCAGAGCACATTTTAATGAATGAAATTTTGTCATTATCATCAAATTCTAAAGAAATAAAACAATACATAGATAATGCTAAATCAAAGTCTGAATTTGAAAGGATGTCTATTACAAAAGAAAAAACAGGAGTTGATACTGGATTAAAAGTATTAAACCCTATAAACAACAAAAGTGTTCCATTATGGGTTGCAGATTATGTTTTAATTAATTACGGGACAGGGGCAATTATGGCTGTACCGGGTCACGACGAAAGAGACTATGAGTTTGCTAAAAAATATGATCTTGAAATTATTCAGGTAATTATTGATGAAGATCGTAGTATTGATATTTTAGAAAAACCATATATTGAAAATGGTGTCTTGATTAATTCTGGTGACTATGATGGATTACACTCTCATACTGACGGCTCAGAATCTATACTTAAATATTTATCTGAGCAAAATCTTGGTGAAAAAAAAGTAACTTATAGATTGAGAGATTGGCTTATAAGTCGTCAAAGATACTGGGGATGTCCAATTCCTTTAATTAATTGTTCAAAATGTGGATTAGTTCCCGAAAGTACAGAAAATTTACCAGTCTTATTACCTGAAATTGATGATTATAAAAACTCAGAGGACTCACCTTTAGCAAAAAGTAAGGATTTTGTTAATACTGAATGTCCTAATTGTGGTTCTGAAGGTAAAAGAGAAACTGATACGATGGATACCTTTGTTGATTCTTCATGGTATTTTTTAAGATATCTAGACTCTCAAAATGAAAAATCTCCATTTGATGAAAAGATCATAAATTCATGGTTACCAATCGATCAATATATTGGTGGAGTAGAGCATGCAATTTTGCACCTTTTATATTCAAGATTTTTCGTTAAAGCATTAAGAGATATAAATTTACTTAAAGTTAATGAACCATTTCATAATCTATTTAGTCAAGGAATGATTAATTTTGGAGGTTCTAAAATGTCAAAGTCTAAAGGAAATGTAGTTGATCCCGAAGCTTATTTTAAAACACATGGTGCTGATGCATTAAGGTTGTATATATTATTTATGGCACCACCCAGCGACGGAGTAGAGTGGAACGATGGGGGAATAGAAGGAACTAAACGATTCTTAAATAAATTTTGGGATAATATGATCAAATTTTCTAATTTAGAAAATGACAAAACTAATGATGAAGACAATCTAGTAAGGTCAATGAATCAGACTATATTTAGTGTAACAAGACATCTTGAAAAATTTGAATTCAACACAGGTGTTTCCGATTTGATGAAGGCAAATAATAAAATTTCCACTTATCTAAATAAAAACACAACTGTCTCTCAAGAGACAAAAAAACTTGTAATTAGTTCAATGTGTAATCTTCTGTATCCTTTTTCTCCTCACATATCATCAGAAATATATAATTTATATTTGGATAAAGATATCTCGACTTTAGATTGGCCAACTCATGAAGAGGCAAACTTAATCAACCCTACATACGAGCTTGTTGTGCAAATAAATGGGAAGAAAAAATTTACAAAAGTTATAAACACTGGAACATCTCAAGTACAGGCTGAAGAGATTTGTAAAGATGAATTTAATTTAAAAGTTTCAGATTATAAAAAGATAATTTTTGTTGAAGATAAGATAATAAATTTTATTGGCTGATGACATATTTAGTAATTACAGATAATTTAATAGAGAATTTAGACAATCTGGGAATTGATGAATTGAAATATGAAAAAATAAAATCAAAAGAAATTAGTAACAATACAAACGTTAGTTTATTTTCAGATGATTTGTATAAATTTGTAATAGATGAATTTTTTACGTTTAATAACTTGGAAAAAATAAATTATGATTTTAACTCAAAATATATATTTCAAGTTAAAAAATCTAATTTAAGCAAATTTCAAGATATAAAATCATTACAAGTCATTCATAATTCAAAAAATGTTACTGAATATTTTCCATGGGATCTCTCTAATGCAATTTTTGATAATAAGAAAAAAATAGATAACAACCTTCTTTCTTTTTTCACAGAGAAAGAGTCAAATTTTAGAATGTTTTTAAATTTTTTCTCTAAAGAGATTTTCAGATTAAAACTTCTCACATCATCAGATAAAAAATATGTTTTAGAGGTTTTAAACGAGAAAGAAGATTATAAATATAAAAAAGCTAAAACCATTCTCGATAAGACAAGCATTGATAATATTGACGATTCAATTAAATATATATATAAAATTGAAAAAAAGTTGGTTAACTCAATTTATAATCAAGAAAATTCTAAAAGATTTATTATTGCCATGAAGCAGAAATTACAGACTTGAGATTCTAGATTTATTTCTATCTCTATAATTTTTAGAAATAATGCCTTTAGAGAACGACACATCAAGTGATTTTAAAGCCTGATTCTTAGCCTCTGATGAAACTTCACCGTTTTCAAGTGTTTTTAACGTAGTTTTAAGCTCACTTTTAAGCGACTTATTACGAATGTTTCTTTTCGAGTCTTGTCGAATTCTCTTTTTTTGTGAATTAATATTTGCCATGTAAAACCTTTCGGTATATAAGATATTAACTTAGTAAATATGTTACATAATAAAAATCTAAGAAATATTTCGATAATTGCTCATGTTGACCATGGTAAATCAACATTAGCTGATCGCTTAATTGAGATGTCAGGATTAATTAAACCAGGTGAACACGTTGATCAGATACTTGACAGTATGGATCTAGAAAGAGAAAAAGGGATAACAATAAAGTCTCAGCCAATAAGGCTACAATTTGAAGATTTGATTATAAACCTAATTGATACACCAGGTCACGTAGATTTTTCTTATGAAGTTTCTAGAGCATTAATCGCTTGTGATGGGGCTATTCTCTTGGTTGATGCAACGCAGGGAATTCAAGCTCAAACTTTTGCACACTCTTATGCAGCAATTGAAGCAGGCCTAGAAATTATTCCTGTTTTAAATAAAATAGACTCTATTGATGCTGATATTGAAAATGCAAAAAAACAAATTTTTAATCTAATCGGATCTAAAGAAAATGAGATATTTCAAATTTCTGCAAAAACTGGAGAAGGAGTGGAAGATTTATTGCTTGAACTTCCACATATAATTAGTCCTCCAGAGAAGAAAATAGATGGAGTTAATGCATTAATTTTTGATTCTTTTTTTGATTCTTATAGGGGTGTAGTTGCATCTGTTCGCGTTTTTGGTGATGAAATTAAGTCAAATCAAAAACTTAAACTTGTGAATTCAAATTACTCTTTCGAACCTTCTGAGATGGGTTATTTTGATTTAGATTTTGTACCATCAAATAATTTAAAGACTGGTGAAGTGGGATATATCATTACAGGAGCAAAAGAATTATCTCAGATAAGAGTTGGTGACACTTTAGTTTCTGAAGAAGATGAAAGTCCAGTAATAGTATCTGGTTACAAGGAACCACAACCAACTGTTTTTTCAAGTATATTTCCGTCAGACTCAGATGATTATACGAAACTCAGAGATTCATTAGACAAATATGTACTAAATGATGCAAGTTTTTATTATGAACCTGAAACTTCATCAGCTTTTGGTTTCGGATTTAGGTGTGGATTTTTAGGATTATTACATTTGGAAATTGTAATTGAAAGACTTGAAAGAGAATTTGACCTCTCATTAATTGTTACTCCTCCTTCTGTTGAGTTTAAGATTGTCAGAAATAACGATATAGAGATAGTCATTCGTAATCCTAGTGAAATTGAAAAATATACTGACATCAAGCATTTAATGGAAAAATACTGTGAAGTTAATCTACTGTTTCCAAAAGAGTACTTAGGTTCAATTATGCAATTACTTAGTGAAAAAAGAGGTACTCAGGAAGATTTAAATTATTTGAGTACATCAATGGTGAAGGTTAGATATAAACTTCCGTTACTCGAGCTTGTTAGTGGATTTTATGATACTTTAAAATCTATTTCACAAGGGTTTGCCTCATTAGACTATGAAATTTTAGATTTTGAAAAAGGTAATTTAGTCAAGCTTGATATATTGGTTAACGGACAAATAATTGATTCATTTAGTTCTATTCTTGCCAAAGAGAATGCAGAATTTGTAGGTAGAAATAGAGTTAAAAAATTATCTGAACTAATTCCTCGTCAACAATTTGATATTCCAATCCAGGCAGCTGTTGGATCAAGAATAATTGCTAGAGAAACAATTAAAGCTTTAAGAAAAGATGTTACAGCAAAACTATACGGTGGAGACATAACAAGAAAGAGGAAGCTTCTTGAAAAGCAAAAAGAGGGAAAGAAAAAAATGAGACAAATTGGCAAAGTTAATGTTCCAAAAGAAGCTTTTAGAGATTTTTTGAAACAATAATGTTTGTTCCAACTATTTATATTGAAAATTCAAACAATAATATGAGTGTTGAAATTTCTGATAAAAAATTACATCACTTGAATCAAGTATTAAGACTTAGAGATGGAGATAAAGTTAATATATCTGATGGAAAAGGACTTATCTCTTATGGAAATTTTATTAATAATTATGTAGAAATAAAAAATTCAAGAATGTATAAAAGGCAAAATAGTTTAAAAATTTTTGTACCTTATTTAAGAGAGAAAAGTAGGTTTAGGTTTTTAATTGAAAAATTGACAGAACTAAATGTTAATGAGATTCACATAGGTAAGACCAAAAATACTCAAAATACAAATTACAGTAAATCAAAGATTAAAGAGTGGTTAGTTTCTGCTTTAGAACAGTCAGGGTCGGCATATTTACCTAATTTATTTTTTCCTGAAAATATAAATTTTAATAACTTTAGTACATGTTTTGATATCAGTGGACAAACCTTTGATAAAAACCTCAAAAAATTAAATAAATTTGCAATTGGCCCTGAAGGTGGCTGGACAGATGAAGAATTATCAAAATTTCAGCACAAAATAAAGATTTCAGAATTTAGTCTGAGAACTGAAACTGCCGCAATAACTGCAGTATCATTAATGATGTAATAAATATGGAACAAAAATCAGTATTTGAGTTGATATTATCTGGAGAACTCGATTCAGAGATTATTTATGAAGATGATGAAATATTTGTCATAAATGATATAAATCCCGTTGCAAAAGTTCACATATTAATAATTCCAAAAAAAAAGATTGAGACCATAAATGATACTTCTTTAGACGATCAAAATTTACTAGGAAAAATGATATTGGTAGCAAAAGATTTAGCAAAAAAATATAATATTAATGAATCTGGATATAGATTATTATTTAACACTAACTCAGATGCAATGCAGACAGTATTCCATATACACCTTCATTTGATAGGTGGAGAAAAACTTAAAAACATTTAATGAGTATTGAAAAAATTATTCCAGTAGACAAAGAGCTTGTAAATATTTTTGGCGTTAATGACCAAAACTTAAAATATTTAAAAAATAAGTTTAAAAAAATAAAAATTAATGTCAAAGGTAATGTTGTATATATATCAGGAGACAATGGCCAAACAACAGATATCATGAAAATTCTTGATGAAATGCTATCAATGGCCGAACGAGGTGAGATTATTGAGATTGAAGATTTAAAGTTAATGTCAAATATTGAATCAAAAGATATAATTAACATTTCTTCATCAAACAATATTTCAATCATTGGATCAAAATCAATTAAGGTTAAGAATGTTACACAATTTAAATATATTGAAACAATCGGGAATTCAACTATAACTTTTGGAATTGGTCCAGCTGGTACTGGGAAAACTTTTTTAGCAGTTGCAAGTGCTGTGAAAATGTATACTGATGAAAAAATTAAAAAAATAGTTCTTACTAGACCAGCAGTAGAAGCAGGAGAAAGGCTTGGATATCTTCCAGGAGATTTGTCTCAGAAAATAGATCCTTATTTAGTTCCTCTATTTGATTCATTAGAGTATTTTTTCGGTAATGAAACTTTACAATATTTAATTGAAAAGAGAAACATTGAAATTGTTCCTTTGGCTTATATGAGAGGTAGAACACTTAACAATGCATGTATAATTTTAGATGAAGCACAAAATGCAACTGTAAGCCAAATTAAAATGTTTCTAACAAGATTAGGTGAAGACTCAAAAATGATAATTACCGGTGATGAAACCCAAATTGATCTTCATAATAGAAATTTTTCAGGCTTGAAAAAAACTAGGAAATCTTTATCAAACATAGAAGAAATATCAGTAGTAGAATTTAAAAATTCTGATATCGTAAGAAATAAAATAGTATCAAAAATTTTAGAAGTATTTCCTGATAAATAATGAATATCTACATCACCCATTTTAGAAAGATATTTTATATTATTTTATTTTCTGCGGCTGTATGGTTTATTTCTTTTTCAATTTTTCCTGAAAACCAAGTAATAAAGATTGAAGTAGGAGATGAATCACCAACCGCTTTCTCTGCTCCAAGGTTTCTAACTATTGTAGATGAGCAAAAAACTGAAGAGTTAAAAGAAGATGCAAGAGATAATGTTGCCCCCGTATATTCCATAGATAGCAAAATAAATGTCTCGGTAATTGATGGAATTACTGAAATGTTTCTTACAGTCATAAAAGCTAGAACAGATGAGGTACTTGTTACTGACAATGAAAGTAATCCAGAAAATCCGCAATCTATAGTCGAAACAGTAGAATTGAGTAAATTCGAGCAAATTGAAAAAGTACAGTCCTCATTATTATTTTCAACAATTTCAACTTCTGCTATTGAAGTCTTGATTGAAATTTCAAACCTAGATAATTTAAATTCCTCAAATTTTTTGACTCAAATTGAATTTGAAGCAAAAAGTCAAGCTGACAAATTTTTATCAAATGGTATAAATAATGAAAATTTAAATCAAATAAGGCAAACAATTGTACAAACACCTCCTAATTTGAATTTACCAAGTGAATTATATGTCTTAGTTCCCGAAGCTAGAGTGAGATCAATGGTCGGTGAAATTATTGCAGAAAACCTTATAGCTAATCAAAAACTTGAAGAAGAACTATGGAATGAACAAAAAAATAAAGCTTCTAATGCAGTTGAAGAGGTTACAGTTCAGTTTTTTAAAGATGAAATTATTGTAAATGAAGGAGAAATTATAAATGTGGTTTTATATAAAGCTCTGGATGAATTTGGTTATCTTTCTGGTGAATCAAGAACAGTCCAAACCTCTGCTATTCCAATAATCTTCTCTGTATTTCTTGTTTTATATGTTCTTTTATGGAGATTAAGAGATTCAATTTGGAAAAATGATAACGAATTGCTTTTGATGCTTACTTTAATTCTTGTATCTTCAATATTTCTAAGAGGGGTTTCATATTATTCAAACTTGTCAGATTTAGATTTCATTCAGTATGCTTTACCTGTTTCTTTTGTAGGAGTTATCTCAGTTATACTTCTAAATCTTCGTGCTACTTTAATTCTATCTTTGTCTAGTTCACTTCTAGCGCTTGCAGGTGGTGGAAACATTGGATTAGTAGCTTTAGGTGCATTAGGCACAATTATCCCAGCAGTATTTCTATCAGAAGATACAGACAGGACACTACTTAGAGAAAGAATTATCTATATTTCTCTGACTCAACCATTGCTTGCTTTTGGAGTTTATTTCTTTTTAAGGGAAGATGGTAACCTAACGCAAATTCTGGTTCTTTCTTTTTTAAGTGCATTGGTTGCAAATCTTGCAGCTTTTTCACTTACTTCTTACATAGAGAGTATGTTTAGGTTAACATCAAGCTTTAAATTATCAGAATTGGCTGATAGAAATCATCCAGCTTTACGCTATCTAGAGGATAATGCTATTGGTACTTTCAACCACTCATTAGTAGTAGGAACACTTGCAGATAGAGCAGCCAATAAAATTGGTGCAAATAGTCAATTAGCTAGAGCGATGGCTTATTACCATGATCTTGGAAAAACAGCTAATCCAACAATGTTCGTCGAAAATCAAATTGGATCTTCAAACCCACATGATGGACTTCTACCTATGGAGTCCGCAAACATATTAAAAGCTCATGTTACAGAAGGAGTAAAGCTGGCTAAGAGATTTAAAATACCTGAAACTGTATACAAAGGAATTTTAGAGCACCATGGAGATGCAGTAATCAGATTCTTTTATGAAAAAGAAAAAATGGTAAACAAAAATGTTTCAAAAGATGAATTTAGACATTTAGGAAATAAGCCTACATCTAAAGAGTCTGTAATATTAATGATGGCTGATTCTTTAGAGGCAGCTTGTAGAGCAATTTTTATGAATGAAGATGCTGATGAAGAAAAAATAAAAAATGTTATTAACGAAATTTTTGAAGAAAAAATTGCAGATGGACAATTAAATAATGCACCAATTACATTTAAAGAATTAGATATAATTAAAAATTCTTTTCAAGAAAGCTTGGAGGGTCTTTATCATCAAAGAGTTTTATATCCTGAAATAACAGAAGAAGAATAAAAATATTGAAATTTCAATTTAACGGTTATTTTTTTAAAAATGAAAAAAAAGCTTTTGATGATGTGAGGAAAGTATTTTTGAAAAAGTTTTCAATTTCTGAAAATTTTTTATTACATATTCACTCTGTTTCAGATCATTACTCAAAAGAGCTTAATGAACATTATTTTCAAAAAGATTATCCTACAGATGTATTGACTGTCCCTCTTTATAAAGACTTGGCAAGTATCAATAAATTAGACACAAACAATAATGAAATTCTTGGAGATTTATTCTTAAATAGGAAACTTATAAAAAAACATTCAAAAAAGTACACAAAAACATTAATTGAAGAATATCAACTAGTACTTATTCATGGATTGCTACATTTAATTGGATATTCTCATGATGATCCAAAAAAGCTGAGTAGTATTGAAAATACAATTCTAAAAAAGGTTTGGAATGAAAAATAACAATCTTGATCATTTAGCAATCATTATGGACGGCAATGGTAGGTGGGCACTTGATAAAGGACTTGACAGAACTGCTGGACATGCTGCTGGTGAACATTCTTTATCAAAAACAATAGATTGGACAATAAAAAATAATATTAAGTGGCTCACGGTGTATGCTTTTTCTACTGAAAATTGGCTTCGTTCTGATGAAGAAGTGGAATATTTGATGTTTTTTAATAGAGATATTCTTACTAGGAGAAGAGATGAATTTAATCAAAAAGGTGTTCGGTTTAGATTTTTAGGAGACTTGACTGATGAAAAAATACCTGATGAGAATAAAGAATTAATGAGAGAGACAGAAAACTTAACTCATAACAATACTAAATTAAATCTAAATTTTGCATTTAATTACGGGTCACATGATGAAATTCACAATGCAGTGTTAAATTTACATAATTTAAATCTCAATAAAAAACTTACTTTAAAAGATATAAAATATAGCTTTATTAACTACTTTCAGTACCCAGAGGTTCCATTTCCTGATCTTCTATTAAGAACAGCAGGAGAGAACAGAATAAGTAATTTTTTACTATACCAACTTTCATATACTGAACTGTTATTTATTGAAGACCTTTGGCCTGATATAAATGCAGACATATTAGATGATGTCTTACTAGAATTTAATTCAAGGAATAGAACATATGGAAAAAATTGATAATTTATTCGACAAAATTGTAAAAATAGCAAATTCGAGAGGCTTTGTTTTTAATGCTTCATCAATATATGGCGGATTAAGGAGCTCTTATGACTATGGCCCATTGGGTGCTTTGCTTAAAAACAATATCTCTGGAAGTTGGTGGAAAGATATAAATCAAGATAATAGAGTGTCTATATTTCCTATAGATACAGCTATTATTCAAAGTTCTGAAGTATGGAAAGCATCTGGCCATTTAGCTGAATTTACAGATCCTATGGTAGATCATAAACCTACAGGTGAAAGATTTAGAGCTGACCAAGTACCAGAAAATCTAAAAAAAGAAGATTTAACAGAGCCGCGTCAATTTAATCTTATGTTTGAAACAAACATAGGCCCAGTACAAAATGAAAACTCAGCAGTGTATTTACGACCAGAAACAGCACAAGGTATATTTGTAAATTTTGAGAATGTTCAAAGAACAATGAGAGCAAAACTTCCATTCGGAATAGCTAATATTGGAAAATCATTCAGAAATGAAATTACTCCTGGTCAGTTTATATTCAGAACTAGAGAATTTGAACAAATGGAAATTGAATATTTTTGTAAAAAAGAAAATGAAAATGAATGGTTTGACTTCTGGGTAAATAAGAGACTTGAGTGGTACAAGGGGATAGGCATACCAGAAGAGAAGCTCAGGTTGAGAGAACATGAAGAAAACGAATTAGCTCATTATGCATCTAAAACTGTAGACATTGAATTTGATTACCCATGGGGATGGGGTGAGCTTGAAGGTATTGCAAATCGAGGAAGTTTTGATTTAAGGTCACACGAAAGCTCTAGCGGAAAAGATTTATCATATTTTGATTCAGAAACAAATGAGAAAATAGCTCCAGTTGTAATTGAGCCTGCAGGGGGATTAACAAGAACACTCTTTGCTTTACTGTGTTCAACATATGATGAAGAAGAAATTAACGATACTACTAGAACACTTTTTAGATTTAATTTTGAAATCGCACCTGTCCAAATTGGGATTCTACCATTGAGTAAAAAAGAAGAATTAATTAAAGTTTCAAATGATATACAAGAAACTTTGCAGAAAATTTACAGAACAGAAGTTGATGTAACTCAATCGATAGGCAAAAGGTACAGAAGACAAGATGAAATTGGTACCCCTTATTGTGTAACTATAGATTTTGACTCATTAGAAGATTTATCAGTCACGATAAGAAATAGGGATTCAATGGATCAGGAACGAATAAAAATAGAAGACCTTCTCGATTATTTCTCAAAAATATAATGGGTATATCAAAGCAATCAATCGAAGATTTAAAAAAAAGATCCAAAGTTAGCGACTTTGTTTTATCTACTACAACTGGAAAACTTAGAGGAACTAAAGGGATGGCATTGTGTCCTTTCCACGGTGAAAAAACTGCAAGTATGAGTTTTACAGATGTGGAAAATTTATTTCATTGTTTTGGATGCAAAATGGGTGGTGATATATATAAATATGTACAAGAAATCAATAATTTGGAGTTTCAAGATGCAGTTGAATTAGTTGCTGAAAAGTATGGTTTCAAACTTACGTATACTGAAACTAGTCAGACTAACGATTTTAAAAATTTTCAACAAAAAATAAATCTCATTGATGAATACTTTAAAGAAATGATGTATTCGAAGAAATCTAAAAAAGCAAAAAAGTATCTTACTTCTAGGAAGTTCAATGAACAAGATTTAAAAAAATATGACATATCTTTTATTGATTCAAATGTTGAAGATTTTCAAAAGTTTTGTGATAAAAATAAAATCTCTGATTTTGATTTAAAAAAATTAGGATTTATATCTAGTAATGACAATTTTTTATTTAAAAATAGAATTATGTTTCCAATTCTTAACTTTAGATCTGAAATTATTGCTTATGGCGGAAGAGCACTTGAAGATTTTGGTCCTAAATATTTAAATTCTTCAGATTCAGTTCTATATAAAAAAAACAGGAATTTGTATTTCACAAAAGAATTCATATCTTCTGTTAAAAAGAAAGGGTATGCATTTTTAGTAGAAGGCTACTTTGATGTTTTATCGTTAAACCAATTAGGTTACTCAAATAGTGCCTCACCATCAGGTACTGCTCTTACGATTCAACAGCTAGAAGCTGTTTCACGCTATACAAATAAAATCTTGCTTTGTTTCGATAATGACGAAGCAGGTCTAAAGGCAACTGAGAGAGTTCTAGAAATTAAAAATCAAGTTTCTAACCAACTTGAAATACATTGTCTAAATTTACCGCAAAAATATAAAGATATTTCAGAACTGTATGAAAAAGATGAAGATATTTTTAGTAGTGTTCTTAAAGATAATCTTGAAATAATTGAATTTTTGATTGATAAATTTATTGAAAGTACATCAGATAAAAAAAGTATTTTTAATTATTTTATGAAAATAACATCTAACCTAAGTCCTCTTGAAGTTGATGTCTCATTAGATCTACTATCTTCAAAATTAAACACGGCCAAAGACATACTTAAAAAGGAGTTAAAATTTCAAACTTCAGACGAAAAAGAAGATGTGACAGAACAATCTATTAGTTCTATCTCTATTTTTAAAGATTTAATTATTGCAGAAATGATTTCTGATAAATTTAGACCGAATGAAGAAATTGACCAGTTAATAGAGTTGAATTCTGAATTTAAAAAGTTAGTTGATAATATTAAGAATAAAAATTCAAAAAAAGAAGATTACCTTCATATCTCTTATACAAAAGAGCAGCACTTAGAAGCAGTTTCAAGATTATATTTACATTTTGCAAACCTAAAAATTGATGAACTGATCCAAGAATTTGAAGAATCAGAGGATAAGAATTTCCAACTCCTTCAAGAAGTAGAAGATATAAAAAAGAAAAAAGAAATTTATCAGAATACCATTTAATTCCTAGTATTATTAATTTGCTATCCGAGGTAGCTCAATTGGCAGAGCAGCGGACTGTTAATCCGTTGGTTGTGGGTTCAAGTCCCACCCTCGGAGCTATACAATTTTATTTTCACTATAATTAAATTGAATGGAGGAACAATGGATTTAGTAGCAATAGTAAAAGAAAGAGCTGAAGGCAAAGACCTTAGTGTTTTAGGTGGATCAGTGAAGTTTGTCGTTGACGAAAATGTAGTTTTGATTGATGGTGTAAGTGGTGAAATTTCATCAAATGATACTGAAGCTACATGTACTATTTCAACAGATGCTGATACCATGCAATCAATTATGGATGGCTCATCAAGTTCGCAAGCTGCTTTTATGACTGGCAAATTAAAAGTTGCTGGTGATATGAGCATAGCGCTTAAAGTTCAATCTGTAATATCTTAAATATCTAGGGCCTGTAGCTCAGTTGGTTAGAGCAACGGACTCATAATCCGTCGGTCGTAGGTTCGAGTCCTGCCAGGCCCACTTGGTAAAAAAATTTACATTACTATTTGCAGGAGCACTTTTTGCTTTATCGCTAACTTTACCTCCAAATATTGGCAAGATATTTCTATTTGAATATTCTGATATTCCAGTTGTATTTTTGTTCTTAATTCTATTACTTTCAAATTTAAGAAATTATAGATTTAAAAATAGTGATTATCTATGGCTTGGTCTTATTCTTTTATTCGTATTGTTTTCTTTTTTTGACTGGCTTAATCCGACTTCTCTAAGATTTATTTTTTATTTTATGATCGGTTTATTAGTAAAAAAAGCTTCTACGAATCTAAACATAAGTGATTTTGAATTATTGTTTTTACCGTTGGTTTTAGTTTCTGCGTTAAGTCTATTTTCATTTTTATTCGATCTTTCTTTTCTTAACAATTCAATTGGTTGGATTACAAATTATTCAGATACAAATAATATATTTTTTTCAGGGAGATTAGCAGGGTTTCAAGGTTCTGGTCCAAATGTAGCTGGAACTATTTTTGGATTGCTAACTATATTATCTTTTTATTTTTATAAAAAAACAGTCAGGAATCTTTATCTTATTTTAATTTTTGTAAATTTATTTTTATTTTTTATTACATACTCTAGAGGAAGTTATTTGGCATTATTGATTATTTCAATAATTTACATACTTTCTAAAATAAAAAATAATAAATTTAAAATCTTCTATATCGTAGGAATAATTACAAGCTCATTAATTTTATTATATTTTGGTCCATCAGATGTTATCTTAAAAGAAAATGACAGATCTTTATTAGCGAGTATTGCATTATCAAACATTGAACTAGTAAATGGCGTTGGTGGAGGTCGATACGTTGAAAAAATATATGAGCCATACTTATTGTCTGTAAATCCAGATCTGCTTGAAGAAAATCTTAAAATTACACTTAACAAAGTAGAATTGGGTATAACACCAGAAGAATTTAGAGATAGCAATATTAATTTTTTTATAGGTACATCGGGTGGCGGCTTTGAAATTCTTCAACAATATTTTATAGTGGGACAATGTTCTGATGACAGAAATACATGTCAATATCTTAGGGTTGCTGAAGATACAGTAATCAATTTTTTAAATATTTTTAAATTACCAAATCAAGATTTAGTGAAAAATGTGGCAAATAAATGTATAGATAATTCGAAAAAACTAGTTACACGTGGAGAATTTGCCTGTATAGCATTTGAATTAAATCTTATGGGAGACAATTTCAATTCTTTTGAGTTCTATGATTTAGATAATAAAAATGATTCAAATAAACATTTTAGTTATTTGAAATCAAATGCATTATTTATTGAATGTGAAGCTTCTAAAATGTTTTCCTGTAAAGACAGACCACTTGCAATTGGTGAATTAAGTGTAATTGTTGAAAACTTGTTCATTAGAGATAATCTATTACCACTAGATAATTTGGATAATTTCTGTAAGGAATGTGAATTTAGAAGCATTGATGGATATATAAAGATAAAGTTTGATAAGTATGATTATTTTTTACCAAGATCAAAAGTATCTTTTTTTACATCTGAAGATAATTTGTATTGGGATATTGTTGGATATCCACACTATACCGGAGAGGTAATTAATTTAATTAATAACAACGGATTGATTGAAATTGGAGGTCATGCAGATGGCCAATCTTTTGGAAATACATTCTTAGATGCAAATATTAAAAGTATCGAAATAATTTCCAAGAATGAAATTAAAAAAGTTGAATTTAATGAAGATAATTTGAATAAAAAGTTTTTTATTTATAAACCTAACTCATTAAATTTATATAATTCAAAAATTACGTTTGAGGATCAAGGATTAAAATTATTTAGACCAAACAAATACTGGGTTACAATTGAAAATCAATTTGATTTTAACGAAGATTTTGAGATTGTACTCCACCTTTCTTTTCCTGAAATTCCTTGGCAGACACAAACTTTGATATCAAATACTTCCGCTTTTACTGGTGATACACAATCTTGGAAAGTAGACATCGACGATGGTAGATTATTTTTTAACTGGACAAATAGTGATGGTGAGTATGTAAATCAATTAGGTGATAAAAGTTTAAGGTCTGGAGTACTAGTTCAAAAGAATGGAAAAATCGCAAATGAACAACCTCCATTAGCAAGCTCTTCATATCTCAGTCAGTTAACGACAGCACACAATGGTTATTTAACTTTTTTTGTCGAATATGGTTTGTTGCAGGGTTTGGTATTTTTTATAATATTAATTTTTTTAGTTTTTAATAAATTCAATTCAATGAATGATGAAAAATTAATTTTAATTTTTTCACTTTTATATTTTTTAATTCACAACATTACAAACGATTTAATTTATTCACCAGATTCAATATTGTTTTTTATGATTTTGTTGGGAATTAAAGAATCAATTACTGATCAAGTAAATCTTGAGAAATAATAAAATTATAAAAATTATTACTTAAAATCAAAACATCTTGCCCATCATCAGTTCGATAAGGTTGAGTTGGTACGGTTAATTTTTTAATATTTGAAAAATTAAAATTTCTATATCCCCATAGTATCTGAGTTGCATTTGGAATTGATAATGTTTCATCAATTGTAAACGTTAATTCAAGGGCTTTAATAAGATTATATAAATCTGTGTAAGAATTAAATTCATCAAGTCTACTTAACAAAGATATCACTATTTGTTGTTGTTTCTTTACTCTGTATAAGTCACTTACACCTGGCATCGGTACCCAAGTTGAAGCATCATTTCCATTTTCGTCGATTAATTTTTCTCCAACAATAACTTCAGTATTTCTTGACACAACCCAATTAAGAGCAATTTCTCCACTGACTATTTGGCATCCTGCACTCAATTCAAATGAAAAACCTTCTCTTTGCCCCTTCTCTAAGCATATTTCCACCCCTTCTAGTGAGTCAATTATTTCCTCAAAACCTTCAAACGTGAATAATGCAAAGTGATCTACTAATAATCCTGTTAAATTTAAAATTGAAGCTGATAAGTTTTCAGCAGAATTACCACATTCATTTTTTTGAAATGTTGAATTTATTCTTTGAACTTCTTGTGTACATGGATTCTTAATCAATAAATCTCTTGGAAGTGAAACTAATGCAATACTTTCAGTGCTTTTATTAATTAAGGCTAATATGATAACGTCAGCTCTTTGTCCTTGTACAAATCCCCTTGATGCTGAACTGTTTTCACTTCTTCTATCTGAACCAATTAATAAGTATGTTTCAAAAAATTCAGAAATATCTGTTGTGTTATTATTTTGAAATAATTTATCAATTTCAGATTGTTCTATTTCAATATTCTCATTATTTTCTTCAACAATGGTAGTAGTTGTAGATCCACCTTCAACAATTGTAGTTGTTGATCCCACACTAATTTGTTTAATAGCATCTTGATCAAATTCAGTGGTTTCAAAATTAGGTATTAAGTTATAAATTAATATGCCAACAGTTGCAATGATGATTAAAAATATACCTAAATATAGATTTCGGTTTTTCATATCCAAACAACAACTATAATCATTCATATCAAATAAAAGTACATAATGTCAAAAATTTATACAATTATAGCCGCGGGTGGATTGGGTAAGAGACTCCAAAACTATGGAAATAATAAAAAAACAAAAATGTTACTTGAAATTAATGGTCAAACAATGATAACAAAACAACTTAATCAATTAATTTCATGGGGATTAGAAAATTTCATAGTTATAACAAATCCAAAATATGACAAATTAATAAAAGATGAATTAAGCAAAAACATGTCAGATTTAGATATTCGATATTCTTTACAAGATGAACAATTAGGAGTAGCACATGCTCTATTACAAGCTGAAGATAAAGTTCCAGAAGACGCAAAAATTTTGTATATTCTAGGTGATAATTTTTTTGAATATAATCCGTTGATAGATTTTGATATTTCAAAATCTAAAGCGTCTATTTTTTTAACAAGAGTAAGTAATCCTGAAGAATTTGGTGTTGTTGAAATAGTTGAAGATAAAATAAAATCAATAGAGGAAAAACCTATAAATCCAAAATCAGATTATATTGCAGTAGGTCTTTATCTTTTGGATAATCTTTGTTTTCAATATATAAAATCTATTCAGAAATCTGATAGAGGCGAGTATGAAATTACTAGTTTAATTGAAAAGTATTTAGATAATAATGATTTAGATTTTCAATTTACTAATGGATGGTGGATTGATGCTGGAACACCTGAGGCAATTAAAACTATTGAAAAGTTAATCTAGCGTTGGAAGCTTTAAAAAATATATTAAAGAAATTAAAACAGATCCAGAATAAATAAATAAAAATATGAATGACAAAGTTTCATTGAGGTACAATATACCCAACGTTATTCCAAGTATCAAAATAGACGCTATTACAAAAATTAACAATACTGTTTTGTCAGAATATCCTTTTTTAAGAAGCCTATGTGATATGTGATCAGTACCTCCTGTCATAGGCGATTTTCCTACTTGTAATCTTGAGATAACAACAGTCGTGAAATCTAGTAATGGGATTGTAAAAAACAAAATCACAGGTTGAATTTGAAAAATCCACGAACTTTCAATATTTTTATTCCATGTAAACAGAACGCTTATAAAACCTAAACAGTATCCTATAAATAGACTTCCAGAGTCACCCATGTAAAGTCTTGCTTTTGGTAAATTAAAATACAAAAAACCCAACATAGACCCAATTAAAACGAGTGAAATATCTGTTAATTTGTACTGGTTGGTCAAATAACTTAATAGAACTAAGCTTAAGGCTATCATTGTTGCCGTCGTTGCAGCTAGACCATCCATATTATCCAAAAAATTAAGAGAATTTACGATCAGTAAAATCCAAATAATAGTTGTGATGAGATTCAAGGAGTTATTGAAATTTATATTGATGAGTTCCTCCACGTTCAAATATATATTTAAAACAAATATTGGAGTACCAATGGCAATAAATTGTAGAAAAAGTTTTACTTTCCAATTTAAGTTGTATAAGTCATCTATAAATCCAACAAATGTAATTAATACAGCGTAAATTGCTACTTGAATGAAATCAAAATCTACTTTACCAAGTAGTCTAATTGAAATTAAAAAAGCTAAAGACATTGCAATTCCGCCAAATGTGGGTATTTTTAGATTAGAAAGCCTAATTTCTTGATTTTTATTTTTATCTGGAACAAAATTTTTAAAATTTAATAAAAATTTATTTATCAATAATGAAATAATGCATGAAAACATTAACACTAAAACTACGGGAAGTTGAAACTCATTCATAAATTTTCATAGACCTCAACAAAATCTTTTAATATTTTTTCTGTGGAAAAGTTTTCTGATATTTTTTTTCTAGAATTTAAAGCATTTTCTTTTATATTTTCAATTTTAGAAAAATCCTCAATTGCATCAATAAATTCTGTTTGATTATTATTAACAATTAATTTTCCATTATCACTTTTGTCAAATATAGGACTCAAGCCGTAAAGCTTATTAGAAATTGTATACAGTCCAATATAAAGAGATTCCAAAACTATTCGGGGCAATCCTTCATGATAAGACATACAAATAGAAATATCATAGTTCTTTAATTCATTACCCGAATCTATCCATCCTAAGTATTCAATATTTGATTCTTTAGTCAAATACATTATTTCATCATTTGAATACGATGCTGGATTCCCCAAATCAACACTGCCAGCTAGAAAAAATTTATACTTCTCATCCTGAAAAGATTTTGCAAGTTGTAGATATTCATTAATACCTTTATCTTTGAGTAATCGACAACACATAATAATTTTTATTTCTTCGTAGTTTTGTTCACTAATATTCTTCAAAGAAAAGTTTGAAAGCTTAAGTCCACTTCCTCGAATTAAATATGATTTGTTTTGGTATTTTACATACTTTGTCAGTACTTTTTTATCCATTTCATTTTGGAATATCAAGATATCAATTTTCTTTTTAAAGTAAAATCTCATATAAAAACGTAATATATTACGAATTAATTTACTAACAAAAGTTCTAGAAAATAAATAACCAAGTCCAGTTATTGAAAGAACAATCTTAAATTTTTTCTTATAAAATGTTGTAGCAAATAATGCATATAAACCTGATTTAAGTGTAAATATATGGAGAATATCATTTTCATTTAAGCTTTTAAGTATTAACCTTAAATTTTTAATTCCATTTATATCAATTAATTTTAACCTATCAACCTCCCACAAATGTGTATGTGAAAAATACTTTTCCAACTTATTTTTGAAATCTCCATTTGGGGTAATAGCATTAACTTTGTATCCAAATTGATTAGCTAGATTCTGTGATATTTCTTTTCTTGAGTTGTATAAAATCCAATCAGAATGTGCCAAGAAATATATCATAAAACTACTATAAATAATTTTAACTTAAATCTATATACTAATTTTATGTATTATAAAATATGATGAATATCTCAGTAATCGGAGCAGGATATGTCGGGTTAATTACTGGATTAGGATTTGCAAAGCTTAATCATAATGTCTCAATTGTTGATTTAAATCACGATTTAATCAATAATTTAAATGAGAACAAGGCACCTTTTTACGAACCTCAACTTGTTGACCATTTAAACGATTCGACTGTAAGAAATAATTTATGTTTTTCAAAAGATTATCAAGAATCTATTAATGAAAATACAGATATTGTATTTGTTTGTGTCCAGACGCCAACAGATCTTGATACGGGCAAAACAAAAACTGAACACATAGCTTCAGTACTGACAGAATTAAAAAAAATAGAAAGTTTTAACTTTATTATTTGTATCAAGTCCACAATTAAAGGATCCTTAGTAGAAAAAATTTCTACTGAAATGGATTTAGATTTTACAAAAATAATTTTTAATCCAGAATTTTTAAGAGAGGGTTCAGCCTTCTATGATTTTTTTAATCCAGACAGAATTGTCATTGGAGGATCAGACCAAAAAGGGTTAGATAAGTGCCTAGAGTTATACGAATCTTTTAATTGTGAAAAAATTATCACAGATTCAAATAGTTCACAAATGATTAAATACTTGTCTAATACATATTTAGCAATGAGATTGTCATTTGTAAATGAAACTTTCAGGCTAGTTTCTGAGTTTAACGGAAATCCTGAAAAGGTTCTCAGAGCAATAGGCAAAGATAAAAGGATAGGCAATGATTATTTTAGACCATCTCCAGGATGGGGTGGATCATGTTTCCCAAAAGACGTAAAAGAAGTAATGAATTCTTTCCAGGTGAATTATCAATTACCAATAATTTCTCAAATTTTAAGATCAAATGAATTACACATGGTGTGGTTTGTTGATTATATTCTCGAAATAATAGACGATCAATCTCTTGAAAACATAGTTTTAATTGGAGCACCATTCAAAGAAAATACAGATGATTTGAGAGAATCACCAAGTTTAAAAATATACGAGCTAATTGAAGAGAAATATAAAAATATCTGGATTCTTGAATTCGATGTCTCTTTATCAAATTCGTTTAAAGTTATTGATTCACTGAGTGATTTAAAAGATAATACATTATATGTTGAAATGTTTCCAGACACGTCACAGGAAAGAGATAACATAATAAATAAAATTAATGAGTTAAAAAATAGCAAAGTTTTAAGAATTTGGGAAATATCTTGAATATTTTGGTTACTGGTGGTGCTGGATTTATAGGCACACATCTAGTTGAAAAATTTATTGAAAAAAAACATAAAGTAATTGTTATCGACAATTTGCTTACTGGATCAGAAAAGAATTTAGAGCATTTTTTTGATAATGAAAACTTTAAATTCATAGAATTTGATGTTCAAAATCATATCGAAGTATTTGAAGATTTAGATTACGTATTGCATTTAGCCAGTCCAGCCTCACCTAAGGCTTATGCACAACATCCAATAAACACTTTAAAAGCTGGGAGCATTGGTACAATCAACACATTGGGATTAGCAAAAGCCAAGAATGCAAAGTACTTACTTACTTCAACATCTGAAATTTACGGTGACCCATTGGTGTCTCCTCAACCAGAAAGTTATTGGGGAAATGTAAATCCAAATGGAACAAGAAGTATGTATGATGAAGCCAAAAGATTCGCAGAAGCAGCAGTTTCAAGTTACAACAGAATTTACGATTTAAACACAAGAATACTTAGGCTTTTTAATACTTATGGACCAAAAATGAAAATAAGTGATGGGAGAGTTGTTACAAATTTTATCTATCAAGCAATTACTGGAAATGATATAACTATCTATGGTCAAGGAAATCAAACAAGAAGCTTTTGTTATATTGATGACACAGTTTCTGGAATTTTAAAAGCCATGGAATCTGATAATTCTGAAGTATTTAATATTGGTAATCCAAATGAAATTACTATTCTTCAGTTAGCCGAAAAAATAATAGAATTAACAAATTCAAAATCAGAAATAAAATTTGTTAAATTACCAGAAGATGATCCAATGCAAAGAAAACCTGATATTTCTAAAGCAAATAATAAATTAAATTGGTTTCCAGAAGTTTCACTAGAAGATGGTCTTAAAAAAACAATCGAATGGATTGAAAACTCTATTAATTAAAAGTATCAATTAAATTTTTAACAACATTACTTATCGAATGACTTTTACTTTGTTTCTGTGCTATTTTAATATTTCTTAAAATCTCATCTTGATCAAAAGAATTTAGTTGATCAATTTTGATATACAGATTTTCATTGAATTTTAAAATTTTTTGTAGATTTTTACTATAAAGAAAATCAAAATCTTCGGATCTATAAAAATTAATAATCCCTGCAGCACAGGTTTCTAAGACTGCCTTATCAAAAAAACCTTTTTGTGCATTGTTTATATTCACATCATATTTTTTAAGTAATTCTGGCAGTTTCGCATGTGGTTGCTTTCCAAGAAAATTTATATTTTTAAAATTTTTATATTTTATTAACAATTCATTTAAATAATCTTCATCGTCACTATTCAGTGTCCCGCCTATTACATCAATATTTATATTTTCAAAATTTTTACATTTTATGACATTGTCTAATGTATTTTCAATATTTTTTGATCTTGATACTCTACTTAAAATTGATATGTTTTTTAATTGAAATGTTTTTCTCTCATTAAAAAAATTATTAAAAGTAATTCCATGCCCAATACATTTTACTTTTTTAAATCTAAATGGAAAAGAGTGTTTAGAGGCGGTTACTATGTTGTTTGCTAACAAAGATGAAAACCATAAAATTAACCATTTTATCCCAAATTTAGGACCTGAGTGAGTAAACCAGAGTGTAGTTTTTATATTTTTTTGCATAAGGTAAAATTTTGCTACTAAATGTTGCATAGGTGCCATATGTGCAAAGCAGTGTGTATAGTCGTTATTTTTAATTAATTTTTTAGTGATTTTGTTCAGTTTTCTTAGCTGATAAATTTTTGTATATTTTGTGTTTTGATCATTTATAAAAAATAAATTCACATTTTTATTTAATTGATATTTGCTCCCAACTTTCATAGTTAAGACATCAACTGAGTCGAAATTTAATGAAATATCATTTATCCATTTTTGCGTAAAAGCCAATGAAGTATTTTCACTGTCTACACCTAAATTTAAGATCAACAATTTATTATTCATCGAGATCCAACATATTTATTAAGTTTTCCCAATTTTTAGTAAAACTTCCTTTTCCTGCAATTTCTTCAGATAGTTTTGATGATTGCTGGCTTAATTCCTTCCACAAACCTTCATTGTTATATAAAGAATTAAGATTTTCCATAAATTCTTTCTGGGAATTCAATTCATAAACTAATGTCCCACCTTTAAGCGAAAAAGGATCGTATATTCCATCAATATTCGATGCAATAGATGGCAATCCACAAAATCCTGCCTCAATTAAAACTCTCGGTAAGCCTTCTGAGCTACTTGCCATAATAAGAATTTTTGAGGAATTCATATATTTTGCAATTTCATTCTGCTCTATTTCACCTAAAAAAATTACATTATTTCGTAATTCCATTTTGTTAACAATGTCATTTATTTTCGCATAATATTTTTCATCTTCTTTTTTTCCTATAATTTTTAATTTAATATTTTTATTTTCGAGTAAAAAAGTTGAAAGTGAGTCAATCAAAAAATAGACCCCTTTTCTTTTGATAATATTTCCAACAAATAATAAGTCTCTTCGTTTTTCTGAATTCTCAGAAGAAAATATAGAACTATCTATCCATGCTGGAAAATTATATATTTTTAAATTTGAATTATATTTTTTAAAATAACTTGAATTTTGCTCATTTACACCCCGGAGTAAATCTACATGTTTAAAGACAAATTTAACAATAAATTCAGTTAAGAAAATAAATTTAGAAATATATGTTTTATCACGTTGCTCTAACAATTGGGATTTAAAGTTTCCATGGTTCTCAATGATTATTTTAATTTTTTTCTTAAATAAGGTTTTTAGAAGTACGGGATTTAATGCAGATATGGGTTCTTTAGCCGAAACTACAGTTATATTGTTTTCATTAATAAACTTTTTTAATTTAAAAATACTAAAGAAATAGAATTTTAAGTATCCCAAAATTAAATTTTGTGGTTTTTTTAAATATTTTATCTTTACATATTTAAAATCAATCTCATTTTCAAATGTCCCATACGTAAAAACATATACATTAAATTTGTCATTTAATTCTTTAAATTTATTTTCATCACTTTTAGATAGTTCAAATCCATAGTTTGTAGTACCTAAAAATAGTAAGTTTGTTTTATTCATAATTTATAAAATTTGCTAAGGTCTTAATATATTCTTGAAAATTTTTCTCTTTGTTAAATTTTTCTTCTAATAATAAGTATGCCTTATGTTTTTTATGTTCATCTTCTTCTTTATTTTCCATTAAGTATTTTATTTTTGATGCGATATCTTTTTCATCGGGATATTTTCCATTGATTAAATCAATAGTCCAACCATTTGTATTATCTTCTAAGATTTCGTAAGTTCCACCAATAGGAGTAGAAACAATGGACAGATTATGACTGATTGCTTCAAGAAGTGTATGAGGTAATCCTTCATATCCTGAAGCTTGTATATATATATCGGACTCTCGGTAATGTTGATTTAATTCATCCTTATTAAGTTGACCTGCAAAGGTTACAAAGTCTGTTAAATCGTTCTCGCTAACTAATTTCTTAAGATTATTTTTTTCTGGTCCATCTCCAACAATAATCAATTTGTACAGATTTGAATTTGTTGATCTTAATTGGTTTAAAGAAAGTATTATTCTGTCAATATTTTTAAATGGTGCAAGCCTTCCAACTGTAATTAAATTTACATATTTTTTGTTGTTTGCTTTGTTTTTTTTTGAAATTAAATCTGTACCATTGTAAATAACTTTTATATTTTTACTTTTCGCACCCCATTTATTTACAACAGATTTTAAATGTTCTGAAGGTGTAATCACTAGATCAGCCTTTTTTGTAGTCCATCCTCTTGAAAATTTTGCTATTTCTAAATGCAAGCTGTGTTTTTTGTTCTGAAAATCATCAAAAGCATCGTTAGTTAGATTTAAATTTCTCCCACGTTCCCATGCCCAATCACCAACAACTTTCCTTACAACTTTTTTTCTTAATAATAGATTTGCTAAGTAACTCTCCATTGGCAAACCATTTACAAAAATTAAATCAGCTCTTTTTCCAACTGAAATTATTTTCAAAACTGTTTTAATCCACCTTTTAATTAAACTTTGCCTTCTTTTAATTCTATGAACATTAAATTCATAATTGTTATCACTATGGTTTAATGAATCAGATAGACAAATAACTTCTACTACATAATTATTTTCTACCAATTTTTTCGCAATTAATGGTACAAATGTCGCAGGTCCACCAATATCAGGTGGGAAAATCCCTACTACTATTAGTATCTTCATAAATTTATTTTTTAAGGTTAAGTTTATATTTAACTATTTCTTCAATCATCTCATCTAATTTTTTACTTGGCTTAATACCAGTCAATGAAACAATCTTTTCTATACTAGGCGTTCTTCGCATAGGATCCTCAAAGGCTTTTCCATATTCCTGTTCATGTGAAATAAACTCAACTTTTGAAGAGGAATTAGTTTTAGTGATTATTAATTCAGCAAGATTTTTTATACTTATCTCTTCAGGTTGTCCAATATTAAATATCTCTCCATATGGTTCGAGTAAAGCTAGCTCTCTAAAATAATTTACAACATCACCAACCCAAGTAAATGACCTTGTTTGTTCTCCAGTACCATGAATAACAATATCATTGTTATCAAGCGCTGCTTCGACAAATTTAGGCACTACCATGCCAAATTTTGAAGATTGATTAGGTCCAATGATATTGAATAATCTTACAATTATTGGTTTTAAATTACCATCATTAAACTCTGCTAAAGCCATAAATTCATCGATTAATTTTGAAGTCGCATATGACCATCTCAATTTTGTTGGCGGTCCAAGCAAACTTTTTGTTTCTTCAGTCCATATTTTGTCTTCTGATACACCGTATACTTCTGATGTCGAAGTAATTAAAATTGGAATATCCAAATTTGAACACACACTAAAAATTTTGTGAGTGGCTTCAATATTTGTATTTAATGCTTTGCTAACATTGTCCATTATGTATTTGACACCTACTCCCGCAGCTAGATGAAAGCAAAAGTCGTATCCCATTAATTTATTTTCTAAATCTTCAACATCTTCGATTCTGCCATTGATAATGTTTATATTTTTAAGGTGTTCAATATTTCTCATAGAACCTGTTGAAAAATCATCAATAATTAATATCTCTTTTGTGCCATTTTTAAATAAATGTTCTGCTAGATTTGATCCAATAAAACCAGCACCGCCGGTTATTATTACTCTTTCCAAATTATTTTTCATATTCAAATTTAAACCTTATATTTTTTAGTTCTTCTGCATACTTTAAGTACCAGTGGATTGTTTTTGATATCCCTTTCTCAATACTTGTAGTAGGCTTCCAATTTAAACTTTTCATACGATTTAAATCTGGAATAACTACATCAACATCTTTAAAAGCTCTTGGTTGATAATCTATCTTACTCTTTATATTTATTTCTTTCTCAATTATGGAAATGACTTCATTTAAACTTACAGTTTTATCTGAACCCATATTAAAAACTCCACTTTCATTCGATAACATTAGAGTATTGAGTCCTGAAATTACATCATCTATATATGTAAATGATCTTTTTTGATTTCCATTCCCATAAAGCAAAATATCTGTTTCAGTATAAACCCAATGGATAAATCTTAAAATTGACATGTCAGGTCTCCCATAAGGGCCATAAACTGTAAAAAATCTTGGTATTTGAATACAAGTTCCTGTGCCATCCAGAATTGTTTTTGCCATCAATTCTCCTGAAAGTTTAGAACTAGCATATACAGATGGAGGAGGGTACTTTTCATCTGTATTTTCTTTCATTGGACGATCTCCGCTATCACCGTAAATAGATGAAGTAGATGCTATTAAAAATTTTTGAATTCCTTCTTTTTTTACAAATCCTGCAAGATTTGCAGTTGATACAGTGTTATCTAATATATATTTTTTTGGTTCTCTAAAACTTTGTCTTACACCAGCCCTGGCTGCTAGATGGATAACGCAATCAAAGTTTGAACCTTTTATATCGTTTAAATGATCTTGATCTGATAAATTTAAATTGCTGAATGTGAAGTTGTCGTTAATTTCTAAATTTTTTAATCTGAGTTTTTTTAGATTATTGTCATATGCATCATTTAAAGAATCTATTCCAAAGACATTCGTCTCTTTATTTTCAATTAAATTTTTTGTTAAATTGTAACCAATAAAACCAGCAGCGCCCGTAATTAATATATTTTTCACTTAAATAATGATAATAAAATAAAAATACTTTTATCTAATAAATAATTGTTAACTTCTTAATTATATAAATTAAACTGAAATTAATGGATATAGAAAACAACACTGTTGTAATTATTCCAACTTATAATGAATCAAAAAATATAAATATTTTGTTAGATTTATTGGTCAATTTAAACATTGATATTTTAATAGTTGATGATAACTCTCCAGATGGAACAGGGAGAATAGTTCAAAATTTTTCTGATAATCACAAAAGCATCAATCTACTTGAGAGACCTGAAAAACTTGGTCTAGGTTCAGCATATAGAGACGGGTTTAAATGGGCTATTGAACACGGTTATAACCATTGTATTGAGATGGACGGAGATTTTTCCCATACTATCTTAGACCTTCAAAATATGATTAAGTTTAAAGATGAATTTGATTTGGTAATCGGAAGTAGATATATCGAAGGGGGTAAAACTGAAGGATGGAGTAATGGTAGAAAACTACTCTCTATGACTGCTAATAAAATTGCAAAAATTTTACTTGGTACAAAGGTTAATGATATGACCAGTGGTTTCAGAATATATTCAAAAGAGTGTTTAGAAGATATAGACTACTCGAATACAACTTCAAATGGCTATTCATTCCAAATTGAAATGACGTATCTTACCTATCTAAAAAATAAATCAATTAAAGAAATTCCTATTACTTTTCATGAAAGAAATTTAGGAGACTCTAAGATGTCAAAAGCAATTGTTTTTGAGGCAGTAAAATATTTGATTTTTTCGCAATTTAAAAGAGATAAAAATGAAAAATAAAATTAGATCTAATTACATATACATAATCTTTTTAATCCCACTTACTCCTCACTATGAAACAAGTTTTAGATTTTTACATATGGATGATATTCCAATTATTTTGTATTTTATAGCATTTGCAATATTTGAAAATAAAAAAAATGTTTTAAATAAAATTAGAATATTTTTACCTATAACTTTATTTATTTCATATCTTTTAATTCAAAATATAGCATTAAGTAGAGAAGCAATTAATACTGAAATTTTCAGATACGTTTTCTATTTATTAATATTCATTCATTTATCTGAAATGATAAAAGTAAATGATTATATAAAAAACATACCGATGTATCTTTTCTTCTTTATATCATGTTTTTCAGTATTGAGTTATTTTTTTAAATTAAATCTTGGTACTGATTCTTATGACTATTGGAATATAGGTCTAAATTTAAACCAATGGGGATTTACTGCTGGAAGAGTAAATGGCTTTCAAGCGGGGGGACCAAACAGTTTTGGAGACTTAATCTGTATACTTGGACTATTTTCGCTATTGACAATCAAGGAACCTTATAAGCCATTTGTTATTGTTATTTCTTTAGTGGCATGTTTTTTTACGTATTCGAGATCTTCTTTATTAGTTTTAACTTTTTTAATTCTGATCTTTATTTTTACAAACACTGATAAGAGAAAAAACCTAATTTATATGATTGTAGCTTTGTTATTTTTATTAAATTTTGGACTTATTGAAAGATTCACTTCTGAAAAAGAAACTGAAGGTATACAAGATAGAATACAAATGCAGACTGCTACAGCTGGATATTTATCAAATTTAGATATTTCAAATCTTTTAATCGGTAATGGATATAACAACGTGGGTGTTGTAAATGATAATGTAGGAAATATTAGAGACTTTGACAATGATTTAAGAGTTACAGGACCACACAATTCTTATTTATTTTTTATTCTTAAATACGGGATCATTGGATTTGTATTATATTCAATGATTTTATTTAAACTTATAAAAACAATTCTTGAAAACAATATTAAGAATTTAACAATAGATGCTTCAATAATGAGTATTTCTGCTTTTTTAATCTTAGGGCTTGCAAGTGATTTACTTCATAACCATAGCGTTGTTTGGTTAATGTACTATTTCTTAAGTGATATTAATGAATAAATCAAAAATTCTTTTTGTTCTTCCAACTTTAAAACAAGATGGTGCTGAAGTTCAAATATCAAACTTATTATCTTGTTTCAAAAATTTCAAAGTAGATATTTTTACTTTTGATACATACAAAGAAGGTAGTTCAATATTGAATGATTTAGGAGATGTCCAAGTTTTTACTAAAAATGGACATACAAACTTTAGAGCACTCAAAAAAATTGTTGATAACAATAAGTATGAAATTATACATAGCCACCTCCCTAGAGCAGATTTTTATGTTGGGATTCTTAGAATAATTTCCAGAAATTTTAAACACCTAGTAACTGTCCATGCACAGTATGGAGATAGAGCAGGAGAACCAAAATTAAAATATTTTATTTTTAATTTATTGTGGAGAATTATATTAAACAACTCTGATGGAGTGATCGCAATATCTAATAAAATTCATAATTGGCTTTTGAATAAGAGGGGGATTCATAAAAACAAAATTACAACTATACATTACGGTGTGCAAATTAAAGAACGTATTAATAAAACAGAATTTAAAAATGTTATTGGTACTGCAGCTCGGTTTCTTCCATGGAAAGGGTGGACTAAAGTAATTGAAACTGCGGCAAAACTTCGGGATTTAAATTTAGATTTTAAATTACTGCTAGCTGGTTCGGATGATGAAAATTATAAACAAAAGTTGCAGAATATAGTAAAAATTAATAATTTAGATGATTACGTAATATTCGAAGAACATTATGAAAATATTGATAATTTTTTTGAAAAAATAGATTTGTTCCTATTTTTGACAGAATCTGAAGGTTTTGGACTTGTTGTATTAGAAGCCATAGAGAACAATATTCCAGTAGTTTGTTCAAATATTGAACCACTATCTGAGTTTGTAGATGATAGTTATAAAACTTTAGTAAACAGAGAAAATACGGATGATATTGCAAATTTAGTGTTTAACATTATGAAAGACACTGATTTGATAAAACAAATACAACTTAAGCAAAAAAGTAAAATTAAAAAAGAATTTCTAATAAGTCTTTCAGCAGAAAAGTATGAAAAATTTTATATTAACCTCCTAAATAATTAGCTAAGAGATAGTATTAAATTGTGAATATTTTGGTTGTAGGTGGTGCTGGGTATGTCGGTGGTGGCATAGTTGACAATCTAAAAGACAATCACCATGTAACAGTATATGACTCTTTAATTTATGAAGAATCTTTTAGAAAAGATGTAGATTTTGTTTACGGAGATATAAGAGATCGCAATAAACTTAAAAAATTACTAGATCAAAATGATGCAGTTATTTGGCTAGCAGCTTTAGTTGGTGATGGTGCATGTGCAATAAATCCAGAACTTACATTTGAGATCAATTCAGAATCTGTAAGGTTTTTAGCTCAAAATTTTAAAAAACGCATTGTATTTTTATCAACTTGTTCAGTGTATGGAGCACAAGAAGGCTTACTTGATGAATTATCTACAATAAATCCGCTTTCTGAATATGCTTCCTCTAAAGTACAGGCAGAAGAATATCTGCAAGACTCAAATGCAATAATTTTTAGATTAGGAACTCTCTTTGGAATTAGCGATGAGTTTTCAAGAATAAGGCTTGATTTAGTTGTTAACATTCTTGTTACAAAAGCTCTTACTGAAGGTAAGTTGACAGTGTTCGGCGGAGATCAGTGGAGACCATTGTTACATGTAACTGATGTCGCAAATGCAATTTCCCACACTATCGATAAAGACATAGTAGGAGTATTTAATCTGCATTATAAAAATTATAAAATTTTAGATATAGCTAAAGAAATTGTCAGTAAAATTCCATCTTCCGAAATTGAAACAACTCCAATGAAGTTTCAAGATGCGAGAAATTATCAAGTAAGTAGCGAAAAATTATTGAAAGAATCAGGTTTTCAGGCAGAAGTAGACTTGTTAACTGGAATAAAACAAGTTTATGAACTTATCTCATCTAATAGAATTAAAAATGTAAATCATATTAGGTATTCAAATCAAAATTTCTTAGAAAAATATGGTATTAATTAATGAACACAAATTCTGAACCTGTACACCTTGAAAAAGGTTTTGCTGAAGATAACAGAGGTTCTCTTGAGTTTTACAATAGTTTAAAATTAGATGAATTTAAGAGGTTCTACATTGTAAATAATCCTAAAAAAGGAACAGTCAGAGCTTGGCATGGTCACAAAATAGAGGCAAAACTTGTGAAAGTTCTTAAAGGTGAATTTGTAGTTTGTACAATAGAAATTGATAATTGGGAAAGTCCAGATAAAGATTTGCAAGTAACAAAATTTGATTTAAATGAAAATTCAGGAATTGTATTTATACCACCTGGGTATGCAAATGGTGCAATTAACCTTTCAGACGATAGTAGTATTATGTATTTTTCTTCACTCACACTTGAAGATTCAAAAAACGATGATTACAGATTTGATTCACAATTTTGGAATCCATGGGTAAATTATTCGCCGGAAATATATGAGTGAAAAAAAAATTTTAGTTCTTGGAGCTAATGGAATGTTAGGAAAAATGATTTCTTTACATTTAAATTCTCAAAAATATTTTCAAGTTACTGTATCATCTAGATCTAAAAATAATTTTATAAATGATAATTTTGAAGGCACATTTTTAAATCTAGATATTGATTATCATTCAAAAAGTTCTTTAGATAAATTTTTTAGTGAAAATAACGACTTTAAGTACATAGTAAATTGCATAGGTGTCATAAAGCCAAAAATTGATGAAAGTAATAATAGTTCAATTCAAAATACTATATTAACTAATTCTTATTTTCCTTTGGATTTACAAAAACTAGCAGAACAAAGAGGCTTTAAATATATACAGATTGGAACAGACTGCGTTTTTTCAGGAAAAGATGGTGGCTATAAAGAAGATTCCTACATGGATGCTGAAGATTTGTATGGCAAATCAAAAATTGTAGGGGAGATATCTGGCCAGAATAAAATATTAATTAGATCCAGTATTATTGGGCCTGAAGAAGGAAATGGTTATTCATTGATGAATTGGTTTTTAAAAAATAGCGATTTAAGCGTTTCGGGCTTCAAAAATCATCTATGGAATGGTGTAACAACTCTTAACTTTTCACGAGTTGTAGAGGGTATAATAATGAACGATGATGTTGATTTTAAGATTCAACATCTGATTCCCAAGAATACAATAACTAAAGCAAATATGCTCGAATTGTTTAAAAAGGAATTTAAAAAGAATATAGAAATTAACCATGTTGACGCTGATGTTCTAATTGATAGGACACTGGATACACACAGTCCAGATTTGAATAAAGATTTATGGACTGCGGCTGGATATTCAACTGTTCCGACAGTAGAAGAAAATATAGAAGAATTAGCAAACTCTGAATTAACAAAAAAGATAATGTTCTAGCATGAAAGATTTAGCAATAGTTTTAGGAATAAGGCCAGACGTGATTAGGGCAAGTAAAATATTAAAATTATTAGAAGAAACTGACGAAATAGATTTTGATTTTATATGGTCAGGACAGCATTATTCAGAAAATATGAAGGATACTTTTTTTAGGCAATTGAGAGTTCCAACTCCTGATTTTGAATTTAATATTCATTCAGATATTGAAACTAATAGTGATGTAACTGAAGCACCTACAGACGCATCTATTGTATCTTCAATAATTTCAAACTTATATAATCACTTCCAGCAACATAGATACAAAGCAGCTGTTTTTTTAGGTGATACAAATACAGTCATGGGATCTATTGCTGCCGCACAACATAATATACCAATAGTTCATATTGAAGGTTGTATGAGATCTTATGACTGGAGAATGCCAGAGGAAAAATATAGAACGGTGATAGATCATTTATCTGACAGAATATATGCGTATCTAGATAGTTATAAGCAACAAGGACTAAATGAAGGCATTAGTGAAAAAATAATAAAAGTTACTGGAAATCCAATCGTTGATATTATCAATGAAAATTCAGAATATTTTGATACGGGTTCAGATTATTTGGAAGATGATGTATTAGATTTGATAAATGAAAATTTTGTATTGGTTACTTGTCATAGAAGAGAGAATATATTGAATGAAAAAAGTTTTAAAAATATTGTGTCTCTCTTAAATAATATAAAAAGCTCTAATGTCATTTTTCCAATGGGTTACAAAACACAAAAAATACTCAAAAATTCAGGATTAAGTTTAAATGAAAACATTAAAGTTATTGATCCAATCGGATATTTAGAGTTTATGTTTTTACTAAAAAGAGCTGAATTTGTTGCTACAGATTCAGGTACAGTTACTGAAGAGGCTTGTATATTGGGTGTTCCCTCTATACAGATGAGATTTTCCACAGAACGTCCAGAAGTTTACGATGTAGATTCATCAATAAAATTTGACCCTACTAGAAGTGATATTGAATTTACTGAAATAATTCAAAATGTAAAATCAATTAAACCAAGCTGGCAAAACCCATTTGGAGAAGGCAATTCTTCAGAAATTATTGTAAATGACTTAATCCAACTAAGTATAAATAATGATTTTAAGAAACATAATCCTAAAGATTATTCGTTTGACACTAGTAGATCTTTTATAGAATGAGCCGAGTATTATTTCACTCATTGACAATTCCTCCTGATCAAGTTTCAACTGGAATATTAGTAGCTGATTTAGCTGCAAAATTTAAAACTAAGGATATATCAATTGAGATATTGGCCTCAACACCACAATATCGTTTTGATTCTGAAGAATTTTCATCTGAGGAAATGACAAAAGTAAAACGAAATATTTATACTTCAAATTACAAGGGTGTAAAAATTACTCATCTTTATGCATCTAAAAGATCTTTCAGTAGGGTAAAAAGAATTATTCAATGGATAAATTATCACTTTAAATCTATTGCTTACTTGACTAAGAATAGAAAAAATTTTGATTCGATATATATTTTTAGTTATCCACCAACTATGAATTTAATTGCTATTTATTCAAAAAAAATATTGAAGAAAAAAACTGTTTATTCTGTTTGGGAACTTTATCCTGAAATTGCTTCAAAATTAAATGAATTAAATTCCAGTATTCTCTTAGATATATTTAAGAGAATTGATAATTTCTGTTTAAGAATTATAGATAATGTTGTAGTCAACTCTAAAGAGCTAAAGGAATATCTTGTAAGTAAAAGAAACATTGATGAAAATAAAATAAATGTAATTTACCATTTTTCAAGTGAACCAGAAACCCCAAAACCCCCAATAGTTAATAAAGAAATTATGTATGCCGGCAATCTTGGCACCCCGCAAAATTTAGAATCATTTATTAATATCTTCTCAAAAAGTATTAATAAATTTAATTTGACTATTTATGGGTCTGGCACACAATACGAACAAATCTCTAAAATGAAATCAGACAATATTAGAGTAAATTCATTTGTTGATAGAAAAAAGTTAGTCGAACTTACAAAGGATATTCCATATGCACTGATATCTCTATCTCCAAAATTAACAGTTGAGGGCTTTCCTGGTAAGACCTTTGATTATTTAAAAATGAATAAAATATTAATAGGATATTCCAATCCTGAATCAGGACTTGCTAAATTTATAGAGAAATATGAATTAGGTGTGAACATATCACCAAATGTTGACAACATAGATGAAAAATTGAATCAGTTACAAGATAAGATGTTCATAGATAGAGTCTATAAAAATATAACTAAGGTGAATGATCAATTAGCAAATATTAACATTATTGCTAATAAATATTTTGAATTAATTTAGTTGGCACCTTTTTTTCTTAAAACTGATGAAATAGTTTTAAATATTATTTTAATATCATTCACAAAAGAGTAATTGTCTATGTATTTTAAATCCCAATACAATCGCTCTTGAAGACTTAAATCTAATCGACCTTGAACTTGAGCAAGTCCAGTGATTCCAGGTAATACGGAGTGGCGTTTTTCTTTGTACTTTCCATACAACTCTGACTCATAGTCAACTAGCGGTCTTGGTCCAACTAAAGACATATCTCCTTTGATGACATTTAAAATATTTGGCAACTCATCTAATGATGCTTTTCTTAGTATGTTTCCAAGAGAAGTAATTCTATCATCATTTTCTATTCTTATTGGTTCCAACGGAGCATTGTTAGGCTCAATAATTTTTCCCTTAGCTAAATCAAAATAATGTGATTTATGAAAATCTTCTGCAGCAGTAACTTCCATTGTTCTAAATTTATATAATTTGAAAATTTTATTATCTTTACCGACTCTATTTTGAATAAAAATAATTGGGGTTCCCTGGTTTATGAATAAAATTAATGAAATTATTACTGTTAAAGGCAATAAAAGTGGCAAAAAAAATAAAACTATTCCTATATCAAACAGTTTTTTAATCATAATTATTATCTTAAACTATATAAATTAATGTTAATCAATTAAATAAATTCAACATTAAAGTTAGTTTTAATGTGTGGAATAGCTGGAATTTTAACAAAAAATAATTCCAAAATTGACTCAACAGTTGTTGAAAATGTAAAGCGATCTCTAGAACATAGAGGTCCCGATCACTCTTCCCATCGATTTATCAATGAATCTGTTTGTTTAATCCATACTAGATTATCAATTATTGACTTGAACGATCGTTCCAATCAGCCTTTTCAATCAAATGACAAAAGATACACGATAGTTTTTAATGGTGAAATTTACAATTACAAAGAATTGAGAAAGGAATTAGAAACAAAAGGATATAAATTCATAACAAATGGAGATACAGAAGTATTGTTACATGGTTATATCGAGTATGAAGAAAAAATATTAGATAAAATTCGTGGTCAATTTGCATTTGCAATTTATGACAACATCACAAGCGAACTTTTTATGGCAAGAGATCGTGTTGGCATTAAACCTTTATATTATTCAGTTAGTGATGATTGGATTCTTTTTGGTTCAGAAATTAAAGCGATAGAATTATCTAAACTTGTAAAATTTGAACCTGATATAGATTCTTATCTAGCCTATTTAAGACACCTTTGTGTACCAGCTGATAGGACTGGTAATAAAAATATTAAAAAATTGGAACCTGGACAATTTATTCGAATAGACAAAAATGGAAAAATACTAAAGAAAATTTATTGGGACCCTTTCAGCTTTTCAGTCAATCATAATTTGAATGAAAAAACTGTTGCAGAGGAATTAGATAGGCTACTTAATGAATCTGTAGAATATCGAAAAGTAAGTGATGTTGAGGTTGGTCTTTTTCTTTCGGGAGGTTTAGATTCATCACTTTTAGGCAAATTAATGAAACAAAATTCTTCGTCATCTTTAAAAGCATTCAATGTTGACTTTGAAGAAAATTTTGAAGGATATAAGGGAGAATTAAAAGAAGCAAGATATGCATCTAAAGAAATTGGAATAAATCTTCATGAAGAGAAGATAAATTTTGACAATTTTAAAGAAATTTTTAATAATTATGCGTATTACCAAGATGATCTTGTGGGTGACGAGGTTGGTATACCTCTATATTTTTTAGGTAAATCTAGTAGATTATCTGGGATAAAAGTTGTGTTGGTTGGTGAAGGATCGGATGAACTTTTTTATGGATATGATCATTGGAACAGATTACTCAAATTATCTAAATATAAAAAACCATATTCTTCTTCAAATAACAATTTTTCAAAATTTACAAATCATAGGTTAAATTTACTTTCAAATATGTTTTCTGGAAATACTACTTTTGCTGGAGGTGCGTTAGGATTCAATTTAGCTGAAGTTAATAAATTAACTTCAAAGGATATCTCAATAGATTCGGGATTGATTAGGTTTGCTGATAATCTCTGGCAAGATTATTTTAACTTAAAAGATGCGAATCTATCTAAGTGGATGACTCTTATAGATTTGAAAATTAGGTTACCAGAGTTACTTCTTATGAGAATGGATAAACTTGTTATGCAGTCTGGAGTTGAGGCTAGAGTACCATTTTTAGACCATAAGTTAGTTGAATTTATTTTAACAATTCCTGATGTTTTGTTGAATTCTGATTATTCAGGGAAGCCTCTTTTGAAAAAAGTAGCTAAGAATTATATTTCTTCAGATATTATAAATAGGCAAAAACAAGGCTTTAGGGCTCCAGTAGGTGAGTGGATTAAAAGAGATGAAGATTTCTTTTATGAGTCTGTGAGGAATTTCAACTCTTCTACACATTTATTTGATCCGGGTGTTTTAAGGAAAGTATTTTCTGGGTCTGATTATCAAAAGAAATGGTATTTGTCTAACCTGTCAAATTGGCACTTAAGTAGGACTTCATAATGATTAGAAATTGGAAAAAAAATACAATATATATTTCAATCATGCAGGTAAGTCTTTTATTAGTTAACTTTTTTTTAATTACGATAATCAGTCGAGAGTATGGTGCTGAGGTATATGGCGAATATGCATCTTCTAAAAGTATTTCCGTTTTGATTGGTACAGCTGCAGTAATGTCACTTGCTTTGGTTGTAACAAAAGTTTTGGCTCAAAAAAATGAAAACTCTAAATTAATGTTTCAAAATGCATATTCATTGATCATTAGAAATTTAATAATAGCTTTCATAATCTTGATACCTTTAACTTTACTTTTGAATAGAGACTTGCCGATGACAGTATTGTTTCTTGTCGGATTTGTTTTTAATGAAATGATTCATGTAGCTTTGGCATATTATCAAGCTAAGGGTGATTTTGTAACAAGTTCAAAGCAAATAATTATACGAACAATGATATATGGATTTGGAGCATGGATTATTGTTATGCAGGGATTTTCAATAATTTCACTAGTTATTTTTCAAGTTATGACTCTGTTTATTTTTTTTGTTGTAGCACATTTTTCTATTCCAAAAAAAGATATCGAATTAAATTCAAATATTGACGTTAAAAATAACTTACAAGATTCTGGTAAAAAAATGGTTCTTACTACATTCTCAAGTGCATTAATTTCTGAATTAGACATAGTTTTATTAGGAATATTTTATTCTGGTTCTGTATTGGGTGTTTTAGCATGGGCTAGAAGAATTTTAGAAATTATTTTTCAGCTATTTGCTGCAAGCCTTGATATTCTATTTCCAGAGCTGTCAAAAGCAGAGAGCAAAAATGAGATAAAGTCAATTCGAAGTAAGTTAATTATTGTTTTCTACGGTTCTTTTATTATCCCAATTACTTTCTTTCTATTCAGAGATTTTGGGAACACGATTTTTGTGACATTACTTGGAGAAGAGTTTGAAATGGTTTCAGAGTACACATATCAAATATTGTTTTGTATTCCATTAATGGTTTGGTCTAGGATAAATATTATTTTTTCTAGAGCATTAAATTTTGAACTCAACTTGACAAAAACAATTATTTTTGGGGCAGTGCTTTCGTATGTTACATATTTCGTAATGCATAGCATTGGTAGAAACCCTGCAGTTTTATCAATTATTATTTCACAAGTCTTAATTGCTGGGCTTACAACTTACAGTTTTAGAAGGTCATATGGCTAAATTAAAAACATTGCTAAGACGATTAAAATATAATACAAAATATGTAATTAAATCTAAAAATGAGATTCCATCAAATTTTAGAATATTTGAAAGAAGACACACTAAATTTCAACAATTTCTTCTAAGAGAATGCTTAGGTGATACAAATTTGGATAAGAAGATTGATTTGAATGAAAAAATTCAAATATTTGGTAAATTTACTGATAGATATGAAATTTCAAATGATATTTTTTCAAATTATGATTTTTCCAACAAAAAATTAAAACCAGCTTTTTTTAATATTGCAGACGTGAAAGTACCTTATGAAGCTTCAAGATTGCAATATTTACAAAAAGCAAAATCAGGAAAAATTGACGTTAATAAATTTCCTTCAATTTATTGGAGCAGTCCTATGGATGTTGCTATCAGAAACATCAATTTAATATTCCATTTATTCAATATAGAATCAGGATCGAAAATTGCAGAAATTTTAGGCAACAATAAAGACTTGATATCGTCATACATAAGTAAGCACTACGAATTCACATTAAATAACTTAGAAAACAAAGGCAATGTAATTGGCAATCATTACTTGATTGAACTTACTTCAATTTTATTAACTATCGCTACGTTTACTTTTAAAAATGATGAGAAAGAGTGGAAATATTATAAGAATGAATTGTTATCAGAGTTGAATAATCAATTTTATAAAGATGGAACTAATTTTGAAGGTTCTTCACATTATTCTGCTTTTGTAGTTGAAGCACTTATCATTTGCAGGCTTGTAATAGAAGAGATGGATAAAAACGCGGAGATTTTGCAACAAATTGATGAAATTATTAAATCCAATTATGTCTTTTTATCAAAATTAATGAATAAAGGTGAGTTGTCTCAAATAGGAGATAATGATTCAGGGAGGTTGTTTTATTCAACATATGATGAAGATTCACCACTCAAAATGAACTGGTTGTTTGAAATAATTAAAAACTTATATGAAAAATCAGAATTCTATCAAGAGGAAAAAAAATTTACTCACGAAATAAAATCTAAGATCCCTTCTCTTGACAATTTTCAACAGGTTACTCACAAAAAAATTAAATTATTTACAAAAGATTATGAATTCTATTCTTTTAAGGATTTTGGTATCTACATATGGAGAAATGATAATGAATATTTTAGTATAAGATGCGGTCCTCTTGGTCAAAATGGTATTGGTGGACATTCTCACTACGACCAACTTTCTATTGAATGTTTTACAGGTAATTCCTGGATTGCAAGAGACCCTGGAACTGGTACATACACTGATGATATTGAAACAAGAAATAAATTTAGATCTCTTGAATATCACTGGGGTCCTAATACTGAAATCAAATTTCCAAAAGAAGATGAATTTGATTGTTTTAAATTAAATCATATGAGCGATGGGGAAGTGCTTCAATTTAATAAAAATAATTTTTTGGGTTTTGCTAATTTTGTAGGAAAGAGAATTTACCGAAAAATAACTATTAAAGAGGGTGAAGTAAGTATTGAAGACTTTTCTAACGATGTTGAATTAGAGCAATATACTTCATGGGGGGAACAAAATAACGGAATCAAAGTAAAGTTTTCTAATGGGTATAAGAGGATAAGTTGAAAGTACAATTTTCAAAACTAATACTTTACTCATTAACATTGTTTCTCGTTTTTGAAGGTCTAGATGCATATTCAATAAACAATATCCCAATTTATTGGCTCGGCGTTTCATTTTTGTTATTGGTATTCATAGGTATTTATTTCTTTGGTTTCAGAAACTCTAGCTATAATTTTGTATCAATAAGAAACTGGGTATTGTACGGCATCTTAATAACATTATTCCAATCAATTTTTAACGATGTAGTTTTGCCAAAATATGCAAGTACTACCTACGTTCAATATATTAGTCTTAGACTTTTGAGGCTAATATTTTTTCTCTTAGTAATTTATTGTCTTGATTACATACTTCAGAAATATAGTTTTGAATATATTTTAAAATTTTTTCTTGTTTCGAGTTTATTCATTTCTATTTTATCTTTAATAAGTTATTTTTCTTATATTTACGGTTATAACGATTTTCCAAGAACTAGACCGGGTTCAGGTGGTTGGACTCAACCTATCCAGAGGGCATGTAATATATTAAGAAATTATGGAACTTTTCGAGAACCTAGCTTTTTAGCAATATGGACTGTTCCTTTTGTACCTTATTTTTTCTACATGGGTAAATCTAGAAAAATTTGGTATGTTCTATCCACTATCCCAATTTTAAGTATTGTTTTAAGCAGGAGCCTTACGGGGGTGATGGCCTTCTTAATTGCGTCTTTTCTTGTTTTGTTAATTATTTTCCTTGTTAATAAAAAAATAGACTTTAATTTACTTGCTCTAATGGGCTTCTTTATTTTTGTAATATTTGCTTCTAGTATTTTTTCGTTTCAATTTTCACCAGATGAGAACTATTGCTCTGAAGTAGTTGGAGATTGTGTTTGTTACACAGAAGATAAATTAGATGAATTAAAAGGTTCGCGTAATATTTCAGAAGCAATTTTTGGTAGGTTTCAAGAGATAACAACCCAAGGTCTTGATGCTTTTACTAATACTGCTTTTTTATTTGAATACATTCAAAAACAGGGTTTCTCAGTATTTGGAGATGGTTATGGATACTCTAATATTACATTTTCATATGCTGCTGATGAAGCTTCGAAGCAGTTGCGAGATAATCAAATATTTTATAGAAATCCAGGTCAAGTAGTTTCATTCAATAACTTATATGCCAATATATTAATGTCGACTGGATTAATTGGACTTTTATGGTTCCTTTATATATTAATTGATATATTTAGAAAATTAGTATTTAGAATTGTACCAGTCCAACCTTATGTATTGATTAGTTTCATTTCAATTTTATTTATGTATTCTTATCAAGCTGAAGAAATTGCGGCTCATTTAGCAATTGTTATTGCTTTTGCCCTAAATTTACAAAAAAATGAACAATAAAAGAATTTTAATCGTAACACATCAATTTTTGCCTTTTGCAAGTCCAAGGACAACTCGGTGGAGTCACTTAATTGATGAATTAATTAGAAAAGGCAATGAAGTAACAGTATTGTCTGGAACTAATCCAGAAAATATAGAGAGAAATTATGATATTTTATATTACGGTAATAAACAATTTTCATCAAATATTGGGAAAATTAGACAAGACTCTAAAGATTCTACAAACGACTTTTCTAAAAAAATCATTTATTCAATATTAAAGAAAATTTATCGTTTCTTATTTAGAACTTTTTCTTGGCCTGATTATGCAATGTTTTGGGCAATTACTATTTTAAGAAACAAAAAACTTATCGTAAATAATTACGACATAATTGTTTCAGTAAGTCTTCCATTTACGTCACATTTATGTGCATATATATTAAAAAAAAGAATTCAGGCAGATTGGTACATGGATATTGGAGATCCATTCACACTTAAAACTAATTCACTCGAAAATAATAGAATTATTTATTCATTGCTGAATAAATTTTATGAAAGAAAATTTTACAAGATTGCATCAAAAATTATATTTACACATAAAGAAGTAGCTGAACTCCATCAAAATAAATTTAACATTGAGAAATCAAAAATTGTTATAGGATATCCAATTGCATTAGTTAGTGAAGAAAATTTAGCAATCGCAAAAAGTTTTAACTATACAGATTCTCCAATAAAGGTTGGATATTTTGGTGCTTTTACTAAATCTGTGAGAGAGCCAAGTAATTATCTAAAAAATATAGGTAATTTAATGAATGAAGACACTGAACATATCTGGTACATAAATGAAGAATCACAAAAATATTTTGCTTCATTGAAAAAAACATCACTACACAAATTTATTGATATAGTTCCTAGAGATGAAGCTATTAAAATAATGCTTAACGAAATACATATATTATTATCAATTGGAAATCTAAATAAATATCAGATGCCCAGTAAAGTAATTGAATACTTGTCTCTAGGCAAACCTGTTTTACATTATGCTGAAATTGAAAGTGACCCAATATACAATTTTGAACAATTATTTGATAATTTAAAAATAATAAATAATAAAACAAGTAAAACTGAAATTGAGAATTATATTAAAAATATTAAAGAACAAAAATTTGAATTAGATGTTAAAACTTTTAACAATAACTTCTCTGCCTCAAAACTAATAAATGATTTATCCTAATTTCCAATTTTCATAATAAATTGGTACGTCGCAAAAAACTTTCTCTAAATTTTTAATTGATTCATCTATCGCGTTGATTGCAGATGAATAATTTCCAAATTCATATTTAAATATATTTTCGTTTTCTAAATTTATATAATCTAAATTCGGCACTACTACTTTTAATCCGCATTCAAGAGCTTCATATATCGGCAGCCCTACAGTTTCATACTCGCTTGTATGAATATAGGTTGAGTTTGACCTGAAAACTTGCATCAATTCATTTTTATCTAGATTTTCAAGAACAATATAGTTACTATCATAAATTTCATTATTAGTTGACAGATTTATTACAGTAATTTTCTCATCAAATTTAGATGCTATTTCTCTTAAAAGTTCCTTCTGAAATTTAGGATTTTTATTTTTAATTTCTTCGTAAATAGTCACAAATCCTATATCCTCATTTTGTTTTATGTTTTTAATTTCAATTGAACCAATTATCTTCGTTTTATATTGATTTGGAACCATGTCTGCAACATGTTTTTGCTGAACAATTATTTCATCTGAAATTTTAAAAGAGTACTTGTAAGCAAAGTTTAGAGCAAAATTCCTTAATGATGAAAAAGGTTTTACTAATGGAAGAATATTTTGGATTAATGTGTATGACTTTATGTTTGTTTTGAATCCAAAATTTCCAAAATGTATTATGTAATCATAAGAATTTATTTTTTCTATAGTTTGTTTATCTAAAATAAAATTCAAAAAAAGATGGTAGATGCGTTTTGTTGCAATATATTTACTATCAAAATTTTTAATATACTGTTCCAATTCTGAATTGTCATAAAGCACATATAGATTTTTACTTTTATTTTGCGATATGTAGTTGTTAATTACAGTAATTCCACCTTTTGATTTTACCCCACATAAATTTATTACAATTTTTTTCATTGATTCAATAATAGTTAATAATTTGAATATTTATACCTACTATTATGGTGAAGGTGACAGAAAAAAAATTTGATACAGCAATGTTAGTTGGTGCAAGACCCAATTTTGTAAAAGTTGCTCCACTATTAAATAAATTTGAACAAAATAATTTGAATGTATTATTTGTTCACACCGGTCAACATTGGGATAAGAATATGTCTGAAGATATTTTTCGTGATTTAGGCCTAAGAAAACCTGATGTAAATTTAAACATACAAAATAAGTCAATGAATGAACAATTAGGCAATATGGTCTTTGAGTTAGACAAATATCTAGATCATGACAATGTTAAAAGCTTATTTGTTTTTGGAGATGTGACATCAACATTAGCTGGAGCAATAACCGCTAAAAATAATTCAATAAAGTGTTTTCACGTTGAAGCTGGTTTAAGATCAGGAAACTTAGATATGCCAGAGGAAAGAAACAGAATGATGGTTGACACTATTAGCGACAAGCTTTACACACCATCAAATGATGCTGTTGAAAATTTAACTGCAGAGAATATGCCAATCAAAAAAATTAAAAATGTGGGAAATATCATGATTGATACTCTTATTAGCAATTATGATGAAATTGTATCTGTAGAGAATTTTAAACCTTCCGAATTTTCAATTGAAAGAGATTATTTTGTATTAACTTTACATAGGCCCACCAATCTAAGAGATCAAAATTTAGAGATTATTTTTTCCGGAATTTCTGAATTCACTAATAATTATGATGTACTAATCCCTGCTCACCCAAGACTCAACGATTATGTAATTAAAAACAAAATTGATACATCAAAATTTAAAGTAATTGAGCCACAACCATATATAAAATTTTTAGGTTTAGTAAATAACTCTGAACTTTGCTTAACTGACTCTGGTGGTCTTCAAGAAGAAACAACCTTTTTAAACAAAAAATGCTTAACGTTGAGAGAAGAGACTGAAAGACCTATCACGGTTGAAAAAGGAACAAACAAAGTAATTGGAGTAAATAAAAATATTATTGATGAAGTAAATAGTGCTTTAAATACTAAACTTGCCTCTCGTGAAGAAATAGAACTTTGGGATGGTAAAACATCTGATAGAATATTTGAGGATTTTAATGAAAGATAAAATAGTATTCGAATTTGACTTGGGAGTTGTTGGCCTTGGTTATGTAGGCTTACCTTTGGCAGTCGAGGCAGCAAACAATAAATTAAATGTATTAGGGTATGATATTAATTCTGAAAGAGTTGAAAATATAAACAATGGCATATCTCCAATTGAAGATATTTCCGATAAAGAATTATTCAAATCTCTTAAATATTTTCAAGCTACTTTTGACAGTGAAAAACTTTCAAAATGTGAAAATATTGTTATAAGTGTGCCAACTCCATTAACAGACTATCAACCAGACTTATCTTATGTTGTAAACGCTGCAGAAACTGTTGGCAAGAATCTTGTTAAGAACCAAGTAGTGATACTTGAGTCAACCACATATCCTGGAACTACTACAGAGGTTTTAATACCGAATTTAGAAAAAATGTCAGGCTTGAAAGCTGGTGATGATTTTTTTGTAGGTTATTCTCCTGAGAGAATAGACCCCGGAAATGAGGTTTGGAAATTTAAAAACACACCAAAGGTAATTAGTGGCATTAATGATGTTTCTACCAAAAAAATCCAGTCTTTTTACGAGTCAATAATTGACAGTATTGTTCCTGTAAAAGGAACAAAGGAAGCTGAAATGGTAAAGTTGCTTGAAAACACCTACAGACATGTCAACATTGCACTAATAAACGAATTAGCGATGTTATGCAAAATGCTTGATATTGATATTTGGGAAGTTGTAAATGCCGCAAAAACAAAACCTTTTGGTTTTGAATCTTTCAGACCTGGTCCAGGGGTAGGTGGTCACTGTATACCGGTTGACCCTGAATATTTATCTTTTAAGACTCGCCAGATTGGTAAACCTGTTCGTTTTGTAGAATTAGCACAAGAAATCAATAATTCTATGCCATCATACGTTGTGAATCAGGTCAATGAAATTTTAAATAATAACAAAATAATGCTGAATAATTCAAAAATACTATTGATGGGGGTTGCTTATAAAAAAGATATTAGTGATATGAGAGAGTCACCAGCTATCGATATTGCTGAGTTACTTTTGGATAAAAATGTTGATGTATCTTACTTCGACCCTTTTGTTGAGGAATTTAAAGTTTCAGGACATACGATTAATAAAGAGATAGATTCAGATACTTTTGAAAATTATGATATGCTTCTTGTTCTTACACCTCACTCCGAGTTTAATAATATAGAATTTGCACATCTAGATACGATTATTTTCGACACAACAGGAAGTGATTTCATAAAAAGTTCTGAAAGGATATAATATATCAATTAAATTCGATACACTTCCTAATACGATAAAACTTTTAGGTAATGAGCTAGGTCATGTAATCAAGCAACAAGCTGGTACGAAGTATTATAAAATAGTTGAGGATATTAGACTAAAATCAAAAAGATATAGATCAACTCAAAATGAGAAATATTTAAACGAAATATTTGATTTGCTTAAAAATTTAAAACCCGAAGAAATATACGTAATAACAAAGTCATTTACGATATTTTTCTATTTATCAAACATAGCAGAGCAGGTTTTTCGTGAACATTTTCTTGAAATTAAAAAAATTAAAATTAAACCATCCTTTAAAAAAAATCTAACATTCACACCTGTTTTTACAGCTCACCCTACTGAAAGCTCTAGACAATCAACTCTTAAAAAGATATATAAAATAGGTGAAATTATTGAAAAAAATAATTCACCTGATATGAAAGAGATAAATGGATTGATTGCACAACTTTGGTATACACGAGATACTAGATCATCAAAACCAAATCCATTAGATGAAGTAAAGTCGTTAATTTATTATTTGGATATTTTATATAAAAATGTATATCAAGATATAATTTCAGATTCAGACATTTTAAATAGTACTTCCAACTTTAATATAAATTTTGGTTCTTGGGTTGGAGCAGATAAGGATGGTAATCCTTTTGTAACGACGAAAGTAACCAAAGAAGCATTGAAAATATATTCAAACCAAATCATTAATATTTATAAAGAAAAAATTATTGAATTATCTGATGAGTTTAGTGTTTCGACAAACTTTGTTGACTGTCCCAATGAACTTGATAAAAGAATCAAAAATTATTCTTTATTTATGAAGAAAGAGTTTGATCATTATTCCAGCATAAATTTTGATGAACCTTTTAGAATATTTCTTTCCCTAGTTTTTCATAGATTAGATGATTTTCAATCAAATAAAAAAGGGTATCAATCTTTTTATGAATTTTTAGAAGATATGAGAATACTTCAAAAAAGCGTAGGTCATGTTTTTGGAAAAAATTTTCATATATCCAAATTAGATAATTTTGTTAACTATGTAGAACAATTTGAATTTCACGGCGTTTCTTTAGACATACGACAAAACTCTTCTGTAATAAATTTAAAAAAAGGTAAACTGTATAAAAATTTTATTGAATTAATTAAGCTAATTCCTGAATTTCAAAACATTTATGGTAGAAAAGTGTTTAACTCCATAATTCTTTCAATGACAAAATCACATGTCGATGTTCTGAATTTATATGATTTATGTAGTTCAAATATCCCCGATAAAAATATTCCTACATTAACTCCATTGATTGAAGAAATCCAAGAACTTCAAACATCACATTTAATAATTGATGAATTGTTAAAAGATAAAAAATACAATAAATTTCTCAAGACTTTTAAAGAAAACAATCAAGAAGTTATGCTTGGTTACTCGGACTCAAACAAAGATGGTGGGATAATCGCTTCGCAGTGGAATGTTTATAAAGCTCAAATATCCTTGTTCAATATAGCTACTGAAAATAATACAAATATTAACTTTTTTCACGGCAGAGGGGGGACTATTAGTAGAGGTGGTGGTCCGACATATGATTCAATTATGTCGCAACCTAAAGGAACAATTACATCTCAAATTAGATATACAGAGCAAGGTGAAGTTATTTCAGACAAATATTCTACTCCTTATTTGGCTTTTGAAAATTTAAAACTAGGATCTGCGGCATTAATTAATTCTTCTTCTAGCAATCATGAATCAAATTTAAAATATGAAAATATATTTGAAGAGTTATCACAAAATTCCTTTATAAAATACAGAAATCTAGTAGATAATGAAAATTTTATCGAATATTTTGAGAAAGTTACTCCAGTTAACTTATTGTCAACATTAAATATTGGTTCGAGGCCTGTAAAGAGATCTCATAAAGTAAATTCACTAGATAATTACAGAGCTATTCCTTGGGTATTTGGGTGGGCACAAACACGAAATACATTAACTGGATGGTATGGTGCCGGAACAGCATTTGAGATACTTATTAAAAAATATGGGATTAAAAAAGTAAGACGAATTTATGAAACATCCAACTTTTTTAAAAATCTAATTAGCAATATAGAGATGACTGTATTTAAATCTGATTTAAAAATTTCTAAATTATATGTAGATGGGTTGTTAGGGGAGGAACACCAAGATATTTATGAAGACATATTACTTGAGTCAAAATTAGTAACAAAATTGATTAAACAAATAAAACAAAATTCGGAACTTTTAAATGATAATAAAGTTTTAAAAAATACTCTTAAGATACGAAATGCTTATCTTGATCCTTTGTCTTTGATTCAAGTTTCTCTTATGAAAAAAATGAGGAAAAAAGAGTTAAGTCAGTTTGAAAATAAAGCTCTGTTATTGTCTATTAACGGTTTAGCCGCTGGTCTTAGAAACACTGGCTGACAAGTCTCTTAATTCAAAATGCATCTCATCAGGAGATGTCCAAGTACCTCCCCATGCAAAACCCCAGTCATTAAATATTTCAACTACTCTAGGCGGATAACCAGATATTGTGTTTATATCAATTGCTATTCCCCAAGCATGCCTTGAAATACTACCTCCGGCATCGAACCTGTTGATTCTTCTTGGAGCATAACATCCGCCAGAGGATCTCCATTCTTCAATTGATAGATATTCTTCAAGGCCTTCTTCAAGAATTTGATTTAATGCACCCTCAAGCGGTTCCCACATTAATCTATGACATCGTGTAATTCCTAATATAGGCATTCTTTTATTTTGAATATTTTCTTCTCTCCATTCAGGTTCTGTTGTAATCCATACTCCGTCACGCTCTTTTATTTGAAAATCTCCAAATATTTCTTTTACTAGTGCTGTTGGAAGAACCCAATTTTTATTAATTCTATTTTTTCTAAAAGTTAATTTAACTTTTCTGTAATTAATATTTTTATGAAGTTCAATCAAAAAATTTTCATTTATATGACTATCCCAAATGATTGCTTGGATATTTCTATAAATCCCTAATTTAAAACCTAACTCTTTATTTACAACTCCTTCAAACCAGCCTATTTTGGAATCCTTAATGACTTTACCTACTTCAATTGGAATAATTTCACTATTAAGTCCAACAAGATTTACATAATCACCAACATTTAATTCATACCTGCTTGCAGTTAATTCAGAAATAATTATTTTGTTGTCTCTAATAGCTTGAGCACTTTCTTCATCATAAAAGTAATGTACGTCCGACGATTCGATTGTTTTTATGGATAAATTATATAAAAAATTATCTAATGTAGTTAAATTTATTTCATTATTAGCAAATGTTGTTGATTCAAGGCCAACATTTGCCCTTCCTATAAAAGTAACATTCGTATTTAGATTATTTACGCTTTCTAAAATTTGATTTGTAACACTATAGAAAAGACTTCCAGATTGAGAAATAGTAATTATATCGTAATTATCAATTTTATTTTTAGTGTAATGATTTTCGTTTTCATGACTCATATCTGGTGAGATTGAAAAATTTAATATCATTGAAGTTAACAGAGCATAAAGCATATTATTATTTTAAGTTTTTCGTAGATTTACATTAATTTAACATTAATAAAGTACCGCTAAATTAATTTTTAATGTAGTCTTTAGATTTATGAAACTTTTAACAAACTTTTTTTCTTCAGCTGCAACGAAAAGACCTGTTTTAACAATACTTGCTGTTTTTCTTTTAACTGGTTTTTTTGGCTATATGGCAGGTCAAGCCGAAGAATTGAGTACAAGTTTTGGTGGAGAACTCGACACTCCAGAAATTCAAGCCCAGTCTAAATTAGGCGAGTACTTCCAAACATCAGGTTCACAATCAGTTTTCCAAATTATTGTAAGTGGCGAAGATGTTCTTACTGTTGATGGATACCTTGCTTGGCAAGAAATTAATAAAGCAGTTTTACAGAGTGAAATATACCCATATTTAGTTAAAGATCAGGGAGGTGCTGTACAAGGTTTCTTTGCACCAGTTGACTTTGCTAAAGCATTTAATCCGACTCTAAATGTCAGTGCCATGTCAGATGAACAATTTAAACAACTTTATAACCAAGCCAATGGTCAAATGCCTCCAGAATTCAAAGCTTTTGCTGCTGCACTTTTGTCATCAACTTATGATGAAGATAAAACAACAGCATCAGCAGGCTTGGCAATTGTTACCATAGACAGTTCATTGATTGTTGAAGAGTTCGGTGGTTCAGATGGAGTATTTATTGAACAACCGCGTATGGAGGTAGCTCTTTTTGATGCGTTATCAGAAATTTCAATTGGAGATATAAAAGTCTCTGGTTTTTCTTTTGGGCTTTTACTTGGTAATGAAGGCGATGATTTTCTACAGGAAATTGGTATACTTTTTGGCCAAGCATTCATCATCATTCTTGTTGTTCTAGCATATATATTTTTTATTAGACCAAGGAAAGGTTTTGGTATTCTCAAATCTGGAAGAAGAACATTTAGTGATTTACTTTTAAGCTTAGGTGCAATACTTCTCTCAATAGGATGGATGCAAGGGGCAGGAACAATACTTGGACCTGGCTATTTAGACATAATTGGTGCACCAAATCAGGTATCTCAAATTGCTCCAATTATTTTGATTGGTCTTGGTGTTGATTATGCTATTCACTTTACTTCAAGATATAGGGAAGAGATTGGTTCAGGTAACTCAATAACTGGATCTACTTCATCAACACTAAAATCTGTTGGTATTGCACTAACGCTTGCAACGCTTGCAACAATAGTTGGTTTTTTAACAAATATAGTTTCCCCACTACCTGAATTAAAAGATTTTGGAATATTAGTTTCTACTGGAATATTCTTTGCCTTTTTTCTTGTAATGACTTTTGTACCTGCAATAAGAACTTTATTAGATAAAAGAGCTGAAACAAAAGGAAATATTAGTACCGAGGCTTTTTCATCATCTGGCGAAAGTGTATTAAACAAAATTGCTGCTTCTAGTGGAATTATACCTAAGAGACTTAAATTGGTAGCCTTAGCATTGTTAGTAGCTATTTCTGGTTACGGTTATTTCAGTTTTACCAACTTAGAAACAATTTTTGAATTTACAGATTTTCTTCCTGAGGATGATCCAGTTGTACAAACTCTTGATTTATTAACCGAAGAATTTGGTGGTGGATTTGGAGAAACTACTGCAGTCTTAATTGAAGGAGAAAATTTAGCAACTCCAGAAATACACAATGCACTTATTGAATCAATTAATAATCTGAGCGATAAGGAAAATATTGTAGTTTATGCTGGAAATGTTGCAGCTGAATCTGTTATTGGTACAGTCGGGCAGTTATTAGCTCCGCAAGGAGCAGCTCCTGGAGCTCCACCAGCGATGCCAGACATGGAGCTTTTAGGAACACTCGGGTCTTTTGGTGTTGATTTAATGTCTGGATCTCAAGGTATAGATGCATTGAAAGTTAAAGACTCCGGCAACGTACAAGGACTTTATGAGTATCTTGCAAGTACTGACCCAGAAGCATTCTTAGCAAGCCTTTACTTTAATGAAGAAAGTACAGTAACTGCGCAACAAGTAAGAATTACAACTTCTGCAGGTTCTTTAGGTGCTGCCCAATTAAGAGATGATATATATGATGCATTTACGCCACTATCTTCTCTTGGTGTTTCAATTGCGGCTACTAATGATGGAATAGTTACTCAAAGTGTGAGCGATTTAATTTCTGAATCACAATTTCAATCACTTATATTTGCAATTTTAGCTTCAATGACTTTCTTAATCCTTTATTACTTAATTGACATTAGAAAACCATTTCTTGGTGTCATTACAATTCTTCCAGTTGTAGCAATTGTAATGGGTACTTATTTAGGTATGTATTTTCTCGATATTCCGCTAAATCCTGTGACTTCAACACTATCGGGATTAGCTATAGGTATTGGAGTACCCTTCGTAATTCATGTTACTAATAGATTTAGAGAAACCCTTCTAACAGCACCTAATCCAGTTGATGCTGTCAAAACTACTTTAAAGACAACTGGTGGTTCACTATTCGGTTCCGCATTTACAACAATGGCAGGCTTTGGTATTTTGATGACTTCATCACTAAAACCATTTCAACAAATGGGACAAGTTGTTGTTGTCGCAATAGGTTTTGCACTTGTAGCATCTATTTTAATCTTGCCTACTCTTCTTGTATTTTGGGCAAATTATCACAATAAAAAAACTGCTAAATCTTTATAAATTTTTTATTACTATTAAATAAGTGAATGTTGGTAAATTACTAGAAACTGTTAATACATTAGCACCTCTTGATTATGCTTTTGATGATGATTTTGTAGGAATTACTGTTGGTTCACGAGATTCTAAAGTAAGCGGATTAGCTGTTGCGCATGAATTAGAACATTCTGTTTTAGATTATTCAATCATCAACAATATCAATACATTAATAACCTATCATCCACCTCCTCTCCAAAAAATTGTAAAAGAAGATGGTACCGAAACTTTAGAAGAAGATTCTTTAACAAAAAAATTTAGAGAATCTGGATTAAATATAATTACTATTCATACAGCCCAGGACGTTTGTCATGGAGGAAATGCAGACTCGTTAGTGAATTTATTTAAAATGACAGAGACTAAAGTTTTTGCCCACACTACAGGTGAATTTGGAGCTGGCCGTTTTGGAAATATACAGAAAACATCAAATAAAAAATTTATAAAAACTGTCGAATCAAAACTAAATACAAAAGTTTTAAGAACAAATGAATATTTTCAAAATATTAAAGAGATTGATACAGTAGCAATCCTGCCAGGATCAGGTACTCAATTTATAGAAGATGTAATATCTAAAGTTGATGTTTTTATTACAGGCGATATTTCTCATAGATATTTACTAAAAGGTGACGAAACGCACTTAGGATTAATTCAAGTAAATCACTTATCAACTGAAATTCCAGGAATGAAAAAATTTGTCAATAATTTGAGTAATGAGCTAGGAACACAGCTCGAGTATTTTTATAATAAGTATTATGAGTAAACCTTTTTTGTTGAGCAATTTAATTGATTTACAAGATTTAGATAACGAAATATTTAAATTAATTGATGAAAAATCTGAGGGAGAAAGTGTAAATATTTTAAAAGATTTAGAAAAAAAATATCACGCAAACAATTCACTTTTAATCAAAAAAAAAGATGACCTTAAAAGATATTTTGAAGAAAAAAATATTTTAGATAAGCAAATATTTGAAAACGAGAACAAGTTAAAAAACATTTTAGAAAAACTCCAAAACCCTAAACTTGATGCTGGAGAGTTACAAAATTTTAATTTACAAAAATCAAGTGTTGAGAACAATATTATTGATTTAAATGTTTCAATTGAAAAACTAAATGATTTAAATGATGATGAACTATTAAATTATTCAAAATTAGAAAACTCGTTGGAAGAATTAAAACCAAATATAATTGAATACGCAAAAAAAATTCAGTCTGAATGGAAAGATTTAGATAACAATATAAATGAACTTGAAATTAAGAAATCAAATTTACTTAGTACTTTTCCTGAAGACATTGTAAAGTTTTACGATCAATTGAAACATAATGGAGTTGAAGTTATAGCAGCCTATAAAAACGAAGGCCAATGTGGTTGTTGCGGTGTTAATTTAACATCAAGTGAATTGGATAAAATCTTTGATTCTAAATATAATCAATGTCCATATTGTCAAGGTGTGGTTATTTAATGTATGAAATATATTGTGACGGAGCTTCTCGATCTAATCCAGGTGAAGCTTCCATTGGAGTTTCAATCAATAAGGATAAAGTTGAAATTGACACTATTAAAAAAAGGATTGGTATTAATACAAATAATGTAGCTGAGTATTTAGGGTTAATTGCTGCTCTAGAGTATTGCGTTGAAAAAAAAGTTAATAATGTAAAAATATTTTTAGATTCTTTATTGGTTGTTCAACAAGTAAATATGGAATATAAAGTTAAATCAAAAAAATTACAAACTCACTATGAAAATAGCCTTAAGTTGATTGATCAAATTGAGAATATTGAAATTCATCATATTAGAAGGGAATTTAACTCAAGAGCTGATCAATTAGCAAATCAAGCATTAGACGAAGTATGATTATCTGGACATCAAGTATTTCTGTATTACTTTTTCGTTACATTTTTAAGGATTATTCAGCAGATTTAAGATTTATAATACTTGGAAGTCTATATCCCTTGTTATTCGATTCAATCAGTTACAATTTTGGAATTTCAAACAAAGCGCAATTTTTAGGTCATAGTTTGCTATTCAATGTTTCTTTATTCTTCTTAATAATGATTATTACTAAACGTGGTTCAATAGTTAGACGTAACTCTTTATTATTTTCAATTGGTTCTTTTTTATATTTGGTTCTAAGTTTTACATGGTCAAATCAGAGTGTTTTTCTATATCCTTTTTTTGAAAATGAACAAAATCCTATTGTTTTTTCTAGTCAAATTAAAATAGTTTTAAATTTGATTGGAACCTTATATTTAATAATTAAATTAAAAACTATTGAAAATTTAAAATTGTTTGTTAAAAATGGAAAATTACTTTGATGTAAAAAACATATTTATTGAAACAAAAATAAGAAATATTCCAAAACTAACATTTAAGATATTTTGAGAAATATCAAAGACAAAATTACCACCAATCACAGAGCCAGTAATACCAAAAATACCTACGTAAAGACCATTCTTAATTGAATCTTTATTTTTTCGAATTTTTGTTATAGCAGCTGTTAATGCTGTAGGAACAGTAGTAATTAATGAAATTCCTTGAGCAATAATTTGTTCAAATCCTCCGAGTAAAATTAGCATTGGAATTCTTATAATCCCTCCGCCTATTCCTAGCAATCCTGATCCAATTCCAGATACAAGACCAACTAAAAAATAAAGAAATAAGTTATTTTCGTATATTGCATCAACAGATGTAGAAAAAATCATTCTGTAAGCTGTCGCAATAAGTAATAAAGAAAAAATTCTTATTAAAACTTTTGTATTTATTTTTGGAGTTAATTTACTCCCTAAATAGCCACCAACAATTCCACCAGTTATTATAGTTCCAATTGCAAATACAAGATTAGATCCTCTATTGAAGTCGTTAAATATGTAAGTTAAACTGCTTGCTGAAGCAACAAAAACTACCGCAAGGGAAGAAATTCCAGTGTTAGTTTTAAAATCTATTTTTGTTAGATATGTTAAAAGTGGAACGAATATTACACCTCCACCAACTCCAAGAAGGCCAGACAATAGTCCTCCAGTAAAACCAATTATTAGATAGGTCAACAATTTATTTGCGAAGTTTTGGTAAAAGTTCTTTACCTAATAGTCTGATTGTTTCTTCTTGGTTAATAGATGAGATTTGAATTGTTACAATTTCTGAATCAAATTCGTCAACCAATGGTTTATAAATTTCATATAGTTCATCAACAGTTGAAGCTTTTGAAAATTTACTCATAATTTCTTCTTTAGGAAAACTATCTGCTTCAAGTCTTAAAGCTTCTGGATCTAGCTGTTGAAGCCTACTAGGAGCACGCAAACCTCTCCAAGATCTTAATGCAGTCCAAGCATCATCATCATTTTCAGCAAACATTGTCCATCTATATGTATGAACAGACAGACTGTCTTTTTTTAGCTCTGACGTTTTTTCTTTCGCAGGGTCTATAACTCTTTCGTAAGAATCTTTAGGATCTTTTACACTTATCATCAGCCCATCTGCATGTTCAGCGGCTACTTGAGCTGATTTAGGACCACCAGCAGCTAACCATATCGGAATATGTTTTAATGGGGGAGAGTATAACTTTGCTTTTTCTGTTTTATAATATTCACCGTTAAAGGTAAGTTTTTCGCCATTAAAAAGTCTTCTGATAATTGTTAGTGATTCTATTAGTCTGTTTTTTCTTTCTTCATATTTAGGAAATTCATATCCAAGAGGACCTTCATTTATGTTTTCTCCAGTTCCAACTCCTAAATGAAAAGAAGAAGATGATAGTCTGTCAATAGTTGCTGCAGCTTGAGCTACTACTCCAGGATGCATTCTCCATAAAGGAGTTGTAACACCGGTACCAAGATCTAATTCAGGAACTTTGTTGGCAAGAGCACCTAAAGTAGACCATGTAAAATTTGATGCAGAGTAATCATCAACCCAGGGATGAAAATGTTCTGAAATTGTTAACATCTCAAAACCTGCTTCTCTAGCTATTTCAGCATGTTTGATTAAATCTTCGGGTTGCCATTGTTCTGAACCTAAGAAGTATGAAAATTTTGTCATTAGATAATAATAGTTTGATATTTTTTTTAGGTGGGTGCCCCATAAAGAGGCACCCGAGTTTTGTGAAACTATAAGCCGGATTCTGTATACGCATTACGCATGATAATCATCCATCTTGTATATTTGTTACCAAATATATCTAGCTACTTACCCGCAATTATCAACCGAGCAGGTCAATTGCTTTTTAGTATTGCTCCAAGAGGGGTTTTCAAGCTAGCTTAATCACTTAAACTACTGGTGGTCTCTTACACCACCTTTTCACCCTTACTTGCCAAAACAAGCGGTACGTTTTCTTGTTGCCACTTTCCGTCAATTACTTGCCTGGGAGTTACCCAGCTCTATGCTCTGTGGAGTCCGGACTTTCCTCGATAAATCGCGATTATCCATTTCACAATTTCTATTTTAATTGTATATTTTATTGATTTGAATAAGAATTTATTATTTCTTCTACATCACCTAAAGATAGTGGACCTATGTATTTTTTTACTATTATATTGTCGAGAATAATATGAGTTTCAGGAATTCCAAAAACACCAGAATAAATTGCTAATTTACTTTCAGGATCTTTTGCATAAATTATATTTCCTCTTCCATATTCATTTAAAAAATTTATTGAATTTTCTTTTGAATCTTGAAAAGATACAAGAATAACTTTTTCCGACAATCCTTTTGTTTTCGATAATTGAATTAAAAATTGATGTTCCTCAATACATTCAAGGCACCATGATGCCCAATAATTAATTATTACGTAATTCGATGTATCAATTGATAAATTTTCATCTGTTTCAAGTACTTTGAGATTATTCAAAATATTTTGATCAATCTCAATATTTGACGTACTAGTAGTAGTGGAACATGAAAGAAATATTAAAAATAGAAAAGCAAATTTAATTTTCATAAATATCCAAAATTTCTTGAATAATTGTAAGGTCTTCTTTCGTTAACGCAGGATTATTTTTCAAAGAGTTAAGTATTAAAATACCTTCATCTCTTGTTTCTTCCTCCTGAATTAAAATTATACCCTTGTAAGTTTCAGCCAATAATGACTTTGGAGAAAGACGCAAAGATTTGTTTATATAATTTAAAGATGTAACTTTATCTCCAGATTCATATACCATCCATCCAATTTGGGATAGAGATAGGCTTTTTAAATCATTATCCTCTGAATTTTCAGCAACATACATAAAGTGAGGTAAAGCACTCGAATAATCAAAAGCCTCAAAATATCTATTAGCTAAAGCAACGCGCATAGGCATTATATCTGGATTTAATTTAATAACCTGTTCCATCTCTTCATTAGTAACATCATCTAGATTTGTTGATTGATTATTTAAAGTTTCAGTATTGCTTTGTAAATTTATAAATAAAAAAATAGGGAAAATGATTATGAAAAGTAATGAATAGAACCATTTATTTTTTAACATACAAATTCCTTACAAACATTAAAACGAACACCAATATCAGAAACAAAGGGATTAATACTAATTCATTGTTTCTTTCAATAGGATTTGTAATTATCTTTTCTCCATATCTTGTAACCCAGAATTCATAAATTTCATCATCATTTAATCCGTTGGCAATTTGTTCTTGAAGGATAATACGCATATCATCTGCATATTCAGCCGGAGAGTCATACAAGGTCTCACCTTGGCATACAGGGCATAGTAAAGACCGACTCCATTCATCGTATCGAGACTCATCACTTGGAATAAATATTGGGACCAAGGCAATTATGATGAGGAGTAAAATAGTTAAATATTTTTTATACACGTTTCTTTATCCTAGGTATAAAAGAAATTGATGAAATAAATAAACCTACCCACATGATGAAAATACCATAATTATTTCTGACAATTAATTTATAGCTATCTTTATCAATAAATTTTACAGTTATATAAATATCATTAATAGCTGATCTAAAAACAGCAGGAGAGCTAATAGCTTGTTGTGATGAATTTCTAAATATGTTTAGTGATGTATATTTAGTTTTAACTTCATTCGATATTGGTAACTTAATAACTGTTTTTTCTGGTTTATTTTCTTGTATTGAGTCATAAACAAAATATGTTGTATTGTTAAATTCGAATTCTTGGAAAGAGTTTATTTCTTCTTCAGTTGAATAACTTTGTGTTACGTTCAAAACAATACCTAAAGCAAAAACGGCTATACCTAAATGAGCTATTTGTCCTGTCCAATAAGTTTTATTTGTACTACTCATCCTAAATTTTATAAACATATTTTTCATAGTTAGAAGTATAAGAATTAAAGATGTAGCAACTGTAACAACCAGAAAGTATGTATTATTTAGATTTATTAACATAAATATAGCAATTACAAGTGATAGATTTAACAAGTTTGAATTTAATTTAAACCAAGAATTGATATCTATATTTTTTACAGTAAGTTTGACAGAAAATATCATCAACAACAATAAAAGCAAAAGCATAGGACCTACAAGAATATCGTAATAAGCTCTACCAATGGTTATTTGTCTGTCATATAAAGTTTCATAAAATAATGGAAAAATAGTTCCTATGAATATCACTAAAGCAGATGAAAATAAAATGATGTTATTGAGGATAAAGAATCCTGATTTACCAAACCAGTTCGTAATTTTTTTTGAGTTTGTAAAATAATCGATATTTCTCGATCCAATAAATATAAACAGCAAACTAAATAATGTAAGTCCAACTAGAAGATAAGTGCCGATATTTCCATTTGAAAATGCATGAACTGAAATTAAAACTCCAGATCTTGTTATAAAGGTACCAAATATTGTAGAAAGAAACATCAAACCAACTAAAATATAATTCCAATTTAATAAGGTATTATTAGTTTTTTGAACTTTTGAAGAATGTAGAAAAGCTGTTGCTAGCAACCATGGTATAAATGAGACATTCTCAACAGGATCCCATGCCCAATATCCTCCCCATCCAAGGACCTCATACGACCAAGCAGCGCCTAATGTAATTCCTATTGTTAAAAATAGCCATGGAATATAAGTCGTTTTTTCAGCAACTTCAATCCAATCATTAGATTCTTCTTTTTTAAACAATCTACTCGTTGCAGCTACAAATGGAAGCGTCATACCAACATAGCCAATATAAAGCATAGGTGGGTGAATGGCCATTAACGGATGATTTTGAAGTAATGGATTAGGCCCTCTTCCTAAATCACTTTTTAGAGTATTTTGAAATGGTATTAATGTTGACTTTTCACATCCAATTGTTGCGAGTTCAACACATCCAGCAAAAGGAGATGAGCTAAATACTGTATAACCAACAAAAAAAATTGTAATAAATGAAAATATTCTCATATCTAAATTTGAGTCATTGATTTTGTAATATTTTAAATATATATACATAAATATACTTAAACATAAATTCCATAATAAAATTGAACCATCCAAAGAGCCCCACAAAGACGCAAATTTATATAGTGGAGGAGTGGATTCTGCTGAGTAGTTAGCAATATATGACACAGAGAAGTCATTAAGAAATAAACCTATTTCAAGTAAGAAAAATAATGCTATCTGTAAGAATAAATTTATTCTGACTAATAAATTAGTTTTATAAGTATTTTTTGTAAAAAATAAAATTGTTAATAAGGCAAAACTTAACCAACTGAACAAAATACCAAGATTGTATATCATTTTGAATAATTTTCAACATTGTATGTTTCACCATCGCTAGAAACATACTCATTGTCATGTTTAACTAACATATCATCAGCAAAAAAAGTTTCATCATCAAAGACACCATCAAGAATGACACCCATATTCTCTTGAAATAAATCTGGAATAAAACCGTCAAATATAATTTTTATATCTTTATTTCCATCAGTTATGGTGAAAGTAGTAAACTCACCATCTCTAGAAATTGAATTCTCTACTACAAATCCACCTAATTTAATTCTTTCGTTTTTGGATGTTTCTATATCTAGTGTCTCTGATGTTGTGTAATAGTAGATAGTATTTCTAGATGCAATTACTGTACTTGCATAAACTACTAACACTATGCCCAAAAGGACAATAATAAAATTTTTTTTCACTCTATTTAAATTTTAGCTCTTGATTTAGGATTTAAATAATCGTCCCACATGATATCGTTAGAAACTCTGAATCTCTTCGTAAGGAATACGTGTACAAGAGTAACTAATAAAACGCTTAGTAAAAGAGTAATTAAGATGTCAGTAGACATTGGAGCATCACCAGATGTAACTGTTTCTTGACTTAAAATACTGGCTTGCTGGTGAACGGATCTCCACCAAATAACACTAAAGTGCAGTATTGGTATTTGAATAATTCCAAAAATACCCACGAAGGATGAATTTTTTGCAGTTTTTGCTAAATCTTTATTAAATTGTCGTGATGCTACGTACCCAAGATAAACAAGAAGTAATATTGCAGTTAAGTTAAGTCTGGCATCACCCCATACCCACCAAGTTCCCCAAGTTTGTTTACCCCAGTAAGAACCTGCTAGTAATGTAACAATTGTGAAAATAACCCCAGACTTTGCATTTGCTACTGCAATAGAATCATATTTGGGTTTTTTAGTGAAAAAATACATTAAGGAATACAAGAAAGTTAAAGAATAACCAAGATATGCAACCCAGACAGTAGGGACGTGAATGTATAGTAATTTAGATGAAACACCTTGAGTTACATCATAAGGTCCAAAGATAGACAAAGCCAACCATACAAACAAAGGTCCATAAAGCATCATTTTGTACTCCTTAAATAAAAGTTAGTAAATGCATAGATAACTAAAGTTATGCCTAAATACATTACTAAATAAATACTACTGATTTCTTGATTTACACCTAACCAAAGTGGTGCAATTAATATTGCAAAACCAATATAAATTGGCACAATCAAAGTAAATTGTACAAATCTACTATTAAAGCTTGTAAAAAATTGTAAAAATAGATTTACCATGATTGCATTTACACAAAAAAACAATACAGACAAACAAATATAAATCAATGATGAATTTAGTGAAGTATTTGTAAATCCTGAAAAAAGAATTAATAAAGCCATTACCTGTGGATAAAATATCACAAGTTCTGAAATTGTTTTACTGTAGAAATAATCTGTCTTATTAATAGATGCAAAATTCAATTCTTTAATTAATTGTTGTTCATTTAACGGGTTCCTAATTGAAAAAAGTGTTGTAAACATGATTAAAAATAATAGTTCAACAATTAAAAATAAGTCATTATCAATTCTAAATCTGTTTTCTGACAAAATTGGAAATACAATTACTAGAACACACATTGTTGGTGTAATTAAGAAAAGAGAAGTATTATTTCTAAACTCCACATTCAGTTCTTTTTTAATAATGTATTTTTTAATCATTTAGGTTTATAGATCTTTCAATGCTTGTTAATAAACTAGAATTTTCTTGGCTGGAAAGGATTGAAGAATTACCGTCAATACTTCTTTTTTTAAGTAGATCATTCAATAATCCAATTCCATTTTCATCGAGGTAGACTTTTGGTTCGTCAATACATAAGACATCGGGATTTTTTAAATCTGCAATTGCTATTTCGCTTCTTTTAACCATTCCACTTGAAAAATCTTCGATTTGATCATCTAAAAAACTATCTAATTCATATTTTTTAAGAATGTTGAAGATATTTTTTTTATCGATATTTTCTTTGTGCAAAAAGTATTTGATGTTATCAATTAAGGAAAGCTTTGGAATTAAAGATGGTATTGAACCTATTTCCATTACTGAATTTGAATTCCTTTCAATATCAGAGTTAAAATCATTTCCAATAAAGTTATTACTAATACACATGATAAGCGTCGTTTTTCCAGAACCATTTCTTCCGGTAATTTCATAATTTTTTGACAATTCAATAGAAATATTGAGATTTCTTATGACAAGTTGGTTCCCATATCCAAGCGTTAAATTTTTTGATCTAAAAAATAAACTCATACCTATATTGTATTCGGTTCTGGTTTTCTTATGTAACGCAAAATCAGTTGAAGCTCGCTTAAATAATGTGCATAGGTGTATTCGTTGTGCAAATATTTATTAACAAATAAATTTTTAGATTCATTAAAACTTTTCACAAAAACTTGATTATTATAAATTTCAATTCCTAATCTTGATAAATCTTTTTTTAATTTATCATTTTCTTCAGTTATATTGTTCAATAATTCATTAAATTCTTTTTGCTCTTGAAGAACAGAAGTAATTTGTTTATATTTTTGAGCATTTTCAAATTCTAAGTTTTTTGAGTATTGTTCGATTGTAATTTTTAAATTTGCTAAATTTTTATCTAAATTTTTAAAATATTTTAAGAACTCATTTTTAGTTTCCTTTACATATTTTTCAATATTGAAATTTTCCACACAAGCGCATTCAGAATTAAGCAATGTTGAGATATCGCATTTTTCTTTTCTAGAATTATTGTTTTTACAATTTATTAATTTGAATATTTCTTCTAATGAACTTTTGTAAATTGCAGCTCTTGAATATTTCATGAAAGGTCCGAATTTATATAATGTATTTTTTGTATCTTTTATTTTTGAAATTTCAAGCTTATGTTTATTGGCTTTTAATTTAACCCAATATATACTTTTTGAAACTTTTCCACTTCTATTGTAATGAGGTTTGTGAAAATTTATAATTCTATGTTCTGCAATTAAAGATACTAATTCGTTGTCTAGTTGCAAATAATCTAAATTGTCAGAATTTTTAACAATCTTATTTGATTTGTAACTGCGGGAATAACTTAAATGAGATCCTACTCTATTTTTTAAATTATTAGATTTACCGACATATTGAATTTTATTATTTTTCATAAAATAATATATACCTATCGAATTAGGAATTTCATCGTATAAAAATATCTCCTTAAAATTATCATCAACTTGATTAAGAAAATTATTCAAATCAGAAATACTTTTCTTGTTATTAATTTTTTTATTGTTTCCAAGATGTCTCAAAACTTCATATGTAGTTAAAACGTCATCTTTCGAGTTATGATTATTTTTATTGGTTGTCTTAAAGAATTGGCTAAGAGTAGATAATTTATGATTTCTAACTTTATTTCTAAGTAGAGCTCTCGATAATCTTAATGTGTCTATATTCTCATTTGATAAAATGTCGAATCCATTGTTAATGAGATTATAATTCAGAAATGACAAATCGAATTTTAAATTATGACCTATCACAACCGAATCATCAATAAAGTTTTTTATATTTTCAATTTCTTGAGTAATAGTGGGGGATGAGTCTACATGCCACTGATATATTCCTGTTAAATTAGAAATAAATAAAGGGATTTCGATTTCTGGATTAAATTTTGAATAGTATTCATCTACAACCTCGTTATTGTTAATTTTAAGCATGTAAAGTTCAATAATTTTATCAGTATTGGCTTTTATCCCAGTAGTTTCAACATCTAAAACGACAATATTTTTATTTTTTACAAATTCCAATTATTTTGTCAGCTCCCACATTGCTACAGCTGCTGCTGTAGATGCATTTAAAGAGTCAACATTATTAGTTGATCTAATAAATAAGGATGTATGGTTAGAGCTAAACCAGTTATCTGATATTCCATATTGTTCAGCACCGACAACTAAAGCAAAATTCTGATTAGGTATAAAACCTTCTAGACTCTCATCTCCATCTGGATCTAACAACAGTACTTGGTAATTATTTGCTTTTAACAATGAAATTATTTCATGATTGGTACCGCTAGATATATTTGAATTAAATAAATGACCTATTGAAGCTCTTATAACATTTGGATTGTAAACATCTGTTATTTCATCAGATAATAGTATATTATTTATACCAAATGATTTTGAAGTTCTAATCATAGTTCCTAAATTTCCAGGTTTTTCAATTTGGTCGGGTATTAGAATAGGGCCAGATATTATTTTTGGTAACTTGTTTTTATTTATATCAAACACGGAAATTATTCCATCTGGTTTATCACGATAAGACATTTCTTTAAACACTTTCGATGCTACTTGTACGACTCGTATATTTTTACTTTCAAATTTTTCAATAAGTTCTTTATTACTTTTACCAACAAATAATTCTGGACAGATATATAAAGTATCAACATTTAAGTTCGAATTAATTAAATTTGAGTTTTCTCGGTATCCTTCAGCAATAGATTTATTTTCAGATTTTCTATTTCTATTTTTTTTAAGAGATATTAAAAATTTATACTCTGGATTATTTAAAGATTCTATATGTTTATTTACCGAATTGCTCATAATGTGTAAGTTTTTTCTTTATTTTTGTATTTGATTTTTTACTCATTTCAGTACTATTTTCTATCCCAGCAGTTATCATCCCAATAATTTTATATGTATTTGGAATATCCAGGATCTCATGCATCCCATCTCTACTTGTGTTGTGCAAACCCATAAATCCACTTTGTAATTTTTGCTCTTCAATTAATAACATACAGTTCATCATTGCTGCACCCGCATCTACATACCAATAAGGAATATCCCAATCTTTTGAATTTATACTTTTAATCTTGTCAGGGTTTTCGTATCTCTCATGGTAGGCATTTTCATTTAATAAAATGAAAAACAAACTAACGGAATTTGATATCCATTTTGGTTTTCCTTTTTTAATGTATTCTTGCTCTTTAAATTGTTTAGCAATATTTTTAATAATCTGTTTATTAGTTACTTGGAGAATTTCTATTCCACGTGAAAATCCTGCAGTCGGAATTTTCACACTAAACTTTGCAATATTTTTTAATTTTTCAAGGTCAACTTCGACGTTTTTATAATTTCTAACAACTTTTCTATTTGATATAAGGTTCTCTAGATAGGTTATATCTTCATTCATTTAAATTAGATAATTCTTCAACTACTGAATCTCCAACTTCTTCAGTGGACATTCCCATTTTTCCTGCAGAAAGGGAATCTAATTTTATTGCCGTTTTAATAATTGCTTTCTCAATATCTAACGCATATTTCTCATCACCTAGTTCTTTAATCATCATTGCAGCAGCTCCAATGCAAGCTAGGGGATTAATAATGTTCTTATTTGTATACTTTGGTGCTGAACCTCCTATAGGTTCAAACATTGATATTCCTGAAGGATTGATGTTTCCACCAGCTGCGATTCCCATACCTCCTTGAATCATTGCCCCCAAGTCAGTGATAATATCTCCAAACATGTTATCTGTGACAATAACATCAAACCATTCTGGATTTTTAACCATCCACATGCAAATAGCATCTACGTGTCCATAATCAGTTTCAATTTCAGGATAATCTTTTGCAACATCATAAAAAATTCTTTCCCACAGATCATGTGCATAAGTTAGTACATTTGTTTTAGCACAGAGAGTAATCTTTTTTCTATTATTATTCCTTGTGTATTCAAATGCGTATTTTATACAGCGATGAATTGCATGATATGAGTTTATGGATTCTTGAGTTGCAATTTCATTTTCAGTACCATAATGAATGTAGCCTCCAGCTCCAGCATAGAGCCCTTCTGTATTCTCTCTAACTACAATAAAATCGATATCTTGAGGTTCTTTATTGGCTAAAGGTGTTTCTACTCCAGGATATAATATAACTGGTCTGAGGTTTATATACTGATCAAACTCTTTTCTGAGTTTTAAGAGAATACCTTGTTCTAATATTCCAGGCTTTACATCTGGATGACCTATAGCACCAAGAAGCACCGCATCTGAATTTTGAAATTGTTTAATATCATCATCTGTAACTAAATCTCCAGTATTTAAATATCTGTCTCCACCAAGATCGTTATTATAAAAGTTAAATTCAATGTCATAATTTGATGATGTATTATTGAGGACTTTTACTGCTTCGTTTACAACTTCGGGTCCTGTACCATCTCCAGGAAGAAGTGAAATATTATATACTTTACTCATTTATTTAATGCATTTAGAAAAGATTCAACAGAACCTTGAACGACATCTGTAGATACAGCACGTCCCTGTTTCATCAAGTGGCCATCATTTATAATTGTTACTATTTCTGCTGTTGCATCTGAACCTTTAGTGATACTTTCTACACGATAGTCAATTAATGTTGCTTCAGAATCTAATATCTTCTTAACTGCAGTGAATGCTGCATGAATCATTCCATCACCTGTAGCTTCTTCAGTAACCTCATTACCACTTACTTTAAGTGTTACTTTTGCGGAAGCATATTCATCCTTACTATTTACAGATACTGATATTAACTTTGTTGAATTTTCTTTATTTTCAACTTGCCCAACAATTGCTCTTAATTCGTTTTCAACTATTTCTCCTTTCCTATCAGCAATTTTTTTAAAAGTATCAAAAGCATTACTAAAAGAATCTTCATCAAGGCTTATATTCAAGTTGTTTAGAGCGTCTTTAAAACCAGCGCGACCAGAATGTTTACCTAAAATTATTTTTGCTTCCTGCCCTACTGAGTCTGGAGACATAATTTCATAAGTTGTGGTATTTCTTAAGTAGCCGTGCTGGTGAATTCCAGACTCATGACTGAATGCATTTTTTCCAACAACTGCCTTATTGTATTGAACAGGGTATCCGGTTAGTTTTGAAACTAATCTAGAGGTTTCAAAAATTTCAGTAGTTTCTGCTTTAATATCTACACCAAACTGATCTTGTCTTGTTTTTATTGCCATAATAATTTCTTCAGTAGAAGTATTCCCTGCTCTTTCACCAATTCCATTAATAGCACCTTCAATTTGTCTTGCACCAGCTGTTATTGCTGTAAGAGAGTTAGCAACTGCTAATCCTAGATCGTTGTGACAATGAGTAGAAATAATGACATCTTCATTACCGTTTTTTACATCTTCATATACCGATTGAAGAAGATCTAGATAGTCTTTTGGTGTCGCATAACCTACTGTGTCTGGAACATTTATGGTTGTGGCACCTTCCTCAACAGCAATTTTTAAAACTTCTATTAAGAAGTCTTTGTCTGTTCTTGTCGCATCTTGAGCAGAAAATTCTACATCTGTACATAATTTTTTTGCGTACTTTACAGATTCTCTTGTGTCTTTAAGAATATCTTCTTTTGTCTTTCGTAACATATGCTCCATGTGAATTTCAGAAGTTGATGTAAAGACATGAATTCTTGAATCCTTTGCAACTTTAATTGCTTCCCAGGCTTGTTCAATATCATCTGGATGGCACCTTGCAAGAGACGCAATTGTAGAATTTTTAATATTTTTTGCAATTAGATTAACACCTTCCCAATCACCTGGAGACGATGCAGCAAAACCCGCTTCAATCACATCAACTTTTAACTTTTCTAATTGTTGTGCAATTAAAAGTTTCTCTGAGGGAGTCAAAGCAATACCTGGACTTTGTTCTCCATCCCGAAGTGTGGTATCGAATATTACAAGTTTATCTTCCCTCATTTATCTTTTTTAACATCCTTCGCATTCAAGAAAGGCATCATATTCCTCAAATTTTTACCAATTGCTTCAATTTGATGAGCTGAAGCTTCCTCTCGCTTTTTATTAAGAAACGGTGCACCTTCTCTAGCTTGTGCCATCCACTCCTTTGCAAATGCTCCAGACTGTATTTCCTCCAATACTTTTTTCATTTCATTTTTTGTCTCGTCAGTGATAATTCTTGAACCACGTGAAAAGTCACCATATTCAGCTGTATCTGAAATAGAGTGCCTCATCCACTCAAAACCACCTTCATACATTAAATCAACAATTAATTTAACTTCATGAAGAGTTTCAAAGTAAGCGCTTTCAGGTTGGTAACCAGCTTCAACAAGTGTTTCAAAACCATTTCTAATCAATTCTGTTAGTCCTCCACAAAGCACAACTTGTTCGCCGAATAAATCAGTTTCTGTTTCTTCCTTAAAAGTTGTATTAAGAATGCCGGCACGTCCGCCGCCAATAGCTGAAGCATAAGAAAGCGCAATTTCATGCGTATTGCCACTTGAGTCTTTTTCGACCGCTACTAAGCATGGCATTCCACTTCCTTCTTCATAAGTTCTTCGCAATAAATGACCCGGTCCTTTTGGCGCAACCATTCCAACAGATAAATCTTCCCTTGGAATGATTTCATTAAAGTGAATATTAAATCCATGAGCAAATAGCAAAGTTGCACCCTCTTTTATATTGTCGGCAATTTCAGAATTATAAACATCTGCCATAACTTGATCTGGAAGTAGCAACATTACAACATCTGCGCCAGATGCAGCATTTGCTAAGTTTTCAACTTTTAATCCCTTTTCTTGCGCCCTTGTGAACGACTCTGAATCTTCTCTGAGACCAACGGTTACATCTACACCTGAATCATGTAAATTTAACGCATGTGCATGGCCTTGGCTACCAAATCCAATAACGCTGACTTTTAAATTTTTAATTAAATCTTGATTAATCGATGAATCGTATATTATTTTTGTTTCCATATTTCTCCTTATAAGTTAGTTTGAATAGCAATCCTTCCACCTCTGACCATTTCAATTATTCCAAACGGCTTCATTAAATCCTCAAATTTATTCAATTCTTTTGAAGAACCAGTAAGTTCAAAAATTGCATAATCTTGACCCACATCTACCGAATTTGCACTTGATAGGTTTGCTTTTTCAATTACAGATGTTTGACTTTCTTTATTTATTGATACTTTTAATAGTAAAACTTCAGTTTCAATTGTCATGTCCGGATCTAATTCAACAATTTTTATTACATTAACCAATTTGTTGAGTTGTTTTTTTACTTGTTCAACAGCATCAAGTTCAGTGACGATTGTCATTTTTGATCTTCCATCTATGTGAGTAGGACCCACAGATAAAGAATTTATATTAAAACCTCGCCTTGAGATAGTCGATGCGACTCTAGCTAGTACACCAGGTTTATCTTCAACTAAAACAGACAAAATTCTTTCACTCATAAATTTTTCAAATCCTCTTCATTTAAAATTATTTGGTCATTACTACCACCTGCCGGAACCATAGGAAAAACCATATCTTCAGGATCTACTACACAGTCAATTAATATAGGTTTGTCATTTATCTTTAACATTTCTGAAAAGACATTTTTAACTTCTGATTTTTTTGTCATTCTTAAACCAACTGCACCCATCGACTCAGCCAGTTTTACATAGTCAGGTACTGTGTGTCCTAATTCAGATGCTGAAAATTTACTATCATAAAATATTTTTTGCCACTGTCTTACCATTCCATGATTTCCGTTGTTAAATACTACAATTTTGATTGGTATATTTTCTGTAGAGGCTGTAATCAATTCTTGGCAAGTCATTTGAAAACAACCATCTCCATCTAGAGCAAGAACTAATTTTTCAGGAAATGCAGTTTTAGCACCAATTGCTGCAGGTAATGAATACCCCATAGTTCCAAGACCTCCTGAATTCAACCACGTATTTGGTTCAGTAAAATTCCAATGTTGTGATATCCACATTTGATGTTGGCCAACACCTGATACAACAATTGCTTCCTCTTCGGTTAAATTTTGGAGTTCTTTAAGCACATAAGGAACTTTTAAAGGTCCATTTTCATCTTGATTGTAAGAAAGTGGAAATTTAGTTTTCATACTATTCAGTTCATTAATCCAATTCTCAGTATCAAGCTTTGTATTTTCGAGTGCAGCAATAAGACCTACAATCACACTTTTTGCATCACCAACGATGGGCACTTGAGCTTCTCTTACTTTTCCAATTTCAGCTGGATCAATATCAGCATGAATTACTTTTGCATTTTGCGCAAAGAATGAAGGATTAGCAGTTACTCTATCATCAAATCGAACACCTATTGCAATAAGTAAATCTGATTTTTGTATAGATGTTGTAGCTGTATAATTTCCATGCATTCCAGGCATTTCTAAACATAAATCATGACCATCAGGGAAAGCACCTCTACCCATCAATGTTGTAACAACAGGAATGTTAAATTTAGTTGATAATTCAAAAAGTTCTTGATTTGCTTTTGAATGAATGATTCCACCACCAACATAAAGTATTGGTTTTTTTGAATTTTTGATTAAGTTAGCTGCCTGCTGAATCATTTTTGGATTTGGATCTAATGTAGGTTTGTACCCTGGAAGATCAAGTGACCCTGGTTCAACCCAATCAGATTTTTGATTCAAAATATCTTTTGGAATATCAATCAAAACAGGACCGGGCCTTCCTGAAGTTGCAATATACTTTGCTTCTTTAAGAACTTGTGGTATTTCAGAAGCTTTGGTTATTAAATAATTATGTTTTGTAGCAGCCATGGAAAGCCCAACAGTGTATGCTTCTTGAAAAGCATCATTACCAATTGCTTCAGAAGCTACTTGACCAGTAATCGCAAGTAGTGGAGTGGAGTCCATTAATGCATTTGCAAGAGGAGTTATGAGATTTGTAGCCCCTGGTCCAGATGTTGCTATAACAACACCAAGCTCGCCAGTTGATTGCGCATAGCCCTCAGCCATATGGCCAGCACCTTGCTCATGTCTTGCTAAAATATGTCTTATTGGACTATCGTACAATGGATCATATGCAGGTAATATTGCCCCACCTGGTACGCCAAAAACTGTTGATACATTAAGATATTCAAGACCCCTAATGACTAGCTCTGCTCCTGTAAGTTGATCCTTGCTCATTTAAATTTAGTTACTCCATAATTTACTAAAAAAAAACCTCCCGATTTGGGAGGCGCTCATCACAGCAAAATGAGCGCTAAATAAGTAATAGCACTAAAGTTGTGATGAATACAGCTAAATTTTTCATTAAAATAACTATAGTAAAATCAAAAAAAAATGAAAGACATTAATCTTAATAATTTTTTAAGTAAAAACTTAATAGATATTCCCGAAGAGGTAACGATAGGTGTTGTTTCATTACCTACTGGTCTAAATTTTTCAAGTGCAATCAAAAGAGTAAAAAATCAAAATAAACATGCGAATATGAAATTTACATTTTCAAATCCTGATTATTCCGGTCTTGTTGATAAATTTGACTGGGCAAATTCAGCTTTAATTTTTGCGTATGATTATAAAAGAAAAATAAATTCATCAAATTTAACGAGTAAAGGATTTGGTCAAGTTGCTCGTTTTGCACAACAAGATTACTACTTACCATTAAAAAAAATAATTAATGAATTTGAAAATTTATTTACAAATCTAGATATCAAATATGAATCTTTTATCGATAATCCAAGGCATTATGATAGATCATTTTTTGAAAGTTCTGGAATGGGTTGGCAAGGAAAAAGCACGATGATGTTAAGTCCTGGAAAAGGGCCGTGGCAGCTATTAGGGACAATTTATGTAGAAGAAAATTTTCAAGCGACAGAAGAAAAACAATATTCATGTGGAACATGTAACTTATGCCAAATTTCCTGTCCTACTGGTGCTCTGGACGATGAATACAAGCTAGATGCTAATAAATGTATATCGTATTGGCTCCAATCACCTGATAACATTCCATATACGATAAGAGAGTCAATCGGAAATAGATTTTATGGATGTGATGAATGTTTAGTATCATGCCCCACTGGGCAGAATAAGAAAATAAAAATTAATACTAAAAATAATTCTCAAGTAAATCTTGAACAATTGATACTTACAAAGAACGAGGAAATACTTACAAATTATTATTGGTTTTATATTCCAAAAAGAAACGCTGACTTTATGAAAAGAAATGCTGTAATTGCACTTACAAACAATCCTACTTCAACTACATTTGATTTTTTTACTAAGATATACACTCAATCATCAGAGATTGTAAAACTTTATTTATTGTGGAGTTTCTGGAAACTTGGACGCATTCTTGAAGTTGAACATTTGATAAGTAATGAAATTAGTAAAGATTTAATCATTGAATATGAAAAATTAAAAAGTATGACTTCATAATTGAAATAATCTATTCTTATCCTATGGAAAAAATATCAGATGATGTGACACAAGGTTCCAGTAAAGCTGCTGCTAGAGCAATGCTTCGCGCCGTTGGTTTGCAAGATGATGACTTTAATAAATTTCAGGTAGGTGTAGTTTCAGCTGGAAATGAAGTTACACCTTGCAATCTAACAGGACCAGAACTATCAGAATATGCAAAAAAAGGGGTAAATGGTCCAGATTCTGCAGCATTAATTTTTTCAACAATTGCTGTATCTGACGGTATTTCAATGGGACATGAGGGAATGAGAGCATCATTAGTATCTAGAGAAGTAATAGCTGATTCTGTTGAACTAGTAATGCATGCAGAAAGATTTGATGGAATGGTTACAATTGCTGGCTGTGATAAATCTCTACCAGGAATGTTAATGGCTGCTGGAAGAATTAATCGTCCAGCAATATTTTTATATGGAGGGAGTAGTCTCCCTGGAGTTTATAACGGTAAAGATATTTCTATTGTTGATGTATTTGAGGGAATAGGTGCTTTTGAAAAAGGCATAATCACTAAAGAAGAATTACATGAAATCGAATGTGCAGCTTGCCCAGGGGTTGGGTCATGCGCAGGAATGTTTACAGCTAATACAATGGCTTCAGTTGGTGAAGCAATAGGCATGAGTTTGCCAGGAACTGCAGCTATCCCAGCTGAAGATCCAAAGTTAAGAGATGCAGCAGTAGAGTCAGGAAAACAGCTAAATTACTTATTAAAAAATAATATCAAACCCAGTGATATTATGACTCAAACTGCTTTTGCCAATGCCATAACAACTGTACTTGCTCTTGGTGGAAGTACAAATTCTGTACTTCACTTACTAGCTATTGCACATGAAACAGGCGTTGAGCTATCAATTGATAAATTTGATCAACTTAGTAGAAACGTACCACACTTAGCCGACATGAAACCATTTGGTAAATATCATATGGTTAATTTGAATGAAATCGGAGGAGTTCCTGTTGTATCAAAAATACTTCTTGAAAATAATTTAATAAATCCAGATTGTATGACAGTTACTGGTAAGACTGTAGGTGAGAATCTTGAAGAAGTAAAAATTCCAAAAAACCAAAATGTCATAAGTTTTCCGGATAATCCGATATCAAACGAGGGAGGTATTGCAATTCTTAAAGGTTCCCTAAGTCCCAATGGATCAGTTGTAAAAACTGCAGGAATTGATATTAATACCTTTTCAGGACCAGCAAACGTTTTTGATTCTGAACAAGATGCTTTAGATGCTTTGTTTAATAACAAAATAATAAAAGGGGAAGTTGTAGTAATTCGTAACGAAGGACCTAAAGGTGGTCCAGGCATGAGAGAAATGCTACAAATTACTGCTGCGATTAAAGGTGCAGGATTGGGTAAGGATGTTTTACTTATAACTGACGGAAGATTTTCTGGAGGTACAACCGGTTTATGTATTGGTCATGTCGCTCCAGAAAGCTATGATAAAGGACCAATTTCAATATGCAAGGATGGAGATATCATTACTTTAGATATTGAAAATAGAATTTTAAATTTAGAGATTGAAAAAACTGAATTTGATGAGAGATTAAGTAAATTAAAATTGCCTCCACCAAGGTACAAATCAGGTGTTCTATATAAATATTCAAAGCTAGTTAGCGGTTCTGATACAGGTGCTGTTACAAATTAATAGATGTTATTCATTTCAGACGTTCATCATCAATTAGAGTATTTAAAATTACTACCAAAAAAAAATGAGCCAGTAGTTGTTTTAGGCGATTTGATAAATTGGATAGATTATAGAAATGGTGAAGGTATAGCCAAAGAAGTATTTGGATTAGAAAATGTTAAAAAGCTTATTGATTTAAGAAAAGAACATAGATTTGAAGAAAGAAAAGATTTGTGGAAAAGCTTATATTCTAATGATCCAGAAGTAATTATGAAAAAAATGAGAGATGCTATAGAAAATCAATACGAAGAGGTATTTAAGATTTTAAAAAAATATCAAGTTTGGTTTATACCAGGTAATGTAGATGATGTTGAAATTATGAATAGCTATACCTCGTCGACTATAAATAATGTTGATGGACTCTTAATTGAATATAAAGGTACTAAGCTAGGCTTCGCAGGAGGTGGAGTTCCTACTCCCATTAATGCAAGAGGTGAAATAAGTGAGAATGAATTTTCCAAAAAAATAAGTAAACTTGGCAAAGCTGATATTATCTGTACTCATGCTCCTCCTTATATAGATGAATTAATGACAGATGTAGTCACAAACAAAATAGAACAGGGTTGGCATAGCTTACTAGACTTTATAAAAACAAATAATCCTAAATTTGCACTTTTTGGTGATGTTCATCAACCTAAAGCTTCAACTTGGAAAGTAAACAACACAACGTGCATTAATACTGGTTACTTTAGAGCCACTAACCAATATTTAGAATTATCATCAATAATATAATGAATTGCTTATCTTTTGATGTTGGAGGCACAACAATAAAATACGGAGTCATAAATGATAATTATGAAGTTATATTAAAAGACAAAACACCTACTCCAAAAGATGAAGAAAAATTCATTGAGTCTCTTTCAGAAATAATTCAAGAAAATTTAAAAAATATTTCAAAAGTATCTGTAGGAATGCCAGGATTCGTAAATGTTTTAAACAACAAATATTTGTACGGTCCGCATTTACCATTTGAAATTGATTTTTCAAAATTATCAAATTTTTCTGAGTATGAATTTTATCTTGATAATGATGCAAATATTGCAGCTTATTGTGAATATTTTCTAAATTATCAAAATAAATATTCAAATTTAATTATGTTAACTTTTGGGACAGGAGTCGGTGGGGGAATAATTTCTGAAGGTAGATTATTAAGAGGAAGAGGAAATGCAGGAGAGCTTGGACATATGCTCACCTCAAATGATAGAGAAATTGAAGGAGACAATGGAAAAAAAGGAAGTTTTGAAAAATCAGTTGCTGCTTCAGTATGGACAAAGAAATGTTCTGAGCTAATAAAAAATAATCAAGATTCAGAACTTGCAAAAGTATTTAATATTAAAAATGTTGGTTCTGTACTTTTTGACACCACATTGAATTTAACAGACCCAGAAGCCGCTGTTAGAGATGAAATAATTGAGAATATTTCAAATGGACTTTTAAGCTTATTTGAAATATTTGACAACGAAGTTTTTGTTCTCGGTGGAAGTATGTCATCCGAACCGTTTGATTTAATTAAGCTTATACAAAGCGATATTAAGAATAGGTACAAATTTCCATCTAGAAATTTTCCTGAGATTTATATAGCTTCCCAAGGTGAAGATTCTGGAATAATTGGTGCGGCAGCTCTAGCTTTTGATGAATAAAAAAAATTCTCTTTTACTTCCCCCTCAATTTTTTGAAATAGATTTTAAAAAAAAATTAAGCTATATTTTAAAATTCAGTATTGATGTTTTATATCTTTTTGATCATTATAAAAATCCAATAGATGCTACTAAGCCAACATATAAATTTATGGATAAAGTTTTTACTTTATATGAAAAAGTAAGAAATGAAATAGAAATTGGAGTCTGTGTATTAAATATTAATGCTAGAGACTCAGAAATATTGATAGAAGATATTGTTGACCCATTACTTAAGCTGAAAAATATTAATTTAGGTTTAGGTACTGGTGACAATAAATATGAAAAACATGATTTTATATTTAATAATGATATTGAGGAAATTATTCAATATATTTTGAACAATAATAATTTCATTTCAAATAATTCAACATTATTTATTGGTGGCAATTCACAATCTAAACTAGATTTATTTAGAAAATACAATTTAGGAATTAATCAGTGGACGGGCTCAGATTCTGATTTTTTGGATAAGCAAAACTTATATAAAAATTTAATTAATCCAAAAGGTAGTCTCTCAAGATGTGTTAATGTCAAAAAAAAATATGAATTTGATTATGAGCAAATATTCATAGTAAAAGATTCTAATTTGAAGATTTTTCAAGAAACTATAGATAATATTTTTAAAAATGACTAAATATTCCAACAATTTAATTGATAACTTTCCTGATTATTTGTTCAATAAGATTAATCAGCAAAAACTAGCTTTGAGACAAAGCGGAGAAGATGTTATTGATCTTGGTTACGGCAATCCTGATATTCCGTCTCATGAATTAGTTGTAGAAAAATTAATTGAGTCTGCTCAAATAAAAAAGAATCATAAATATTCTGTTTCAAAAGGCATTCATGGTTTACGAAATGCCATCGCAAAAAAATATTTGAGAGAATACAAAATTAATTTAGATCCAGGTAAAAATGTAGTAAATACTATTGGCAGTAAAGAAGGGTTGACCCACTTACTAATGTCTGTTCTAAACAAAGGTGATAATGTTGCCGTTCAGGACCCTAGCTATCCGATTCATCATTATGCCCCGTTAATTGCTGGTGCAAATGTAATTAAAATTGATTGTTTAAGTAGTGAAAATTTTTTAAATAATTTGAACATAACTCTAAAAAGTAAAAAAATTAAAGTAGTGCTTGTATCATTCCCTCACAATCCAACAACCTTAACTGTAAATCAGGAGTTTTATGATGAACTTGTGAGTCTTGCACAAAGGTATAATTTTTTGATAATAAATGATTTTGCTTATTCCGATATATATTTCAATGAAGAAAAACCTGCATCTTTGTTAAATTCTGATCCAGAATTTGGTCACACTGTTGAACTTTATTCACTAACTAAGGGTTACTCAATGGCTGGGTGGAGAGTTGGCTTTGTAGTTGGTAATGAAAGTGCAATAAGTTCACTCACAAAACTCAAATCTTACATCGATTACGGCACTTTTCAACCAATACAAATTGCATCAACAGTTGCAATCAATGAATTAGATAATTATCCAAAAGAAGTTTCTTCTATATATCAAGAAAGGAGAATGTTAGCAGAAGAGTATTTAACAAAATATGGATTCGAAGTATATAAAAGTAATGCAACAATGTTTTTATGGGCGAAACTACCTGATGATTATAAAAATGATTCTATGAAATTTTCAATTAACTTGCTTTCCAAATCTAATGTGGCTGTTTCTCCGGGTGTTGGATTTGGAAACTGTGGAGAAGGGCATATAAGGCTTGCTTTGGTTGAGAATAAACAACGAATAAGGCAAGCAATGAAAAATTTTATAAAGATAATTGATAGTGTTTAGAGAATTTATATCTGAATTATTTTTTAATACCTCTTTAGGAAATGGTTTTTATTCGGATTTATCTCAAGGTACATTTGTAGTATTACTTTTTTTTATAATCCTGAGCTTTTTATTAATCAAGTTTGAAAAATATATAAAAGTTGAATTTCTTTATGGCCTAGGAATTCTTTTGGGTTCTCTTACAACAATTAATGTTTTAAGGTACAAACCATATGGTGGAGACGCAAAGATTTATTGTGATTTAACTGCTTTATCAAAATCAAGTAATTTGTCAATATATGATGTTGAGTATAAGTACACTTTTAATTATCCACCTATTTTTAAACAACTGTTAGATTTTTTATGCGATTTTGGATATGAAACATATTACTACTTCTTTCTATTTCCTTCTTTGATTCTGTTTTTAATAATTTTAAGAAATGAAAATAAAAATATTTTTCTAAATTATTTATATTTATTTGGTGCTTTCCTTGCTTTAAGGTGGGTCCTTAAGACTGGAAATTTTGTTATGTTAGAGTTAGTATTTCTAATTTTGTTTGTTTGGCATTACAAAAAGAAAAGTCATTTTTCTTATTTATTTTTGATTCTTTTTGGAATTCAAAGAATTTGGTTTCTTCTATTAGTCCCGATTCTTTTTTACTTTGACTATACAGAAATAAATAAAAAAGTAAAAACAATAGTATCTACATCATTATTTGCAGTATTAATAAATATAAATTCTTTAAGTATATTTGTTGGGAGTATTTTCGATTCAAATTCTCAATACAATATTTTGAGAGAGTCACCTGGACACAATACGCCCTCAATATATCTAGGTATATTAGATATGTTCAGTATCGACTCAAATTTATTTTTACTTCTTATTTATGTTTTAGCTTCTATCTTTATAGTTGTTTTAATTTTAAAAAAATACAAAATGTCTGCTGACATACAACTGATTACAATTTTTACTTCAGTTTTACTTATAAATCCTTATCTAAAGCCTTATCATTTTATTTTTATCATTCCTTACTTTTTACTTATCAATGATAATTATCTTAAAGATAAGAAAAATATTATAATTGCAATTATTATCCCAAATTTATTTTGGATAATATTTTCTAACTTATCTTCGGGTACCTTTCTGGGGTTTTTTCAATTGTTGTTCATAATTGCATTTATTGTTAATCTCATATTATTAGATAAGGAAAAAAATAAAATTGATTGATTTAAGATCTGATACTGTCACCAAACCTGATAAAAGTATAATTGAGGAAGCTTTAGAAGCAGAGTTAGGAGACGATGAGTATGGTGAAGATCCTACTGTAAATCAGCTTCAAGAAAAATGTGCAGAACTTTTAGGTTTTGAAAGCGGTCTTTTTGTTTCATCTGGACTTATGGGAAACCAAATCTCGCTTCTAATTCATAATTCACCTGGTACTGAAGTTATTACAACATCAGATTCTCATATTAAAAATTACGAACATGGTGCTGCTTCATTTCTATCTAGAGTCCAATTTAGAGAAATTGATCATAAAGATGGGGCATTAAATTTAGATACAATAAAAAGTGTTTATGAAAAATCAAAAGTACACAAACCTCAAATTAAAACAATTGCACAAGAAAATACACATTTAGCATCAGGAGGTTCAATTGTTTCTTATAGCCATCTTGCTGAAGTATATTCTTATGCAAAGGAAGTAGGTTTAAATATTCATATAGACGGAGCAAGAGTATGGCATGCCATATTAGGAGAGGGATCTCCAACTAATTATGGAAATATTACTGACAGTTTGACTTTTTGTTTTTCAAAAGCATTAGGCGCACCTGTAGGTTCAATGCTGCTCGGTACAAAAAATTTTATTACTCAAGCTAGAGAGTACCGAAAAATACTTGGAGGTGGAATGAGACAAGTTGGAGTAATTGCATCAATGGCAAATAAATCATTAGATTTGCGAGAGAGGATCTTAGATGATCATCAAAAAGCGAGTGATATTTTTGATTTTATAAATAAAGAACTTGAATCAAATAGTTTCTTTACGGTAGATTATAAAAATACTAATATGATATTTCTTAAATTTCACGATGGTAATAACTCTCAGAATTTTATAAAAAAGCTGGAAAAAGAGGGCGTGTTATCAGGATTAATAAATAATAAAACAGTTAGGTTAGTTTTCCACAAAGATGTTTCAACAAATGATTTAGTGCATGTAAGAGAGGCCATTCATTCTTCTTCGGTAATTTGATTCCATTCAGTAATAGATTTTTCTGAGAGATTAACCAAAATCATCGTACCTAGTATTGATGAGATGTTTACTATAAAAATATATAGAGCTATTTCATTGAAACAATCTAAATTTGAATCAGCTAAACAAAAAGCATTTCCCAAAAGATAACCGATATAAGTAGAGAATAAAACAACTGTAGCAAAAATTAAAAAACGTGTTTTGTTGCTAAATCTCATATTTATATTAACTTTAGCTTATTATGAATTTTCCAAGTCCATGGATAACGATTTTAACTTTTGTAGCCATATTTTTTTCAGGTTTTTTCTCATTTATTTTCAGCAAAAAAACTGTTGATTTATATTTATCAAAAGTTGAAACAAAATTTTTGAAATCTTTAGAACCACTTATTGGATCAATTGGATTTGTTTTATCTTTTGGATTAAGTTTATTAATTTTATATTATTTTATAATACGCGTAAGCTAAACATCTTAACTATGACAGGGTGTGTATGATATTATTTTCTATAAATTGTATTTCACAATTTTTAGGTCTACACATTGAGTAATTTTCATCATTTGTTAAAAAATATGTAAACGCCCTTATGGTATCTTGATGAGATACAAATAACGTATTTGTATTATTTTTATATTCTATTTTTACTCTCTCATATACACTTTTTAAAGTTTCATCAACAGGATTTAGGTCTAAAGATGATTTTTCTTTAGAATATTCTTTTGAATTTTTAATCTCTTCAATTGTTTTTCCTATCCAATTATTAACCCCTGACCATTCTGTTAAATTATCAGAAAAGAAAATTGGAATATTAAGGATTTCAGAGATAATTGTTGAAGTTTCACGTGCTCTTAAAAGGGGAGAAGTAATAATCTTTTCAATTTTCTTATTACTTTTTTTTAAAATTTTTACAGCTGCAAAACACTGTTGTTTACCATGCTCACTTATTTGAAATCCAGGTAAATTACCGTACTGAATATTTTTTTTATTTAAAACTTCAGCATGCCTCAAAAATAAGTTTGTCATAAATTTAGCGTAGTGTGGTAATTGATTAATATCTTTATATGGGATTAAACAAAAAAGAACAAGAAATCTTAAATCAAATTGAGCAAGAACTTCTTAAAGAAGACCCTGAACTCGCCAACACAGTAAAAGAATCAACTCTTTCAAAATACACAAGAACAAGAGCAGTTGTCTCATTTTTTATTTTTTGCATTGGTCTCTTAACTATGTTTAGTACCTATATTATTCAGCCGACTATAGCTTTAGCTGGTTTTGTCCTCATGGCATTGTCAGCTTACATTTTTGTTTCCAACACCAAAGCACTTTTAAATGCTGAAAATATTACTGAGTGGAATTTTAAACAGGTATACAAAATTTTAAGAAACAAAGATACCTCTAGACAAAATTAAAACTTTAAATTAAATTAAATATACATCGTTTTTTATAGGAGTAAGGTTTTGAAAAAAGATGCTTTTACATCTAAGCAAGCATGCTATTTATCTGGTTGCACATCGCATCAATTAAGATATTGGGATAAAGTAAACCTTGTAAACCCTTCAATACAATCTTCAAATGGAAAACCAGGTGTTCCGAAAATGTATTCTTTTAGAGATATTGTTGCATTAAGAGTTATAAAAACATTACTTGATAATGGTATGAGTATTCAAAGAGTAAGAAGAGCGTGGAGATATTTGTCAAAAAATGGTGATCTGACTCAACATTTGTCTGAAGTTAATTTAGTTTCAGATGGAAGCACAATTTATTCTGTAGATGATGAAGAGGTGTTGGATGCCCTTAAGAATGGACAATTAACATTTTTTGAGACTATTGACAATATCACGAAAGAAGTAAAAGAAGATGTTTCAAAATTTGAATTGGATAAAGAAAGATTCCTAAATTTATTGACTAAAGTAGAAGATGATGTACTTAGTCAACAACTACAAGCATAAAGTTTTATCATCTTATTAATCTATGGAAAAATATCGCAGCCATCGAACTCTTATTCTAAATTCCACTTATCAGCCGCTATCTGTTGTTCCTTATAATAGAGCAATATCATTACTGGTTAACAAAAAAATTAATTCTATAAATGATTCTAAAATAATATTTAAATCAGAAACTAAAAAGATTGCTCTTCCAAATGTTGCATTGTTAAATTATTTTGTTAACGCACCTTATTCAAGGAGAGTTGCATTAAACAAGGAAAATATCTTCATAAGAGATTTTTATACATGTCAATATTGTGGAGCACAAGCAGAATCAGTAGACCACATTGTACCTAAGTCTAAAGGTGGAGAGCATATTTGGGATAATGTTGTTGCTTGTTGTAAAAAATGTAATTTAATTAAAGCTGACAAAGATCTCACAGAAACAAGATTAAAATTAAAAAGGAATCCACAACAACCTGTTGGAGCTTTTTGGATAAAAACAATCGTTGGATCAAATCCTGATCCATCATGGAAAGAATATTTAATTTCAGCATAAAAAAATTTTTATCAAAAAGTGTTGCAAAGTGGTAGATAGTGTCATATAATGTTTAAAAGTGGTTCAAGGCACGAAAGGCGGAGAAAGTGTTCCTTGGTGAGTTTCAACATACAATGGACTCTAAAGGTAGGGTTGTAATACCATCCAAGTTTAGAGACGAGCTTCAACAGGGCTGTGTAATCACCAAGGGGCAAGATAATTGTCTCCAAATATTAACTAAATCAAATTGGGAAGAAGAGGCAATGAAAATGGCTTCACTTCCATCCACAGACAGAACATCAAGGCAATTGAGAAGGGCTTTATTTAGTGGTGCTATTGATGTAAAAATAGACTCAGCAGGAAGGGTGCAAATACCTGAAAACTTGAGAGTATATAGCGGAATTGATATCAATGAAGAAGTTACTGTAACTGGTTCAGGTCCTGTTGTGGAAGTTTGGTCAACTAGAAGTTGGAAGAAAATTCAAAATGAAGCTGATCAAGCCTTTGCAAATATAAACGAAGTGAAAGGATAAGTTCATAGCCAGCTCTCTAGACAACTAAATTGGAACACCCTTACTCCGCCCAACTTTCCAATTGGTGCCAGTGCTAGAGAGCTGGGTATGAATAACAACAGGGTAGGGTACCTAAAGCATGACGGAGTAATGATATCCGAAGTCAATGAAATAGTATCTAATTCACCTGCGGGAATATTTGTAGATGCAACTTATGGTTATGGATCGCATTTTAACTATTTAAAACAAGAGAACATCCATCTTGAATTTATTGGAATAGACAGAGATTTAGAAGCAGTTATGAATTCCTCTGATGAAGTCTTAAATATAAAATTTTCAAAAATTTCTGATGTATTATCTAATAAAAATATTTTGGATATATCAGGAGTATTCTATGACTTTGGTATTTCCTCACATCAAATTGATAACCCAGATAGAGGATTTTCATATTTGAATCCGGGACCACTGGACATGAGAATGAACCAAGATGACAAAATTACTGCAGGCGAAGTATTAAATCAATTCGAAGAAGAAGATATTGCAAATATTTTGTATAAATATTCTGGTGAAAAAAATTCTCGTAAAATAGCAAAAGCAATTTGTAACTCAAGACCATTGAAATCTACCGAAGATTTTACTAAAGTTTTGAAAAATCAATTAGGAAAACAGAATCCAAAGTATATAAATCAGACAATAAAAAGATGTTTTCAAGCAATAAGAATTTATGTAAATAATGAACTTGAAGAGATTACTTTATCGATAAATAAAATTAAAAACTTTATTAAACCTGGTGGTGTAATTGTTTGTCTTACCTATCACTCTCTTGAAGACAAAATAGTTAAAGATATTTTTAATGATTTAACTGTTACATGTGTTTGCAGTCCGAGAATTCCAATTTGCAATTGTGATACTATTCAAAAATTTAAATTTGGTAAAAATAAAAAATTATTTCCTTCAGATGATGAAATCAATAAAAATTCAAGATCAGCTTCAGCTACTTTGAGATATGTGGTGAAAATATGAAATTTAGAAATATTATGTTATTAATGGCAAGTGTTTTTATTTTGTCAATGCTTTCAGATTTGTATTTTAACTTAAAAATCAATGAATTATCTAGTGATTTAGAGCAAATTAATAATGAAATTTTAATACTTGAAATTGAAAAGTCTAAGATTCATTTAAAACATACTGAAGAATTTTCAATTGGAAATATTGAAAAACTTTCAAAGGAAATTAATTTTAAAAGATTAGATATTCACAAGAAAAATTTTGATTTAGTAAGACCCTACAAATTGATTGAAGATTCTAATCCTGTAATTGTTTTGGGTTTTGGAAAATGACTAATTTTCAAAGATTAAAAAATTATTTTCTAATCTTTGTAGTGTTTTTTACAGTTCTAGGTTCTTCGTATGTTTTTATATCAACAGTGTACGAACTTCAATTTACAAATTCTGATTATTTTAAAAACCAGGCTTTATCTTATCGAGTTAAAACTGAAAAGTTAAAAGCGTCAAGAGGCAATATTTATGACAAAAATCTTTTAATATTATCTTCAAGTTCTCGGTCATATAATATTGGAATTTTTCCAACAAAAATTGACAATTTAGATGAAGTAGTAAATTCACTATCTGCAATATTATTTTTAGAAAAAGATTTATTACATAAAAGGATAATATCCACACCTAACTTTTTTTATCTTGATAGAAATATAGATTATGAAAGAGGAGATGAAATAAAAAGTTGGAATCTTGAGGGGGTCGTTCTAGAACCTTCATTTGATCGTGTAATACACACTAATTCAGTTTCAAAAATTATAGGAAAAGTAGATCCTGACGAAAATGGGATAGAAGGTTTAGAGCTTTATTTTGACTCATCACTTAAAGGAATAGATGGTGAAATTAGATATGAAGCTTCACCAAATGGAAAAATTATTCCTCAGGCACCTATTAATACTATTCAACCAACTCACGGAAAAGATTTAATTTTGACACTAGATTCCGAATTGCAATTTATAAGTGAAAATCTATGTTCTGAGGCATTAGAAAAAACCGAAGCATTAAATTGCTCTATTGTTTTTGCTAACGCAAATACAGGAGAAATATTAATTGCTGCCGAAAAAAGTGGATATCTTGTAGATAGTTTAAATATAGACCTATTGAGTATTAGAGCTCAGTACGAGCCTGGTTCTTCATTAAAAATCTTTTCTATAGGTGCAGGTATTGAACAAGGATTATTTGATGAAAATACTAAATATTTAGTTGACGATAAAATCGAAATTATAGAGGGATCTTGTGCCAAAAATTATGATGGTCTAAAAGGATGTTATAAAGATTTTTTAAATCATGATCCATATGAAATATCTATTAAGGAAATAATAGAGCGCTCATCAAATGTTGGGACAATTCTTGCTACCAAAGATTTGGATATAAATTATTTAGAAGATTATCTTCATAAATTCGGTTTTGGTGAAAAAACAGGCGTGGAACTGACCGGCGAGATAAAGGGAAGTTTCACCGAATATAACATTTGTAAAACCTGTTTAAGTTCCTTATCAATCGGATACTCGGTTAATGTAACGCAACTTCAAATGGTCAAAGCATATAGTATTATTGCAAATGGTGGTAAGAATATAAATTTGTCATTAATTAAAAAACCTACAGAAAGTTTAAATCTTCAACAGGTAATAAGTGTTGAAATATCTGAAAGATTAAGAAATCTCTTAATAAATGTTGTAGAGGGTGTTAACGGAACAGGAAAGTCATTGAAACTTGATAATTATATAATTGGAGGAAAGACTGGGACTAGTAGAACTCATATTGAGGGAGATGGCTATTCAGATTTTAGATTTAATACTTCTTTTACTGGATTTATTGAAACATTAGAAGGACCTGTTGTGGGATCAGTTATTTTATGGGGAGCTTCTGTTAACCCAGCATCTGAATACGTTACGGGAGGATCAACCGCTGCTCCGATATTTAAAACAATTGTCAGCAACCTAGTACCAGGAGAGTAATGGATAAAATTTATAATTATGACCAATATTTGGAAATGAGTTTAGATTTTTCGGTAATTGTAAATTCAACACTTGACCTAAAACCTGGTTCAATTTTATGTATTGATAATCAAGATATTGAAAAGCTGGATTATTTGATAAATGAAGCATTGAATAAAGATGTAGACAAAATTTTAACCAGTTCAAAATCTAAAATTTCTGAAAGTAAGGTATATAGATTCGAAGACTATGAAAAAGTTTTTGAAGATATTTTGAAGAACATAAATCCTAATTTTAAAAATAAAACATTTTTTGGTATTACAGGAACAAATGGCAAAACAACTACGGCTCATTTACTAAACTCTTTACTTGGAGATTCCTCAATTTTTGTAGGAACTATTGACGAAGATAATCTTTTTGAATTTACTAAAGAGGAACATTTAACAACACCAAAACTATTTAATCTTGTAAAAATGTTGTCCTTAGTTGATAGAGATATAAGCAATGTGGTTCTTGAGGTCTCTTCTCATGCATTAGACCAACAAAGATTAAATGGCTTATATTTCAAAATGTCAGGATTTACAAATTTAAGCCAAGATCATCTAGACTACCACAACACAATGGATGAGTATTTTGAAGCAAAGACAAAGCTATTTAATAAAAAAACCTCAGAAGAGTTTGTATATATAGTTTCAAACTATGGTGAAAAATTAAATCAAATTTATGATTCTAGAGGTTTTTCTGTTGGGAATACAAAGAATAACAATGTTCAACTAAATTCATACACTAATGATTCAATCAATTTTGATATTAATGGAATAAATGTGAATTCAAAACTTTACTTATCAGGTCCAGAAATTATTTACAATTTTCTTTTGGCTTTTAGCATGGCGTATTTTTCAAAAGTTAAAGAGATTAATGAGCTTAAAGATCAAATACCCCTTTTAAAAAATCCAAAAGGAAGATACGAGGTGATCAATTACCCAAAAGGTGATATCATCATCGACTATTCCCATACACCTGAGGCAATAGAAAAAGTGATTAAATACACAAAAGAAAGATATCAAAAAGACGTAATTGTAGTTTTTGGAGCGGGAGGAAATCGTGATAAGTCAAAAAGAAAATTTATGGGTGCAGCATCTCAAAATGCTGAAAAAATAATTATTACTAACGATAACCCAAGGAAAGAAGACCAACTTGATATATCAAAACAAATACTTGAAGGAATTGATCTTAAGAAAAATGTAGAAATTATTTTAAATAGAAGAGAAGCTATAAGCAAAGGTGTAAACCTCCTAGATGGTAAAAGCACACTACTAGTATTAGGTAAAGGACATGAAAAATTTCAAGAAATAGGTGACGAATTGTATGAATTTGATGATGTTGAAGTTGTTAGAGAAGAGATAAGCATCTAATGATTGGAATAATTGTATCAGGAGGATTAAGTTTTTTATTTGTCCTTGTATCAACATTTTTAGGCGTAAATTATTTCAAGAGTAGAAATATAGGACAAAATATTCAAGAAGAAGTTGTTCACCATGAACATAAAAAAGGGACCCCTACAATGGGAGGAATTTTCTTGATTCTTGGTACTTCTTTCGGATTCTTTACTTCACACATAAACTTTTGGACAATAGGTAGAGGATTTGAGGTTGTTTTAAGAAAAATTAATGAAGATGTTTTAGCTTTATTAATTATTGCAATAGCTATGGCTTTAGTTGGTTTAATTGATGATTATTTAAAAGTAAAAGGTGATAGAAATTTAGGTCTTACCGTCAAGCAAAAATTTGGACTACAGTTTTTAGCAGGTGTATTGGCAGCTGTATATATTTACAATTTAGGCTACTCAACACAACTATATATATTTAGTGGTTTTGGTGTAGATATTGGATTTTTTAAATGGATATTAGTAGTTTTTGTCTTTGTAGGTATTACTAATGCGGTAAATCTTACAGATGGTTTGGATGGGCTAGTAGCTGGAAGTAGTTCAATTAGTTTTGCTGGAATTTTAGTTATTTCATTTTGGATATATAGGCATCCAGAATATTACTCAAATTTTATTAGCGACTCTTTTTTAACAGTAGATATTTCACTTTTGATTTCATCTGTATCAGGTGCATGCTTAGGCTTTTTGTGGTGGAATACAAATCCAGCAAAAATAATCATGGGTGATGTCGGCTCACATTTTATTGGTGCGATGTTTCCACTAATTTTGATATCACTAGGTGCAGAGGGACTGCTTCTATTTTTTTGTTTCTTATTTTTAATAGAAGCTGGATCAGTAATAATTCAGGTTGTTTCTTTTAGATATAGAAAAAAACGAATTTTTAAAATGGCACCATTACATCATCATTTTGAAATGAAAAACTGGGCTGAAACAACAGTAATTGTTAGATTTTGGATTATTAATGGAATATTTGTAATACTTGGTTTAGGGCTTTTTTATGCTGACTGGGTTCTGTTTGGAAATTAAGTGAAAAAATTAATATTTGGATATGGTGAAACAGGCAAAGCTGTAGAGCAATTTTTTATTAACAACAAAACAGATTTTGAAATCTACGATGATAATATTCCTGATTTCGACAGAGATATTACTGATAATCTTATGGAATTTGATGAAGTGATAATTTCTCCTGGTATTCCTCCAGATAATTTACTTCTTTCAAAAATAAAATCACAGAATTTAAATATTTCTACTGATCTAGATCTCTTTTTTAAGCATATCGATAAAAGTATAAAAATTATTGGAGTAACTGGAACAAATGGCAAAACATCATTTGTAAATATAATTAAAGAATTCCTAGAGAAAAATGGTCATAAAGCGATATCGTCTGGCAATATAGGCACTTCTCCATTAAATTCAATAAATAAAGATTTTGAATATCTTATATTAGAGCTATCTAGTTACCAACTTTATCATTCAAGAAACTTATCACTTGATTTTGGAGTAGTTTTAAATATTGCAAGCGACCATCTAGACTGGCATGGAAATTTTAAAAATTATTTAGAAGCTAAGTCCAAGATTATTAAATTCACCAAAAAGAATAATATCCTCGTTTATAGTGATTTAATTCAAGAGTTTGCAGACTATGAAACGAAAAAAATTGTTAATTCTGAGTATTCATCCTTTGAAAATATAGACACTCCTTTTTCAAATGAATTATTAGTACCTTTTTTAGATTTGATTTATTTATTGGATTTAAATAAAGAAAATATAGAAGAAGCTTGTCATAAATTCTTAGTTGACTTGGAACAGTTAGAACATAGATATGAAAGAATCAAATTCAAAGGTAATATAAAATTTATAAATGATTCAAAAGCCACAAATTTTCATGCCGTAACAAATGCAATAAATAGAACAAAAAACATAATTCTTATTCTTCATGGTCTAACTAAGAATATTCCTAGTGAAGAATTAAAACTTACATCTGATGTTAAAAAAATTATTGTACAGTCCGAAATGAAATTAAATTTAGATCAATTTTATGGAAAAATTATTAAATACGAATCAATCAATGAAATTAAAAACTTGATAAAGTCTGAGATGCAAGAAGGTGACACAGTTCTCTTTTCATGTGGTGGTGCAAGTTTTAACGACTTCAAAAACTATAGAGAGAGAGGAAATTTTTTCAAAAAACTAGTAAATGAGATTGATAGTGAAACTTAAAATATATTTTGACGAGTATCTGATAAAACTGAATGGAATTTCAGTAATACTTCTTCTTATCTTCGGAGTATTTCTAGTATCTTCCGCTACAGCTGTAGAGTCTCAAAGAATTTATTTAGATAGTTTTTATATGATTGCTAATCATGGATTAGGAATATTAATCGGTGTAGGGATGTTTTTATTAATAAAAAGATTCAATTATTTGTATTTTTTTAAATTTCTAACACCTATTGTTTTAGTAATGCTTGGTGCTTTATTTGTCTTACCAACAATGGGGGTCAATCTATTTGGTAGTACACGTTGGCTAGATATTGGCAATATAAGAATTCAACCTAGTGAATTAGCAAAACCTATAATTATACTTTGGGTAGCAAGACAGCTGTCAAATGCAAAAATAAAGGAACATGATCTTAAAACAATTTGGCGAGCAGGATTTATTCCAGGCTTGGCCGTAATTTTTATTTTTCTTCAACCTGATTTTGGAACCTCAGTAACAATCGCTTTTATAGTTTTAGTACAATTTTTGTTTTCAAAAACAAAACTAATCTACCCAGTATTACTTTCAATAGGAGGCTGGTTCATTGGGAGATATTATTTAGAATCAGAATTTTATAGGGCTGAAAGACTTAGAGTTTGGAGTGAAGGGATATGCAATCAGGGCCAAGAGCTTCTTGGTGCATGTTTTCAAGTCCATCAAAGTAGAATTGCAATCAGTTCTGGAGGCATGTTTGGTTTAGGTCCAGGAACTTCCAGAGCTAGGTGGGGTTCTTTGCCAAGCGCTTATTCGGACTTTATATCATCAATAATCGGTGAAGAATATGGTTTCATTGGGTACTTAATATTTATATTTATTCTTTCAATATGCATTATTACTTTTTTCTTAATTGCTGTTAGAGAAAAAAATGAATTTAAAAAAATATTTATTTCTGGTTTAGGAGCATGGATACTTTTTCAATCTGTTTTAAATTTAGGTGCTTCTGTATACTTGTTACCAATTACAGGAATTGTATTGCCATTTGTATCTTATGGAGGGACGGCTATGGTTTCTATTTTTGTAGCCCTTGGGATAATGCATTGTAGGGTTGATGAATAAAGGTGTATTTTTATGTGTTGGAACTGGTGGGCATGTTCTACCGGCTTATAATGTAATAAAATCAATGCTTAATCAAGATATAGATAAAAAAAATATTTTAATAGTTACTGATGAAAGAGGTATTGAGTATTTCAAAGAAAAAGACTTCGAGACTATAGTGTATCCTTTTGTGTCCTCACGCAGAGGTATTGGAGGCTATCTACTTAATCTAAGTAAAATCTTAAAAAGTATTATTTATTTATATAAAAGTTTAAAAAAGCATAAACCCCAATTTCTTTTTACAACTGGTGCATATATTGCACCTGTTTCAGCAATTGTTTCAAAGTTATTAAAAGTAAATTTCTATATACAAGAACAGAATATATATTCAGGTTTAGGAAATAAGCTTTCAGCTCCTTTCGCAAAAATTGTTTATACATCTTTTCCTGATACTAAAAATATTCAAAAGAACAAAATTCAATATTGTGGACCAGTTTTAAATTTAGATCTAAACAACAATGAAATTAATAAAACTCACAATCTTACAATAGGATTTCAAGGTGGCAGCCAAGGTTCAAAAGAAATAAATGATTTTGTCTATAAATTTTGTAAAGATGAAAGGTATTTAGACATTGATATCATACACATTGTTGGTAAAAATAATGAAATAGTTAATACAAATAGAAAAAATTATATTTCTCACAATTATATTGATGACATGCATTCATTTTACAATTCAATCCATTTACAAGTTTCTCGTGCAGGAGGGGGAATTCTTGAAGCAGCGTATCTCAATATCTACCAGTTACTTATTCCCTTTAAGCACGGAACTACATCGATACATCAACAGCTTAATGCAGAGTATTTGGAAAAAATAAATGCTGGAAGAATTATTAAAAATTATGATGATTTTACTAAACAAATCGATTCTTTTATTAAAAGTCATTCTGAAAATATAAACAAATTTAAAATTGAAGCAGGAAATTCAATAATTAGTGAAAAATTAGTAGATGAACTTATTAAGTAGTTTTAAAAAAGTCTTTATCATGGGTATCGGTGGCTCAGGTATGAGTTCAATTGCAAAATATCTTAAACAAAAGGGTCATAATGTTGATGGTTATGATCAAAGAATTTCTTACATTACTAATCTTTTAGAAAGTGATGGGGTAAAAACTTTTCAAAACCTTGACGATTTTAGATATCAAAAAGACGTACTATATATTATCTCGTCTGCCATTAATCTTGACGATACTTTTCTTGCAAACTATAACCAAAATGAAAATGTAATTTCAAGACCAAAATTTTTGGAATTATTATCTGAAGAAGTAGAAATTATTGGAATAACGGGTACTCATGGAAAAACTTCAACTACAGCTTTAGTTTCTCATATATTTCATTTTAATAACAAAAACGCATCGTTTATTTATGGAGGAGTAAGCGGTTTTGGTAATTTAGGTGGTCATTTTGGCGAAGAGACTCAACCTTTAATACTTGAAACCGATGAAGCGTTTAATACATTTAAAAATATAAATATAAAAGATTTAATTGTTACAAATATCGACAATGATCATATAGATTTCTATGAATCGTATGAGAATTTAGTTGATGCATTTAGTCATGTTATTAAAAATGTAAAAGGAGTAAAGGTCTTGAATTACGATGATGAAAACCTCAGGTCGATAAGTGTTAAAAACGTAGTATCGTATTCAACAACACAAACTTCAGATTATAAAATTAACCTCCCGGATTCGTTTAAATATGAAAGTAAGTCTTATCAAGTATCAACAAAGTTAATTGGAGATCATTATCTTTCCAATATAGTTGCTGCAATAGCAATTTGTAATGTTTACGGTATCTCGACAGAAGATAGCATAAAAGCTATATCTGAGTTTGGTGGAGTTAAAAGAAGAATGGAGTATATAGGAACTTACAACAATACGAAATTTTATGATGATTACGGACATCATCCAACAGAAATGAAGGCCACTATTAGTGCTTTAAAAAGCATTACAAAGGGGAAATTGTATGTTATTTTTCAACCTCACCGCTACACAAGAACACGTGATAATTTTGAAGCATTTCAGAAATGTTTGAATGTTGCTGATGAACCTGTAGTTACAGACATCTACTCAGCTGGGGAAGAGCCAATCCCTGGTGTTTCAAGCAAAAATTTTTCAAATGGCAAAATTAAATACATTAAATCGATACGATCAATACCAATTTTTATTAAAAGCAATATTAAACCCGGAGATAATGTTTTAACACTTGGAGCGGGAGATATTACCTTATTAGGTCCACAGATACTAAAATATTTAAATGATTAACCAAGAAGTTTTATTAAAAAATGAAACAACATATCGTTTTGGAGGTATGTGCAAAAACTTTTTTTTACTCGAACATAAAAAAGATCTTGAAAATTTTAATGAATATGATATTTTTGATGAGTATTTTATTCTAGGAAAAGGGTCAAATATTGCATTCTCAGAAAATGAATTTAATGGAGCTGTAATACAATCAAAAATTAACTATATAAATTTTGATAACAATACAAATAAACTGGAATTAGGTTCAGGAACCTACCTGCCAGATCTTTCTAGATTTTTAAAATCAAAAAATTTAAGTAACGGTGAATTTCTTTTAGGTATACCTGGAACAGTTGGTGGAGCTTTATCCATGAATGCTGGTTGCTATGGCTATGAATTTTTAGATTACGTAGAGTCTTTTGAGTATTTTGATATAAAAAGTAAAAAAATTCAAACAATAAAAAAATCTCAAATAAATTACGGTTATAGATTTACAGATATTGATGATTCAATCGTTCTGTCTGTCACCATGATATTTCCTGATGGAGATCCAGATATAATAAGTAACAATATGAAAGAATTCACAAATCATAGAAGAAATACACAACCCTCTGCTTTATATAATGCCGGCAGCGTATTTAAAAATGGAGATGATTATTACGCGGCTGAATTAATTGAAAATGCTGGCCTTAAGGGATACAAGATAGATGGTGTAAGGGTTAGTGAAAAACATTCTAATTTTTTTATTGCTGATAAAGATGCCAAATCATCAGCTTTGTATAAACTTGTTAATTTTGTAAAAGAAAGTATTTTTGAAAAATATGATGTGAGACTTCAGGAAGAGATTATATTTGTCGGAGACTTTTCTTGATAAAAGGAAACATAGATATAGAAAAAACCAGCTTTAGAACCTTCTTAGTATTTTCACTTTTCGTGCTAACAATACTTCTTCCTTCATACCTTATATTCTCATCTAAATATATTGTCAGAAATATAGAATTTTCACCTAAATACCACGTTGACAATTCTTTTCTAGAAACATTGTATGGTACATCTATATGGACATTGGATGAAACCTCACTCGAGAGTCTTTACAGTGCTGACCCTACAATAGAAAGAATTGAACTTAACAAAATTTTGCCATCTAAATTAGAAATTAAGCTAAAGCTTTACGAAGAAATAGCTGAAATATCTGACTTAAGGGGATCTCAGCCGAAAATTTTTGTGTTGTATAAAAATTTATACACAACTGAATCTATTGATACGTCTAAAAACTTAGTCTCAGTAACAATTGTAAATGGTCCTGTTGATAAAGGATTCAACGGAGAGATAGTAGCGCTTTTCATGACCTTGAGTAACTTCGATGAAATTAATACGGGTTCTTTAAAGCTTACTCACTTAGGTACAAGTGTCGTTGGCTACTACAACAATACAGAGATACTCTTTGGTAGTCCGATTGACTTAGCTACCAAGGCAGCAGCAGTGGGAGAGCTCTTATCAGATGGATCTTGTCAAGGGACAGTACGATTTGTATCTACCAATTCTTTTGTGACAGATTGTAATATCTAAACCTAAAGTTTAGATATAGATAAAAATACAGAAAATTTATTGTTTATATTTCTATATGATGATAATCTAGTTTCATTAATTGGAGATTTTATGGCACAAAGAAGTAAAAAAACAAAACAAAAGGGAGTGAATCTAAATATGAGACCGAGAAATTACACAGCTGTTATAAAAGTTGTTGGTGTTGGCGGTGGAGGAACCAATGCTGTTAATAGAATGATCAAAATGGGTATTAAGGGCGTAGACTTTATTGCTGCAAATACAGACGCTCAAAGTTTACTTGGTTCAAAGGCTGACGTTAAATTAGACCTTGGTAGAAAAACAACAAGAGGACTTGGTGCTGGGGCCAACCCAGAAGTAGGAAGACAAGCAGCATTAGATTCTGCAGATTTAATTAAAGAAGCATTAAAAGGATCAGACATGGTATTTATTACAGCAGGAGAAGGCGGAGGTACTGGAACAGGCGCTTCACCAGTTATTGCTGAAATAGCACATGAGTTGGGCGCTTTGACAGTAGGCGTAGTTACCAGACCTTTTGGCTTTGAAGGAAGAAGGAGATCTGTTCAAGCAGAAGAAGGCGTTCAAGCCCTAAGAGATGTACTTGATACTTTGATTGTTATACCTAATGACAGACTTTTACAGATTAGTGATAATAATGTAAAAGTTAATGAAGCATATTTAAAATCAGACGAGATTTTATCAAATGGTGTAAAGGGAATTTCAGGATTAATTACCCAACCAGGTGTTATTAATGTTGACTTTGCTGATGTAAAAACTATATTGAAAGATGCAGGTAGCGCTGTGCTTGGAATAGGTAGATCAACTGGTGAGCAACGTGCACCAAATGCTGCACAAGCTGCCATATCTTCACCACTACTCGAAGCAAATATGGACGGAGCAGAGGGTGTATTGATAACTATTACAGGTTCAGCAGATCTAAAACTTCAAGAAGTTGATGAAGCAGCAAGAGTTATTACAGAACGTGCTGATGACAACGCTGAAATTATCTTCGGTCACATTGTAGATGAATCTCTTGGTGATGCTGTAGAAGTTACAGTTGTTGCCGCAGGATTTGGTCCAAGACCAAATAGAAGATTAAAGAGTGATTCAGAGCAAATTGATAATGGAGGTGACGGTCTTCCTGATTTTATTAAGGGATGATTCGCTCTAAAAATTTAAATAATGCATTCTTCTCATCGGCAAAAGATGGGAGTTTAGAAGAAATTTTAGAAAACGTTGGTTTTCAAAACCAATTTGCAACAATGGATCAAACCCATTCATCTGAAATTACATTTGCTGACTCGTACATTTCTTATAAATGTGATGGGATTTACACAGATAAAATTAAATTACCATTGGTTGTAAAAACTGCTGATTGTGTTCCTATCTTAATGGAATCAAGTAAAGGAGTATCTGCAACCCATGCTGGCTGGAGGGGTTTAGAAAAATCAATATTTGAAAAAAGTATAGCTATACATGAAATATCTAGTTTAAAAATTTCAATAGGACCACATGCTAGAAAATGTTGTTATGAAGTTGGAGTTGAGTTTCTAGAAAAATTTAACAAATCAATTAATAAAATTGAAGGTAAATATTACCTAGATTTAACAAAAAATATAAAACAATTTTCACTTGAGAATAATATAAATTTAGAGGATACGGGTGAATGCACTATTTGTAATAAAGAATATTTTTCATATAGAAAAAATAAGACAAGTGAAAGACAATTTAGTTTTATATGGATATAGAGAAGAATTTAAATAATATTTCTAAAAAGTTATCAAATTATGACGCAAAGCTAATTCCAGTTATTAAAAATAGAACTGTTGAGGAAGTGAAAGTGGTTTATGACTATGGCTTTAGAGAATTTGGCGAAAATAGACTTGAAGATTATTTTTTACATTCAGAAAAATTTCATGATGCTATTTTTCACTTTATTGCTCCTCTCCAATCTAGAAAAATTAGAAGTATTTTTGAAAATTTCGAATTCATTCATACTGTAAGTCGTTTTAAAGAGATAGATTTGATTTCAAAATTAGAAGATAAAAGAAAAGTTTTTCTTCAAATAAATATTGATAAAGATAACAATAAGTCAGGTATAGAACCTGATTTAATTTTTGAGTATTTTGAATACTCCAAAGACCGAGTAAATTTACCAATTGGCCTCATGTGTATACCAAATATACAATCAGATCCAAGAATAGTATTTTCGAGAATGCAAAGCATCAACACTGAGTTAAAAAATATGTATAGTGATTATAAGGGTGAGCTTTCAATGGGAATGTCAGAAGACTATGAAATAGCACTTGATTATGGTGCTACAATAATTCGAGTAGGAAGTAAAATATTCAAATAATGTTAGAAAAATTTTTAATTTCGATTGGTTTAAAGCAACCTGAATCTATTCCAGAATCATATACTGAAACTACTACAACAGTTAGACCTTCGGGTGAAAATAGATTTATAGATAATGAAAATATTTCAGATGTAAGAATTCATTCACCTAAAGATGAAGTAGAAATTAAAGCTCTTAGATCATTTAATGAAATACATAATTTAGGTGTTGCTATTAAGGATGAATTTATAGTTGCAATGGACATAAGAGACATTCCAGATCAAGGTGAAAGAAGAAGAATTCTTGATTTTGTAACCGGCATGGCTTTTATGAGCAATGCAACTATTAGATCTATAAATCGAGATGGAGTATTCCTAATACTTCCAACAAATTCATCGCTCTTAACTGAAGAACGAGAAAGACTCCAACAACTCGGTTTGTATAAATTAAATGTGTAGTATTACATTTCTTTTTTTTAGAGTATTTTATTACAGTCTATTTGCCTGGATAATATTAAGTTGGATACAAGTTCCATACGATCATCCAATTGGACAAATAAAAAGTTTTTTAGATAAATATTTTGAAAAAATACTTTATCCGATAAGGAGTAGGGTTCCAACTTTAAGAATAGGAATGGCTGGAATTGATTTGTCACCATTGATTTTAATTTTTGGAATTAATTTCCTTCAGCCTTATATCTTAAGAGTTGTTTGTTAACTTTTTAATATCTACAGAAACATTTTTGTCAAAAATTAAATCTTGTGTTTCTTTTTCTATAAAGTTAAGTTCAACCGCTAATGTTTCATTTTTGACATAATCATTATGAATATTTAATGATTCTTTAACAAAATTATCATTTGAAGTAATAGTTAATTGAATTCTATCAACAACATCTAAGCCAGAATCTTTCCTTAGCTTTTGTATTGAAGACACAAGCTCTCTTGAGAATCTCTCCATGATTAAATTTTCATCTAATGAAGTATCAAGATACAAAGAGAAATCATCGACGATATCCTGATTTTCGTTGTTTTCTTTTTTGTTTAAAATAATATCAATTTCATCTGAGGAAACTTTTATATTATCAATAATTACTCCATTTCCTTGAAGAATATCATTACTAATATTTTCGTCCACATTTTTTAGATACTCGCTAAGAACATTAATTTGTTTTCCTAACTTTGGTCCAAGTACTTTAAAATTAGGTTTAAATTCATAATTTATCCAATTTTCTACATCAAAATCAAAAAGTACTTCTTTTAAATTCACTTCATTCTTAATCAAATCACTTATGACATTAAGCTTTTCTTCAATTTTTTTATCTTTAGTAATTATTTTTACTGAATTTAGCGGCTGTTTGTTTGGAAGTTTTAATTTTACTCTTAAATTCCTTACGCTCTTTATAACTTTTTTTGCAAGTTCAATATTATCTTCGAGATCTTTATCAATTAAATGTTCATCTGCTACTGGATAGTCACAGTAATGAATGCTTTCATTATTTTCTTCAATTAATCCTTGATAAATCTTTTCACAAATAAATGGTAAAACAGGTGCCATCGATTTTGAGAACTCTAACAGCACTTCATGAAGAGTTTTAAAAGCATTTATTTTATCTATATCATTTTCATCTTTTTCTTTCCAAAATCTTTTTCTATTAGATCGAACATACCAATTTGTTAATTCGTCGACAAAATTCATCAAAGGAGGAATAACTTCATAAAGATAATAATTTTCCATTTTTTCGTTAACAGTTTTGATCAATGATTGCATTGATGAGATTATCCATCGATCCATCATTGGACGATCTTCTACTGGAGATGCTTTTTCAAGATCTTTAAAAGTAATATCATCAGCGTTTGCGTATGTTGAAAAAAATGAAAATGAATTCCACAATGGAAGAATGATGTTTCTTGTGACTAACTGAACACCCTCTTCTGAAAATTTTAAAGGTTCTCCTCTTACAACAGGGGAATTTATTAGGTAAGCTCTCAAACTGTCTCCACCATAACTATTTAACAACTCTTCTGGGTCTGGGTAGTTTTTTAGACTTTTACTCATTTTCCTTCCATCCTCAGCAAGAATCATCCCAGTTGTTATACAGTTCTTAAACGCAACAGAATCAAATAAAGCAACAGCAAGCACAGTCAGTGTATAGAACCATCCTCTTGTTTGGTCTAGACCCTCTGCGATAAAATCAGCCGGAAATCCATCAAAGAAATCTTCTGCATTTTCAAAAGGGTAGTGTTGTTGCCCATATGGCATTGCTCCGGATTCAAACCAGCAGTCCAGTACTTCCGATGTTCTCTTGTATATTTTTCCATCAATCTCAATATCTAAATCGTCTAAATAGTGTCTATGTAAATCAGTAATTTTCTGTCCTGACAATTGTTCTAATTCTTCAACAGAACCAATACAAAGCATATCTTCTGGGTCATTAGTATTAATCCAAACAGGTATACAGCTTCCCCAATACCTATTACGACTAATTGCCCAGTCTCTAGCATTTCCAAGCCAGTTAGAGAATCGTTTTTCGCCAATAAAACCAGGAACCCAATGAGTAGACTGATTAAGTTCAACCATTCTATCTCTAATTTTTTCGACATTGACAAACCATGTTGGTATAGCTTTGTATATCAATGGGGTACCAGTTCTCCAGCAAAAAGGATAAGAATGCATCTCAGTAGTTTTGGAAAATAAATTTCCTCTTTCCTCGAGCTGGTCCATAATTAATTTGTCGGCATCCTTTACGTTTAATCCATTTAATTCTTTAAAGGTAATGTCAAACTTTCCTGAGAGTGTTACTGGATCAGCGATTACATCTATATTTGCATCTTTTAAGGCATAAAAGTCACTTTCTCCATATGCAGGTGCTTGTGAGACTAGACCAGATCCAGATTCAGTATTTGTATCATCGCTGTGAATTATACGAAAAGCCCCATCTTTGAATAAATACTCATATTCGGAATAAGCAGGTATATATGATGCTCCTATTAAATCTTTACCAATAGAAGTATCTAAGACCTTTATTTCATAATCACTCATTTCAAACAATCTGTCTGAAGCTATCCAATAAAAGTTGTTTTTAATTGAGATTCTTGAATATTCGATTTCTTTTCCTACGGCAATTGCTAAATTTCCAGGGATGCACCATGGAGTAGTAGTCCAAACTAAGAACTTATCACCTCTAATTACTTTTTTATAATCATCCCTAGCATCAAGAGTAAAATAGATTGAAGGGTCTTCAACGTCTCTGTAGTCCATATTTGCTTCAAAGTTTGAGAGAGGTGTTGAAGCCGCCCATGAGTAAGGAAGTACTTTATAATCTTGATAAATTAAATCTTTAGACCACAATTCCTTAAATACCCACCAAACACTTTCCATAAATTCAATATCCATAGTTTTGTAGTCATTTTCAAAATCAACCCATCTGCCAATTTTCCTTGTAATTTTTTCCCAATTTTCAGTGTTTGTTTGAACTTGTGATCTACAAGCTTCATTAAATTTATCGATACCATATTCATCAATTTGTTGAGGGTCTTCTAAATTTAATTTTTTTTGAACTTCCATTTCAATAGGTAGACCATGGACATCCCAACCAAATCTTCTTTCTACGTAATAGCCACGCATTGTCCAGTATCTTGGAACTATATCTTTTATTACTCCAGCAAGCAGGTTTCCATAGTGAGGACTTCCAGTGGGAAACGGTGGACCATCATAAAATCTAAAAGTTTTATCATTCTTGCGATTTTCAACAGATGTTTCAAATGCATTTATTTTATCCCAATATGCGGATATTTCTGATTCCACAGAAGGAAGATCTATATTTGCATTTACTCTTTTAAACATATTCTAGAATTTTAAAGGCTTTCTCTAACAATTTGTGTAAATATTGAAGTTTTAAAAAAATATAAAAATCTTTGATTTAATTTAAAAATGGCTAATATACGTTCAATAATAAAAAGAATATGGCAAGAAAACTTTCACCAAATACAATTAGTAAGTTTAAAAAACGACTTATAGCTGAGCAAGAACAGCTTTCATCTATGTTAGAGCAACATCAGCAGGAAAGAGAGAACATAAGACTTTCTGAAGCTTCAGCAGAAAGGAGTCCTGATCCAACCTCTGCTGATGGGGGATCTATGGCATTTGAACTTGAAAAAGAACTAACACTCGATGAAAACACTAGACATTTACTTAATCAAGTTGAGCACGCTCTTGTTTTAATCAAAAAGAAAAAATATGGCAACTGTGAAAATTGTGGTGAACCAATTCCTGTGGCTCGACTTGAAGCAATTCCATACTCAACTATTTGCAAATCTTGTGCTGAATTAATTGAATCTTAATAAAAAAATATATCCGTATCTCTTTGCAGTAATTTTGGCTTTTTTAGATTTAATAACAAAATACTTTATTCGAATTAATAACATACAAGAAGAAATTATTATTGATAATTTTTTAACGATAGATCTTACTTACAATACAGGAATCGCATTTGGACTTTTTAGCGAATACACATTAATAACTTATGTTTTTTCAATTTTTGTTTTCACTTGGTTAATTTTTCAATTTAAGGAAGTAGAAAATGGAACAATTGAATTTTATTCATTAACACTTATTCTTGCCGGGGCGATAGGGAACTTAGGCGAAAGAGGTTGGAATTTACTTTTTAATGGTAATGGTAAAGTAACAGATTTTGTAGAATTACTATTTATACCAAGTTTTAATTTAGCTGATACCTATATTTCTTTTGGAATTGTTTTGCTTTTATATTCGGAGATAAAAAATAAATAACATTGAAATAGTTTTTGAAAGTAACCAATTTTTGGTTTTAAACAAACCTCATGGAATGTTGTCACATCCAACTAGCCATTCCAAAGAAATTACAGTAAGAGACTTTTTAATTAATGAATTTAATTTAAAAACTAAAGATAATAACCAAAGAGAAGGGATAGTTCATAGATTAGATAGAGTAACTTCTGGATTGATGGTCTGTGTTTTGGATGAGAATATTTTTACATATTTTCAATCTCAATTTAAAAACAGATTAATTAACAAAAAGTACAGAGCAATAGTGGAAGGTCACCCACTTACAAAAAGTGGTGAAATTAATCTTCCGCTTGCTAAATCAAAGAAAAATAGAAAAAAAAGAGAAGTTAATAAAACTGGAAGAGAAGCTATTACAAAATTTGAAATAGTAAATAAAACTGAAAATCACGCTCTTTTACAGTTAGACCTCGTCACTGGCCGCAATCATCAGATTAGAGCACATTTAGAGCATTTAAAAACCCCAATTGTGAATGATCAACTTTATGGGGCTAAAATACACACTAATGCTCCAGAAAATGCGATATGTTTACAATCATATTATCTACGCTTTACTGTGAATGATAAAGATTATGAATTTGAAATTGATATGCCAGAATATTTTAGTTCAATAATGAACATGTAATTTTTGAAAAAAACTTTACAATAAATTTATGACTAAATCATTTGTTCATTTACATGCTCATACAGAGTATTCAATGTTAGATGGTGCAGCAAAAATAGTTGACTATTTAAAAAAAGTAAAAGAATTAAATCAACCTGCAGCAGCAATAACAGATCATGGAAATCTATACGGCGCAATGGAATTTGTTCAAAAAGCAAACGATTTAGGCATCAAGCCAATAATTGGGTACGAGGCATATATCACACCAGGTTCTAGATTTGATAGACCAGATAGAGAAAATAATAAAAGATATCATCTAACTTTATTAGCTGAAAATAATATTGGATATCAAAATTTAGTTGAATTAGTCAGTAAAGCATACACTGAAGGTTATTATTACAAACCTAGAATTGATTACGAACTACTTGAACAGCATCACGATGGATTAATAGCATTATCTGGTTGTTTAGGAGGGGAGCTAGCACAACACTTAGCACCAGATGGTTCGGTAGAAGAAGGTAATACTTCAAATGAAAGAAGTTTTGAAAAAGCATTAGAGGTCGCAAAAAAATATCAATCTATATTTGGTAAAAATAATTATTTTATTGAAATCCATAATCATGGAATTAAGCAACAACTTGATATTCTTGACGACTTAGTAGAAATTGCTGAATTAATTGAAGCACCTCTTGTTGCAGCAAATGATTCCCATTATGTAGAAGAAAATGGTGCAGAGGCACATGACGCACTTCTTTGCGTTCAAACAAATAGAACATTAGATGACGAGAGTAGATTTAGGTTTGATGGTTCAGGCTATTATGTAAAGTCTTCTGAAGAAATGAGAAAGTTGTTTCCTCAAGATAAATATCCAGATGCATGTGACAATACAATCGCAATTGCGGACAGAGTAAATTATGAATTTAATTTTGACAACAGCTATCTTCCAGATTTTCCAATTGATGAGAAAAACGTTTCTCCAGAAGAACTCTTGAAAACAAAAGTTTATGAAGGAGGGAAACAAAAATATGGTAGTTTAACTTCTGAAATTATTGAAAGAATAGATTATGAATTAGATGTAATAAACTCCATGGGATTTGCATCATATTTTTTAATTGTTGGTGATTTAATTGAATTTTCAAAAAAAAGAAATATAAGGACAGGAGCAGGAAGAGGTTCAGCTGCTGGCTCCATTGTTTCTTATTGCTTGGGAATAACTGGAATTGAACCACTTGAATACGGCCTGATATTTGAAAGATTTCTTAATAAAGGAAGAAAATCTCTTCCAGATATTGATATGGACTTTGACGAAAGATATAGAAATGATGTAATCCAATATGCTATTGAAAAATATGGTAAAGATAGAGTTGCTCACATAGTAACTTTCGCAACTATTAAAGCTAAACAAGCAATAAGAGATGCAGCAAGAGTATTGGGCCTTCCTTTTTCTAGTGGAGATAGAGTAGCAAAATTAATGCCCCCAATGATTCTTGGAAATACAGCGACTATCTCAGAGTGTTTAAGTCTGGATGAAGAAAATACTAGCGGTTACAGCAAAGAATTTTATTCTGCATCAGAAGAGCTTAGAAAACAATACAAAAATGATGAAGAAGTAAAACAGATTATTGATATCGCCTTGGGACTAGAAGGTTTGAGGAGACAAGATGGAATTCATGCTGCAGCTATAGTAATTTCTCCTGATACCATAACAAAATTTTTACCAATTCAACAAAAAGGCACTGATGCAGAAATCGTCACACAATATGAAATGCACACAGTGGAACAACTCGGTTTATTAAAGATGGATTTCTTAGGACTTAGAAATTTGTCTATAGTTGATAGAACTTTAGAACTAATTGGTAATGAAAACCTTGATATAGATAATTTGAAACTTGATGATGAAAAAACTTTTGAATTATTTGCTGAGGGCAAAATGACAGGAGTCTTTCAATTGGAAAGTAGAGTAGCTCAGTCTACTTCACGAAGCTTAAAGCCTAAAAGATTTGAAGATATTGTTGCATTAGTTGCTTTAATTAGACCAGGACCACTTGGTGCAGGAATGCATAATGAATTTGCGGACAGAGCAAACAATAGAAAAGAGATTGAGTATCTGCACAACGATCTTGAGAGTATTCTCAATGAAACATATGGAGTAATTTTATATCAAGAACAAGTTATGCAGATTGCGGAAAAAATTGCAGGTTTTAATCTTCAAGAAGCAGATAATTTAAGAGTTGCCATGGGTAAAAAAATTCCAAAAGTAATGGAGGAGCAGAGGAAGAAATTTACCGATGGATCTGTCTCCAACAACTATTCAGAACAATTTGCAATAGAGTTATTTGATCAGATTGCTTATTTTGCAGGATATGGTTTCAACAAAAGCCATTCAGTTCCTTATGCTTTATTGGCATATCAGACAGCATATTTAAAAGCTAATTATCCTGCTGAATACGTAGCTGCTTGTCTAACGGCAGTAAAAAGGGATAAAGATCGAACAGCAATCTTTTTATCTGAAGCTAGAGATTTAGGAGTAAAAGTTTCAACCCCGGATATTAATTTAAGTTCTTCAGATTTTACGGTTAATGATAATGAGATTCTTTTTGGTTTGTCTGCAGTTAGAAATGTTGGAGATATAACTGCTGAAAAAATAGTTTCAGAACGTGAAAACAATGGAGATTTTGAATCAATTGAAGATTTTTTATCACGCATAGATTCAAGATCTCTTAATAAAAGAGGAGTTGAAGCATTAATTCAAGGCGGAGGTCTTGATAAATTTGGTTTAACGAGAAAAGGAATGTTTGATTCTGCAATAGATTTGATTGAAAACGCAAAAGAATTAAAAGCTAATAAAGAAAATAATCAAGGATCTTTATTTGAAATGGAAGATACTAAATCGATAACTTTAAATATTGAAAGTATTGAATGGGATAAAAAAGAATTACTTGAAAGAGAAAGAGAAATGCTTGGTTTTTTTGTGAGTGAAGACCCCCTTGAAGGATACGGAGAAGTCTTAAAGTCTGAGTCCTCACATTCAATTATTGAGTTACAGAACTTAGATGATGAAGAGGAAATAAATGTAACAATTTCAGGTTTAATATCAAATGTACAAAAACGAGTTTCTAGAAGAGGTAATCCTTGGATCCAGTTTGATATTCAGGACTTAACTGGGTCCTCAGGGGTACTTTTATTTAATAAGTTAGTAGATAAATATAATGCATCAATAGATGGAGAAATCTATTTAAAAATTTCTGGTACTTATGTAGGTGGGTCTGAAAATACTATTAGGGCAAGAGATATTGAGGTCATAGAACCTTCAAAAATGATTGAAAATTTAGATATATCTCCATTAAGAATTTCAGTTGATGAAGAAAAATTAGATAGGAACAACCTAGTACTTTTAAAAGAATTGTTAGAAAAATTTCCAGGATTATCCTCAGTTGAACTTGAGGTAAACTCAAAAACGGGTTCTAAGTTGTTGGAATTAAAAGAAATAAAAGTTAAGAAAACCAATCAACTTAAAAATGAAATTAGTACATTGTTGGCAAAATAACTAGAATTTATATATGTCATTAAACGTTGAAGATTTAATAAATAGATACAAAGAGCGTGCTGAGGCAGTTAAGAACCGATCTATTCCACCCGTAGGGGGAGATGATAGAATGGCCTTTATTAAACAAGCTGAAACAGATTACCAAGACTTTATGATGATTGCTGATTCAGAAGTTGAAATTACAGAAGAGTATTTAGTTTTTAAATTTAAATTAGAAAATTAGTTTAAATTTTCTCCCATTGGAAATATATTATTAATTACATCTGCACAAGCTACAGCTATTTCCATGTGTTCTTTTTGAGTACCATTGGCTGATCTAAGCTCAATATAGTGTATCCAGCTCCGTAATGTTCCATTCATGTAAAGACGGCTTACTGTATTACCTTCTGGCAAAACAGACCTTGCCTGTTCTTTCGCAATGCCATTTTCAATTGCCCAGTTGTATGCTTCGATTGCATCATTAATAATCTTTTCTTGTTTGTTTTTCCAATTCTCTGATACTTCATCATTTTCAGTTTCGATTGAATTCTGTCTATTTTTTGGATCTTGCATTCTTGCTTCTCTCACTATAAATTCCAAATCTTTCACAGGGTTAGCATATCGTTGGCTGAATTCCTGAAAACTAAAAGATCTATGTCTCAACATTTGTCTTGCTATATCTCTTGTTGTCTCGATTTCTAGACAAGCACTCACCATTTCTAGTGGCGACCAGTGAGCATTATTAATTAAATATTTTATTAATTTTTCACTTGTTTCTGTATTTAATTGGTTTGATGGGTTAGAAACTCTTGCACAGAAAGCAACTAATTCTTGGGCATCATCTATACCAATATCTGCAATTTCTTCAGTTGGTTTGGAATAACTTATTAATTTAACTTTCATTTATGTAACTATATTAAAATATTTAAAATATGTTTTTATTAAGAATAATAGTTTTTTTAATCTTGATTTCACTAATCATGATTATTGCGTACCCTCTTTTAATTGTTTTTGATATATCAACTGGTGGAAATGGTTTTGGTGTATGCGAAGATCTTTTATCTTGTTCAATTCCAATCACCGCAGGTCCGAGATTACTTGTAACTCTCATTAGCGCTTTTTTCTTTTTAGTTTTTTTATTAAGAATTGTTATGAAATTTATAAACTACCTTAACAGGGAAGATTCTATTCTTTAATTACTAGAAATATTGATAACAAAACTAGTAATACCCCAAGCCAGTTAATCAAACCTAAGATTTCTCCTGCTATCACTATTCCTATAAAAAGTGCAAAAATTGCTTCCAAACTTAAAATTAATGCAGATGTTGATGCTTTAATAATTTTTTGTCCATAAAGTTGAAGATAGAAAGCACCAACATTTACAACTAATCCCAAAAAAGCTATTGGCAGTAAGTACTCCATTAAATTTGAAAACTCATTTATTTTTAGTAAGGGCAGACAAAGAATGGCGCCTGTAATTGATTGAACTGCCATAAGCTGCGAGATACTAAGATTTTTTACATATCTTTCAACAAAAACTATATGCATAGCATATGCAATTGCGCATATAAATGTAAAAATGTTTCCAAAGATTTGTGAAAAATCAGTTATTGAAATTAGAACAATACCAAAGAATCCTAAAATTGAATATACATAGTTATTACGTCCAAGCACTGTTTTGTTAATTGCCCGAGAAAAAAAAGGTGTCAAAACAACATAAAAACCAGTTACAACACCAGAATTAATTGTTGATGTAGTGACTAGGCCTTGTGTTTGAGAAATGTATCCCAGCCATAGAAAAAAACCCATCAAAATTCCAGGTCCTATTGTCTTCTTTTTTGGAATACCACCGATTAACAAGAAAAAAAATGCAGCAATTAAATATCTCATGAAAACAACAAATGTTGGAGTAAAAATATCTAATAAATTTTTAACAACTAAAAATGTCGATCCAAAGAACATTGCTGAAAAAAACAGCGCAATTAATGATTTATTTTTATCACTTAACAACATATGGTTGAACAATAATATATTGTTTAAAATAGTGATATGTTAACGAATAAAGAAAAAAAGGCAGATGATATATTAAAAATACTAGAAAAATTATATCCCAAAACCCCAATTCCTTTAACCCATAAAGATCCATATACATTATTAGTTGCAGTAGTCTTATCTGCTCAATGCACCGATGAAAGAGTAAATAAAATTACACCACTTTTATTTAAAAAGGCAAACAATCCCATCAAAATGGAAAAACTAGGAGTTAATAATATAGAAAAAATAATAAGACCATGTGGTTTGTCACCACAGAAATCTAAATCAATCTTCAACCTGTCAAAAATACTTAAAGAACAACACAATTCCGTAGTCCCGGATAATTTCAAAGATTTAGAGGATCTACCTGGTGTTGGGCATAAAACTGCTTCAGTAGTAATGAGTCAAGCATTTGGTTATCCAGCTTTTCCAGTTGATACCCATATACATCGTTTAGCGTGGAGATGGGCTCTTTCAACAGGAAAAAATGTAGAACAAACTGAAAAAGATTTAAAGCGCTTATTTCCTATAAATAAATGGAACAAATTGCATTTACAAATAATATTTTATGGAAGAGAATATTGTCCAGCTAGAGGTCACAACTTAGAGAAATGTATGATTTGCTTAAAACATAGAAGAAAACGTAATTTTCGATAAATACAAATTATTTGTAAATATTCATAAATTAATTCAAAGTATATATTTATATAATGGACCTTAATTTTGGGATAGCATTTTTTTTCGGTGTTTTATCTTTTTTTTCACCATGCGTTTTGCCGTTAGTGCCAGGCTATCTTGCAATATTTTCTTTAAATAAAAATGATCAAATTTCAAGAATAACCGGATCACTTCAGTTTGTACTTGGCTTTTCTTTTGTTTTTGTTTCTTTAGGTGCTCTAGCGACAACATTAGGTTCTTTTTTTAGCAGAAACGCTACAATTTTGTCAAAAGTTAGTGGCTTTATAATCATAATTTTTGGATTAATACTGTTAATTCCTGGATTAAACACTCGATATTTTTATGGTTCTAATTTGTTAAATATTGATAAATTTAACAAGACAAAAAATTTATTAATGGGATTTACTTTTGGTTTTGGATTTACTCCCTGTATTGGACCTGTTCTTGGAGCATTGCTAACACTTTCTTCAAAGGCAGAAACTATAAATAGTGGGATCTTCTATTTAATAATGTTTTCCTTAGGCATGGGAATTCCGTTTCTTTCAATTGCAATTCTCTCAAATCGAATCAATCTTAAAAATAAATTATTTGTTAATTTTCAAAAATTTTCTAGTAAATTTTCTGGCTTAATACTTATTGGTATTGGTTTCCTTATTTATACAGACAAAATGTATATTTTGGCTTCCTTTTTTCAAGAGGTATTGTATTTATTAAATCTTGATTGGTTGAGTACAATCTAGTGTATGAAGCTAAACATAAGCACTAATACTTTTTTAAATTTTTCTGGAAATGATGCTTTTAGTTTTGTAGATTCTTTAATTTCAAATTCAATTGCAGAATCTGAATATAAATTTTCTTATCTTTTAGGACCAGATGGAAAAGTAATGTTTTGGTTTATTTGTTCATTTAGTAATCAAGAATTTAAAATGTTTCAATCTGAAGAAGTACTTGAAAAAATGATGGAAGTATTTAATAAATATAAAATTAGAATAGATTGTAATATTGAAATATTTAAGGAAGTTAATAATTTTAAGATAGAAGTCGATGGCTATAAATTAAATATTTCTCAGTCTAATAAAGTAGAAGATAATAATTCTTGGGAGGAAGTAGGATTATCATTAGCACTCCCATTAAACAAAATTATCGATATTGGCGTTCTTCCAAATGAAATCAATTGGTTAGAGAGTTTTGTCAATTACGATAAGGGTTGTTTTATAGGTCAAGAACAAACCTCAAGGATTAAATTTAGGGGAAAGCCTAGAAGGATCCTAAAAACATTGCCTAATTCAGTTCAGGAATTAGTAAAAATATAAAAAAATGCATAAAGAAAACTCAAGATGTAATTATTGTGGAAGAATTTTATACAAAAATTTATCAAATAAATATATTGTTTGTTCCGATAAGTGTAAGTCTTTAATAAAGAAAACAGATAAGCTTAAATCTGTAGATTCGATTGTATTTGGTCTTATTGATTATAAATGGAATAAAGTAGAAGATTTATTTCAAAAAGTTCAAATAGACAAATTTGAATTTATTTCATCTGTTAGACGACTTATTTATTTTAAAAAAAAGCTTAAGACAAAAGAATCTAAAGAAATAAATCAGAAATCATTAATCTCTAAAGTGAAAAAATAGCTCCTCTATCAAATTTTTTCAGGGATACCTGCACTATTGGTCCAATGCTTATAACCATAAATATTGTACCTAGACCAAAAGACCCTCCAAGTACAACTCCTGTTATAAATGCTGTAAAGTCTATTGCAATTCTTGTTATTCTTATACTTGGGCCTAATTTAGAAACACCTACCATGATGCCATCTCGTGGTCCAGGTCCAAGTCCTGAACCAACATAAATACCAATTCCAATACCAAAACATATTGTTCCAAATACAAGATAAGCAATTTTTATTATCAATTCATCAGGACTTTGAATGTGATACATTGTTAAGTCAGTAACATTTCCTATGGTTAAAATATTTAAAATTGTTCCAACAAAGGGCTTTTGTTTAAGCGGTATCCATCCCAACAATACAATAAATCCTGTGATAACTGATGCTTGACCAATTTTTACATTTATCAATTTACTAAAACCATCATGAAAAACATCCCATGGATTTAGTCCAAGGTTAGCTTCAATTGTGAACCCTAAACCTATTCCACAAAGAAACAAACCTACCATTAACTGTGGCAGTCTTTTAATAACTTTTTTATTCATTACTTATAAAAAGGTTTTCTAGAATGGATATATTCTCAGGACATAACTCATAAGTAGATTGAAATCTCAAAATAGGGACAATACGATTATCCTGATTTATTTTTATACCGAAATTATTAATTTGAGATGTGATTATTTCAATTGAAAGAATCTCAGTATTCCAACTTTCTGCATTTAGACAAATTTCTTTACCCAAATTTACTAAATCAGAATCACTAAGTGTATTTAGCGTATCTTCGCTATCAGCAATTCTGACTTGATTTACAAACTCATCACCAAATGTTTCAGAATTAAGAGTACTGTAACTTATGAAAGTAATTACTGAGATTATGAAAACAACAACGAAGGAGATTAAGGTTTTATCGTTCATACTATATTATTAGCTATTTTCAGATTTACTTTTACAAATAAGTACCCGGAGGGGGAGTCGAACCCCCACATCCGAAGATACTGGATTTTGAATCCAGCGCGTCTGCCAATTCCGCCATCCGGGCTTTATAAAGATTATATTCATATCAAGATGAATGAGAGAAAATTTTTATAAGTTTACAATAATATTGTGATAATTCTTATTGACGGACACAGTATTGCTTTTCGAGCATTTTATGCTCTTCCGGATTCTCTTGTAACCAAAGATGGATTTCCCACAAATGTAATTCATGGCTTCTTAATGATGATATCTAAGATAATTAAAGATTTTGAGCCTGAAAAATTAATAATTACATGGGATGTTTCAAAAAGAACGTTTAGGAAAGATTTATATGAAGATTATAAAGGAAATAGAAAATCTGCACCTGATGAATTTAAACAACAAGTAAAAGTTTTACAAAAATTAATTGAAAAATTTAATGTTCCACAAGTCTCTCTTGAAGGATATGAAGCAGATGATGTTCTTGGAACACTTTCAAAAAGTTTTAATGAAAATAATGAAGAAGTTTTAATAGTTACAGGAGATAGAGATTCTTTTCAACTAATCAGTGATAAAACAAATATACTTTATACAAAAAAAGGTATTTCAGAGGTCGAGAGATATGGTGAAACAGAGTTTGTAGAAAAATACAAAATATCAACTTCTCAGTACATTGAATATCTCGGTCTGAAAGGCGACTCCTCAGATAACATTCCTGGATTGCCAGGGGTAGGTGAAAAAACAGCAATTAATTTATTAACCGATTATGAAAATATAGAAAATATATATAAAAATCTTGAAAATTTAACACCAAAATTAAAAAACACATTTATTGAAAACAAAGATTTACTGATGTTAAGTAAAGAGCTTGCAACTATAAAAAGAGATTTAGAAATTAAGTTACCAGAAACAAAAATAAAGGAATCTATATTTTTTAATGAGGAAGTGCTTGAAAAAGCTAAAAATGAAATTATGAAATTTGAGTTATCAAGATTTTTAGGTGAAAGGAAAGAAAAAACTCAAACTACAAAAACTGAAGAATTAAATATTGAACTTATTAAAGAAAAAATTATAGACGAAAGTGTAATTTTTAAATTTGATAGTAAAAATTATTTTGTCACAAATAGTTCATTTGGAGAATTCAAATCATTAGAACAATTAAATAATGTGATTTCGATGTCTTCACAGGAATTTGCTTTAAGTACAGAGTTTGAGCTTGATATAAAATCCTTCTTTGCTTTTGATTGTTTTTTATTTTTAAAAGATCCAAGTATTAAACCAGACAATTTAATATCTATTGTTCACTATATTGACAAATATTCTGAGATTAATAAAAAGTCAAGTCTTGATGAGTACTTATTATTTTTTAAAAATAATTTTGATATTATAAAAAAACAATTCAAAGAATTTCAAAAAGATAAGAAGCTTTTTCAAATTTATCAAGATATAGATTTTCCAATGCTTGATATTTTGTCTTTAATGGAAAAAGATGGCATTTCAGTTTCGTTACCTAAAATGAAAACACTTTCAAAACAATTATCTAAAGATTTAGAGACTTTAAAAAATAAATGTTTTGATATTACAAATAAAGAATTTAATTTGAACTCTCCAAAACAGCTTTCTGAAATATTTTATAATGAAATGAAATTTCCAATTCTTAAAAAAACACCAAAAGGGGCGCCGTCAACTGATGCTTCAGTTTTGGAAGAATTATCAAAAAAGCATGATTTGCCAAAACATATTTTAAAATATAGAGAATTAGAAAAAATTAGATCAACATATGTAGATGGCTTAATTCCTGAAGTTACTGAGAATAATAAAATTCATACACACTTCAATTTATTTGGAACAGCTACAGGAAGATTATCATCAGAAAAACCAAATCTTCAAAATATTCCTAATAAAACTGAACTGGGCCAAAAAATTAGGGATTTTTTTATAAGCAAACCTAATTTTTTGTTTATTATTGCTGATTATTCACAAATTGAATTAAGAGTTCTTGCTCACTTAAGTCAAGATTCTTCAATGATTAATATATTGAAAAATAGAGATTCAGATATACATACCGAAACAGCTTCACGAATATTTGATGTATCAATAAAAGATGTAACTTCAGATATGAGGAGAAAAGCAAAAGAAGTTAATTTTGGTTTAATCTATGGCATGGAAGCTTTTGGACTTTCAAAAAGTTTAGATATCGAACAAAAAGAAGCTGCAAATTTAATTGAATCCTATTTTTCTCAATTTCCTAAGATTAAAGGATTTTTAGACAACATAGTTTCAGATGCAACAAAATATTCATTTACAGAAACTCTTATTGGTAGAAAAAGGTATGTTCGTGAATTAAATTCTTCAAATTTTCAAATAAAAGCTGCAGGAAAAAGAATTGCGATGAATGCACCAATTCAAGGCACAGCTGCAGATATTATGAAAATTGCAATGATAAGAGTTAACCATAAAATAAAAGAATTAGATCAAACAGAATTACTTCTACAGATTCATGACGAAATAATAATTGAAACTGAGAATTCATTGAGTAAAAAAGTAGAAAAATCTGTGGTTACTGAAATGGAAAAAGCTATGAAATTAGATGTCCCTTTGTTTGTAAATACTAAAGTTTCCGAATCACTTGCAAATTTTAATAATTAGTTTGTAAAAAACTCAGATATGTTATTCTTATTGACGCAACACTATGATTGGAAAAAATTTTAATAATGGTAAATAACAGCGATGAGGCTTCAACACCTTCTAACGTCGTATCTCTTCCAGATGATATAAAACCCGAAGATTTTCCTGAACTTCTAGAGCAAACTTTAGTATCTTTCAATGATGGGGATGTTATTGAAGGAACAATAGTCCGAGTTGACAGAAATGAAGTCATGGTTGATGTTGGTTACAAATCTGAAGGAGTCATACCATCGAGAGAACTTTCAGTAAGAAAAGGTATAAATCCAAAAGAAATTGTTAATGAAGGTGATAAAATCCAAGCACTAGTTTTAGACAAAGAAGATGATGAAGGAAGACTTATTCTTTCAGTGAAAAGAGCAGTCTATGAAAAAGCATGGGGAGATATTCAGGAAATATCAGATAACAAAAAATCAATAAAAGGCACAGTTATTGAATCAGTTAAAGGCGGCCTTATCGTAGACATTGGTGTACGTGGTTTCTTGCCAGCTTCATTAATTGACGTTAGAAGAGTCAAAGAACTTTCATCATACATTGGTGAAGAAATAGAGGCAAAAATTTTAGAACTTGATAGACAAAGAAATAACATTGTTTTATCAAGAAAAGCTCATCTCGAAGAGGAAATGTCAGAAGAAAGACAAGGATTTTTAGATGATCTTCAAGTAGGTGATGTCAAAGAAGGAAAAATATCATCAATCGTAAGTTTTGGTGCTTTTGTTGATATTGGGGGAATGGATGGCTTAGTACATGTCTCAGAATTGTCATGGAGGCATGTTGAAAATCCTAATGAGATCGTTAAAGTTGGAGACTCTGTAACAATAAAAGTTTTAGAAATTGACAATGATAAAGAGAGAATCTCTTTATCAATAAAGCAAGTTAAAGAAGATCCATGGTTAGATTTTGAGCTTCATTACAAAGAAGGAGATGTTGTCGAAGGCGAAGTAACTAAGGTAGTTCCTTTCGGTGCGTTTGTTACTATTGGAAAAGGTGTTGAAGGACTTGTTCATGTTTCTGAAATATCAAGTGAAAAAGTTGATTCCCCAGAACTTGCTTTGGCTCTTGGTCAAAAAGTTCAAATCAAAATTACTGAGTTAGATATTGAAAAAAGAAGAGTAAATTTATCAATTAAGCAAGCAGATCCCAACTGGAAAGAAGCAGAATCAGATAAAAATAATCCTAAAACACATTCAACTGCAACTGAAAAATCCTCGCCCAAAAGACAAACTGTTGAAGGCGTTGACGAGTCTTTAGAAAATATCCTTCAAGAACTTAAAGAAAGAGGAATAGGAAACTCTTAATCTTATTTTTTTTTATGCTTAATCTTTAATTATGGCAAAAAAAGTAATAATCGTTACTGGTCCAATAGGTAGTGGTAAAAGTACTGCTATTAGATATATCAGCAAAAAGGGTTTCAAAACCTTAGATCTCGATAAAATTTCTAATGATATAATCAATTCAAAAGAATCATTGAAATTTTTAGAGGAAAAATTTTCTGGTGTTATAAAAAATAAATTATTAGATAAGGAATCTCTTGCAAATATTGTATTTAGTGACAATGAAAAATTAAAAATATTGGAAGAATACCTTCACCCAAAAATTCTTATTCAATTCCAAGAGCAGGCTTCAGAAATCGAAGGTACACTTTTTGTTGAAGTTTCAGCTCCAAAAAATATATATAAAGACTTTGATTGTTTAGTAGTTATTGCACCCGAGTCATCTAGGGTTGAGAGATTATTAGATAGAGGTATGCAATTAAATGATATTAAAAATAGAATTAGTACACAAAGGAGCGAAGAATGGTGGTCCACTTTAGGTCATGTTATTACAAACAATTCTATCGATTCTTTAGAGCAAGAAATTGATAATTATATAAATGAAAAAATTTGAAGTAATTTCTGAGTTTTCACCTAAAGGTGATCAACCGAAAGCAATTCAGGAACTTAAAAATGGTATATCTAGTGGAAATAGATTTCAAACATTAAAAGGAATAACAGGTTCAGGCAAGTCTGCAACAATAGCATGGCTTATTGAGAAAACTCAACTTCCATCTTTAGTTTTAGCGCCTAATAAAGCATTAGCTGCTCAACTAGCTAATGAGTTTAAACAGTTTTTTCCAAATAATAGGGTTGAGTATTTTGTTTCTTACTATGACTATTATCAACCTGAAGCGTACGTACCTCGTTCAGATACATTTATCGAAAAAGATGCAACTATTAATGAAGAAATTGATAGATTAAGACATTCAGCAACAAGTGCTCTTTTGTTACGAGATGATGTCATCGTTGTTTCTTCTGTTTCATGTATTTACGGACTTGGTTCTCCAATTGAATATAAGAATAAGTTGATACCAATTATCAAGGGTGAAGTTTTTGATGTTGAAGATTTATTAATCAAACTAGTTAAGCAACAATATATTAGAAATGATTTGGTTGTAGACAGAGGAAACTTTAGGCTCAAAGGCGACACTCTGGATATTTTTCCAGTTTACGAAGAGACAATATTCAGAATTGAATTTTTTGGTGACGAGATAGAAAATATATCAAGAATTGATCCAATAACTGGCGAAATAATTGAAAAACTTTCTGAACTGGCTATATTGCCAGCATCTCATTACGTAATTTCAGATGACTCCAGAAAAAATGCATTAAAAAAAATTAAGAATGACATGGAGATACAAATTGCTAAGTTCAAATCTGAAAATAAACTTTTAGAGGCGCAAAGGATTGAGCAAAGAACGAAATATGATCTAGAGATGCTTACTGAACTCGGAGTATGCTCTGGAATCGAAAATTATTCAAGATATTTTGATGGTAGAAATCCAGGTGATCCACCATTTACTTTACTTAATTTTTTCCCAGATGATTTTTTAATGGTTGTTGATGAAAGTCACATAGCAATACCACAAATACGTGGCCAATATGAGGGTGATAAGTCAAGAAAGTCTACCTTAGTAGATTATGGTTTTAGATTACCTTCTGCCCTAGATAACAGACCACTTAAATTTGATGAGTGGAAAGAAAGAGTAAAAAAAGCAGTATTAGTTTCAGCTACACCAGGAAAATGGGAAAACGAAAATTCAGAAAATTTCATTGAGCAAGTTATTAGGCCAACTGGATTATTAGATCCCAAAGTAAAAATTAAATCTACAAATAATCAAATACAGGATTTATTGGAAGAAATAAATTCTGTAGTAGAAAATGGAAATAGAGTCCTTGTTACAACATTGACAAAAAAAATGAGTGAAGCATTAAGTGATTATTTAATTAATGCTGGTGTTAAGACAAGGTACCTACATTCGGATATAGACACCTTGGAAAGAATTGAAATTTTGAGAGATTTAAGGTTAGGAGATTTTGATGTATTAGTTGGAATTAATTTATTAAGAGAGGGTCTTGATTTACCAGAGGTACAACTAGTTGCAATACTTGATGCTGATAAAGAAGGTTTTTTGAGATCAGAAACTAGCTTAATCCAAACTATTGGAAGAGCTGCAAGGAACCAGGATGGTTATGTGATAATGTATGCGGACAAAATTACAGACTCAATGAGTAATGCAATTGGTGAAACAGAAAGACGGAGGAACTTACAAAAAAATCATAATATTAAAAACAATATTATCCCTCAGACTATTCAAAAAGAAGTAACAGATATTTTAGAAATTGTTGAAAAAAGTAGAGGTAAAACAGATAAAAGAATAAATAAAGCTTCACTGAATATAAAAGATGCTTCGAAAAGCGATTTAATAAAATTATCAAAAACTATAGAAAAAGAAATGAAATCAGCTGCTGATTTCTTAGAGTTTGAACTTGCTGCTAGATTAAGAGACGAATTAAAAGAATTAAAAAAAGAAATTCAAGAGTTATCAACATGAAAGAAGATATTTTAAAAATAAGAGGTGCTCGCGAACATAATTTAAAAAATATTTCAGTAGATATTCCAAAAAATAAGTTAGTTGTAATAACAGGTTTATCTGGTTCAGGTAAATCATCATTAGCATTTGATACTATTTATGCTGAGGGTCAAAGGCGTTATGTTGAAAGTTTGTCTGCATATGCCAGACAATTTTTGGGACAAATGGAAAAACCAAATGTTGAGAGTATTGATGGTTTATCACCCGCAATAGCTATAGATCAAAAAACTTCTTCAAGAAGCCCAAGATCTACTGTAGGAACAGTAACAGAGGTTCATGATTATTTAAGATTATTATGGGCTCGCATAGGAGAAAGCCATTGTCCTCAATGTAATAATAAAATTGAAAAACAATCTGTAAATTTTATAGTGAATCAAATTATGGAATTTGGAGAAGACTCTAGTATCGATATTCTTGCTCCGGTTGTGAAATCAAGAAAAGGAGAATTTGAAACATTATTTAAAGATTTACAATCACAAGGATTTTCAAGAGTTTTAGTTGATGGACAGATTATAAGATTAGATGAAGCAAAAAGACTTGATAGATACTTCAACCATGACATCTCTGTAATCATCGATAGGATTAAATTGAAAAAAACACCTGGTAGAAGGCTGCCACAATCAGTTGAAACCGCTTTAGATCTAACTTCTGGATTAGTTGATGTAAACTTTGAAAATAAAATACATTCATTTAGTCAAAACTTAGGTTGTATTAAATGCGGATTGTCATTTGATAAACTAGAGCCAAGAGATTTTTCATTTAACTCACCTTTTGGGGCGTGTGAATCCTGTAACGGCCTTGGTGTTAGTTATGAGATAGATGAACAATTATTAATTAAAAATAATGATTTATCAATTAATGACAACGTATTTCCAGATATGTCTACGAGAAAATACTTTAGAGCTCAAATCCACGGAGTTTGTGAACATTTTGAAATTCCAACTAATCAACCTTATAAAAATTTGACAAGAAAACAAAAGGATATACTTCTTCATGGTTCAAATGGGGTGAGTACAGTAATTCGATATGTAAATAGATTTGGAAATTCAAGAATATGGCACAAGCCATATAGAGGTATAATCCCTATTTTTAAAAAAAATTATGAAGAAACAAATTCAGAAGCAGCAAGAGATTACTATAAGCAATTTATGAGAGAACTTCACTGTTTTGTTTGTGAAGGTGAAAGATTAAATCCAAGATCTCGTTTAGTGAAAGTAAAAAATTTTACATTAGGCGAAATAAATAATTTATCAATATCTGAATCAGTTAAGGTATTTAAAAGTCTTAAGTTAACAGGTAACAATAAGGAAATTGCAGAGCCAATTTTAAGGGAAATATGTGAAAGACTAACTTTTCTTAATGAAGTTGGCTTAAGTTATTTACAGTTGAGCAGGGGAGCTGCTACTTTATCTGGAGGTGAAGCTCAAAGAATCAGACTTGCAACACAAATCGGATCTGGTCTTACAGGTGTTCTTTATGTATTAGATGAGCCATCTATAGGATTGCATCAATCAGATAATAAAAAATTAATTGAGACATTAATTAAATTAAGAGATTTGGGAAATACCGTTTTAGTTGTCGAACATGATGAAGAAACAATGAAGTCATCTGATCACCTTATTGATATTGGATGGGGAGCAGGTGAGCAGGGTGGAGAAATAGTAGCTGAAGGTGATTGGAAAAAAGTATCTGGAAATCTTAAATCAGTCACCGGACAATACCTATCAGGAAAACAATCAGTACCATATCCAAATGTAAGAAGAAATAGTAATGGTGTAAAAATAATTGTCAGAGGAGCTAAAGAAAATAATTTAAAAGATATAAATGTTGAATTTCCTTTAGGTCAATTTATTTCAGTAACTGGTGTTTCCGGAAGTGGTAAATCAACTTTAATAAGTGATATATTATCAAAATCAATTCAAAACGAGTTCTCTAAAAATTTAATCATACCTGGTCTTCATAAAAGTATTTCTGGCTTGGAAAATATTGATAAACTAATTGAGATTGATCAGTCTCCTATTGGAAGGACACCTAGATCAAACCCTGCGACATATTCAAATGTTTTCGATCAAATTAGAAATCTTTATTCATTAACAGAAGAATCAAAAATTCGAGGTTATAAACCTGGAAGATTTTCATTTAATGTTCCAGGTGGAAGATGCGAATACTGTAAAGGTGATGGAAATATAAAAGTCGAAATGTATTTTTTACCAGATATATATGTAATTTGTGAAGATTGTCAGGGTACTCGATATAACTCAGAAACACTTTCAATTAGATGGAAGGGATACAGCATTGCTGATATCTTAGACTCTACTGTAGAAACTGCTCTAAATATTTTTGAAAACCAACCTTCAATACATCGAATAATTAAAACACTGGATGATGTAGGGCTTTCATATATAAAGCTTGGTCAACCTGCTACTACGCTGTCAGGAGGCGAGGCTCAGAGAGTAAAGTTAGCTAAAGAGCTAAGTAAAAGATCAACAGGAAAAACTGTTTACATTTTAGATGAACCTACTACAGGACTTCATTTTGCAGATGTTCAAAAGTTGTTAGAAGTTTTACACTTGTTAGTTGATAAAGGAAATACTGTAATAGTTATAGAACATAACTTAGATGTTATAAAAAATTCCGATTGGGTTATAGATCTTGGACCTGAAGGTGGTGAAAAAGGCGGTAAAATAGTAGCTGAGGGTACACCTGAGAATATATCAAATGTTAAAGGCTCTTTAACCGGAAAGCATTTAAAGGAAATTTTAAGTGGATAAATTAGATACTAAAGAAATTCCTGAAAAACCTGGAATATATATTTTTAAAGATAAGTTTGAAGAACCTCTTTATGTTGGAAAAGCTAAAAATTTAAGAAAAAGAGTGCCTTCATATTTTGGACAAAGTACATCTTGGAAGGTAAAAAGATTAATTAATGAAGCCTCTTCAGTATCATTTGTAGTCTCTCAAAATGAAGCAAATGCATTACTTGCTGAATATTCATTTATTCAAGAATTTAAACCTAAATATAATATTCAATTCAAAGATGACAAATCTTACCCTTACATCACAATTACTGATGATGAATGGCCAAGAGTTTTAGTTTCCCGTAATATAAATAAATCAAATATTAATTTTGGACCGTTTCCATTTATTGGTGCAGCAAAGAGATCGTTGGACCATTTAATTAATATTTTTCCTGTTAGAACATGTAATGACAATACATTTAATAATCATAAAAAAAATCTTAAACCATGTCTTTTGTATGAAATTGATAAATGTTCTGGTCCTTGTGTGGATAAAGTTGGTAAAGCTGAATACGAGGAAATGCTTGTTAATTTAAAAGAATTTTATAAAGGAAATTCTGACAATTATATTAACCATAAAGCTCAGGAAATGAAAAAGTTTTCAGATTCTCAACAATATGAAGAAGCTCAAAAAACAAAAAATATTATTAAGCATTTAGAAAACGCAAGAATTAGTCAAACACTCATGACCTCTAATGAAAAAAATGTAGATGTAATTGGTATAGACATTGGAAAATATGATGTAGTGATAACCTGCCTGTTAATTAGGAATGGGAGAATTACAGGTGAAGTAAAAAGGTCTTTTGAACCAATAAATACAGATGAAGTAGAAAATTATTTACCTCAGATAATTATTAATTTGTTTGAAGAAAATGCTCCATCAAATGAAATATTGATAAGTCATGAATTTCCGTTAAAAGAGACTATTCAGAAGCAGTTATCAGATAGATGGAGTAAAAAGATTGTTTTGCTGAATCCTAAAAGGGGTTGGAAGAAAGATTTATTAGAGACTGCACTTGGAGACGCAAAAGAGCTGAGAAGAGTCTCTGATTTAAAAAGAAGGACTGATTTAGAATTTAGAGCTCTTTCATTGGAACAGTTGAAAAATAAATTGAATCTAAAAAATATACCATACAGGATTGAAGCTTATGATATTTCAAATCTAGGTGATAAATATAGGGTTGGCTCAATGGTAGTTATGGAAGATGGGCTAACCAAGCCTTCAATGTATAGAAAATTTCATATACGTTCATTTAAGGGTCAAGATGATTTTAGATCTATGGAAGAAGTATTATTTCGTAGATTAAAAAGATTAAATTTTGAAAAAGAAGATGATCAAAGTTTTAAAAGAACTCCCGATTTAATTCTAATTGATGGTGGAAAAGGGCAGCTTTCAAAAGCTAAAAGTGTAATAGATTATTTTCAAATGAATATTGATGTAATTGGACTAGCAAAAAAAGAAGAAGAAATATTTTTACCTTTTAATAAAAAATCTATAATTTTAAATAAAAATTCAGAAGCTTTGTTTGTTTTACAAAATATAAGAGACGAAGCACATAGATTTGCAATAAAAGAAAATAGACGATTGCGTATTAAAGATCTAGATATAGATAATATATTAAAAATTAAAGGTGTTTCAAAATCATCAGTATTAGATTTAATTAAAAATTTAAAGACCCTAAATAAACTTTCTAATGCATCACTCGATGATTTAGAAAAAATTATCAATAAAACTGAAGCCAAAAAAGTATTTGAATATTTTAATCATTCTGAAATTTAGCAATTAAATATTTATTCCAATCTAAATTATTCACAACTATCATATACCTGAGGTAAAAATGGCAACAAAAAGACCGGAAGTATTACTACTAGTTGGCATGTCTGGAGCAGGTAGGTCTGCAAGCTCCAATGTTTTTGAAGATTTGGGATATTATGTTATTGAAAATCTTCCAGCAGAACTAGTAGAGTCTGTAGTTCAGTCAAATGATGTCACAGAAACGAATAAGCAGTTAGTTTTAACCATTGATGCTAAAGACAGCTCCGCACAAACACAATTGAAGGAAAGTTTGGATAAATTAAGTCAATCAGGAGTTTTAACAAGGATTATATTTTTAGACGCAAGCAACGAAACATTAATTGAAAGGTATGAAGAAAATAGAAGGCCACACCCTATGGGTATGGAATCTATTTTGCAATCTGTAAAGTCTGAAAGAGAATTGTTAAAGCCTATAAGAGAATTAGCTGATCAAGTAATTGATACCACCGATATGAATGTCCACGAATTGAGAAAAAGAATTATAGAAGGTTTTCAAGGAGAAGCTTCAAGTCAAGATTTGAAAATATCTGTTACTTCATTTGGATTTAAAAATGGTACACCTAGAGACGCGGATATAGTGTTTGATGTTAGGTTTTTACCTAATCCTCACTGGAGAGAAGAACTTAGAGCTTCAACGGGTCAGTCACCAATGGTAAGAAATTATGTTCTATCTTTTGAAGATGCTCAAATATTTCTAGAAAAAATAAAAGATATGGTTGAATTTTTACTTCCTCGGTTCATCTCAGAAGGTAAATCATATGTCGGCATAGCCATTGGTTGTACTGGTGGTAAACATAGGAGCGTGGTTATGGCAGAAGAAGTTTCAAAATGGTTAAAATCAGAAAATAATGATGCCGTTGTTCTACACAGGGACATGAAAGAAGCATAAAACCTGTGACAATGAATTTAGGCAATGTTTTAATAAGATCAGATTTAAATGTCCCTATTTCAAATGGAAATATAAGTGATAATTTTCGAATAAAACAAGCCCTATCTTCAATTTATGAAATAAAAAAAATTTCAGAAACTATAACATTCATAAGTCACTTAGGAAGACCAACTGGATTTGACTTAAATTTTACATTGAAACCAATAGCTAAGGAAATGAGAAAAATTTTAGATGAAGATGTCGTATTTATTAATGATGATGTGAGGGAACTATCATCAATTTTTCAATCAAAATATTCCTCTAAAATTTATGTTTTGGAAAACCTAAGATTTTATGAAGGTGAAAAAGAATCTGATACTCAATTTGCAAAATGTCTTGCAAAACCATTTGATACTTTTATTTTAGATGCTTTTGGAGCAGCACATAGGAACCATGCATCAATAATTGAAGTTGGAAAGTACCTTAATTCTTATCAAGGACCCTTAATGAATAAAGAAATAAATGAATTACAATCGCTTTTAGAATCCCCAAATCCACCATATACAGTAATAATGGGAGGTGCCAAAATATCAGATAAGTTAAATTTGATTAAAAATCTTCTTCCAAAAGTAGATAATCTTATTCTTGGAGGTGGAATGTGCTTTACATTTCTTAAATCACAAGGTTACGAGATAGGAGCTTCTTTGTGTGAAGATAATTTTTTAAATACTGCGGGTGAGCTACTAAATTCTAGAGATGGAAAAAAAATAATTTTACCAATAGACTTTGGTGTTACTGATGATTTATTTTCAAGTTATAGAGATGATAAACCGTTAAAAGAACTTAAGGTAAGTGATATTGGAGTTGACATTGGACCAAAAACTGTTGAATTGTTTAGCAAAATAATTCATTCATCAAAAACGATATTTTGGAATGGACCGATGGGTGTGTTTGAAAATGAATCATTTGAATATGGGACAAAAGAAATTACTAAATCTGTTTCTGAATCAAAAGCTTATACAGTAGTAGGCGGGGGAGATTCTGTTAGTGCTATCAATAAATATTCTAAAATTCAAAACTTCAATCATATATCAACTGGTGGAGGAGCCTCAATGGAGCTTATGGAAGGAAAAAAATTACCTGGTGTAAATATTTATGAACCACTTATAATTTAAATTTATGAAAAAGATAATCATAGGAAATTGGAAGTTGAATCTTGATCACTTAAAAGGCATTCAATTATTACAAAAAATTAATTACTCGTTACCTAAAGATGTTGAAGAGAATATAGAAATAGTTTTAGCACCATCCCACACATCTTTAAGATCACTACAAACTGTAATATCAACTGATAATTTAAAAATGAAATTATCTTCCCAGGATGTTTCAATGTTTAAAGAAGGTGCTTATACGGGTGAAGTTTCATCTGCACAATTGAAAAAGTTAGATATAAGCTATTCAATAATTGGCCATTCTGAAAGAAGGACACTCTTTAACGAAAACGATGAAATTGTTAACTTAAAATTAAAAAGATTGCAAGAGCAACATATAACTCCTATATTCTGTTTTGGTGAACCAGTTGAAAATCGCGAAAATAATACTCATTTAGATTTTATTCAAAATCAATTAAATGAGGGATTGAAGGGTATTCGTAAAGATAATGTCAATGAAATTATTTTTGCATACGAACCTATTTGGGCAATTGGAACAGGCCAAGTAGCAACAATAGAAAATATTGTAGAAGTATTAGATTTTACAAAAAATCTTATTTCTTCAAAATCATTTTACGAACAAGAAAAATCAAGATTTATATATGGTGGTAGTGTTTCTCCAGACAATTCAGATGAAATTTTGAATTTAAATATTGTGGATGGAGCATTAGTTGGTGGAGCATCACTAGATTCTGAAAAGTTTGTAAAAATAATTAAATCTATACAACTATGAACTTAATATTCGTAAGACACGGTCAAAGCATTTGGAATCTAGAAAATAAATTTACTGGATGGGTTGATGTTGGATTATCAGAAAGGGGAATAAAAGAAGCTGAAGAGGCTGCAAAAACTCTTTTATCATATAATTTTATACCTGAGATTTGTTTTACTTCCTTTCTTAAACGATCTAAATCAACAGCTGAAATAATTTTGAACAAAATGAATGAAGAAACAGATTTCAATATTGAAACAAAAGCTATATGGCAACTGAACGAAAGACATTACGGAGCACTTCAAGGTTTAGATAAAATTGAAACCGCAAAAAAATACGGTCAAGACCAGGTGCAACTTTGGAGAAGAAGTTATGATGTACTTCCACCACTTGCTGAAATAGGTTCTAAGTTTGATCCAAAAACAGATAAAAAATATGAAAATATTAAAGAAGAATTACCTTTAGGTGAGTCGCTAGAAAAAGTCGTCGAAAGAGTAAATCCCACATTTATAAATTTAATAGAATTAGCAAAAACAAAGCAAGTACTAGTAGTTGCGCATGGTAATAGCATTAGAGCTATGGTTAAGATGCTAGACAATTTATCTAATGTAGAAATAGTAGATGTCAACATACCTACAGGAATTCCACTAGCATATAAAATATCTGAAAATGAAAATGTAAAAATAGGATATCTAGGCGATTTAGATAAGATTGAGCAACTTCAAAAAGAAGTTGAACTTCAGTCAAAAGTAAAAGATGAGAAAGGCTAATCTTTAGTTTATGGATACAATAACCGCGATATTGATAACTGTTCACATAATTATTTCTATTGCACTCGTAGCACTCGTTTTATTAAACAGTGGTAAGGGTGGAGGTCTCTCTGATATGTTAGGAGGCCCTGGATCCTCTGGAAACATTGGTCAGACATTAGCTGAAAGAAACCTAAGTAGAATTACTGCTATTGTTGCAGTCTTGTTTGCAGCTACAACACTATCTTTATTTTGGTTTCTTGATTGAGTTTGCGCGGGTGGCGGAACTGGTAGACGCGCAGGATTAAGGATCCTGTGGGGTAAAACCCGTGGAGGTTCGAGTCCTCTTCCGCGCACAAACTATAAAAAAAATGAATAAAACAATTGCAATAATAAATGACCCAGATGTTACTCTCGGAACATTACCATCATCAATCAAAACCATAAATGCTTGGGAAGCCGAATGGAAAAAATTTAGTTTTAATGATAATTACATCATTCTTGGAGGTCATATGGGTGCTTACGAAGATGAGAAATATGATTATTTAAAAAAAGAAAAGAATTGGCTTAAAAATGCAGTTGAAAATAATACAAAAATACTTGGAATTTGTTTAGGTGCTCAATTAATTGCTGACTCAACAGGCGGTGAAGCATATCTATCTAAAGAAATTGAGTTTGGATTTAAAGATTTAGATTTTATCAAGAATGATGCTTTGGTTGATACATTTGAATCTGGGCAAGTTTTTACTTGGCATAGGGACACTTTTGATTTACCAGAGGATGCTGTATTAATTGCCGAAACAGAATTTCCTCAAATATTTAAAATAAAAAATACTTATGGATTACAATTTCACCCAGAAATTACAAAAGATTTATTTACAAATTGGTATTCAAGTGAAATTTCACAAAAAGAATTGTTACATTTTAATGTTGAAAAAGAGTCTGCAAATTTATTTAAAAATTCAAATAGTCTGAAAAAAACAATGTCAACTTTTTATAATTTATGGAATAATACTTAATTTTCATTAATGTCTTTTGTATAATTTTTTAGAATTTCATATTTTTTGTACAGATCATTTTCAATTATTATTTTATTTCTCAAATTAATACTCATTGGCATGACAATACAAAGTTCATTTAGTTTATTAATTCTGTTTTGTGAGTCGTATATATAGTTTGGCAACTCAATATTCATTCCATTTTCAACTAATTTAGCTATTGCTTTTGTTATATCTTTTTCTAGCGAAATAAGCTCATCAATTGTAGGTGGTAAACCTATTTCTGCATATTCCTCCGCTAAGCAGTATGGATATTCTCTTTCTAAATTAATTGTGTTTATTTTGTACAATTTGACACATTTAATAATTACCAATTGTTCAGCATTAGAAATATCTTGATGTTCTACAACTTGCACTTCAGAACCTATTTCATATTTATCACTTAGACTTGAGCTGACTATAAAATTTTCTTCATTTAAAATTGAATCAGCTATAAGTAATAAATATCTTGGTTCAAATACTCTTAAGGCGGATATTTCGGTTGGGAAATAATTAATACCTGCACCAAAAATCGGAAATTCAACTAACATTATGTCTGTTATTTAGCATAAAGGACAAATTAAAATAATGAGAATTGAAGATGAGATAAAATTAACATTCGATGACGTTCTTATTAGACCAAAAAGAAGCACACTAGTTTCTAGGTCAGAGGTTGTACTAGAGCGTCAATTTAAATTTAAGCATACAGATGAAACTTGGACTGGGATACCTATATTCTCGGCAAATATGGACACCACTGGTACATTTGAAACTGCTATTACACTTCAAAAACATAAAATGTTAACTGCAATACATAAGTTTTATTCAATTAAAGACTGGGAAAAAAATATTGAAAACCTTGATCCAAACTTCGTAGCGGTTACTGTAGGACAATCAAAAGAAGATTTAGATCTTGGCAAAAAAATATTTTCACTCGATAATGAAATAAAATATTTATGTATTGATGTTGCTAATGGCTACAGGGAAGATTTTATAAATTCTGTAAAAAATTACAGAGAAACTTTTCCCGATAAAATTATTATTGCTGGAAATGTAGCAACTAGAGAAATGACCGAAGCATTAATATTGGCCGGAGCAGATGTAGTAAAAATAGGTATAGGACCGGGGTCAGTGTGTACTACAAGGAGCATAGCAGGGGTGGGATATCCACAGCTATCCTCAATTTCAGAATGTTCCGACGCGGCTCATGGTTTAGGTGGACATGTAATGGCTGATGGCGGTTGTAAGTATCCTGGCGATATATCCAAGGCTTTTGGTGCAGGGGCTGATTACGTAATGCTTGGTGGCATGTTTGCAGGACATAAAGAGTCTGGTGGTGAATTGGTTACTGATGAAAATGGAGTTCAGTACAAGGATTTTTATGGCATGTCTTCAACAAAAGCACAACAAACATATTATGGTGATCTAGCTGACCATAGAGCACCAGAAGGAAAAAAGGTTAGATTAAAATATAAAGGTGATTTAGATAAAACTATTCAATCGATACTGGGCGGTATGCGTTCAGCATGTTCTTATGTAGGTGCAAAAAAACTTAAAGATTTACCAAAAAGTACAACTTTTATTAGAGTAACTCAAACAACAAATGAAATATTTACAGGAAGTGAAAATAGTTGAATATTACTGTTTACTCCAAAGATAATTGTATTTGGTGTGATCGTGCAAAAAATTTACTTAACTCTGTAAATATCCCATTTGATGAAATCGACTTATCTAATGATGATGAACGTCAAAAATTTTATAAAAAAGTAGGTAATGGCGTTAGTACAGTACCTCAAATATATGTAGATGAAGTACGAATCGGAGGATTTCCCCAATTAGTTACATGGTTTGAAGAAAATGGCTTCTAACGATTCTTCAAAAACAGTATTCTTAGCTTTTTCTGTTAATTTTTTCATTGCAGGTATCAAAACAGTTATTGCAATAATAACATCTTCATCCGCAATGTTTTCAGAGGCAGTCCATTCATATGTTGATTCAGGTAATCAATTTATTCTATGGTTTGGAATAAAGCAATCAAAAAAACCAAATAAATTAATTTATCCTCTAGGAAGAGGAAAAGAAGAATATTTTTGGACATTAGTCGTCGCTGTTTTAATTTTTACTATCGGTGGATTAGTTTCATTAGAACATGGAATTGAAGCTTTGTCTCATCCAAAAGAATTGAAAAATTTATTTATCTCAATAATTGTATTATCAGTATCTATCATTTTAGAACTCTATGTTTTGTACAAAGCTGTTAAAGAATTACGCAGTAAAGCAGTTGATAAAAATTTGCCAGTTTTTAAGTTACTTAAAAAATCAACAGATGGTCCATTAATAGCAATAGTAGTAGAAGATTTTGCTGCAACTCTTGGTCTTGGCATTGCACTTATTGGTTCAATTCTTGCAAATGTTACAGGTAATCCAATTTTTGATGCTGTCAGTTCCATAATGATAGGTTTATTGCTAATGTTGTCAGGATTATTTTTAGGCTATGAAATGAAGCATCTAATTACTGGTGAAACTATTAACATTCAAACAAAAGATAAGGTATTTAAATTAATCGAAACTAATGAATTTGTAAAGAGTGTAGAGTCCATAAAAGTAGTATCCATAGGAGCAAATAAATATTTGGCTTTATGTAATGTTGATTATGTTGATTCAACTTCTGATAATGAAATAGTTGAAATAAATTTATCTTTAAAAAATCAAATATCTACAGATTTTCAAGAAATAACAGAAATATACTTTAATCCTATTTGATTTAAAATGAGTTATGGATTTTAATACCAATCACTTAAGCAAAAAAGAATATGAAGTCACTCAAAATTGTGGAACGGAGCCACCTTTTTCTGGAAAACTATTGAATGAAAAAAGAAATGGAATATACATATGTATAGTTTGCAAAGCAGAGTTATTTAATTCTGACACAAAATATGATTCTCATTCAGGGTGGCCAAGTTTTTTTGCATCAATAGAAAATAAAATTAATAGAAAAGAAGATCGTTCTTTTGGGATGACAAGAATTGAAATTACATGCGGTGCTTGCGAAGCACACTTAGGTCACGTTTTTCCGGACGGACCGCAACCAACAGGTGAGCGTTATTGTGTAAATTCTTTAAGTATGAATTTTAAAACAAATGAATAAGGTATATATTGATGAGGAATGTAATTTATGTACTTCTTATGGAAATTGGATATCAAATAAAAATAAAAGTCTTGATATAAAATTTCAAGCGAATTTATCATCTCATGAAATAAATCTCGATACTTTAGTGTACGAAAAAAATGGTGAAAGATTTTATTATTCCGATGCCGTAATTAACTCTATAAGTGATTTAGGCGGAATATACGCAATGATTAAAGTACTTAAAATTTTCCCTAAAATTATCAGAGATAATGTCTATAAAATTATTTCAAAGTTTAGAAACAAATTTTAATGCAATTAATAAAGAATTTAATTGAGCATAAATTTTTTAAAACTTTTATTATCTTCTCAATATTTAGGGCTATCTATGGAGCTGCAGTATTAATTATTTCGTATTTTCTAACTACTTCATATGAAGATGGCCTATTATTCACAATTCTATTTTTAATATTTAGTTTTTTATTCTCTCGTTTAATTTTTAAAAAGTTAAAACAAAGATTTAATCTCTAAAATTTCCAAAATTTATTGGTGTATCTATGTCTGAATCTTTTAATAACTGAATAATTTCTTGTAAATCATCTCTTTTTTTTGCCGATACTCTTATTGATTGATTTTGATATGCACATTGAGCTTTTTTGTTAACTTTTTTAATCAAGCTTATAATTTCTTTTGATTCTTCTTGTGTTATTCCAGATTTTAAATTATAAAAATGTTTGACTTCAGAGGGTGTTTTTTCAAGTTTTATATCTGATAAAAATTTAATTGATACATTTCTTTTCACAAATTTTTCTTTCAATACTTGTTCTGCAGCTTTAAGCCTCTCTTCTGTAGAACTTTTAAGTGCAATTGTTTTTTCATTGAATTCTATACTTGTACCAGTATTTCTAAAGTCATATCTATTTACAATTTCTCTAAAAGCTTGATCAACAGCATTGACAATTTCTTGACTGTTAAATTCTGATGTTATGTCAAAAGTTGGCATTTTATTAATTAAAAATTTTGTTACCTAAGTATATCCCAATACATAATGCGAGTATCGAAAGAAACAAAGAAAAAAGGACATACATAATAGAAGTTAAATTACTACTATTTTGTAATTGAATAACATCAAATGAAAATTGAGAAAAGGTAGTAAATCCTCCTAGAACACCTGTCAGTAAAAAAATGTTCATAACTGATGTTTTATTACCTAAAATTACAAAAATTAATCCAAATAAAAATGACCCAAAAACATTTACAAACAAAGTGCCACTTTGTGTGTAATTTAACTCTTGAGAATATATATTAACAAAATATCTAAGACTAGAACCTAAACCTCCTCCTACAAATACTAGAATTAATTTACTTAACATTAGCTTGTCTAATTGATTCAAACATAACAATGCCAACAGAATTTGCTAAGTTTATACTTCTTGATTTATTTTTCATAGGTATTGTTAAATTTTCATATTGCTCTATTAATTTATCTGGAAGCCCAACCGACTCAGGACCAAAAAGTAAAAAATCAAAATTATTCAAATCTTCGTTCCAGTATTCTTTTTCCCCTTTTGATGTGAGGCATGCGATTGATTTATTTTTATTTATCTTAAAAAAATCATTCCAACTTTCAAAATTATTAACAAATGCTAAATCTTGATAATCTAGACCTGCTCTTCGTATTTTGTTCTCTTGCATATTGAAACCAAAAGGTTTAATAAAATTTACAGGAATTCCCGAATTTGCAGATAGTCGTATAATTGCACCAACATTTCCAGCTATTTCGGGTTGATAAACGACTATTTCCATTATCTAATTATATTCTTATTTAAGTTGCTTGAGATATGTAAAATATTTATGTGATAGAAATAATTAAATTGTTTTTTCCAAATATAAATTCTTTTAGATCAGTTATGACTGAAACTGAAAATACTTCTATTTCAAGAGAAAGATTTATCGACTTTGTAAAAACATTAGGATTGCTTTTATTAATAATTAACTCATTTATTTTTTTAGGTGTTAAAAAATCTGGTGGTGAATTTATAATTTCTAATTTATCAACAAGCTCAGATTCATTTATGACAATTTCATGGTTCACAGTAGGAATGTCATTATTTATATTTGCTATGGGATTTAGTAATTTAATAGCTTGGTACTCAAATGTAGGTAGAGATGGTAGTCAGTGGAATTATTTAGTTGATAGAATAAATGCCTTGATTGGCCCTGTTCTTGTTTGGGTAATTATTATAACTGCATCATTAAATATTCTTTTAAACCTAAATATGATTCCAGATTTCCTAACAACTTTTGAAGATGGAGTAATTTCTTCAGTAGAATTTTCTTTATGGCCTTTATGGATGGTATCTATTTATTTAGTAATGGTTATGTTTGCACCATTTACAATTTATATTCATAAAAAATATCCGTATTTAGGTATAACTATATTTGTAACCTTAATAATTCTCATAGACTCACTAAACTTTCCAATTAATTTTTCCTATTTAAAAATATTTAACTATTTATTTTTTTGGCTAGCTATTCATCAGATTGGTTATTTCTATGCAGATGGAAAATTGCAACTTATAAATAAAAATATTTTCCCCTCATTAGCTATTTTTGCTTATGGTTATTTGTATTATCAGCTTTATATAAATGAATTATTTCTCTCATTTTCAAGCTATAGATTATCTGATTTAAATAATGAAGATCCTCCGACAACTGTTTACTTTATAGCTTCTATTGCTCTTTTAAGTCTATTGTTTAGTTTTAAAAATATTTTAGAAAAATTTCTTTACTACAAATACTTTTGGAGGATATTTTCCTTTTTACATTCAAATATTTACACAATTTATTTATGGCATTTAATTGTTGTTCTTTCAATATACTTATTTGCTTTACCAATTTATGTTGGTTTGTTTTATTTATTAGCTGCAACATTAGTATTTGGTAATTATGAAAGATCAATATTTAGATTATCTTCGAATTTACTTAAAAGGGTAAATCCTTTGCAACCATGGCCTACTCCTATCAAGGCAAGATTTTCTATGGAAAATTTTAGTCTTGCATGGGTGTCTGCATTACTGATTCTTTTAGGGATAGTTCACTTGACTCTGGGCGGAATTGGTCAAAATGGTTTTTTTAATTTACGTGAATTTTATTTTATGAGAAGTAATACATTTGAAGGAATGGGCCGAATTATTACTGGAATACTTTTATTAAATGTTACTGTTAGAGGTGTGACGTATAAAAAAAGAATTATTTTTGTATCTATATTGATCACACTATTTTCACTATTCAGCAGGTTAATTATTAATGAAAGTATTACTTATTTTGAATATGGGTTTAATTCGCTTCTAATCTTATTTTTTATTGTTTTATTACTTCAAAAACGTAACTATAAAATACAAACTAAGGTCAAATAATTGTGAATCTCCCCAAAAGCGAAACTAGACAAGAGCTTCTAAACAGAGCATTTCTGTATATTTTACTTATTTCTGTTTCTGTTCTTATATTTTTACGTGTTAAGTCTTTAATTTTTGATCTATTTGTTGCAGTTGTCTTAGCTGCGCTTGCTGAGCCGGTTGTTTATAGATTATCAAAAAAAGTAGGAAGAAAGTTAGCAGCATTAATTTCACTTTCTGTAATTCTTTTAGTTATTGGTGCAGCTTTCTTTTCAATTATTCCAATAATGGTTCAAGAAATTTATTTTTTGTCCTCACAAATACCAGCGTATTTTGATAATTTTATTGGATGGCTTAATGTTGAAGGGTTCACGGTTTCTATTCAAGCTACTGATTTAGAGTCACAGTTCGATACTCTTATTAAAGATTATGGGAGTACGGTAGGTTCCAGTGTTGTTTTTGCTGGCCAAGGGTTATTGAGGACCTTGGGTCATATTTTTATAATTTTCTTTTTTACTTACTATTTGATTAGTGAGGGTGACGGATGGAGAGTAAAGCTCAAAGAATCTTTGCCTAGTAATATATCTACATCAATAGATCAAGTGTGGACAATTGGTGTATCTAAAGCAGGAGGCTTTATTGTAGCTAAGTTTATATTAGGTGTACTGGCAAGTATTGTTTTGTCAGTAGCTTTTTTACTAGTTGGCTTACCTTCACCTATTGCACTTGGCGTCTCTGCAGGTATTTTGTCTCAATTAATTCCGGTTGTAGGCACTTTTCTAGGAGGGCTAGTGCCTTTTATAGCTTCTATATCTTTAGGCACAACATCAATTCTCTCAACAATTTTAGTTCTATTGATATATCAAATAATTGAAAACTATTTTATAAGTCCTAGAGTTACAAAATCTACAATGGAGATTCATCCGGCTGTAGCAGTATTTTCTACACTCTTTGGTGCGTATACACTTGGTGGAGTTGGGGCAATCCTAGCCTTGCCTGTTGCTGCTACCGTACAAGGGGTTCTTGGAACAATAATCTCAAACAGAAAGTAATTTAAAAAAGTGTTTAATTTTCCTGTATCCGCAATTAAAGCCCTAGACAGTTTACTTGAACACTTACAGGAACAAACCGTTGAGCCGATAGAGGAATCAATAAAAGGAGCACGTAAAAATTTTAAGGCAGGAAATTACCTGGCAATTGCAACTTTATTTATCCTCTCAGGAGTTTCAATTGTTCTATCACAGATGTTTGAAGGTCAATATTTTATTCAGTCACTAATTTATTTTTCATTTGCATTATTATCTTTATTAATTTTTGGTTTGATAGTTTGGAGAATATTGAAATGAGTGAGTTTTCAAAAAATTATAAAGATTTAAAAAATCAGATATCTGATAAAGATTCAAAGGTAATACCTTATTTAATTTTTGGTATAGTAATTGGAAGGGTATTTGAAAAAATTGTTCGCGCCAAAAAAAAATTATTTAAAAAAAGAAAATGAGTAAAAGAACACAAAAAGTAATTGTTATTGTTGTATCTAGTGCGATGGTAATCACTTTGCTACTTCCTCTTTTATCAGCAATATAAATTGAATCTAGACAACGAATTAATAATCGTAAAAACTGATAACAACAAGTACTTAGCGGTTGTTGATATTACTAAAGAGTTTATAACAAATGAAGGTAAATTTCACTTTAAAGATATTACATCTATTCCTAGTATTTTAAAATCTTCTACGGGTCAGAAATTTAAAATTTACAGACCTACATTTAAGGAATTTATTTTAAACATGAAAAGAGGGCCACAAATTATATATCCAAAAGATATTTCTCAAATTGTTATTGAATCTAATATCTCTTCATCAAGTAAAGTTTTGGAAATTGGTACAGGGTCAGGAGCGTTAACTTTGTACCTTGTAAGTTTATTAAATGAAAAAGGCTCTTTAACTACAGTTGACATTAGTAAGACTAATCAAAGAAGAGCAAAGAAAACTATCGAAAGATACTTATCTACAAAAGAAATTAACGAAGAATATAATTTGAATTTTATCAACCAAGATCTTAATGATTTTAATTTTTCCAAAATTTCAAATGAAATAGATACTGTAATTACAGACGTACCAGAACCCTGGATTTTTTTTGATAATAACAAAATTAACACTGATATAGTTTGGGTTTCATACCTACCTTCAATCACCCAAGTTATAAAAACAAAGGAGTGCTTGGAATCAAATAATTTTGAAAATATTGAGGTTAAAGAAGTAATTTTGAGAGATTGGTACTTAAATAAAAAAATTGCAAGGCCAGATAATAAACTAATATCTCATACAGGATTCTTGTTATCAGCTAGATTTATAAAGTTTGATTAAGGCTCAATCATAATGCACTCGCCAGGACATTCTTCAGCAGATTCCACTACAGCATCTTCTTGTCCGTTAGGTACATTTGCTAAACCTTCAGCCCCGCCTAGATTTCCGTGCTCTTCAGAGAATATTTTTTCACCTTCTTTAACGTAGAAAAGACCGTCATCTAAACCAACGAAAACATCTGGAGCAATTTCCTCACAAAGGCCGTCTCCAGTACACAAATCTTGGTCTATCCAAACTTTCATAATGTATATATTACAATGATGATGTCTTATATAAATTTATTTAATAGTATTTTTGATAAGCAAATCTAAAATAAGAAATAAAAGTTATGAAAAATGTATTAAAAAGATTAATTCAACTACTTAATTTATTTAATAATGATATAAAAATATCCACAAGTAAAATCAAAGATTCAATACCAGATTACCGCGATTTAAATGATCAAGCTTTTAGAAGAGCATTTGAAAGAGATAAATCATTACTAAGATCATTCGGTTATTTAATAGAATATAATAACGATAAATGGTCCCATGATGAATCAGGTTATACCATGGGTGGTTCATATATTTTTAATGATATTAAAAAAAATAAAAATGTTAATTTAAGGAATTTTTTTAACACATATTTACTTTTAAAAAATAATTATTCACTTCAAGGAATTAATGACAAAAAAACAGAAATGATTTCTAAGATAACTAAAGCAACGAATGAAAAAAGAAGATTAGGCTTCGAATATCTTTCAAAATATAGAAAAGTGAAACCACAAGGATTAAGACTTTTTAATGGTACTTGGTACTTGGGTGCTATTGAAGATAGAAAATTTAAAACCTTCAAACTTGACTACATAGAAAATATGAGACTGGGTAATAAGGAAAATTTATACAAGACCGAATACAAAAATATAAAATTCTCATGGGAAGAACTCGAAGATTTGATGATAATTCATATTTCTATTACAGATAATCTTTATGAGGTAAATAAAAATGTATTTTCTCATAGAGTTGTTAAAAGAGAAAAAAATAATCTCAAAGTAATTAAAACAAACGATTCTTATGGTTTGTTAATCTTTCTATTACTTTGTGATGGATCATATGAAATTCAAAAATTAAACAAAGTTAATTTAATTAAGGATTTGTTAAATGTCTAAAAAAATAGATTTCCAAATTTTACATAATTTTATTCAATTTGTACAAAGTAAAGAAAAATGGAAAATATCTGAAATTTTAGAAAATATGAATATAACAAAAAAAGAATTATTTTATATTCTTGATATTTTCTCGCAAATTTATACAGATTATGATGACATTCTTATTGATTATGAGGTAAATGAAGATGCAGAAGAAATAAATTTCTTTTTTAACGATTCTGTTGTCGAACTTTCATCAATTAACGATTCAGAATTATTTAATTTATATTATTTACTTACTATGCAAGATAACTTTGTTGCTTTAAAGGATTCAACAAAAGAAATTATGGAATTCTACAAAATACTATCAGAATATTTTGATATTGATGGATTGCCCACAGCAGATGATCAATCTGATAGCTTTTCATTTGAAGAGATTAATACAATAGAATATATAAAACTTGGAAAAACAGAAGCACAAACATATTTCATTAACCCAATAGCTTTAAAATCAAATCAAGACGGTAAAATTTTAGAAGCTCTTGATATACATGAAAAAGTAATTAAAACATTTTTAATTGATCGAATTGTAGGTATTAATATTAATGAAAGTATTACAAGTCAGACATCTTCAAGATCAACTATCAGAGTCAAATACCAAATCAAAGATAATAACTTTCTCAAGACATTAGACAGTTCAACATTCAAAGTGAATCAAGACAATCTAATTATCAATTTTTATTCTTTCGAAAATGCAATCGATTTTTCAATAAAGAACAGGCAGTACATTAATGTATTATCACCCGTAAAAATTATCGATGAAATTAAAATAAGACAGGATAATCTATTGGAGAATTTGAATGAGTTTAATTGAGCTAATAATAATTGTTTTACTTTCACTGGGTTTATTGGATAAGTCAAAAATATCTAAAGCAGTTAAATTTTTATCAAATAATGATTCATTAAAAAGAGAAATTATAGGTGACGAATCTATAGAAGAAAAATGGGTATGGATAGAAGAGGAGTGAAATGGAACAAAAACCATTTTTTGACCATTTTAAAGAATTAAATCAAAGAATTATTTTATCAATATTTATTTTGATTTCCGCGTTTGTATTTTTTTACATCAACTACATAGATATTTATAATTTATTAACTGATCCGTTAGTAAAAGCTGGCTATACAAAATCAGATTTAGTAGCTTTTACTATTTATGAAGGATTTCAAGTAAAAATATCAAATACTTTGCTTGTATCTTTTATTGCAACATTCCCAATAACCTTTTTAATCATTGCAAATTTTGTTAAACCTGCTGTTAATGATCTTAAAACCTTCACATATATCATGTATATATTATCTTTTTTGTTACTTTTTTATGGGGGTTTACTTGTAGCTTATCAAACTTTTCCAATAGGTATTAAATTTTTACTACAATTCAATGAATCAGAAATAATTTTAAGAACCCAAAATTATTTTCAATTAGTTTCTAGAATATCTTTAATTTTTGGTGTTTCTTTTCAAACACCTCTTGTTGTTTATTTTTTGATTAAAAAAAATATTCTTAAGTTATCGTTTTTTACAAATAATAGAAAAGAAGTGTTCATTTTTGTGTTGATTTTTTCTGCTATTCTAACTCCAACTGGTGACCCAATAACGTTATTTGTCTTTACAATACCGTTGTATCTTTTAATTGAACTAGTTATTTATTTGAATCGAAAAAATTAGTCTTATGTATGTTTTAGATCAATTTCAAATTGATGCAATTTCTGATATTAAAGGTAATAATAATGTGTTAGTTGTTGCACCAACTGGTTCTGGTAAGAC